>Ga0307375_10001425_pt1 | contig 26203 bp, 21 predicted proteins | sample TR1MG_FD_202531 | JGI IMG/M metagenome (GOLD analysis project Ga0307375, IMG submission 202531) | Soil microbial communities from Risofladan, Vaasa, Finland - TR-1 | ecosystem: Environmental > Terrestrial > Soil > Coastal area > Acid sulfate soil | place: Finland: Risofladan, Vaasa | collected...
GCGCATCCTGCCCGAGTTCGCGGCCAAGTATCCGCAGTACGAGCGCGTCGGTCTTCACGACCTGTGCCAGCAGATCCACGATGCCTACAAAAAACACAATGTCGCGAAGATGACGACCGAGATGTATCTGTCAGATATGCAGCCCGCGATGAAACCTTCGGATGCGTTTGCAAAAATGGCTCACGACGAGATTGATCGCGTGCCGATTGATGATCTTGAGGGGCGTATCACGGCGGTGTTGCTGACTCCCTATCCGCCGGGCATCCCGCTGTTGATTCCGGGCGAACGCTTCAACAAGCTGATCGTCGACTACCTGAAGTTTGCGCGCGACTTCAACAAGAAATTCCCCGGCTTCGAGACCGACATTCATGGTCTGGTATCGGACAAGGAGGAAGGCGGAGAACGCGTATATAGCGTGGACTGTGTGCGGCAGGGTTGAGCCGCACCCGGCTCGAGAGAAACACCGTCTGTTTTATCTATCAGGGTAGCGGGCGTTTCGAGGCAAGTGCATTCTGGTCGAAACCACCGGTGCCGTGGCGTGTTTCAACTTCGATCCCGATATCCTTGAGCAGCGGAGTCGGCAGTATCCCGCCCGCACAGACGATCACCGCGTCGTTGGGCAGATCGATTTTTGTTCCCTTGTGATCGATCACCACGCTTCCCGCCTTTATTTCCTTGACATTCGATTCAAGCAATACCGACAAACGTCCTGACGTCTGAGCTTCCTCGGTCAGGTGCCGGTTTTTCGGTTTGACGCGGCTGAATGCGTTGCTACGGTAACTCAGCGTCACCTTGGCGCCTGGTTCCTGGCAAATCGCCAGTGCTGCTTCCAGGGCTGCATCCCCACCGCCGACTACCAGCACCCGCTTGCCCCGATATTGTTCCGGATCGATCAGTCGGTACACCACTTTCTCCTGGTCTTCACCCGGGACGTCGAGTTTGCGCGGCGTGCCGCGCCTGCCGATGGAAAGCAGCACGCTGCGTGTGTGGTAACTATAGCGATCGGTAAGCACATGAAGCGTGTCGCCCTCGCGTTCAATCTTTTCCATGCGCTCGCCGAAATTGATCTTGATGCCGGTCTTGGCGACCACATTCTCCCAGAGATTCATCAAGATCTCCTTGGTGGTTTCCCGGATGTTTACCTTGCCGAAGATTGGCAGCTTCATGGGCGCGGTCATGACGATCTTGCCGCGCGGATAATGCAAAGTTGTGCCGCCGAACGTCTCTTCCTGCTCGATAGTGACGTAGCGCAATCCATGCTGCTTTGCGGCAAGCGTCGCGGATATTCCCGCAGGACCGGCGCCGACGATGACCACATCAACAGGCGTATTGCCGGAACCCCGTTTCCTGACGGACTCGATTGCTTGGCGTCCCTGTTCGGCGGCTTTTCTGATCAGGCCCATACCCCCGAGTTCACCGGCGATAAAAATGCCCGGTACATTGGTTTCGAAGTTGGGTTTGAGCTGGGGAATATCCACGCCGCGCTTTTCGGTGCCAAAAACCAGCTTGATCGCGCCAACGGGGCAGGACGTGGCGCAGGCGCCGTGACCGATGCAATGTGCCGGGCTGATGAGCACGCCTTTCCCGTCGATCATGCCGATTGCCTGTTCGGGACAGGCAAGAGCGCAGCCTCCTGAACCCAGGCATATATTGGGGTCGATCACCGGGTGGAGAGATGGGGGCTCGGTCAGACCGGATTCCACAGACTCTTGCCAGGTTTTTTCGGCAACTTTTTCACGCCGCTTGCGTTTGGCCAGAAAGATGATCAGGGGGATAGTCAGCGGTAATACATAAAGGACATAGATAAAGGTTTGGTCGTTCATTATGGTTTTTGAACCGTCTGTGCATAGGTGAATTTCATCGTATATCCTGTTTGGGCCATCTTGGAATTTTGGAAAATACAGGAAATTGGTACGACTGTGATACACCGAAAACCCATTACCCGAAGGAGAGTTGAACTTCTTGAATCATCAGTTTGCTGTAATCGACGCAGTCTAACGTTGCTCCCAGGCCAATTCAAGGCACATTACAATTGGCTAATTTTAGCGAGCCGTAAGATAATTACAAATAGTTACATTTTTGTGAGCGGGTATGTCATCTGAGTTTCCTAGTGATAAAAACGCTGTAGCAATCGCGGGTAATAATCCCCAAGGCATCGATCGGCGCGGTGGCCATAATCCCCAAGGCAAAGATCGGCGCAGGGAGGATCACCCAGCCGAGGTCAAGGTATTCGGGGGTAACCGTCAGGCAGAGCGCCGTATGGGTGTCGGTGCAGGCGTCATCTGGTTTGCCGCCACCGTGTTGACCCTGCTCGCGGTCTGGGTTTACTTCAAGGCCGCCCAGAATCAACTGGATTACAAACCGAGCTCAGGTTTCGGTTACTACCTCGGTCTGGTTGGCGGTGTGATGATGTTGCTGATGCTTCTATATCCGGTGCGCAAGCATATGCAGTTTGCCCGCCGTTTCGGCCCGCTTAAATACTGGTTCATGATGCACATGATATTCGGGATCGGCGGACCGGTACTGGTCCTGTTCCACACGACATTTCATGTGAAATCCCTGAATGCCGGTGTCGCGCTTTATTCCATGTTGCTGGTGGTGGCCAGCGGCATCATCGGGCGTTTCATCTACAAGCGGATACACCAGGGTCTATATGGCCGAAAGCTGAATCTGGATGAATTGCAGAAATCCGTGGATTTGAATCAAAGAAGTACGGACAGAGTCATCACGCTCGCCATTTCGGCAACGGCTGTTGATACAAAGCTGCAAAAGTTTCGTGATCTGGCTTTTGAAACACGCATCGGTTTTGCCACGCGCTTCTGGCGTTTCATTACTTTTGATTTGCGCCGGTACATGCTGACGAGACATAGCCGCAGTGAAATGAAGCGTGCAATCGCTCATTTGGCCAAGATACAGGAATGGGACAAACTGGAGCAGCATAACCATCTTCAGGAAGCAATGATGTATGTGAAGCGATATTTGTCTTCCGTGCAGCGCGCCGCCCAATTTTCGGCTTTTGAACGATTGTTCCGATTGTGGCACGTCCTGCATTCACCCTTTGTCTGGCTGCTGGGGGTGAGCGGGATCGTCCATGTGATTGCCACCAATTTCATGTACTGATGGTTGCCTGACATGCTTCGTCTAGCCCTGATTTTTTTTGCCTTATCCTTCTCGGGTATTGCTTGCGGTGCAGGCGAGTCCGCGCTGATGCCGGGACAGGTGATCGCCGGCCACGCCAAACTCGAGGCGGAATGCACGAATTGCCACGTGCGTTTTCACAAGGAAGCGCAGAGCGGCTTGTGCGCTGACTGCCACAAGGACATCAAAGCTGACCTCGAGAACCACAAGGGGTTTCACGGCAGGATGAAGCAACAGGCCTGCAATACCTGTCATACCGAACACAAGGGCCGCAATGCAAATATTGTCATATTGGACAAGGCCAGGTTCGACCACACCAAGACCGATTTCCCGTTGCTGGGCGCGCACCAGGACAAGCAAAAGGTAAAGTGCTCGGATTGCCACAAGGAAAAGAAAAAATACCGCGAAGCGCCTACCGCCTGCGATAGCTGCCACCACAAGGATGACAAGCACAAAGGCAGCCTCGGTCCCGATTGCAAGAGCTGTCATAACGAGCGTTCCTGGAAAGAGGCGAAATTCGACCACTCCCTGGAAAAGACCCATTTCCTCCTCAAGGGCAAGCACGCCGATGTGAAATGCAGCAAGTGCCATCTCACCCAGGGAACATACAAGAATGCACCGCTTGAATGCGTGGGCTGCCATAAAAAGGATGACAAGCACAAGGGAAGATACGGCAAGAAATGCGAAACCTGCCACGTTGAACGGGGCTGGAAAGGGATCACATTCGACCATGACATTGCGACCAAATTCAGGCTGCTGGGCTCACACCGGACGGTGAAGTGCATTTCCTGCCACGTCCGGCCGCTGTTTTCGAAACCCGCCTTGCCATCTGCGTGTATCGGCTGTCACAAGAAGGACGATGTGCACAAGGGTGGGTTGGGCACGCAGTGCCAGACCTGCCACAACGAGGTGAAGTGGAAAAAATCGAAATTCGATCACGACCGGGACACCAAGTTTCCGCTGAAGGGCAAGCACATCACGACCAAATGCGATGCCTGCCACACGCCTGCGCTGAAAGCCAGTGGCGCGAAACTGCCCATGGATTGCTACTCCTGCCACCAGAAAAAAGATGTACACAAGGGTACCCTGGGCAAGCGCTGCGAATCCTGCCACAACGAGAAGGACTGGAAGGATGCAATTTTTGACCATGGGCGCGCGCGTTTTCCGCTGGTCGGATTGCATATCAAGGTGGAATGCAAGAAGTGCCATACCACCGAGGTATTCCGCAATACTCCTGCCGATTGCTATTCCTGCCACAAGAAGGATGACGACAAGATACACAAGCTCAGGCTGGGCAAGGATTGTGCGGCGTGCCACAACCCGCGGTCATGGAAGGTCTGGGATTTCGATCACGACACGCGCACCCATTTCAAGCTGGATGGCGCACACAAGACGGTTACTTGCTATGCCTGCCATAAGCTGCCGATGATTGGTCACATCACCCTGGCGAAAACCTGCGATGGCTGCCATGACAACCAGGACGTCCATCAGGGCGAATTTGGCCAGCAATGCGACCGTTGCCACCTCACCACCAAGTGGAAAAATCTCCGTACGGGAATAAAGGGGCAGCGATATTGAAAGCCGTTCATCGGAAATCGAAACTCCGATGAACGGCTCTTGATTCTGCCCATTTTAGTGACTAGAGTGCGCGCGACATGATCTTGGCCAGCTTTGATCGGCCAGTTCAACGGAAATGAGAATCAGGGCGAAATGCTAAAGACTAGTTGCATGGTCGCAGTGCCAAAAACTGGAGCGGCAATTTTTAAAGGGGTAGTCATGCAAGCAAGCAAGATCCAGGCTGGCTTCGCCGCATTGAGCATCGTTGTATTGCTTATGTCGGCTTGCGGGGGCGGGGGCGGCGGCGGTGGGAGTACGACTACCGGAACCTCCATGGTGCTGTCCGCTTATGTCGCGAATTATTTTGATGGCACCATTTCCCAGTACACCATCAACTCGTCGACCGGCGCATTGACTCCCAAGACACCGGCAACGGTCGTTTCAACCCCCGGCAATTCAAATTCTTTGCCAACTTCCATTGCAGTCGCTGTCGATGCGACCGGCAACGGCAAGTACGCCTATGTGGCGAACAGCTTCGCAGACATTTCGCAATTCACGATCGGATCGGGTGGCGTCTTGCAGCCGATGAACCCAGCGACGGTGTCGTCAGGTCCATTTGGTCTTAGCCCAACATCCGTTGCAGTCGATCCGAGCGGAAAATACCTGTATGCGGCGAATCCGTCGGGTAATGAGGTAGCACAGTTCAACATAAACCCTACAACGGGTGTGTTGACATCAATGACCCAGGCGACAGTTTGCGCGATACCTCCGCAGCAAGCACCATGTACTATCCCTGCTAGCGGGTATTCTAGCTATGCCTACGTTACCGTTGATCCGAGGGGTAAATATGTATATGTGACCAATCAAAACGACAATAGCGTTTCGCAATTTACGATAAATCCGACAACAGGCGCATTGACCCCGATGGGAACAGCGACCGTGCCGACGGGATCAGCGCCGATCTCGATTGCAGTGGATCCTTTTGACACATATGCCTACGTGGTGAATTACGGATCCGGAGTTCAAAGCACCATTACGCAATACAGCATCGCTGGGGTTACGAGCGCTACGCCCGGCGCATTGACTTTTGCTTCCACGGCAGCGCCGACTCAACTGAATAACGCCACCTCGATTGTGATCGACCATAAGGGGACGTATGCCTATGTGGCAAACGGCAGCGGTTTGTATCAATTGCCAATCAAAAGTGATGGCTCGCTGAATACCGGTCCGAGTGTCGGGCCAATTGTTACTGGAGGTACTGCCCAACAATCCGTCGCCATCGATCCCGCGGACAAATTTGTCTACGTTGCAAACAAATATAACCAGACTGCCATGACAGGCAGTGTTTCGCATTTCAGCATTGATACCGGCGGGGCGTTATCCTTGCAAAATCAGATTAATGCCGGAGGATTGGCTTACTTCATCACCACCGCTGTCTCAATACAGTAGCGATACTCAGTTACATAATCACAATGCACCTCTGTCCTTGAGGTCGACGCACCTTTCTTCTTCGATTCTCCAGTATTTCAAATACGGACAGTTTGCCAGATAGTTTCCGTCTGTCCGGATTTTAAAACCGTTCGTCGGCAAATTCATGCCTTTTATCCGGACAACTTTCAATTCGTCGGTGGGATGTTTGCACACGTGTAACGTTCTGTTACATTTCCCATCCAGACCGAGCATGTTGGTCTGCAAGGCCATGATTAAAAGTGATTCGAAACTTTGAAATAGGTCCGCGGGGCCGATCGATGCACAAGGGGTGGGATATGAAAATAAATCATAGTGGCATAATTCTAAATGGAAATTTTAATTTCCTGCGTTCACCTTTGGGAATCGCGCTGATATTCCTGTTCCCGCTGCTGATCATGATGCACTTTGCATCCGCTGCAACGCCAAATCCTGCCTTGATCAAGTTCGATCACAGCCAAACCGGTTTCCCCTTGACCGGTGCGCATATCCAGGCCCGCTGCGCTTCCTGCCACGTCGACGGCGTGTTCAAGGGAACACCGCACGATTGCGCAAGCTGCCACGTGGCCGGCAACCACATGGGCGCGGTATTCAAGAACACGACGCATATTCCCACCTTCGACAAGTGCGACCGGTGTCACCAGACCAGAGCCTGGTCGCCCGTGAAGCCGTTCGACCACCTCGGTGTGGCGCCGGGTTCCTGCCAGAACTGCCACAACGGCAATGGGGGGGGTGCAACAGGCAAGCCGAGCGGGCATATTGCCACGACAGCGTCATGCGACAGCTGTCACATGACCGCAAACTGGAAGCAGCTCTCATCGGGCGGCTTGATGCCGGCGAGTCACCTGCCGACCCAGCAAGCCTGTTCGCTGTGCCATAACCAGGCCAACTTTGTTCCGGGGGTGATGAACCACACCGGCATTGTCACCGGATGCGCGAGCTGCCACAACGGCCAAAGCTTTGTCGGCGTCACGCCCAAGTCCATACCATCGGGCCACGTGCCGACCAGCATGCCATGCGAACTCTGCCATTCGCCGACCCATACCAGTCCGGGTGGGTTTTTGATTCCGCCCGCGCCCGCCAACTCGCCGTCGATGATGAACCACGCCGGCATCGTCAGCAACTGCACACAGTGCCACAACGGGCAGACCTTTGCCGTGGGCGTCACACCCAAAACCAAGAATGATGCGCCCACCACGCACATGTCGACCAGTTCGGATTGCTCGGCCTGCCACACGTCGACGACGACTTTCCTGATGGCCAACCTTACCACTCCACCGATCGGGCACATGCCGACGACAATGGTATGTTCGACTTGCCATAGTGCCGGATACGGACCGAACTCCGGCGTGATGGTGCATACGGGCATAGTCGGCGGTTGCGCAAGTTGCCACAACGGACAGGTATTTACCGGGGTTGCGCCGAAATCCAAGCCTGTGAATCATGTGCCCACCAGCATGCCATGCGAGTCATGCCACTCCAATTCCAACTTCACATCGTTTTCAGGAACGGGAATGAATCACACGGGCATCGTCAGTGGTTGTGCAAGTTGCCATAACGGACAGAGCTATTACGGGGTGACGCCAGTGTCGAAGCCGGCTGGCTCACCGCCACACTTGCCAACGAGCATGTCGTGCGAGACCTGCCATTCCACGGCCAATACGAATCCGGGTGGATTTGGGCCAAACGCGCCGATGAAGCACACGGGCATCGTCAGTGGTTGTGCGACCTGTCATGGTTTCAATAACGTTGCTATCGCGTTTTACGGCGTGACCGCGAAAGCGCAGACCATCTCCCCAACCCACACTGCAGCCGGCAACACGCCATGCGAAAGCTGCCACAGTTCGACGACGAGCTTTGCAATTGCAACGGGTGGGACCAAGCCGGCCAATCACCTGCCGACTACTGCGGCGTGTTCGCTCTGCCATAATGGCGCAAGCTATTACCCGGGAGTAATGAACCACACGGGTATCGTCAGCGGTTGTGCGACTTGCCATAACGGCCAGGTGTTTGCCGGGGTAACGCCGGTGTCCAAGCCGGTGAACCACCTGCCGACGGCTGCGGCCTGTGAGACCTGCCATACCGCTCCTGTTACGACCCCGCCGACCCCCGGCGGATTCGCCGGCGGAAAAATGAACCACACCGGCATCGTCAGCGGTTGCACCAATTGCCACAATGGTCAGGTGTTTGCCGGTGTCTCGCCGATGGCAAAACCGTCCAACCATCTGCCGACCAGCTTGGCCTGCGAGACCTGTCATTCGACGAGCAACTTTACTGCTTTCGGTCCCGGTACGCCGATGAAGCACACCGGCATCGTGAATAACTGCACGCTGTGCCATAACGGCCAGGTCTTTTCTGGCGTTACGCCAGTGTCGAAGTCGGCAAAACATATCCCGTATGCTATCGACCTGATCGGCGGGTCAACCATGCAATGCGAGTTCTGCCACAGTACCTCGGTGTTTACGTCATTCATGACCGGTCTGGTATCGTCGACGACCATGCACAACGGGACTATGGGCGGCAGTCCCTACTATTGCGTTGGATGCCACCTATCGCCCAATTCAACGTCGGCTACCAATATGCAAACATCAAAGCACAACAGCGCTTCTACGTCCAAAGACTGTTCAAGTTCCAGCTGTCATAAACCGTTGGGAAGAGAAGGAAGCACGTACTCGAGTTGGTAACAAATCATGAATCCTGGATGCCGCCCATCTGCGGCATCCAGTTGCTAGAAGATGATGGCATGGGCTGCCTTTGTAGCATTACATTCCGCCAGGTTTTCAGGTTCTGCGCAACAAAATTTGGAGCAAATATTGCAAGTCCGCAACTTTTTCCCAGTCTTGCCGAAACTTGTTCGTCTAGTCATTATGCCGACACTCGTCTTGTTGATGATGGGTGCTGCGATGAGGTCGGCCAATGCCGGGATCATCGATCACATCGAGATCAGGGAAGCTGGCAATGAGGCAGAGATCCGCATCGTTTTTATTACCCAGATTCAGTATTTGCGGCAGGCAGCACTAAGTAATGGTGATGTGAGGATTTATTTCAATCTGCTCGGGATCAGTGCGCTGGATCCCCGACTGGTACCGGAAAAAGAGCAATCTCCAGCTTCAGACATCGCCCCGCATTTTTCTGTTACCTATCCCGAAATCGATTCGTCGCTCTCCATCAATTTCGGCAAGCCTGTTGATTATCATATACGTCTCGGCAAGGATGCCCGCAGCATCAGCATTTTCACGCCTGCGCTCAAACCGAAAAGTCGTCCGGCTCCGGCCGCTGCAGCGAGTATTGTGGCGGCAACACCAGCGATCGCGACTCCGGCAATTGTTCCAAGCGTAGTCCCGACTGCTCCGCTACTGGGAGCATCCCGACAGGCCGAGCAAGTGGCGCCAGCCCAACCAATTCAGCCTGAGCCGGCCTCCAAGCCATTACCGGCACCGCTCCCGGTTGCGACAATCGAACTGGAGGCTCAACAATTAATCGGCAGTGCGCGCTATGCACTCCAGAATGACCGTCCCGATATCGCGATCGAACGGTTGAACAAGTTGCTGAATCTGGCTCCCAACAAACAATCCCAGGCTGCCCAGGAATTGATCGGCGAAGCGCGGGAATTGAACGGCGAATATGACAAGGCGCGCGTGGAGTACCAGTCATACATCGAACTTTATCCGCATGCCGGTGATGTGGCCAAGGTCAAGCTGCGGATGGCCAAGTTGCCGGCAGTCAACAAGGTGAGGTTGGCACCCGTGCAGGAGCAGGTGGCAAACAGGCCCACGGTGGCTGAGGAAAAGATGCAGGTAACCGGCGGTCTTTCCCAATATTATTACAAGGGTATTTCCAATACCGATTCGATTACCGTCAGCGGCGCGACGACAACAACATCGTCCTTGACGCTTCAGGACCAGTCGCAATTGTTCTCCACGCTGGACCTGATGGGGCACAAACGCAGCGAGACTGCCGATACGCGCTTGGTGTTCCGCGACAGTTACAACAAGAATTTTTTACCGGGTCAGGTGAGCGGCAACCGTTTTGATGCGGCCTATATCGAACAAAATGCGCGTGACCACAGTTATGCGTACCGTGTCGGCCGTCAAAACGGCCTCGGCGCGGGTGCGCCCGGCCAATTCGACGGAGCATGGGGAGGGTATCGTTTCGATCCGACATGGCGGGTAAATGCTGTCCTTGGAAAACCGGTGGAATATAGCAACGGTGGCCTCAGCACTTCCAGCAACAAAGACTTTGCCGGTTTTAGCGTCGATCTAAGCCCAAGGCCCGAAATGTGGAGCAGCACCGGTTACTTCATACAGCAGCGGGTTTCCGGTATCGTGGAACGACGGGCGGTCGGCGCAGAGGGGCATTATTTTGAAGCGGGGCGCAACTTCATGGGGCTGTTTGAATACGACACCCTGTTCAAGAAAGTCGATCTTGGCATGTTTCAGGGTAACTGGACCACCGGCGTGAGCACCAATTACAACGTGCTTGTGGATCATCGCCGATCTCCGCCGTTGCAGTTGAGCAATGCCCTGATCGGCCAGCCCATACAGTCCGTTGCGGCATTGCTCCAGTCCGGCGTCGCGATGAACACCATCATTGCGGATGCGGCTGCGTTTAGTCCGATATCCAACACGTTCGGGGTTGGCGTAAACCTTCCTTATTCCGATCGCATTCGTTATGGGGGTGATTTTCGCGTCAGCAACATGTCCAGTACCGGCGGAACCAGCACCGGCCAGCCGGGAATGGTGGGATCCGGGAACACCTATTCATATTCCGTACAGGCAAGCGTTAATGGCGTGCTCCGGCAAGGTGATTTCGGATTGGTAAACGCCACCTATTCAACCGCCAGTAGCTACAGCGGGCAGTCCCTGTTATTTACCCAGGTTGAGCCACTCCCTCAAAACTGGCGCGTTGATACGATGCTGCTGTTGTACAGCCAGGCAAGCAATACCGGCACACATCAGACGCAGATTCGGCCCAGCCTGAGATTGAATTACCGCCTGAACAATTCGGTCAATCTGGAGGGCGAGGGCGGCATTGAACAAACTCATGTGAAGAGTGCGGCTCAGGATGACACAACAAGGCGCAAGTATTTTTACCTCGGCTATCGATGGGATTTCCAATAATCTTCCTTTGATGCAGGATTGTCTGACTAACGCCCCCATATACAGGCGTTCGTTGTTGTCGCACCCCCTGAAGGTTGATCGCGGATGCGCCACAGGTAACTAAAGGCGGGACATTTTCATCATGTATAGCGGGTAGTGTGATGTGACGCCCGGTTAACCGGATGTTTTGAGCTATGGCAAGATGGTGAGGCAGGCAGCCCTGGATGGGCTGCCGGTTGGCGGAATCAGAACTGATAGGCGATCGTGGCACCGGCGCCAAAGTCCGGAACGCTGTTGGTAAAACCCTTCAATAGATAACCCTGTGCCTTCCAGGTTTTGTCGAGATTGCGGCTGGCGAAGAGAATCGCCTCCATCCGCGATGATCCCGTGGTAGTGGATGCCTGGCCCAGTCTAAGCATCGCGCCGCCATTGGTATTCCGGTCAAGCTTGTAACTGGCGCCCAGCGATCCATACATAATATTGTTCAGCGTATATCCGGCCGGACTGCCATATATCTTGTAACCGATCGTGCCGAACTTGGTCAGGTCGCCGCTTATTTGATAAATATCCGATTGGAACATGTAATCGTTCATGCCGGTGCCGAGGCCTTTTGCGCTGTCGGCTGTCCCGAGCTTGACTTTGCCGGTCAGGTTGACCAGTAGGCCGGTCTTGGCATCATAGTAGGCGGTATGGCTGGCGCTGGCGATTACATCGCCCAAACCCGACCGGGTTGTATTGGGCGCGTTGGCAAGTTTGGACACCACACCAATGCCGTTAATCACGTTAACCGGGCCGGAAATTCGAAGATAGGGGACGGTCAGTTTCAGCGTCCATGATTGATACTGATACTTACCGGTGACGGGTATGTAAAGCATATCGGTTGATTGGGTACCGCCATACTTGCCGGTGTTGTAGTCCATGCCCGTTTCCAGACTGAATTTCCCACCCTCTAACGCGTGCGCGGTTTGAGTTGTGGCCGTGGCGAAGGAGGCAAAGAGGCTTGCTGCAAGTATGGCGTATCTCATAATGTATCCTTATGTCTCAATTAATGTGTCTCGGGAGCATGCACTTCGGCAACATCAGGAACTTCGGCGACATCAGGTACCTCGGCAACATCAGGAACCTCGGCGACTTCAGGAGCTTCGGGAGTCTCCGCAGCTTCGGGAGCTTCTGCAGTTTCGGGTGTTTCAACCCCCGTACCTCCCGCCGCTCCAGGAACGACAGGGGCGGTAGCGTTTGTTGTGTCAGGCGAAGTATCAGGCGTTGCAGCAAACGCAAGCGATAAACTTCCCATCAGAAACAGTGCGACGATCAACTTGGCAGCATTTTTTTGATTCAACATGATTGACTCCTTATATAAAATGAATAACAAAAAATCGACCCCGGGGGGCTTGAATGCAGGTTCTACGACATGTGCTGGCAATTTCCTGCCTTAACAGTCGTGTGTACATTGCACACGAGGCGAACATTACGTGTAAAATATACACACGTCAAATGTTTTTTTGTGGTATGCTTTTTTCACAGTGAAATATTGAAAGGACAGTCATGAGTAACCAAGATACATTCGGCAACGTGCCGCAGTCGCCTGTTTTTGTGGCGATTCGGTATCTGTTGCGCCCGTTGGTTCGGCTGCTGTTATTGCAGGGAATTTCTTTCACGATTTTTTGCGAGTTGGTCAAATCGGCCTATGTAAAGGTGGCCGATGCCGAGTTCAAGCTGGACGACAAACCCCAGACCGACAGCCGTATCAGCCTGCTGACCGGGATACACCGTCGCGAGGTCAGCCGTTTGCGTAACGAAATCGTGACTGAGATCAATCTGCCCGAGCATGCATCGATGAGCGCCCTGTTGCTGACTGTCTGGAGCGGGCACCCCGAGTATCTGGACAAGCAGGGAATGCCTGTTTCGTTGCCGCGCCTGGCCAGCAAGGGCGAGGGGCGCTCGTTTGATGAACTGGTACAGTCGATCAGCAAGGATATTCGTGCGCGCGTGGTGCTGGACGAATGGCTGCGGCAGGGCATCGTCACGCTGGACAGCGACGACCGGGTGCACCTGAGCGCCGACGCATTCGTACAGCCGCAAGACATGGCGGAGAAGATTTATTACTTTGGACAGAATATTCATGACCACCTGGCGGCGATAGTCCATAATCTGGCAGGCAGTAAACCGCCCTTTCTGGAGCGCTGTGTCTTCTATGACAAACTGAGCGCAGATTCGATCAGGGACTTGGCGGATTATTCCCGTATCGTTGGCATGAGATCACTGCATGCCGTCAACAAGCGCGCAGCCGAGTTGCAGCAGCGCGACCAGCAAAAGCCGGATGCCGTGTACCGGGCGAATTTCGGCGTATATCATTACAGTTCAGCGGAGACTTCAGATGAAATCTAATCTAAATGCCTATCTACAGGCGATACTGTTTTCCAGCGCTGTGCTGACATCCAGTGCATGGGCCGCTACGGGCAGTTGCACATATACTGCATCGGGTACCGGTGGCACCGGCATGGGCGGCACCGGAATCATTGCAAAAGGTACCGGCATGGGCGGAACAGGCAGCGAGTTGCCCGGACTGAAACTGGCCGGCAGAGTGATGTTCAGCCATGGTACTGTCGAAGCACAAAGCAACGGGCGGTCAAGGGTGCTGGTCAAGGGTGACCCGGTCTGTGTGGGTGAAACAATCGTGACGGCCCAATCCGGCATGGCGCAAATCCGGATGGTGGACGACGGAATGATCGCAATCCGGCCGCAGACGCAACTCAAGATCGAAAAGTATGCCTACAACGGAACGGACACCGATGCCAGCATGATTTCACTGCTCAAGGGCGCATCCCGCTTTGTCACCGGGAAGCTGGGAAAACTGCATCCGCAATTCGATTTGATCAGGACGCCAAACGCAACCATAGGAGTTCGGGGAACGGACCATGTGGCCACTGTTATCCTGCCGGGAAACAGCGGGGGTTATCCCTCCGGAACCTACGACCAGGTGATACAAGGCATCACATTCATCAGAACCGACAAGGGAGAGATCGATATTCACCCGAACCAGGTGGGCCTTGCCGCGAATATGGAAGCGTTGCCGACGCTGTTGAATGCAATTCCGGAATTCTACAAGGCCGATTCTTCGATGCGGGGCAAGAATGAACAGTCTGATCATGGAAAATCGGGAGAAGGTAGGGCTGACAGGAAGATCGAGGGATCATCGCGGGAACGAAACGGCCATTCGTCCGAATCCGGTCCTGCAATCCATGATTCGCGCGATAGCTATCTGGACCTGAGATCCCCGGAATACGCGGCTCCAATGGAGATGCCGCATTCTTCGGAAATACCCTCTGTTCAGCAAATCCCGGAAAGTTCGGGGTCGTCGAGTTCAAATGACTAACGGGATATTGGGCGAATCAAGTGTTGAAACGAGTGCCGTCAACCACCTTTGCGATGATAGACAACGAATTGGTATTGCAAAGGCTGCGGTTCCAGTTGGCTATGCGTTTCGCGGGATAATTCAAGCCACTCGCTCCGCTTGAATTCCGGGAAATACGCATCGCCGTGGATGTCTGCGTCGATTTCGGTAAGGTAGATCCGGTCGGCAAGCGCTATCGCCTGAAGGTAAAGCTCGGCCCCGCCGATCACAAAGATCTCGTTGTCATCACCGCACGCGGAGATTGCCGCTTCCAGCGAATTCACCGCAATCACTTCCGGCGCGGAATAAGCGGCATTGCGTGTCACCACCACCGAGGTGCGACCCGGCAGCGGTTTGCCGATCGATTCAAATGTCTTGCGCCCCATCACGATGTGATGACCCATGGTGAGCGCCTTGAAGCGCTTCAGGTCGGCGGGCAAATGCCACGGCAGCGTGTTGTTGATGCCGATCACGCGGTTCTTCGCCATCGCGACGATCAGCGACACGCGCGGATTCATGGCGGTACCGGGATAATCGTTGCTCATACCGCGACGGGTGCCTTGATGGCGGGATGCGGATCGTAACCTTCCAGCGTGAAATCCTCGAACTTGAAAGCGAAGATGTCATTCACTTCGGGATTGATCTTCATCGTCGGCAGCGGGCGCGGCTCGCGCGACAACTGCAGGGTTGTCTGTTCCATGTGGTTTGAATAGAGGTGCGCATCGCCGAAGGTGTGCACGAAATCCCCCGGCTTGAGGCCGCACACCTGCGCCACCATCAGCGTCATCAGCGCGTAGCTCGCGATGTTGAACGGCACACCGAGAAAAATGTCGGCGCTGCGCTGGTAAAGCTGGCAGGATAATTTTCCGTCGGCCACATAAAACTGGAAGAATGCATGGCAGGGCGCCAGCGCCATCTGGTTGAGTTCACCCACGTTCCACGCCGACACGATCAATCTGCGCGAATCGGGATTTTTTTTGATCTGTGCGATGACTTCGGAAATCTGATCCACCACCCGCCCGTCCACGGTCGCCCATGAGCGCCATTGCTTGCCGTACACCGGACCGAGGTTGCCGTTCTCGTCGGCCCACTCGTCCCAGATTTTGACACCGTTGTCCCTGAGGTACTTGATGTTGGTATCGCCCTGCAGAAACCACAGCAGTTCGTGGATGATGGATTTCATGTGGCACTTCTTGGTTGTTACCAGCGGAAAGCCCCCCGCAAGGTTGAAGCGCATCTGGTAGCCGAACACGCTGGTCGTGCCGGTGCCGGTGCGGTCGGATTTTTTTGTGCCGTGGTCAAGCACGTGCTGCATCAGGTCTAAATAGGCGCGCATATGATAAAAAAATAATGCCACAGAGAACACAGAGCACACAGAGAGCGTGGCGACAGGTTGAGGATTTCTCTGTGTTCTCTGTGCGCTCTGTGGCAAATTGAATTTTCCGCGATAATGGCATCTTCATCCATTAATCGAATACGCAATGCTAGCACAACTGACGGCTTCTTCTGTTGTACCCAAGACATTGAACGCAGCACACCTGCTGGTGTTGTTGCCAAAAAGCAAGACTCTGCCGCGCGATGTGCCGCACCGCGAATTGCTGGCAGCCGTGCTGAAGCGGCGTGGCATCAAGGGCGGGGAATTTGCCGCCGCGCCTGTCGCCGCCAACGCCGCCGATGGCAGCATGGTCGTCTGGGCGATGCTGGATTTCAGCAAAACCTATTTTGCGCTGCAGACGCAGGCGCGCAAGGCCCTGCAGATGCTGCTGGACGAGCAACCCGCCAGTGTCGCCATCGTGGTGCAGGGTGATCAGACGCAAAGCCGGCAGGCTGCGGAAGCCGCGGTGTATTCCGCGTGGGTGAACGGCGCACCGTTGCCGCTGCACAAGAAAAAAGCAGACCAGCGCAAGCCGCTGCAAAAAATCGCGCTATATGGTTATGCCGACAAGAAACTATTCGATGCGCTCAAGGCGCAGGCAGAAGGCAATCTGCTGTGCCGCACACTCACCGTGCTGCCACCGAACGAACTGACCCCGACGCTGTATCGCAGGCGCGTCAGGGAACTCGCCAAACAGAACGGCTGGCAACACAAGGAATTCGACCTGAAGGCCTTGCGCAAGCTGGGTGCGGGCGCGTTCGTCGCGGTGGCGCAGGGCAGCCATGACGAAGATGCCGCCATCGTGCATCTGACTTATAAACATCCAAAGGCAAAACAGACCGTGGCGCTGGTCGGCAAGGGTATCTGCTTTGACACCGGCGGGCATAACCTCAAGCCGGCCCGCTACATGCACGGCATGCACGAGGACATGAACGGCTCGGCGGTCGCACTCGGTATCCTGATCGCTGCCACGCGGCAAAAGCTGCCGGTCAACATCGACTGCTGGCTGGCGATTGCGCAAAACCACATCAGCCCGAAAGCTTACAAGCAGAACGACATCGTCAAGGCATTGAACGGCACCACCATCGAAATCATGCATACCGATGCCGAGGGGCGCATGGTGCTGGCCGACACGATCACGCTGGCTACGCGCGAAAAACCGGACCTGCTGATCGACTTCGCCACGCTCACCGGCAGCATGGCCGTGGCGCTGGGAGCGCGCTACAGCGGCGTGCTGGGCAATCGCGATGTGTTGCTGCAACAGGCCGTGCAAGTAGGTCAACAAAGCGGTGAACGGCTGTGTGCATTCCCGATGGACGAAGATTACGAACCGGCGCTGGATTCCAAAGTCGCCGACATCAAGCAATGCACGCTGGATGGCGAGGCCGACCACATTCTCGCGGCGCGATTTTTGCAACGCTTCCTGGAAAACGATGTGCCGTGGCTGCATGTGGACCTGTCCGCGAGCCGTTGCGAAGGCGGACTGGGCAGTGTGGCGAGCGATGTGACCGGATTCGGCGTAGGCTGGGGTTTGGGGATGTTGCAGGTTCGCTAAGTATTGATCCCGGTCTGGTAATAAGGAGACGTTATGCAATCCGACCATGAAATCAGCGTAAGCCAGGAACCAGTACGTTGCCACTTTCTTGCAGATATGCGCGAGATCGGTTGGGAGCAGGCACTGAAAGAAGATCAGACTTTGCTCCGACTGGCCAGACCTCAAGGCAAGCTGCTCGAAGCGCTGGGTAAAAGGTTCTCACTGGATGAGTTGCATATCAAGGATATCCTCAATCCGTCCCATCCTCCCCAGTTCACCCGGCTCAAAAACGGGGCGTTGCATATCATCTTGCGCTTTCCGGTTAAGGGTGCAGGAGAAGATGAAACCAGTGAAGTCACCAGTGTCTCGATACTCGCAGACCAGAAAAAGTGCGCGCTGATCTGGCCGGGAGAACGCTATCACCATTTTTCGAATCATGATCTGGCGGGTCTGACTATTGTAGAGTGCGTGTGCAAAATCATTCATCTGCTGGTCGACTATCTGTTGCGGCGCGTCTATGCGTTGCGCGAGGAGATGGATGAATTCGAGGACGAGTGTCTGGCCGATGCGGCCAATGCGGACCTTGGCAGGTTGCTACTGATGCGCAAGGAGTTTGCCCTGCTGGCGCGATATGCGAGAACCAATGCAATCGCGATCGAGAAGCTCAGGGATGAAAACGACTATCGTGACAACCTGCGTTTGATTGACGCGCATGAACATATGCAACGTGCATCGGTAATAGCCGAGTCCAGGGCAGAGCATGTGCTGAGCCTGATGCAGGCGGTGCAGTCGTTGCTCAGCCAACGGCTTAACCAGGTGTTGACTTTTCTTGCCGTGATCACCGTGATCCTGACGCCAATAGGCGTTATCGCCGGGATATTCGGCATGAATTTCACCAATATGGAAGTGCTGAAATATCCCAACGGATTCACCCTGGCGATCTTCGGCATGCTTTTGCTGGGAGCAGTGCTGGCGGTTATCTTCAAAATAAAGAAATGGTGGTAGCGTGGCGGGCCAAGTGACCGGATTCGGTGCGAGGTGGGATTTGCGGATGTTGCACAGGAAAATAAAATTCAACGCTTGTTACCAAGGTCAAATCGATAGCACGGGCATTTTCAAGTACAGAGTGTCAAAGGAGATATGATGGACGATAGAACATTTCCCCCTTCGGATCATCGCACCAACCTGCCCGAGACCTGGCCGGATTTGCCTCTGGACGCATGGAAAGAAACCTACGCAACGCTGCACTTGTGGCTGCAGATCGTCGGAAAGATACGGCTCACGCAATGTTCCTGGGTGAATCATTCCTGGCATGTTCCGCTGTATGTGACTGCGCGCGGCCTCACGACCTCGCTTATCCCGCTGGGCACCCGAAACTTTCAGATCGACTTTGACTTCGTTGACCATCGCCTGACCGTGCAGACCAGTGATGGCGGCTCCACCGGTTTTTCGCTTGTACCTATGGCAGTGTCAATTTTCTACCATCGCCTGATGGATGAGATGCACAAGCTTGGCTTAAACATAAGTATTTCGCGTATACCGAACGAGATATCCGATCCGATACCTTTCGATCAGGACAATACTCACAGTACGTATGACAGAGAGTACGCCAACCGGTTTTGGCGCATTCTGGTCGAGGCCGACCGCGTCTTCAAGATATTCCGTGCTCGCTTCACAGGCAAGTGCAGCCCGGTGCATTTCTTCTGGGGAGCGCCTGATCTTGCCGTCACCCGGTTTTCCGGGCGCAGTGCGCCTGTACATCCGGGCGGCGCACCCAATCTGCCTGATTGGGTGGCGCGTGAGGCTTATTCACACGAAGTGAGCAGTTGCGGATTCTGGCCGGGAGGCGGCCCAATTCCCTACGCTGCATTTTATTCCTATGCGTATCCCGAACCGGCCGGATATGCCAGTGCCCGGCTCGGGCCGAAAGAAGTGTTTTACAGCAACGACCTTCATGAATTCATTTTACCGTACTCAGTCGTCCGTGAATCGAAGTCTCCCGACGACACGCTGCTGGAGTTCCTGCAGTCAAGTTATGAAGCTGCTGCCGACTTGGCGAAGTGGAATCGCAAAGCGCTGGAGCGCGATCACGATCCCCGGCTACGGAAGATTTGAATTAAACGGCCAATTTCAGCAGTACAGATATGGGTTATTTGAACTGATAACGATCAGATATCGTGAACCGGCACGGGTCAACTTTTCCCAGGGAAGCGGAAGTTTTTAGCAATTCGATATGCTCTTTAATAGGGAGAATAAAATGACATTCATTGAATCGATTCAAACCTGTTTCAGGAAGTACGCCGAATTCAATGGTCGGGCTTCCCGATCCGAGTTTTGGTGGTGGTTTCTATTTATAGTTATTATTTCCATCGCCGCACGATTGCTTGGCCAAACTGTCGTAGCACTCGTCGCCCTGGCTACTTTGCTGCCAAATCTTGCCGTCACATCGCGCAGATTACACGACATAAACCGGAGCGGGTGGTGGCAGCTCATCGGGTTTATACCGCTTGTCGGATGGCTGATAATGATTTACTGGTGCGTCCAGAACTCGACAGACCAAAGTAAATATGGCTGATTTTTCCATGTGCGATTCCCTGAAATGGCTTGAAGCAGGTGCTCGTCAACCTGACAGGTCCGATTCGGCAGAGAGGATTTAATGAACAGCGAGTTCGACCGAATAATTCCGCGTAGCGGCACATCCAGCTTCAAATACGAAGGGAGGACGGAGATTTTCGGAACCGATGAGGTTCTGCCTCTGTGGGTGGCTGATATGGATTTTGCCGTTCCCGCGGCCGTGCGTGATGCGCTGGCGGCGCGGGCGGCGCATCCGATCTATGGTTACACCGTATATCCGGAATCGCTGTACGAAGCGCTGATAGCCTGGCTGCAAAATCGTCATGGATGGAAGGTGGAACGCGAGTGGATCATGATGTGTCCCGGCGTGGTTCCTTCCTTGCATGCAGCCATCATTGCTTTAAGTCAGCCTGACGATGTCGTGATTGTTCAGCCGCCGGTGTATGCGCCTTTTTTTGGCGTGGCGAAAAGTGTCGGATGCAGATTGCAGCTTAATCCGCTCAGATGCGAAGACGGTCATTATCGTTTCGACCTGGAACATTTCGAGCGCTGTGCGGCGGAAGGTGCGCGGCTGTTATTGTTGTGTTCCCCGCACAATCCGGTCGGCAGGGTATGGGAGCGTGATGAATTGCAGGCGCTGCTGGAAATCTGCGAGCGCTACGCAGTCACGGTCATCTCCGACGAGATCCATGCAGACCTGATCTATCCCGGCAGACAGCACAGGCCGTTGGCCCGGTTGAACAATGGCACGGTGAAGGTCATCACCGCTGTTGCGCCCAGCAAGACTTTCAATATCCCCGGACTAGGGCTGTCCGCACTGATCGTGCCGGATGAAAGGGACCGCGCAGCGGTAGCAAAAGCATTTGGCATGCTGCATGTCGGCGCGGCAAACCCGTTCAGCATCGTGGCGTTCGAGGCGGCGTATCGAAACGGTGCGCCGTGGCTGGATGGCCTGCTCGACTATATCGAAGCAAACTACCAGTTCGTACGCATTTTTTTACAGCAGCATTTGCCGTTAATCAAGCTGACCGAACCGGAAGGCACTTATCTGCTGTGGCTGGACTGCCGCGCGATGGGGCTGAACGATGAGCAACTCAAGCAGTTCTTTGTCCGGCAGGCAGGCGTGGGTCTGAGTCCCGGGATCATTTTTGGTGAACAGGGCAGCGGTTTCATGCGCATGAATATCGCCGCACCACGGAGTGTGATTGCCGAGGCGCTGGAAAAAATTGCGAAAGCCGAAAAATTGCGAAAGTAAAAACGGTATCAGCGACCTTGCCGGGGTGGGTGGTTGGCTTCGGTGGCGGACAGGCTCAAATAATGCACATTGAATAATCCTGCGCGGTCTGACCACAACACCTTCGGATGCCATCCCGCTGCCCAGGCCAGTTGCTGAAACTCATGCCCGGTATATTTGTACGAGTTTTCGGTGTGTATCGTTTCGCCATGTTCGAAGTGGTAGGCTACGTCGCCCAGCCGAATGTACTGTTTTTTCCGGCTGACCAGGTGCATCTCTATCCGCCCCAGTCCCTCATTGTAAAAAGCACGGTGTGCAAAGCCATCCAAGTCGAGCTGAGCGCCCAATTCGCGCTGCATGCGCGCCAGCAGATTCAGATTGAATGCGGCCGTATAACCCGCCGCATCGTTGTAGGCGGCATTCAGAAAGGCGGGCGACTTCTTGCTGTCCACGCCGATCAGCATCGCGCCGTTGGGACCGGCCAGTTGTGCGGCGTGCTGCAATAACACTATGACCTCAGCCGGGGTGCAATTGCCGATGGATGACCCGGGAAAGAAGATCACACGCCTGCGACCCGCGTATCCATCGAGTTTCACGGAAGGCAAGCGGGTGTAGTCGGCACACAACGGATGCATGTGCATTTGGGGAAATAGCATGCCGAGGCGCTGCGTGCTTTGCAGCAGGTGCGGCTCGCAGATATCAATTGGCACATACGCGGCATCGTCGGCCAGGTGCCGGAGCAACAGGGGCGTCTTGGTGGCGCTGCCGCTGCCGAGTTCGATCAGGACACAGGAGGCGCCGACATGATCAGCCATTTCCGCGCCGAACTCATCCAGGATGCCTGTTTCGGTGCGCGTCGGATAATACTCCGGCGTGGTGCAGATCAGATCGAACAACTCCGAGCCGCGCGCATCGTAAAAATATTTTGGGGGTATCGCGCGCGGTTGCCTGCGCAGGGCGGTGCGGACAGTGGTCAGGAATTCATCTTCGTCGGGAGCGTTTTGCAATACTGGCGATTCGTTTCTCATCATGTATCCTCCGCAAGGCGCAGACCGGAAAACATCCATCGGTCTGCTGGCCGGAAAAAATTACGATAACTGGCGCGCATGTGTTCCTGTGCCGTGACGCAGCAACCTCCGCGCAATACCATCTGGCCACTCATGAACTTGCCGTTGTATTCTCCCAGTGTGCCGGGCAGGGGGCGAAATCCGGGATAGGAAGCATACGCGCTTTGCGTCCATTCCCACAGGTCGCCATACAATTGGGTAAGGCCGGGCTGGCTGGCGGCTTGCGGATGCAGGACTCCGGATTCGAGAAAATTTCCGCTTATCGGCAAGCTTGCGGCGGCATGTTCCCATTCCGCCTCGGTCGGCAGCCGCTTGCCCGCCCAGCGTGCATAGGCATCCGCCTCGAAATAGCTCAAATGTGCGACCGGTTCCTGCAGGTTCAGTGGCTGCATGCCGGACAGCGAAAATTGCTGCCAGTCGCTGCCCTCCCGGTGCCAATATAAAGGTGCTTGCCAGTGCTGGGTGTTGATCGTGTTCCAGCCATCGGATAGCCACAGCTCGGGGCGTCGGTAGCCGCTGTCGGAGATGAAATCCAGATATTCCCGGTTGCTCACCAAACGATTTGCCAGCCGGAAATCCCGCAACAGGGTTTGGTGTCTGGGGCGTTCATTGTCGAAAGAAAAACCCGCACCGCCATGGCCGATCTCGACTATCCCTCCGGAGAACGCCTGCCAATCCATCCCCGTGATGGAGGATGGTGCGGCCCGGGTATTGTGGTAAGAAGGCTTGAGCGGATTGATAAAGAAATTGTATTTCACATCCATCAGCAGCAACTCCTGGTGCTGGATCTCGTGTTCAATACCCAGTTCCACCCGCGCGAGGATGTCATGCGCGTATTGTTGCGGCGGATTGTCCAGCAGCGTTTGCAGCGCCTCATCGGCATGGTTGCGATAACGGTAGATATCTGCGACCGTCGGGCGCGACAACAGGCCGCGCTGCAACCTCGGGAAGAAGCTTCCCGCCGTTTCGTAATAGGAATTGAACAGGTGCGCATAAGCCTCATCGAAGACATGATAGCCCGGGGCAAAGGGCAACAGGATGAACGTCTCGAAAAACCAGGTGGTATGTGCAAGATGCCATTTGGGCGGACTGACCGAGTCGTTGGCCTGAATGACATAGTCCTCGATTTCCAGTGACGCGCACAGAGTGTGCGTTCGCGCGCGTACTGCGCCCAACCGCTGGTCCGGCGTTTGCGCCGGATTTGATATGCCTGCCTGCGGTTGCTGAATATCCATTGGTTACGCTTCCACTTTCACGCCATGCCAGAAGGCGACATGATCCTTGATGCGCGCTGCCATGCTGGAAGGTTCCGGGTAATACCACGCGGCATCATCATTCACCCGGCCGTCCACAACCACATCGTAGTAGCTCGCGATACCTTTCCACGGGCAGCGGGTATGGGTGTCGCTCGGTCGCAGATATTCCCGCTTTACGGCGGAGAGCGGGAAATACAGGTTACCTTCGACATGATGAATTTCGCCGGCTGGCGCTTCGGCTATCACCTGATTGTTCCATATTGCTTTGGGCATGATTTCCTCCAGGTTCGATAAACACAGAGTAAGGCAAATTACAAACACCTTATTTGTCTTGTTCGCATCATGCAAAACAAAGGTTACAACAGACGAACGGTATTAACTACCCTGATAACGACCGTGGTATTTGCGGCAGACATGTACTCGTAGCACGCCATGACGACCATGCATGGTCCGGGAAACGGCCTTAAATAGCCAAAGTTCTGCCGATCAGAGTCTGAATCTGAGCCGAATACCGGTGGTATAACCGACCTCGGCAAAGCGTATCTGCCCGTCCGGCGCGACAGGCAGGTGATCCAGATCGCCAGCAATAGTCCAGTACAGCGATTTGATGATTTCGTTGGATTATTTTTTCAGCAAATCACGAATTTCAGTCAGCAGTACTTCTTGTGCCGGTGGTGCCGCAGGAGTTGCAGGGGCCGCTTCGGCTTTTTTCTTCATCGAATTGATACCTTTAATGACCATGAAGATAACCGCAGCAATGATCGTAAAATCGACTACCGTTTGTATGAATTTTCCATAGCTGATCACGACGGCCGGCGCAGTCGCGGTGGCATCCTGCAGGGTAAATGACAGCTTTGAGAAATCCACCCCGCCTATCAGCACGCCGATGGGCGGCATGATGACATCTGTCACGAATGAAGAAACGATTTTTCCGAATGCGCCGCCGATAATTACGCCGACGGCCATATCGACCACGTTTCCCTTGATCGCGAACTCCTTGAATTCCTGAATCATGCCCATGATTTTCTCTCCGGTGGATTTAAGTCAGTCGCCGAATTTAACATCGAGCCCCGCTGAGAAAAGCAGGGCGTCATTTCTGAATGAATAACGCTGTGGCAGCATTTGCCGGCTGCAGTTCGAAGCCAAGGGGTTCGCCCGATTTGACTTTTAACCGCTATGCCGACCGGCGCATTAAAGCAGATTCTGACCGTTACCCAAACGGATTACCAGTTCAGCTTGAAATACGCCGCCACGCTGGTCACGCCAAATGCCATTACCGTGACAGCCATCACCGCGGTTGCCAGCCAACCCAGCCATTGCAGTCGCACGCTGATCGCAAATTTTCCCATGATCTTTTTCTGGGTCGACATACGCATCATGGCGATCATCAAGGGAACCGATATCACGCCGTTAACCACTGCACTCCACAACAGCGCCTTGATCGAATCGATGGGGCTGAAATTCAACAGCACACCGACTATGGTCGACAGCGCGATGATCGCATAGAAGCCCTTGGCCTCCTTAAGCTCCAGGCTGAGGCTGGACGACCAGCGGAAGGTGTTCGCAACCGCATAGGCGGCCGAACCGGCCAGTACCGGAACCGCCAGCATCCCGGTGCCGATGATCCCGGCGGCAAACAGCAGGAAGGTGAACTGTCCGCCGATTGGACGCAAAGCTTCGGCGGCCTGCGAAGATGTCTGTATGTCATGCACGCCGTGGGTGTACAGGGTGACTGCGGTGGTCAGCATGATAAAAACCGCAATCAGCTGCGAAAATGCCATGCCCAGCGTGGTGTCGATGTTGATGCGGTGCAGGTGATGCGCGGCATCTGCCGGCGACCGGAGCAGGGAGGCGCCATTGCGCTGCAACTTAAGTTCCTCGACTTCCTGCCCGGCCTGCCAGAAAAACAGATAGGGACTGATGGTGGTGCCAAAAATCGCCACCAGCAGCAACAGGTAGTTCTGCGAGTGATGGACTGTAGGCAGCAGCGTCGAGTGCAGCACTTCAAGCCACGGAACATGCGATGCGAATACGGTACCCACGTAAGCAAACAGGGTCAGCGTCAGCCACTTTAAAATGCCCACGTAGCGCCGGTAGGGGATGAATACCTGCAACAGCAGACAGATCATGCCAAACGTCACGGCATACACATGACTCGGTCCGCCGAACACCAGTTGAGCCGCATCGCCCATTGCCGCAATGTCGGCGCCGATGTTGATGGTGTTGGCCACCAGCAACAGCATGACCAGGGAAATGGTGACGCCGCGCGAGTTGGTTCTTGCCAGGTTGGCCGCCAGACCGCGGCCCGTGACGCTGCCGATGCGCGCGCTGATCACCTGGATTCCGACCATCAGGGGATAGGTTATCAGCAGCGTCCACAGGGTACCGAAGCCGTATTGGGCGCCCGCCTGGGAATAGGTGGCAATTCCGCTGGGGTCATCATCGGCAGCGCCGGTGATCAGACCGGGGCCGAGCTTGTTAAGCCACTTGTATAGTTTTTTATTCATT
>Ga0307375_10001426_pt1 | contig 26203 bp, 34 predicted proteins | sample TR1MG_FD_202531 | JGI IMG/M metagenome (GOLD analysis project Ga0307375, IMG submission 202531) | Soil microbial communities from Risofladan, Vaasa, Finland - TR-1 | ecosystem: Environmental > Terrestrial > Soil > Coastal area > Acid sulfate soil | place: Finland: Risofladan, Vaasa | collected...
CAACGAACGGATCCCGGGGTATTGCAAGCGCCTCAAAGATGCACGCGAGAGCGAGCTCCAGCAAAAGGAGCTGACCGAGATGATCCGGGCCGGGGAGCTCCTCGGCATAGAGGAGATGGTCGACCGGATTTTTGCCATGATCGAAGGACAAAACGACCACGTCTTCAAGAATCGCGGCGAGGACACCGGAAAAACCCCGCGGCAGCTCTACAACGAGAGCGTCTCCCGGTACCCGGTCACGACCCTTTCGGAGGAGGTGCTCGAGTACATCTTCCTTCCCGTCCAGGCCGTAAACGGCAACGGCAAACCGCTCACCGTCAAGCGCAGCCAGGTTAAAATCAGGCACGAGTTTTTCAAGCGGACCCTCACCTATTATGGGCCGGAGCCCGCCGATTACGGCGGTACCGAGGTGTTCGTGCGGTATCATCCGTTCGATCCCGGCCGGGTATGGATCTTCAGCCGGGCCTCGGGGAGCTTGCTGTGCCGGGCCGAGGAGTGGGGAATGATCAACCCCAAGAATCGCGACCAGGTGGCCGCCAAAATTGAAATGCAAAACCGGCTGGTAAAGCAGATTTCGCAGAAATACCGGCTGTGGCTGCCGGAGAAAACACCGAAGACTCACGTGCCCAGGATCCACCCTCACGAGAGGGAGGCAAGGGAAGTGAGAGACCGGGAATCGAAGATCAGGGTTTTGCGGACCCAGCTGGAGGGAGCGCAGCTCCGGGCCGTTTCCGGCCCGGGATACCGGCCGTTAACCTTTAAGCCGGCGCCCCCGCCGGAAAAACCCAGGCCGATCATGAGGCTGACCATCAACGATCCGGTGCGGGACGAGGATGAATAAGGCGTTCAGGATCAAAAAAATACCTTAAGAGGAGGGGATTAAATGACTGTTGAACCGGCAGTAAAAGAAGATTTAAGCAAGGTTTACGACGAGAACCTGCACGACAGGTTTTGCCTTTGGAAAGACCAATCGGGGAGAAGCTTGAAGGGCATCGCCGGGATGATCAACCGATCCACGGCGGCCGTCAGCCAGTACGTCAACCGGATCTATGCCGGGAACGTGCAAGAGGTCGAGAAGGATATCAAGAATCTCCTGGAGCGCGAAGAGGACCTGCAGTTTGTCTCCGGCCCGAAGGAATTCGTCACGACGAATGCCTCCACGCTTATCTGGGAGGTACTCCAGTTTTGCGACCAGAAGCAAAAAATGGGCGCCGCCCTGGCGCCGTCGGGCACCGGGAAAACGGAGACGTGCAAGGAATATAAAAGGGTAAATCGCGCCACGGTATTCGTTACCGCCGACATCACCACGAAGACGCCGTCGCAGATTCTGCGCAGGGTCATCGAGCAGGTCGGCGGCGTGGGCCGGAAGAGCAGTGTCAGCGATTATCTCCAGGCGCTGATCGCGAGGCTCAAGGGCACGAACAGGCTCCTTATAATAGACGACGCCCATTTTTTGAGCTGGGAGGCCTTCGAGCTCGTCAGGAAGCTGCACGATTGCGCCTGTCTCGGCATCGTATATGTCGGCCAGGAGCGGCTCTATGAGCAGATGAAAGGGACGGAGGGCCGTGCGTACCTGTTCGATCAGATCTACAGCCGGATCGCGATGAAGCGGGACAAATTCAGGATATCCAAAAAAGACACGCGGGCCATCGCGGAGAGTCACTGCCCCGGCCTGGATGGGGAATGCATAGATTTTTTGGCCGCCCGCGCCAAAGGCCAGGGCCGGTACCGCTACGTTACCAACCTTCTGGACGTTGCGATGATGATCAACGAGCAATACGGCAACCCTCTCGGGCTCCCGCTTCTGATGGAGTCGGAAAAGTTTTTGATGGGCGATTAATCTTTGACGGGATCAACGGGGTTTGCGGGATGATGAGAGCGAAAAAACCGAAGAGCGAAATCAGAAACGTGTTGCTGGCCAAGGTGCATATCGCGAAAAAGGATTTGTGCCTGGACGATGTGCTCTACCGGGATATCCTGAAGACGGAATTCGGCGTGAATTCGGCGGCGGACTTGAGCAACAACGAACTGGAGCAGCTTGTTGTCCGCTTTGAAACCAGGGGCTGGCGGGTCAAAAGCGGCAGCAGGACCCAGGTGGAGGCGCTCAAGGAACGGATAGGCCAGGAGCTGGCGGGTTCGGAGCTCAACGGGCGCCGGCTCAGGGGCCTGGTGTTGAAGATTTGCAGGGTCGATGATTTGCGGTTTTGTCATGACGCCCGGCGGCTCAAACGGCTGCTGGCGGTGATAAGGAGGATCAACGATGGATAAGGTGGATAAGATTTCAAAGTCAGAGGCCAAGGGCCGCCTGCTGGCGATCCTGACGCGGCATATCGGGATCGAAAAGGCGATCGGCATGGGCGAGCTGTACTCCCGGGTGTACGACAAAGACTGGCGGCACCGGATCAACGACACCCGGGATCTGCGGCATGTCATAACCGAGCTGCGATACACTGGCGTGCTGATCGGGGAGACCAGGAGCCAGACAGGGGGCGGGTATTACCTGGCGCGAAGTGCCCACGAGCTCAAGCTCTTTTTCGACAGGCGCAAACACGAGGCGGTGAAAAAACTGGCCATGATCGCCAGTATGCAAAATATCGGGCTGCCCGAGCTCCTGGGCCAGATGCAGCTGAACCTGAGGGAGGGCACAGATGGAGAAGCTCTCGAACCTGAAGAATAGCGCGGACAGCCATCTCGCGCATATCGCTGCGTTCCTGGAGGAGCTGGCGCGGGTAGAGGCGGAGGCCGAGGGCGAGATCGCCGGGATACGCGAACGGCACGCGGCCTCGGTGGCACGCCTTACCGATGCGATCGCGGGCACCGAAAAAGAGCTGATCACCCTCATGCAAAAAAATAAGGCCAACTTGTTCGAGGACGCCGACCAGGTGAAGCTTGAAAACGGCATCCTCCTGTACGGCAGGGAACTGAAGGTGACCATACCGAAGGACGCTGTCGCCCGGATCGAGGCAGAGGGATGGGAAGACGGGCTTAAAAGATCCGTCAAGATCGACCGGGAGGTGATCGGCAAATGGCCGGCGGAGCGATTGGCGGTGATCGGGGCGATAAGAAAAGAGAAGGAGACGTACACCTACGAGCTGATAAAAAATGAGACGGCTGAAAGGAGTTAAGGCGAATGGAGCTGACGCTGAGCAAGCATTTCAGGGACAGGTGGCGGGAACATTTCGGGTGCGAGCCGCCCTCCCCTGCCCGGATAGTGACGATGCTCGACCAGGCCGTGTGGCTGCAAAAGGGCCGGCTGCTCATGGAGCCGGACGGCACGCAATATAAACTGCTGTCTACCTACTGGCACGCCGGCATGGGCGTGGTGATCAAGGTGGACAGGCTGTCAAACCCGCCCCAGGCGGTGACCCTGATAACGGGGAGATCGAGGGGGAAAAGAAGGGGAAAAGCATGAAAAATAAGCTGATCGATTTGAACAATCATCTCTTTGCGGAGGTGGAGCGGTTGTCGGATGAAGACCTGAAAGGCGAGGCGCTGCAGGAGGAGATCTGCCGCGCCAAAAGCGTGAGCAACGTGGCCGCTCAGATTATTAACAACGCGAGTCTCGCGTTGAAGGCCCAGATAGCCATAAACGACGGGCTCATCGACTCGGCCCCGCAAATGCTGGGGATTGGATCGGGTGTTAAAGACGATGAGTAGATTCATCTACACCGATGAGCACCTTGAATTCCTGCGGGATGGATATCTCACCATGAACACCCGGAGCCTTGCCCGGGCGTTCAACGACCGGTTCGGCATGGAGAAAACCGAAGAAGCGATCGGCAGTGCTTTGCGCAAGAATGCGATCAGATGCGGCCGGGCGCATAAGGACAGGCTGATAAACCGGGAACGTCTTTTTACCGCTGGGCAGGCGCAGTTCATTCGCGGCCAGTACAAAGGCAGGAGCATGGCAGAGATGACCGCTTTATTCAACAGGCGCTTCGGGACCGGCATGACGGTGAAACAAATTAGAACGTTTGTGCACAACCGGGGCATCAAATCCGGGCGGACGGGGCACTTTCCCAGGGGCCACAGGCCCTGGAACGCGGGCACAAAGGGCCTGACCGGCCCGAATAAAACCAGCTTCAAAAAAGGGAATGCGCCTCCGAACCGCAAGCCGATCGGGGCGGAGCGGATCGGTTCAAAAGAGGGGTTTATTTTGATGAAAGTACCGGAGCCCGATCCGTATACCGGATTCCCGACCCGGTATAAGCACAAGCACGTATATCTGTGGGAGCAGGCGCACGGCCCGGTGCCGGAGGGCATGGTCGTGGCGTTTGTCGACGGGGACAAAACCCGGTGCGACCTGGATAACCTGATGCTCATCTCCAGGGCCGAGCTCCTGAATCTGAACCGGCACGGGTATGGAGATACGCCGGACAGTCTCAAGCCAAGCGTGCTGGCGTTGTCGACGCTGGAGGTTAGGACCTGGAAGAGGGAGAAGGCCGGAAGGCTAGAAAGCATGGAAGCAGTAAGCATAGAACCGCACAACCTTGCCAGCATGATGGACCGGGCCAAGCTCCTGGCCGGGCCGGGGTATTTTACGTGCGAGCGCACGCACACGCGCATGAAAAAAATAGCCTGCATGGATCGGCAGCGGCCATATGTTGCGCACGGCAATACCTATGAACCGCCGCCCGAGTGCAGGGATTGCCCGCAGGGGCAGGAGATTACGGCTCTATTAAAAGGGGAGGATCGAATGGAAGAACAAAAAACAGTTGCAGTCAAGATGTGCGATGAGCCGGGCTGCATGAAGCCGGCCAAAATAAAAGGCAAATGTAAGCGGCACTATCAAAAGACGTATTTCGGTAAGGCATATTACGCGAAACGGGCATTGAGGCGGCGGGGAAAAAAGCTGCAAAAAGCGACGGGCGTGAAGGATTTGAGGGAAGATACAAAAGATACAAAAGATATCACCGGCGGAAAAGTCACGCGACCCGGGCCGTGGCCTGAGCCGCCTGAGGAAGAGATTCGGGACAACGGTCCGGCCCTCACGCTGCAATTTGATCAACATCCGGATCTTTATGAGAAGCTCGAAACGAAGGCCGCCGCCGAGCTCCGCACACCGGAGCTGCAGGCGCTCTATTTCATCCGGGAGGCATTGCAAAGCCATGACCAATAAAGGCAACTCGTTCTGGTGTGCGGGGTGGCACCAGCAGGTCTACGAGCGGCTCTGTATGCACCGGTATATCAAGGGGCTGAAGAAGTGTGAGGGGTGCGGGAAGGGCAAAGAGCTGATCGAGGAAGAAGTGAAGAGCCTGAGGCAAGAAGCTGGAATGCTGGGAGGGCAAACCACATGACAACGAAAATCGAGTGGTGCGAGGAGACGTGGAATCCAATTACTGGCTGTTCTCCGGTTTCCGAAGGCTGCGAGCATTGCTATGCCCGACGCATGGCCCAGCGCCTTAAAGGTCGTTATGGCTACCCGGAGGACGATCCGTTCAGGGTAACGTTTCATCCGGACCGACTTGAACAGCCGTTGAAATGGAAAAAGCCCCGGATGATCTTTGTCTGTTCAATGGGGGACTTATTCCATCCAGACGTTGATTGGCTAACAATCGATAACGTCCTTAACACTTGTTGGCGAGCAACAAGACACACATTCCTAGTACTCACCAAACGCATAGAGGCCGCGTGGTATTATTTTCGATCACCAATATTTTTAACGCCAGACCATTGGAGGCGTGAATTCTTAGATCGAGGAAATATTTGGCTCGGAGTCACCGCCGAAAATCAGCAACGAGCAGACGAGCGCATTCCCATTCTCTTACAGATCCCGGCTGCTAAACATTTTGTGAGCATAGAACCGATGTTGGGACCGGTTCAAATAAGGGGAAATTATCATTTAGGAGAACAGACGATTGGGTCATGGCCACAAGGACTCGATTGGGTAATCCTCGGCGGTGAATCCGGCCCCGGTGCCCGGCCCATGCACCCGGACTGGGCGCGGTCGGTTCGGGATCAATGCCAGGCGGCGGGAGTGCCGTTTTTCTTTAAGCAATGGGGGGAATGGAAACCTTATTCAAAACGGTTGGGCGGCGGCATATTTATCAAACCAGACGGAACAAAAACCTGTCAAGGCGAATATTGGGACGGCCAAGCAGCAGCAATGAATCGTCTCGGCAAAAAAGCCGCTGGCCGTCTACTCGATGGCCGGGAATGGAATGAGAGGCCAGAAACGGAGTAATCGATGCAATATCTATTCAGCGGGATCAACAGCGTCTGGTGGTGGCTGGGCTTGTACATTCTCGCCGGCCTGGTCGCCTTATTCGTGTATGTGATGTGTAATCTCGTCAAACAGGAGATCCGATGGTGGAGAAAGAAGAGGGATTATGAAAAATACGTCAACGAAAAATGACGACAAAACGCGCATCATGATGCGGGCGGCTGCCCTGTGCATGGAAGGGCCGTACACGAGGCGATGGCGGATCCGGGCGGAGCTGCTGCCGATCGCCTGCTTCGTGCTCGGCGTGATCCTGGGGTTGCTGTTGTAATTGTCGATTTTCAATTGAAAATTTTCAATTGGAGACCTGTACAGGGAGTGAGCAATGCAATTGATCTGTCCGAAATGCGGAAGCCGGTTTGTTCTGGAACAGGCCGTAAATGAATTGGAACAAACGGAAACACACGATATTGCAGCAAAACTAGGAGTGCACTGGCGCGTCGTATACGAGTATTCCGACTGTTTCAGACAGTCCGAATTCGGCAATGTTCCATTACCGAAGCGCCTCAGAATTTTCAAAAATGTTGCCCGGCTCCTGGAAATGTCCACGTTCAAACATAGGGGCAAGCAGTACCGCACGTCGCAGCCGGAGATAATCCGGGCGATGACCGACACCTGCAATATGCAGAAATGGGGCTTCACGAACCACAAGTATCTGTTTGCGATCCTTTCCAAGGCCGGGGAGCGGCTGAGTGCGGAGGGGATGACGGCCCGGGAAGAAGAGGAAAGGGAGCAGGGGAGAAGGGGGGCAGGTGGGCAGGACAGGAAAGATGAGATCCGGCTGGAGGAGGCGATCAAAAAACATCCCCAGCTCAAGCAGGCATTTGATAAATATGGCAAGGGCTAATTCCATGTATGCTGCTGTTAGCCCTTTGGAGAAAAGATGAAAGGTAATTGTGATTTTTGTGGCGGCGAATTAAAAGCTCCATGTTGGATTCGTAGAGTTAGGCCGATGTCTCCCTTTCATCTCAATCCTGGGGGACTGTATCGCTATTGTAGCCAAGATTGTTATGATAAAAGCATAAGGGCTAACAAGCTCCATCCACTCGACCCCTAAAAAACGGGGCGTGTGATGTCGAGCGATAGGTGACTTATGGCAAAAAAAGCTATGATCAAAGATTAAAAGAACGTTGGTTCCGCCGACAAAACAAAGATAGATTAGATGCTAAACGGCGTCTGGATGAATTCACAAAATATCACAATTCTTTTATGGCGGCGGGTAGGATCATAAATGCATTTTTTTACCGTCACCTATCAAGCAAATCCATCCGACCCGATAAGACGGGCGGCTGATAACGGCGTTAACAGGAAGAACGGAGTCGATGTTATGTTCATTGATCAAGTGCGAGAAATCGGGTTTGAATTGAATGAGTCAAAGATTACGGATGCGAAGGTTTTCCGCGTATATGAAAGCCTATCGAATTTTTGGGATGGGAATAAAAGGCTTGGCAGCAGCCTAATTAATGACGGCGATAAAAAGGGTAAATTCCTTTGTGCATCATATATGCCAAGTGAAAATTCTTGTCTATCTTTCAACGATGCCGTTTTGTGGGTATTAGAAAATAAGTTTGAAGATTCCACCTCTGATCGTTTGCTCCTTTACCGTATGTTTTGGAAATCTTTCATGGAGTATGAGGACGGTCCTGCTTTAAATAAAATGTCAGCCGCAATAATCAAAAAAACCACAGAGGGCTTTGTTCTGATACCAGGCGCTGTATTTGAGCCTCGTAAGTTTCGGAGCGACTTCAGGCGGCCAAGGGGTGAAATTGAGGTGGGCATCTTAGTCCAAGGCTCGGTTATTATTAACACATTCTTAACCCTACTGTCCTGCAAAAACGTAAGGGCAAGAAAAAATATCCCGGATATAAAAGCCCAAAGGAAACGGAACAAAAAAAACAAACTTCCTCTGGTATCCTGGTACACCCTGGAACTACAGGGGTTTAGTACAAACGGATCTCAACCGGCCCAGGGCCTCTGGACCAACCGCCTACATTTTTGTCGAGGCCATATCCGAGAATATGGTCCGCCCGGACTGTTCGGAAGATATGTCGGTCGATTTTGGATCACGCCGCATTTCCGAGGCAAGAGTTCTAAAGGGGAGATTTACAAGGATTATGATATTTCAAAAATCAGCTTATCTGCTAACCAGGAGATACGTGGATAAAGACCGCTAAAAAAATTGCTTGACATGTTGCAGCAACGCCTGTAGCGTGTAAAATACAATTAAAAAGTTATCCGCTGCAGAACAGAGTGGCGGATCAGGGGTTGACGGAGCCCGACTCAGAGTCCCGTCCCGCTGAAAGCGGGATCGTGGCATAACGGCTAACCAAAGCCCGGCATTTTTCGATTTTCAATCGAAGGTCGAATTGTCGGGCTTTTTTTATTGCGGGAACAGGATGCCGGAAAAAGGCGAAGACGCGCAGGCGACGGAGCGGATTATCGTTGAGCCGCGGGGGCAAACGGGCTGTGTGTATCTTATGAATCTGCCTCTTATCAAGAACGGGCGGGTAATTGCGGATCCGTGGCCGGTACCGGCATGGGTGAGTTTTAATTAGTTTACCGTTCACCGTTCACCGTTTATCCCGCCTCTGGCGGGAATAACAAGAACGGGGAACCGGGGAGATGGAGTAATGATTACATGGGATCAGATCCGTCATTTCGTCTCTAAGGAGTTTGATGATTCCCGCCATCCCGGAAGCGGCGAACAGATCGACATGCGCCTCGTCTTGAACCTCGACTATCTATGGGAGAGGGTCTACATCATATCCGACAAGAAGCCTGTCATTATCATCACGCAAGCAGTGGATCTTTACGGCGAGCACGGGCATGCCGATAGCAGCTACCATCTGGAAAAACAGGGCTGCCAGGCCGCCGATTTTATCATTCTCACCGATCTTGACCCCCGGATACAATACCAGCTGGTCGAACGCCAGGGCTTTGGCGGCATCGGGATATATTACGACTGGCAGTATAAAGGCAGGCCTGTCTCGATCGGATTTCATACAGACCTTCGTCCGGCTCAACTGATCCAGAGATGGAGGCGGGTGAACGGCGAATATTTTTACCTGTTGGGGAGGTAATCATGGGCGCATTCAGCACGATAGCGGACGGGATCAAGGCGATTGCTCCTACAGTCGCGAACCTTATTCTGCCCGGCTCAGGGACGCTTTTGGGAGGGCTCATGAGGGCGGTGACAGGGGACAGTGAGTCGGACATCGAAGCTGTGGCCGCCAAAATAGAGGCGGACCCGAAACTCTATGTGGAGCTGCAGACCAGGGCGATGGAACAAGAGGTAAGCCTGGCACAGATCGAGGCCGCCAAACTCGCAACCGTGAATGCCACCATGCAGGCGGAATCGAAAAGCGAACGGTGGCCGCAGTACTCCTGGAGGCCGGCTAACGGTTTTGCCTATCCCCTGGCAGTGATTCTTATCTATTTCCTCCTTCCCCTGCTCGGCAAGGCGGTGCCGGACGTGCCTCAATGGATCTGGGTGGGCTGGCTTTCCATCCTGGGCGTGGCCGTCTGGGACAGGGGAAAAGAAAAAAGGGCACAGGCGGGAGAGCATAAGCCCGGTTTGATCGAGGGGGCTATCAGTGCAATTCAGGGAGGCAAATCATGACCGCGCAGATCGCCCTGGTAATCGTGGGATGCGTGTTCTCGGCGCTGCTGACATTGGCGGTGATTTACTTAAAGGACATAAAAAGCAGCATACTCAGGCAGGGCAATCGCCACGATAAACTGCGCCAGGAGCTGGCGGACCTCAAGGAGGCGCTGCCGAAAGATTACGTCCGCCGCGAGGACTGGATCATGAGTTTCGGCAAGATCGAGCAGAAAATAGACGCGATATGGGAGTTTGTGCATCAACCTATAGGGCGGGGAGGCTTGTGATGGACCTGGAGAAAAAACGCATAGAGGTATTGCGCTGGAGGATACTGCAGACCCTGAACGTGGGGCGGCCCTATCCCGTGTCGGAAGAGGTGATCATGGCCACGGTGGGCGGCGAGGACATGCCTGTCACTCCCAGGGAGCTGAGACGGGAGATGGATTACCTGGAGGACCGCAAGCTCATAGTGATCAGCGGCAAGGACACCGCCTTCTGGAGCGCGGACCTGACCCATCACGGGGTCGACGTGGCGGAGTATACCGTCGAGTGCCTGCCCGGGATCGCCCGCCCGGCGAAGTACTGGTAGGGGGTTGATCATGCAGCGATCGAGCGTGGAACTGCTGCCCGATGAGGTGCGCCGGGACCTGGAGAAAAAACTGATCCAGGGCGGGTTTGCCGGGTACGAGGCGCTGGCGGATTGGCTGGGCGAACAGGGATACGAGATCTCGAAATCCAGCGTGCACCGGTATGGCAGGAAATTCGAGGACAGGCTGCGGGCCCTGAAGGTGGCCACGGACCAGGCCAAGGCCATTGCGGAGGCCTCGGAGGATGACGCGGGCGCCATGAACGACGCGATAATACGACTTGTGCAGACCAAAGCGTTCGAGGTGCTGGTGGAGCTGGACGTGGACGACAAGAGCCTCCCCAGGATCGGCCAGATGGTCGCCAAGCTGGCGCAGGCCGCGGTGAGGCAGAAAAAGTGGCAGACGGAGATGGAGACCGCGGCGAGGAAGCGGGCGCTCGAGGACGCGGCAAACGCCATTGAGAGTGCCGCCTCCGAGCAGGGCCTGAGCAGTGATCAGGCTGAATTCTGGCGCAAAAAGGTATTGGGAGTTGCGTAATGACCGACCGGCCCGGGGATATCGAGCGCATACTAAGCTGGGATGAATTGCCTCCCAGCGTGCGGGAGATCCCGGAGGGATACGACCCCCTGGCTGAAGGTGTGCTGATGAAACACCAGGCCGGGTGGATCAAGCAGATCCACGCGTATCCCCTCAATATCGCAGAAAAGGGACGGCGCACGGGCATCACCTTTGCCACGGCCCTGGACGATACGATCACGGCGTCGAGTAAAAAGAAGGCGGGCGGGGATAACATCTATTACATCGGCGACACCAGGGAAAAAGGGCTCGAGTATATAGGCTACTGCGCCCACATGGCCAGGATCATGGCGGCGGCTATGGCGGACGGATGGCAGGGTATCGAGGTATTCCTGTTCGAGGACCAGCAGCCGGACGGATCATCGAAGCACATTACCAGTTACCGGATCAGGTTCGCATCGCGTTTTCAGATAGTGGCCTTATCATCCAGGCCGGCGAGCATCCGGGGACTGCAGGGCAAGGTCAACATCGACGAGGCGGCGTTTCACCTTAACGTGCAGGCCGTGATCGATTCCACCCTGGCCCTGATCATATGGGGCGGGGACATCCGCATCATAAGCACGCACAACGGCGACAAGAACCCGTTCAACCAGCTCATCCACGACACGAGGGCGGGACTGTTCGCGTTTAAGATATTCAGGGTGACATTCGACGATGCCGTTAAAAACGGGCTGTACGAGCGGGTCTGCATGGTCAAGGGATGGACCCCGACGCCGGAAGGGAAAAAGGAATGGTACCAGCGGGTGCGCGGGGCATACGGTGCCAACAAGGCGGCCATGAAAGAGGAGCTGGACGCTATCCCCAGGGAAGGATCTGGGGTGGCCATCCCCGGCATCCTGATCGAGGCGTGCATGAAAGAGGTGAGGCCGATCGTACGCCTCGCCCTGGACAATAACTTCGCCCTCAAGGGGGAGGACTACAGAAAATCATGGTGCGAGGAGTGGATCCGGATCCACCTCGCGCCTCTCATGAAAGGGCTGGATAAAACGCTCGATCACGTTTTCGGGCAGGACTTTGCGCGGTACGGTAATTTTTCCGTTATCGGCCCCCTGGAGATCTTGAAAAACCTGGTGCGGAAATGCCCCTTCCTGGTGGAGATGCACAATGTGCCGTCGCGTCAACAGGAGCAGGTGCTCTGGTACATGATCGACAACTTCCCGAGATTCCGGGGCGGTGCGATGGATGCGACCGGGCCGGGGCTGACGTTTGCGGAATACACGGCGGACAGGTACGGCCGGCCGTTGATCGAGGAGATAACCCTGAACGATGCCTGGTACAGGGAACATATGCTGCCGTTCCAGGACAGCTTCGAAGACCAGACCATCGACCTGCCGCGCGACGCGGACATAAAAAACGACCTCCGCGCGCTCGAGCTGATCGACGGCATCATCAAGCTGCCCAGGCTGACGGTCAGCGATACGAAAAACCCGAAATTCATGCGGCATGGAGACGCGGCGATCGCGCTCGCACTGGGACATTATAAATCGATAAACATGGGCGGCGGGCCTGTGGAATACAAAACCATATCGAAGCGCCGGTTCGGCGGCGTCAAGGGGACGTGGTGAAAGAAGCTGTCAGCTGTCAGCCCTTCGACTTCGCTCAGGGCTAAAGTGCGGAGCACTATATGATACTGGACCAGTTCGGACGGGAAATCAAGACGATGAAGGTGCCGGAGCGGCGGCCCCTGGCGGCGGCGCCGGTCCTGGATTCGTGGCGGGAGTACGTGAGCGCGGGCCTGACCCCGCGGCGGCTGACGACCCTGCTCAAAGAGGCGGACTCCGGGAACGTGCAGAGACAGGCCGAGCTGTTCGACCAGATGGAGGAAAAGGACGCTCACCTCCTGGGGGAGGCGGAGAAGCGGAGAAACGCCATACTGGATGTGGAGTTCCGGGTTTCGCCGGCCTCGGAGGACAGCCGGGACGTGAAGACGGCGGAGTTCGTGCAGGAGTACTTCGACAATTTCACGGACTGGGACGATACCCTGGTCTCGCTCCAGGACAGCGTCGGAAAGGGGTTCTCGGCCCTGGAGATCCACTGGGACGTGTCGTCCGGCCAGGCCATGCCGAGGGACCTGGAATTCATCGAGCAGAAACGGTTTCTGTTCACCGATCCGGCCGGGTACCTGCGCAAATATCCCCGCCTGCTCTCGGACGCCAACATGATGGGCGAGGAGATCCCGGCGTGGAAGATCCTCTTCCACCGCTACGGGGGCAAGGCGGGCCACGCGGCGCGGTCCGGTATTTACCGGGTGTGCGCGTGGATGTTCCTTTTCCGCAATTACGCGCTCAAGGACTGGATGGCGTTCCTGGAGGTGTTCGGGATGCCCCTCAGGCTTGGGAAATATGACCCCGGCGCGGGCCCGGAAGACAAGGACGCCCTGATCACGGCCATACAATCCCTGGGCTCGGACGCGGCCGGGATCATCTCCAAGAATACGGAGATCGAATTCGTCGAGGCGGTCAAGCACGGGGCCGGGGGGAACAACCCGTACGAGACGATGGCCGTGTACTGCGGGAAGGAAATATCCAAGGCCCTGCTGGGCCAGACCCTGACCGCGGACGTGGGCGACGTGGGCTCCTACGCGGCTGCCAGGACCCACAACGAGGTGCGCATCGACCTGGCCAAGGCGGATACGCGCACCGTGGGAGCGACCGTCAGGTACCAGCTTATACGGCCGATGGTGGGATTTAACTTCGGGTGGGACACGCCGGTACCCGGATACGCCGCGATCTGGAACGAGCGCGAGGACCTCAAGAGCCTGAGCGAGGTATACAAAAATGTGATCCAGTTCGGCCAGCCGGTTTCCGCCGAGCACGTGAGCGAGCGGTTCGGGATCCCGCTGCCGGAGGAGGACCAGACGATTTTGCAGCCCGTGAGTTCCGCCCCGATGGCCATGAAGCGTTTAAATCCGGCCCAGGCTGCGAGAACCGGGGCAAAAACGTCTAATCATACGCGGCTCGCGGCAAAAGACGACCCAGGGCCTGTTTTTGACGCGGAGCAGCAGGAACTGGAGGAGCTCGCGGACGATTCCCTGGGTCTCGCGGCCGCGGCATGGAAAGGGATAGACGGCCCGGTCCGGAAGCTGATCGAATCCAGCTCGTCCCTGGAGGAATTGCGGGACAGGATATTCGATATCTACGCGGACCTGGATCCGGCGGACCTGGAAAAGGTGGTACGCGACGCCCTGGTCACCGCGGCACTGGCAGGCGCGGCGGACGCGGCGAAGGGAAGGAAAAAATTGAAAATTGACAATTGAAAATTGAAAATTGTCAAAGGAGGGAGACATGAGACCATTATTTTACGCATTCGTGGGGTTTTGCCTCATGGCGCTTTTGCTGCCGGCACTCGCTTTCGGCAATCCGTTCCTGGTCTGCGATCCGCAGGCGGGAGTAACGGAATACGTAGTGGAGACCAACGGCGCAGAGAGCGCCGCGTTTACGGCCGAGCCGGACGGATCCATGAAATACGACCTGGCCGGGCTTCCCCAGGGATCGTACACGGTCAGGGCCAAGGCGGGCAATATATGGGGGTGGTCGGGATACTCGGACCCTTTCGATTTCAACAAGGCGGTTCCGGGGACACCCACCGGCCTCCGTGTTTCATCGGGGCCATAAGGCAGGAGTAAAGGTGGATCTGACGCTACGCATCGCGGACGAGGAGACGGTCATCAAGGCCCTGGATGAACTGGGCGACAGGGCGCGGGATCTCACGCAGCCCCTGGCGGATTTCGGCGAGCGCCTGGTCAGGAAGATATCGAAGCGCCTGTCCGGCCCGGCGCTCAAGGAGAGGACGGGCAGGCTCAAGGGCAGCCTGGCCCACGAGGAGACAGCCGGCACGGCGGAGATCTCCGCGGGAGGGGGCCCGGGCGAGGTGGATTACGCGGCGATACACCAGTACGGCGGGACGATCAGGCCGAAAAAAAAGAAGTTCCTGACCATCCCGTTTCCCGGCGGGCCCGCGGATAAGCGCGTGCCGCTGCGGGCCGCGGATTTTGAAGATACCTTCGTGGCAAAGGGGATCATCTTTCAGAAGAGGGGCGAGGATATCGTGCCGCTTTTTATACTCAAAAAATCCGTAGTGATCCCGGCGACGCCGTACATGTACCTGGAGGACTCGGACGAGCGGTATCTCGACGAATCGATAGCCGATTTTATCGCGGGGGCGTGGGCATGAAAGGGATGCCGTTTGCAGAGGCGGTGGAATTTTTCCGGAAGAAGACGGCCATGCCCGGACCGGAGTTCGAGACCCTGGCGGCGGAAGTGGGTGACTATGCAAACAGCCTGGCCTTTACGGTGTCGCGCATCGGCTCTGCCGACCTGCTGCAGGACCTGCACGGCGAGGTCCTGAAGGCCATCGAGGAGGGCGGGACGTTCTGGGACTTCCGCGAGGGGATCGACGAGATCATGGCCCGGCGGGGCTGGGCAGGCATGACGCCCTACCGGCTGGACAACATCTTCAGGACGAACGTGCAGGGCGCCTATAACGTAGGCAGGCACAAGCAGATGAAGGGCGTAGCGGCGAGAAGGCCGTACTGGGAATATGACGCGGTGAACGACACGCACACGCGCCCGAGCCACCTGGCCCATGACGGCAAGATCTATCACCACGAGCACCCGTTCTGGAATACGTGGTATCCGCTGAACGGGTACAGGTGAAGGTGCCGCGTGAACAGCATCTCCCGTGAGGAGATGGAGGAGGAGGGGCTCACAGAGGAGAAGCGGGGCACGGATCTGAAGCCGGACGAGGGATTCCGGTACAACCCTGCGGTGCGGAAATGGCGGCCGGACCCGGGAAAATACGACCCGCGGCTGCGCGATCGCATGGAGGAAGCGATATGGGATTGAAACTTTTATATGTACTCAAGAGCATCGAGGGCGCCCCGGGAGAATTCCAGCTCTTTCCGTACGGGAAGATCGGGATCGAGGGCGAGGCCGATGCGTTTGTGGACGGCGAATCGATGGACGCCATTATCGCCGATTTCGAGCGCCGGGGAAACGACATGGTCATCGATTACGAACATCAGACCCTCCAGGGCGTCGAGGCCCCGGCCGCGGGATGGGTCAAGCGGCTCATCAACCGCGGCACCGAAGGGCTCTGGGTGATCGTGGAGTGGACCAGGCAGGCAAAGGAATACCTGGAGAACCGGGAGTACCGCTATTTCTCGCCGGTGTTCTGGGTCTCCGACAAGGGGCGGAAGATCGTCAAGATCGAGAACGTGGCCCTGACCAATTATCCGCGCATCAACAACCTGCGGCCGATCATGGCCAAGATGAGCCTGGAGGAGGAGCGGCAGGCCAGGGAGGACCGCTCCAAAAAATACAAGATCGGCATCAAGGAAGGCGGGCACGTGACGAAGCCGGGCGAGTGGGAAAGCGTGCCCGACGACGAGTGGCTGGACCCGGTGAATTACCGCTACCCCTGCCCGGACGCGGCCCAGACGCGGGCGGCTGCGGGCTACTGGGGCCGGGAGGATAACCAGGCCCAATACAACCTCGAGGAGCGCTCGATCATCAACGGGCGATTGGATAGGTTCCGTAAAAAATTCAACATCGGTGAATACCGAAAGGAGGAAAGCAAGATGGAATTTTTAAAAAAACTTATAGCAAAACTCGGACTCAAGGCCGAGGCTACAGAGGACCAGGTTATTGAGGCAATGGATGCTATGCTTACCAAGAACAAGGACCTGGAAAAGCAGGTCGCGGAAAAGCCGAAAGAGGTCGTGGCCAAGGAGGTAATCGAGGCCCTGGATCTGAAGGAGACGGACGGCGTCTCGACCGTGGTGGCGTCCATCCACGCGCTCAAGCAAACCGGCAAGGGAACGGTATCCAGGGAGGAATTCGAAAAGATACAGAAGGATCTCTGCAAGCGGGACGCGGACGAGGTCACGGCCAAGGCTATGGCCGAGGGCAAGATCACGCCGGATCAGAAAGACTGGGCCGCACAGTACGCGGAGCGGGACCTGGAAGGGTTCAAGACCTTCGTGGCCAAGGCCCCGGTGGTAGTGCCGGTGAAAGACCTGGCCAGAAAGGAGGTCAAGGCGGACGACGTGATCGCGAACGAGGCGGTCCTCAACGTGGCCAAGATGTTCGGCAATACGCCGGAGGATATCAAGAAGTACGGGGGATTGAACTAAGAGGTTCACCGTTCACCGTTAACCGTTCACCGACGGACAACGGACAACAGTAAATAGACAATGGAGGTTATGACATGACAGCATTAACGCAAGACAAAGAACTGCAGTACACCGAGGGGGTGGAGCTGCCCTTCGAGCTGTACCGGGCGGTCGAGATCTTCGGCGGCAGCTTCGTGTGCGTCCGGGCCGACGGCTACGCCATACCCGGCGACGACGCCACGGGACTTCTATTCATGGGCGTGGCGACCCAGCACGTAGATAATGCCGGCGGCGACGACGGCGACAAGTCCGTGGTCCTGCGCAGGCGGGGCCTGGTCAAGGCCATCGTGGACAACACCATCACCATCGCCAACGTGGGAGACAGCGTCTACCTGGTGGACGACCAGACCGTGGACGTGGTGGGCAACACAACGTATGACATTTTCGCGGGCATCATCGCCGGTTTTATCGACGGCACCCACGCCTGGATCGACATCGAGCCGGCCATACGCCAGTCCGACGCGGCTGCCCATATCGCCGACGGCAGCGCTGCCCATGCGGCCTCGGCCATCAGCATCGACGACGCGGGCACCTTCACCGCCCAGGAAGAGGTGGAGGCGGCCCTCCAGGAGATCTACCAGCATCTGCTCACGGCCCATGCATCGATCCTGGTGCCCCTTACGGCCCTTACCCAGGAAGACGGCACCGTGCTGGCCAAGCTGAACAGCACTGCGTCAGGATATGAGCAGCTGTCCGACAAGGAAGTGGTGATCGACATCCCGGTCAACGCAACCATAGAAGCGTTTCAATTCACGGTGCCGGTTCCACTTGATCTGGACGACGGCGAGGATATCACGGTCCACGTGCTGGCTGGCAAGAGCGCGAACAACGATGCGCTCACGCTCGACTGCGAGGTTTTTCCGTGTGCAGCCGGGGATACGGCGAATGCGGACATCCAGAACACCGAAGCGGTGACAATTACACAGGCGGCATCGGAGCTGGTTTTCACCTGCGGCGCTAACGGGGTTCTTGCAGCGCCGGGCACCCTGACCGTGGTGCTCACTCTGGGCGACACAAATGACGGCGACGCGGTCTATATCTACGGCGTCTGGGTAGAGTACACAAGGGCGCTGCTGGCAGCGTAAACACTAGAGATGTTCACCGTTGACCGTTGTGCGTTTTCGGACGGGCAGCGGGCGGCGGTGAACGGACAACGGACAACGGATAATCTTTCGGCGGAGCTCAAGACCGTGAGCCTGTCGAACGGCGGTCAACGGACAACGTTTAATAAAAGGAGGACTGAACCATGATAGTCAACAGAGACAATTTAACAGCGGTTTTCATCAACCTGAAAACCACCTTCAACAAGGCGTTCGACGAGGCCCCGAGCCTGTGGCAACAGACCACCATGCTCGTGCCGAGCGGTTCCGGCCAGAACGATTACGCCTGGCTGAGCCGGTTCCCCAAGATGAGGAAATGGCTCGGGGACAAGGTGCTCAAGGCCCTGGCCGCGTTCAAGTACACGGTCGTGAATGAGGACTGGGAGGCCACGGTCGAGGTGGACCGGAACGACATCCAGGACGATAATGTGGGCATGTACGAGCCCCAGGCCAGGGATGCGGGATTTTCCGCCAGGCAGTTACCCGACGAGATCGACGCGGACCTGAAGAACAATGCGTTCGCGAGTGATTGCTACGACGGGCAGTATTTCTACGACGACGATCACAGTGTGGCAGGGTCCAGCGCGAGCAACCTGGGTACCGCGGCACTTTCCGCTGCCACGACGGCAGCGGCAGCCGCCAGTTACGGAGCGGCCAGGCTGGCCATTATGAGCTTTACCGATGACGAGGGCAGGCCCCTGGCACTGATCCCGGACCTGATCGAGGTGCCCCCGGCCCTGGAGGCCACGGGCAAGCTGCTCCTGGAGAACGACAAGCTGACCGACGAATCGCCGAATCCGTATAAGGGCACCGCGAAGCTGCTCGTCAACCCCAGGCTCACCAGCTCCACCGCGTGGTTCCTGCACGTCACGAACCGACCCCTCAAGCCCTTCATTTATCAAGAGCGCCAGGCACCGGTTTTCGTGGAGCAGACCACCCAGGAATCCGACAGCGTATTCATGCGGAAGAAATTCCGGTTCGGCGCGGAGGCCAGGGCGGCCGGAGGATACGGACTCTGGCAGATGAGCTACGGCAGCACGGGAGGGGGATAAATAGCAAGGAAGCATTCAGCGATCAGCGATCAGCTAAACATTAAACACTGAATGCTGACCGCTGACCGCTATTCGCTAACCGACAAAGGAGGTTATTATTATGATCCGGATAACGAGCAAAAGGCATAACTTCCGGCGCTGCAGGATCGCCCATCCGAAAGGGCCGACCGAGTACCCGGACGATAGATTCACTCCGGCAGAAATGAAAGTTTTACAGGCGGAGCCAATGCTGACGGTGGAGATCGTTAAGAACCGAGAGAAGACCGAAGTCAAGGGCGAAGAGCAGGCCGATCCGGGAGAGCAGATTGAAGGCACGGAGGAAGAGCCTTTCGACTTCGCTCAAGGCCCTGAGCCTGTCGAAGGGCGGCCGGACCTGACGGTGCGGGAGATAAAAGAGCGGCTGGAAGAGATGGGAGTCGAATTTTCGCCCAAGGCCAAAAAAGAAGAGCTGCAAAAGATGCTCGCGGAAAAGATGAGCGAGAGGGTGGTACCGGAATAACATGGCCTATTGCGCGCAAGACGAGACGCATAACGACATCCTGGACCAGCTGGACGAGAACGTCCTTATCCAATTGACGGATGACGCGGGAACAGGCGCGGTGGATTACGACAAGGTGATCAAGGCGATCGAGGACGCGGATGCCACCATAGACGCCTACTGCCAGGGCAGGTACACGATTCCTCTTTCGCCGGTGCCGGACAAGATCCGCCAGGTCAGCGTGGATATCGCCATCTATAATCTCTTCTCCAGGCGCTGGGACACCGCGCCCGAGGTGCGCAAGGACAGGCACAAGGAGGCGATCCGGTTCCTGGAGAAGGTCGGGGAAGGCAAGATCAGGCTGGGCGCTGCAACGCCGGCGCCGTCCAACACGCCGGATACGGTCAGTATTTCGTCGAACAAGAGGATCTTCGATCGCGACAAGATGAGGGGGTTTTAATGAGAGCTGAGAGCTGATAGCTGATAGCTGATAGCTGACCGCTGACAGCTGACCGACCAAAGGGAGGTCACATGCACGAGTTCGAGGAGCTGGAGGAGGTTATTCTCGCCGCGCTCGCCCCGCTGAAAGACCAGGGTGTCAAGACCCTGGAGCTTTACGCGGGCCAGGCCGAGGCGGAGGACATCGAGGAGCTGGCCAGGATGACGCTGCTCTTTCCGTGCGTTTACGTGGTGGCCACGGGCCTGGCGCTCACGCACAAGGACCGCTACGACGAGGAGGATATCGGGATCATGCTCCTGGTGGGCGACCGCAACCTGCGGGGCACGGAGGCCTCGAGGCGCGGGGACTCGACGAGCATGGGAGTTTATGAGATCCTGGAGCTGACCGAGGGACTGCTGCACAGGAAAAAGATCCACAGCTCCGGAATCATGCTCCTGCGCTCTGCGGCGCCGCTGTACCTGGCGCCTAAAAAGGGGCTTTGTTTTTACGCGGCGAGGTATGAATTCAAAACAATAAAAACCTAGGCAGTCGTCTAGGCTGACCGCTGACAGCTGACCGCTGACAGCTTAAAAAAAAGGAGGACAGACAATGCCATTAGCATCGAGCGCGGACAATATCCGCTATTACGGCACCGGCAGGGCATACGCCGGCGAGGTGGGCGAGGCGTCGTTCGACGACCTGGGGGAGCTGGAAAATATCAATTTCGCCCTCACGATCACGACCGAAAAGCTCAAGAGCACGCGGAACGCGGCCAGGGCCGCGATCATCGAAAAAGAGACGGAGCGGGACGCGGTGCTTACCTTCGGACTCCGGGAGATGACGAACGAGAACCTGAAGATGACCTTACTCGGTTCGGCGATCAACACCGATAACCAGGCCGCGAGCTATGTCTATCAGGATGAAGTGGGAGCGGCGGCGGACGTGGCCCTGGTAGATGACCGGTATATCGATCTGGGCAAGCTGGACGTATTCATCACGAAGCTGACGGGTACTATTACCGGAACCATCGCGATAGGCGATACGCTGACGGGCCTGACCTCGAGCGCGAGCGGGGATATCGCGTACGTTGACACCGATTATGTCGAGCTGGTCAGCGTATCCGGGACGTTTGAGGCCGGGGAGACCGTCCAGAAGGCCGAAGGTAATCATATCGTTCCGGCGGGTATCGAGATCCTCGAGGACGTGGTGGTCGCCAAGGCGGACGGAACGGAGCGGCGCGTGCAGGGCACGGATTATAACCTCGATCCGGATGGCGCGTATATCCGCAAGCTGAGCGGCGGGGACATCATCGATACGGACTTGATCTCCTATGATTATCCGGCTGTGGCTCGCAGCTACATCTGGGGGATGTCCGCCGGATCGGTAGAGCGCAAAGTGATTTTCTTTTCCGATAAGGACGACAACGGCGTGCGGCAAAAATGGACGTTCCACAAGGTCAATATCCTCCTGAACGGCGAGTTCCCGCTGATCGGGGAAGGTGCCTCGGTGCTCGCGGTAACGGGCACGGTGCTGAAGGACACGACCCAGGCTAGCGGCCAGGAGTATTACAAGGTCGAGACGATGTAAATCCCCCCCCTGCCCCCCCTTTTTCAAAAGGGGGGGGCTCGTCCCGTGCGCCTTTTTCAAAGGGGGGTTGGCCTCTTGTCCCCCTTTTTTCAAAGGGGGGTCGGGGGGATTTGGAGGACCCATGAGAAAGGAAAAGCCGTTTAAAATCGGCGACAAAAAATTTACCGCCTATGAGCTCACGGTCAAACAGATCGCGCAGATAACCGACTCGCTGGGGAAGGACACGGAAATCAGCGATATCGACATGTTGTTTCCGGACCGGCTTCCCTCGGAAGCTCTCGCGATGAGTCTCGAAAGCACGATCGAGGACCTGGCGGAGTATGCCCCGTCCGAGATCGAGCTCATGATCGACGCGGTCGAAGAAATAAACCCTACTTTTGCCGGCCTCCTGCAAAGGCTGGCAAACCTCGGGCGGGCCGCGCTGGCAGCGCAGAAATCAGAAAAGCAGCCTGCCGGCTGATCATGATGGGACACGCGCAGGCGTGGGAGTACGGGTGGAGTTTTTTTAATCTTGCGATCGAGGAGGCCGTCCGGTGGCTCAAGCCCCCGGAGAATGAGCGATGACGGACCGGAAAGTCAAGATAACGGTCGAGGCAAAGGACCGGACAAAGGAGGAGCTCCGCAAGACCAGGGACGAGCTGGACAAGACCAAGAAGTCCGCGGCCGACGCCCGGAAGGTCATGGAGGCACGCTCGGCCCTGGGTGTGCGGCCCTACAAGGAGATCCGGGATGAGATTACCAAGCTCCGGGGATCCTATGACACGCTCAAAAAATCCGGGACCCTGGCGAGCAACGAGCTGTACCAGGCAAAGGTCAAACTCAAGCAAAAGACCGCCGAGCTGAGGAAGGAGACCGGCGGCTGGACCGGGGACCTGGGCAAGGCAAAGGCCGGGCTGATCGCCCTGGCAGGGGCCGGGTACGCCGTCATCAAGGCATTCAACCGCTACAGCGAGTTCTCCCAGCGCATGGCCGAGGTCAACACCCTGATCGACGTGAGCAAGGAGCAGTTCGGCTCCCTGGGCGACGAGATCAGGAAGATGACAAAGGAGATCCCCCAGAGCGCCTCCGAGCTCGCGGCCGCGGAGTACGACATCCTTTCCGCGGGCGTGTCCCTGGAGAAGTCGGTCGGGGTCCTGGAGAAATCCGCAAAGGCGGCCGTGGCGGGCGTTACGGATACCAAAACCGCCGCGAACGCCGGCATTGCGGTCATCAACGCCTACGGCAAGTCGATCGACGAGCTGGACGACGTTTATGATATCCTGTTCAAGACGGTCAAGCTCGGGGTCACCACGTTTCCCCAGCTCGCCCAGTCCATAGGCGAGGTCCTGCCCACGGCGAAAGCCGCGGATGTCGATTTCAAAGATCTATCCGCAAGTATTGCAACTCTCACCAAGGCCGGCATCCGCACGCCCGTTGCCATGACCGCGCTCAAGGGCGCGATCAACGCAATGGCCGCTCCCGCGCCGGAAGCCAAGAAAAAATTCGACGAGCTCGGGATCACCTGGAAGGGGCTGATCCCGACCCTGGACGCCATCCGCAAAAAGGGGCTGTCCATCGACCAGATGCGCCTGCTGATCCCGGATGTTGAGGCGCGCACCGGCGTTCTGGCCCTGACCCAGAACTTCGATGTGCTCGTCAAGACCCTGGACGAGATGGGACACTCCGCCGGAGCGATGACGGAGGCCTACGACAAGATGAAGGACACGCCGGAGAACCAGATGAAGCTCTTCAGAAACGAGATCGACAGCCTGATGATCTCCGCGGGCGCCCTGGCGTCCAAGGGCCTGCTGCCCCTGGCCAGGGGATTGCGGGAGTTGATCGATTCGTTCAGGGAGCTGGACCCGGTGACAAAGGGACTCGTGGCCACGCTGGCGAGCGCGGCGGGCGCGATGGCAATCTGGAAGCTGGGCCTGGGATCCATAGTGATGGGGCTCAGAGGCGTTATCGTCCAGGCCGGGGCCGCCCAGGCGGCCGTCGGTTCTTTGAGCGCCCAGTTTGCCGCGTCCGGGATCGCCATGAAGGCGTCCCTGGCCGCGTCCGTGGTGTATACGACGTACCAGCTGGTCAGGCTGGGCATAGAAATTTATAAGTCGATCCAGGCGGCCAAGGAAGCGCGGGAATCGCAGAGGCGGCTCATGGAAAACTCGGACCGGCTCATGCACAAGTATGAAGAGTTCAGGACCCTACAAATGCTCCCAGGCGACATTACAAAGCTCGCGCAGGAAGACCTGGAGGAGCTGAGACAAAAGCTGGCCAAGGCCCGGGTCTATTACACGGCGCTCAAGGCCAAGCTCGAGGAAAAGGGAGCGAGCAAGCAGCTGAAGGTCGTCAACGCCATCCTCGAACAGATCCAGGCGGATTTCAAGAGAGTCGGGGAGGCCGCGTCCGGCGCGGCCGGGGAGATGGAAAAGCCCATCGAGGCCGTGAAGGACATGACAGAGCAGCTCGACGAGTTCGAAAAAGCGGCGAAGAAGGCCTACGACGAGGCCAAGAAGCAGGCGGCCGATTACGCAAAGCAGGTGATCGACTGGGAAGACAGGATCAAGTACGCCAGGCTCTCCACCGAGGACAAGCTCCGCGAGCTGGGCCGCAAAGGCCTGGAGGATGCGGAGATCTGGGCCGACAAGAAGCTCCAGGCGGAGGAGAAATTATATGCGGCCAGGGAGGCGATGGCCAACGGCGATTACAAGCTCGCCGAGAAGCTGGCCAAAGACGCGGAGGGACTTTACGCGGACCTGGCAACCGAGGTCAAGAAGAGCGAGGGCGGCAAGGACGTGGTGGTCCGGTCCCTGGAAGACACCAAGCAGGTGGCCATCAACGGCGTGACCGAGGTCGGCAATTTTGTGGAGGAGCTGTACTCGCTGCAGCGGGATGCCGCTGCGAGTGCCAGGGACGAGTGGGCGGCCACGGCGGACGGGATCCTGAAAGAATTAAATGAAATTGCCAAGCAGCGCGAGGCCCATGTACAAATCACGCTGGGCGGCCTCGAGGCGGCCCAGTCTGCGATTAATAACCTGGTCAGGGACGAGACCAAGCATATCACCGTTATAACGCACCACGTGGACGCCAAGGCCGCAGGCGGGCTTGCGGGGCTCGCATCGGGAGCGAGGCTCGCCGGGTACGGCGGGGGCGACAGGATACGCGCCCTCCTGGAGGCCGGGGAGTTCGTGGTCCGCAAGGAGGCGGTCAGAAAATACGGGGCGGGCCTGTTCCAGGCGCTCAACGCCATGAAACTGGATTTGTCCGATATGGTACGCGCCCGGATAGGAGGCCTGATCTCGAACATCTCCCTGCCTGCGATGACCGCGCCGCAGTACGCGTTTCAGGCGGGCGGCGCCGTGCCCGGGCCCGGGGAGACCATGACCATACGCTTTCAGGCGGGCGGCGCCGAGATGCCGCTGACGGTCATGGGAGACAGGAAGGTAACCAGGGCGATGGTCAAGGAGTTCGAAGCGGAGCTGATCAAGATGGGATTATCAAAACGTTAACCGTTCACCGTTGACCGTTCACCGGCGGACAACAGATAACGGACAACGGACCACGGACAACGGACAATCTTTCGGCGGAGCTCAAGACCGTGAGCCTGTCGAACGGCGGACAACAATTGAGATATGGCGGATTTTGCATTTTACAGCACGGAGATAGATCCTACAACCGACCCGGCAAACGCGGACCCGGCGCCGGAGACCCTGGTGGTTCTGGACCAGGTGCCGATCCTGGGCGATGCGCGGTATGAGCTCCAGGCCGGGGAGACCGGGCGGGGCAGCGTGATCCAGACCCTGGGCGGCGCGGTCGTCCAGGACTTCGGGGTCGTGGACGGGGATCAGAGGATCTCCTTTGCCGACAGCGACGCCCTGAGCGCTGAGACCATAGCGGAGCTCAAGGCTATCCACGAGACCGTGGACGGGGAGTATTTCTTTACGGACGGCTATGACATATGGCGCGTGCGGTTTGCACGGCCGGGCGGGTTCAGGTACCGGAGAAACCTGTTCTGGGCCGCGCACGGAACGGCAATCTATTCGTACGAGATCAACCTGATTGTTACGGCAAGCCTGCGGCCCGCTTCGGCGGATTGCGGGCTTTCCCTCGAAGCCGTCGCAGGGAGTTAATGACACGGCCATGTACTCCTGGAAAATAACACTCAACAGCGTGGATATCTCCGGCAAGGTGTCGAGGTTCTCGATTGCCTGCTCGCTCAATAGTTTCTGCAGGGAGATGAACCTGGACATATCCGACCCCGATCTCTACGCGGAGCTGGATTTCGCGCAGATTTCCGAGGCCCCCGAGATCGAGATATTCACCAGGACCGGGGAAGACTGGATCAGCCAGGGCGAGTTCTTCATCGAGCGGCCGGCCCTGGCCGCGAGCGTTCAATCCGACCTGATGCAGGG
>Ga0307375_10001427_pt1 | contig 26189 bp, 28 predicted proteins | sample TR1MG_FD_202531 | JGI IMG/M metagenome (GOLD analysis project Ga0307375, IMG submission 202531) | Soil microbial communities from Risofladan, Vaasa, Finland - TR-1 | ecosystem: Environmental > Terrestrial > Soil > Coastal area > Acid sulfate soil | place: Finland: Risofladan, Vaasa | collected...
CGCCATTAATGCGCCTGTTGAAACACCGATAACGGTGTCATAATTACCGTTAATACGAGCTAAAGTACCACCACCATACGCACCCCAACTACCACCACCTGAAATTAATGCTGCCCTTTTTTTCATGTTAATAAATACGATGATTTACAGTACTCTCATCTCATTTACCAATTGAATTACTAAGTTAGTTTGATTGGCAGATTGTAGTGCAATGAATTCAAGTGTTTTATCTTTATCATCATTAATGTTTTGCCAATAATAATTTGAAAGTTCATCCATTTCAAGTAAATCAACATTCCTTTTCAGTCCCATGAAATCACATATCATTGATAATGGAGTATTACTTATACTATTGAATTTCCACAGGTTCACTGTGTCAATGACATTAGCATCCCAAGGTTTTGAGCTTAAATGCTTTTTTAGAATATAAGGAATCAAATCCATTTTATCTTCAAACCTGCTTCTGTAATGGACTAATCTCTTCAAGTACAAAGGAATATCGTTGTTGATAATATTATGACCACATAGTGTGGGAAAATATTGTGGAGTGGATTGAATACCATCTCTTGATAATTGAAGAAGATAATTGTTGAATGAAGAAAGAACGGCAAATTCATCATCGTCTACAATCTTACTTATATTTCTCTTTAGCTTTCCATCCTCGGCAGAAACGGTGGCAAATGTGATTGCGATTATTTTACTGAATTCGGGATAATACATCCCCTTCTGCAAGTACACATCATTTAACATTAACATATATGCATCTTCTACACCAGTGGTGTTCTGCACATTATATTTTCCGTGTGCAATTACTTCCCATTGTTTAAAGAGTTCGGGTTCTTTTTCTTTAAACTCTATTACATTTGGGTGTGCTCTTACCGACTTTATATTAAAGAAGAGTGATTCATAGATAGCACCTTTATTAAAGACAAGTTGAAATAGTTCCATATTCGAATATTTATTAAGTGTTTAAGGCAAAGATAATGTATTTATAGTAAAATACAAAACAATTAACGATATGAAACGAAATTTATTTAGAGATGTGTTAAGAGACACAAACTCAAGAAAATACAGCATGACCAAACTTGCAGCATTTACTTCTTTGCTGATGTTAGTCGCTGCTGTGAGCAGTGCAATTGCAATAATGATAATCGAAAAAGAAATTGACCATATCTTGATTGGTGAATTGATTGCTCTATTATTAACATTACTTGGATTCAAAAACTTTAGAGGGAATTTCAATAATGGTGCAAAAGTACCAGACCCTCAACCAGAATTAGAGGCAGATATCATTGAAGAAGAAAAAATTAGTGATGAGATAGGTTAAAAAATTCAAGAAGTTTAACCCAAAATGATCTATTCTCGTATTTGACTTCGTTGAAGATGTCAAGCACATCCCTGTAATCTAATTCAAGCAAATATTCTTCTGAGTATTTGCTTGTTTTTTTTATAATGTAATTGATTTGTTCTTTTTTGGCTGCGTCTTTAATCGCATTCTTGTGATCTATTTCGGACAACAGGGATTCCCCCAGTGCATCAATAACATCCGCTTCTCTTTTCCTAACTCGTTTAGTGTGGTTTTCTAAATACTCTGAAAAGGGAACATATCCTTTCTCATCATCGTCATGATCAATGGAAAGTATTTTCTTATTTGGTTGTTCCTGTGACACCTACAGTTTTCTTTTTATTCTTTGCACCGGGTGGTCTTCCACGTCCACGTTTCGACATTTGTTTTGAATCATCCCCCACTTTAATTAATTGAGATGACGGTGGTTTTACTTTTAATTCAGTGTCAAAAGTTGTGAAGGACTTCTTTTTTAAATCATCAAGTTCGGTATAAAATCTTTTTGCAACTGCATTTAATTGCTCCTTCGATAGCTCAAGACTATCAGTAAATTCCTTTTCCTTTTCAGCAATTTTAGAATTAGTACTAAGTATTAACTGTACAAATGAAATTAGATCGTCTACTAAAACTCCCTCTGTTTTGGGATAAATCTTTATTAAAGTACCCGCTTTTGTTTCGTTAACTACCTCACATTCGATGTAGTCGTTTCCTCTGAAAATCCAACCTGCTGGTAGTCCAATTTCCATTTCATACCAACCATTCATGGTGTCTCTTCTAAGTGAGAGCATATATCCCTCAATCGGTTTTAATCCTTCTTCGACCTGCATAAACATTTAATTAATTAAATAAGCAAAAAACATTGCTAATGATAACCAGAACAATATTTTTTTTGAATTACTAACAGCATACGTAATTTCTGGATTCTTACGTATAAATCTTCCAAACATCTTCATGGCTACATCCCCTAAGATATATACCATGAAGATGATGGAAGCAATGAATAAGAACTGATATATTTCAGTTATAGCATTCATGTTTTTTATTCACCGTGTGACTGACCCTGATGTACTTGTGGTGCGTCAGGAGCAACAGCAGGTTGTTCAGGTGCAGGTGCAGGTTGTTCAACAGGTGGCTCTTGGAAATACTTTCCAACCAATTGTGTTGCAAGATCAACCTCTGCGAGACTTTTCAATAGGTCCGCCATTTCCTCAATCTTATCCTTATATACCATATTTGGGTCTGCTGCCAAACGTGCTAATTCTAATTCTGCATAATACTTCTCATTGCCTAAGTCATTTAAAAGGTCTTGTTTTAAGTTTGCCATAATACTTTTTCTTTTTTATAAAATAATGTAATTTTTTACTGTCGTAAAGGTAATTAATAAATAGTCCGATTGCAAGGAATTTTTTAAACCAACTCCAAAATATTTTTTGGGGAGGTGATTGATTGATCGAAAATTGAGTACAATTCCGATAATATTTTAAGGGTGTTTCTGTTTTTTGGTTTATCAACTTCTAAAATACTACTCCAAAATTTTATAAAATAAGATTGTGGAACATCCTTCTCACTCCTATAAAAATGATGATAATAATAACTATAGAAGTACTCTATAAGTACCTTATTTTCAGTGAAATCAATTTCTTCGTCTAAAAACTCAGCACATACTTTTCGATAACAAAACATAAAGTGATTGTAGATATCTTCATCTAAGCTCAACGTTTGTTTATCCAAATAATAATCATAAATATATGAAAGAAGATTCATAGTAAAATCTCGATAAAAATCTACTCGATCTCCAATTATTTTATATTTATGTGCTTCGTTATTTGTTCTCATTATAGTGATTTTAACATCGCAATTAATTCTGGTTGGGGGTGACAGTCCGATTTATCTTCTCTAAAGCTAACATGTGTCCACACACCCGCTTTACCGTTAAGTGCATCTTCATTCACTTCCCACATGGCTGGATTATATGTTAAAGGAATGCCATATCTTGATTTCCAATAAATCAATAGTTTATAAACTGCCTCTAATTGAGCATCTGTATATTTTTCAAATGCATGGAATCCTCTAAATCCTTGTTCATACGTTTGAACATTACTTATTGGACGCACTGAAGTGTTTGCCACATTTCTCTTTAATTCCTTATCCCACTTCGCAGGATACCATAATCTATTATGCCTTACAAGACCACCCCAAGCATCAATTTCAATTCCAATTGATCCTTTATTTAGTGCAACATTATTTGATCTTTTACAACCTAAATGATGTGCCCAATATTTTGAAGAAAAGCATTGGTATATTTTACCGTCAAATCCAACAATCATACTCGTTGCAATATGATCTGCCGTTGATCTCCACCACGCAATGTCACCATCCACACCTTGTCCAGAAACAGTATGGTGCAAAACAATTTGTTTTTTCTTGGTTTGTACTTTATAATACTGATCGTCAGGAAAATCAACCTGAATTATTTTTTTTAGGTCTAATTCGGCAATTGCCTTTTTTTCAACCTTCTTTTGGTTTTCAGCGTATGCAAGGGTATCTGCAAGTAATCCAAACGAAAATAAACTTCTACTAATCATGCTCATCAATTTCTTATAAATACTTCGATATAAATAAAAAAGGGGTGTACTCGACACCCCTTCATTCAAACAACTAAAACAGTACAATTTACGGATAAAATCTTTCAACAAGTAAATTGTACTCATAAATGTTAACACCCAATATTTTCATTACTTTTTTTAATCTCAAGTTATTCGCCCACACAGCAGCTAAGAGAAAGAGGACCAAGATTGCCAGCGCAATTGAATAAGCGATTGTAACCGTTCCAACAATTACTTTCGACCATCCTAAAATAGTTCCAAGCATTCCCAAACCAAAAAGTCCCAATAAAATACCAACAATCCAATTACTGAGCTTCATATTTTTCTTCTCAGTACTTTTTGAGAAATATTTAAAAGCAAATTTAATCCATTTCTTTGGAAGATATCGATTGTAGGCTGCATCAAATTCCTCTCTTGTTATGTCTTTCCAACTACCCATTATAATTTAATGTTCTTTGTATTTGTAAATTTCTTAGGATCGTACCCTAAAAGATGTTGCATCTTATTGAATTGTTCATTAACTGGACGTGTTTCTTCCTTATGTTCATTTTCTGTCAAAATTTGAACAGGATTTTTCTCTGCAAATATGTCTTTTCCGTCCGTATAGAACGTCCATTCGTTAATAGCTTTCTCAATGCTCTCAAGCATGTGAACCTTACTATCGTATCTATTACCAAGACCAGTTAAATCCATCTTGAAAAACGCACCCTTTTTAGAGTCTTTGACTTCTTGTACATTTAGTGTATTGAAATCAAAGAATCTGGTAATGCCCAATTCATCAACATACTTACCGGTTAATGCAGTTTCTTTAAGACCCATTCTTTCATTCCATTCAGATTTTGCTTTATCGAACTGAACCTTTTCAATGCCGTCTTCCATTGGTTGCGTGTCCTTATTATACATTGGGGCATCTGCGTTAAATTCCATACGCTTCTGTCTCATTTCATAGTTTTCGTCACCCATGTCACGTTTCATTCTTTCCTCGAATCTCTCGTCTGGTTTGTTGTCGAAAACATAGTCACCAAGACCCTTGCGATAAAGATTAACTTCGTCTTGTTCGGGAGTAGTTAAATTACGTTTTGGAATTTCGTCACCCTCATTATTTGCAGAATTACCAACGTTTTCGAATGCATCACCCTTAGTGTTCTTGAGAACTTCCTTCTCAATATCCATTCCCAATTTTTGTGGATCATCACCCACATCTGTTTGTTGGTCTTTCCATTCAAGTTCCTTAGTGATGTCAATAATTTCTTTAGTACCACTATGGCTTAAATCTGATTTAAAATTCTTTTCGTTCTCATTACCAAGACGATCTTTCATCACCAATGTTGATGGTTTACGATCTTCATCAAGACCAAGAATCCTACCCATCTTCATTCTTGTTTCAGGGTCATTTTTTAGTGCATCGTCATATAGTTTCATAAGTTCATCATCTGATAATTTATTCAAATAATTTGCAGATAACATCGACCCACCATCTTTATTAAAATTAACGTCTTGAATTTTTCTAATCATTTCAATGCGTCTTTCTTTTGAAAACACTTCATTTAATGTTTTGGTCAAACCTTTGTGATGTTTCTGAAGTTTTTCTAAATCTTCATTTATTTTTTCTAATTCTTTCATATTTTCATCCATGATATTATTATTTTTATTTTCCATCATTGAGCCACCGCCTGTTTGAAAACCTCTTGGGAAGTCACCGCCCCCTTGAGTTCCGATTGGTTCACCCATTTTCATAGAGTCTTCTTGATTATCTATCATTGTTTCTGTTAATGTAGAAGGATCAATTCCCTTTTCCATTAACAATTTCTCTGCTTTTACGTACATGCCGTGAATTACATTATCACTTGCCGTTTGTAGCATTTTTTCATATTTTTGAGCAACGGATTCACTATTTCCCAATTTTTGAATTGCGTTTACAATGAAAGGTATTTTTTCTTCATTCGTTCTTAAATTTGAAGAAGTTAATCGTTGTAATCTTTTTTCGTTTATTGATGCGGGAGTGATACCCTTTCCTCTTAAACCCTTTTCAACTTCTCGATAAATCATATCAACTTGATCATCTGTTTTATCCTCCCAACCACTACCATAGCCAAGATTTTGATTTCCAGTTATTTTATTCACGCCTTTTTGAATGAATTTAATTTTATCTTCTCGATTATCAAGATGATCTTCTTCTAACCCTACCTTATCGGCAACTCTATTACCAATAGCTTGACCAGCACCGGTTGCTGCTGCTGTGCCAAGTGCCATGAGAGCAGGATTTTCATTTATTTCAATTGTATGAGGATCAATACCCTTTTCACGCAATTTTTCCTCAAACATTTCATAAAAGTATTGAATTTTTTGAAAGGGTAGTGCTCGACTTCTTTCAACAAAATCCTCTGTTGGGGGGTCATTAGGGTATAATATTTTATCTGCTGCAACGATAAATTTAATCATATCTTCTTTATCACTTAAATGATCTTCATTTACACGATTTGGAAGACCAGCATGTTTTGTTCTTGCAAAGTCATCAACTTCTTTATCGGTCATTGAATCTGCTGCTCTTTCAATTTCATCGCTAACATCAGCATCATCCAATTCACCATTCTTATATGCATTCACCATTCCCATGAAACGTTGCTGTGCTTTAGATTTAGCCTTTTCATTGAGATTCAATGGTGTACCTTGAACTGAAGTTAATCCTCTTTTAAGCTCTCTTTTAGCAACAGTATCTACAATTGCTCTTAATACAGCAGTGGGTTCCATGCCATTTTCCTGTGCAATTTGATCCACCAATTTTCTACTTACACCATTATTTAATTCAATTGATGCAATAAGTTTATCCATTCCTTTGACACGAACATTATTGTTTTCACCTAACATATCCATATCAAAACCTGCACCACTCATTCTCTCATCAACAGCTTCTTTAACTGCCCTTTGCAATTCCTCTAACGACATTCCACCATTCTCATCAATATGATCCCACATCGAATTGGTATCATCCAACTCATTCCAACTTGCAATCGGCAATAATCTATCCGCCAATTTAATTGCGAGATTATATAATGCTTGTCCTGCAATATTAGGAACATCTTCTTTACTTAATTTTTTACCGACTGCCTTTAATTGTTCAACATATGCTTTATACTGTTCAGGTGTTGAAATTTTTCCTGTTGGGTCCATATTTTCGTTTAACATTTTAGAATATTTTTCGAAGCCACTTGGGTCTGTAAGGTAATTACTTTCACCAATTGACATAATTTTCGAAATTGGTTTTGCTTTAGGGTCTACTTTCTTATTCTTTTTCTTTCCTTTAAAATCACCACTTAAATCACCTTGTGAACTCCATGCAGCAGGACCAGCATATCCAACATAACCAGCAGCACCACCCGCACTTCCAGCAGACGTTGATTCTTCAATTTCTTTTTCTTGCTGTGCAATTGGACCAGCATCCATCACATCATCAGCATCGATATTTATTTCCACCTTATCTTCTTGTAGGGCGAGATCAGTGGATTTTAAGTTAGGTTTATCCATTACACCTGTTTTTATGTCTTGTTTAATAATTTCTTGATTTGCGGGAGTCATGTTATTAGCATACCCATATGCATCACTATTTTTGGAAATGAACTCGGCATTGTCTTGCTCCGCAATTCCTCTTTCTTTTTTTATTTCAGCACGTCTTTGTTCTATTTTCTCAGCGTCTTTCTTCAGCGCATTAATTCCACTTTTATCTCGTCTTTTTTTCTTTTTTGGGATCGCTTGTTTATATTTTTCAAGATATTTCGCATCATTTAAAATATATTCATTAAAAATGATGTTCATAATTGTCTCATTATAATGATAACCATATTTTTCTTCACCATTTTCAGCCATTTCATCATAAATAGCAGATAGTCTTGGGTCTGGATGCACCAATGCCTCCATTTTTGCTAAACTAAAAATCTTTTTCTTTAAAGATTGTTGTTTTTCAGTTAACAGTACATCCATTTCTTGTAACTGAACATCGTTTTGCACCATAGTTTTATCAAAATTGTCCTCAAAATCCATTGCTTGTTGAGATTGAGGATCATCAAAAGTCGTATCGAACTTTTTTTCGTTTATCTGTTTTTGTTCTCTCATTATTTAATGTCAGTTTTCCAGAAATCTCTTTTAACCCAAAATACTTTAAACGCAGCCTCAAGACCATTTTTAATTGTATTAACCACTTCCTTCCTTGACTTACTATTTTTGTCGTTGAGCATCTTCGCCATCTCCTTATCCAAGGAATCTTCATAGAATTTCTTCATTTCAGATTTAATTATATCTATGACTTCAGTTCTATCGGTTCTATTCATTGAAATATGGTTTTCCTATAAATACTTTAAGAACACAAAAAATTGCTATTAAACAAAAAGAACACGCACCATATGATACGTGTTCTCAAGATAATAGAAAATGTCCCCGTTACAACAGGTATATTATTTCATTAATAAATACGTGCCACCAGCACCAATGGCAACTCCACCAGCAACAAACCCAACTATCTTACCATTCTTAGTAAACCATTGACCAACTTTTTGCCAACCGGTTGGTGCAAGTTCTTCTTTTATTATTTTAGGAATGATGTAACTGTTTATGTCATAGGTCTTAAAATAAGGACTTGAATTACTAACACTAAACTCAACAGGATAACCCTCTTTCTTATCGCCCCAATCAAATTTAACAAATTGTTTATTGGGCATTTTCAAATAATTAAACAATATTGTTGGGTCTTTCTTTGGGGTCGAAGCGAACGCATTACCAATCGTTATATCATATAATAGAAACTCAGTACTATCACCGAAATGAATTGTACTGTCTTCTGGATTAATAACAACCCATCCATCACCCATTAACGAATCAATAAGTGCCTCGGCTTCAATAAGTGCTGCTGCAATCACTTTATTTTCTTTGTCAGCAGCCTTCACTCTCCTAAGTAATTCCTGTTGTGATGCGGTAAGATCGGCATTCCTTTCTTCCAATTGTTTAACGCTTGCTTGAATCGTTAGTTTCTCTGCAACTTCTTCACCCCACGCATTTTGGTAATAGTCAACACTATCGTTTAACGCATTATTTAATTTGACTTCGGTTTGATGTTTATTCTTCCATTCCTTAATTCTGTTGTTCTGAATCTTAAAGATTCCACCACCAACAATTAATAAAATAAGAACTAATACAATTGCCCAACGGTTGTTCTTCGCTAAAAATTCTAATATTGCTTTCATAATTTTCTATTTTAACATTCTCCTTTGAAGAATATTTTCACTCCAATAAGGGAAAAATTCTCTTTCGTAGTAGTTCTTAATAGCATCGGTAATATTTTGAGTCTCTTCACTGTATGACTCAACTTCTTCTGCATCAGCCACATCTTTATCCACATTACTTGCACCCGCTTTCGCAGGGAGTTCATCTGTTTCTTTATTATAACCGAAGGTTACACCTCTTTCACCCTCTAATTTAGGAACTCTATATGTGAATTTTATGTCGTTATCAACAATACCACCCCAATATACATAATCATTATAAACCTCTAAGGGCACATATGCTGTCAATACATTAAATGGTTCAAGTTCATTATTTAAATTTTCTTCTTCACGTGGCTGATCCTCTGGTGTTAGTAAACTTACTCGTTCTGGTTGTTCAAGTTCCTCATGTAGTTTACGCATCTTTTTTACGAAATCTTGCGTAGTGGGTTGTTTTTCAACATCCTTTATTGTTTCCTGAACGTGATTTCCGTTGCGCATTTTAGCTAATAGTGCTCTTGGGTCGTTATGGTCTTTTTCCATGATATTCTTTTCTAATAAATACTGTTTTAAATCTTTAACTTCAACAAATCACTGAATTTCGTAAGGTCAAACAATGGATTAATGCTGTTACTGTCATCAAAATAATTACTCTTTAACACAATTCCTTTGAAATTGAGCATGTCCTTATGTGGATAATGAAAATCAATAACGTTTGGTTGAATGCTAAATTCTTCGCAAAGTGTGGCGCAAAGCTCTACTGTACTCTCAATCTGTTCCTCAGAAAATTTTTCCCAGTATCTTTGTCCCAACCATGTTTTCTCCTCAACTCTTTTAACTGGACAAACTTCATTAAGCCAATTTATGTAATGCCCATCTACAGTTTTAACTAATGCACCCATGTTCTCCAATACAATAGAAATTGATTGTTTATCGGCTTCTTTTATTCCCAAATAATCTGAATAAAATTTTGGTGCATAGTGTTCGACAACATCACCAAATCTTGAAATAGAATATGTGCACCATTTCTTGGTTTCACCATAATCTTTATGTTTCAAACGATTAATGTGATAATCATCCTTACGAAGACTAAGACCGATAACAATTTGTGTTTTTTTTGTAATCGCCTTATATCTGTTTTTCGGTGCTATCTTATGTAATTCCTTTTCTATGAGCATCATAATTCATGTAAATAACTTCTACACCACCTTCTTGTAAAATGGTCTTAGCTCTTTTGAAACCCTCACCCCATTTAGGATCATCCCAATCAGGTTCTTTGTCACAGAACAACCTTTTAATTCCAGCTTGAACAATGAATCCAGAACACTGATCACAAGGACACCAATTAACATACATGTCAGCACCTAATGTGCATCTACCTCGCCTTGCACAATTAAAAATACTATTGGGTTCGGCATGAATGAACCAACTATATTTTTCAGGTCGTTCATGTCTTTCAGGTACGTCATCATTACAACCTCTCGGTAATCCGTTAAATCCTGTTGAGATTATTTCTCCGTCTTTAACAATCACACATCCAACTCTACTTGATGTATCTTTAGACCATTGTGCCACTTCCAAGTCAGCGATTCTCATGAATCTTACATCCCATTTGGTTATGACATGACACAATGCACTACCTTCAATTTTTGCTAACGTTCCAATTATTTCAGTTTCCATAATCTATTTCGTGTTAAATTTTTCGAGTCTTTAATTAGGAAACGTAAATCATCGAAGTTACCACTGTCCTCAATTTCTTCGAGGTCGAGTTTTGCGACCTCATCCACGATTTTCAATGCATCTTTAATAAGTTTGGCTTTTTCTTTCTCTACACCCATTACTTTAAATTTTCAAAGATTCTCAATGCATCATCGAAGTTCTCAACTAAGCTAAGTGCTTCCTGATATGTTGCATTGGTCAATCTACGTTTACCTTGGGTAACAAAGATACCTAAAGTTTCCATGTCTTGCAAGAAGTTTTCTACGAATTTCTTGGGATTTTGAATACGGGAGTTTTCTTCAACGAGTTCAATGATCTTTGCACCAGCCATCACTCGTTCATTCGGACCCAATTTTCCTTCCTGATAGATGAACTTTAACATCACACTATACCTGTCTCGTTTAATATACACCGATTCAAGTCTCTCTTGATTAGCCATATACACATTATACTCATAGTATTCTCGGAAGTACACCCCTACAATAATCAACACCTCTATGGACGTTGAAAGAAGGATGAATAAAAGAATGTTTTTAAAATCATCGTCCTTGTTTTGGGTTTTCTGTGCACCGGTATCTTGTCTTAATTCTGCAACCACCAGTTGCAGTTCCTCATTCAACTCATCAATTCGTGCTTGATTTGTATTAATCGTTTCGGTGTTTTTATCGATATTGTCTTGATATCCTCGTCTTGTTGTGGGATAATTTAAAGGGGTATCTGCCAGTTTTTGACGTAAATCTGTATTCACTGAACGCAGTGCAGTATTATCATTTTCAAATATTGAGATACGATCACCATATACGATATTCAAACTATCCACCTGTGAGTCCATTGTATTCTCAATAACAACGTTTTTTATAACACTGGTTGAGGCAAAATTCCTTGCCCCGCTCAATGAAAGATAAAAACTCAGGCACACAATTGCTGTGGAGAAAATAAACCAACCAAGGATAGATGCTTTCATTATTTTAAATTTGCTTTTAACCAAATCAAATGAAAGATTTTTAATTAATAATCTCTTGATTGTTTCAAAAGAGACTAACACTAATATTGTAATGAACATAGCTAATACCATGCCCCATTGACCTTGAAGTAAATTGGTGGAAATTGCTTTGTTTAGCGCAGGAAAGACTAAAAAATATGCAAAAAAGATTGAGCCAAGATTCCCAAGAAATGACAGTTTATATAGCCAATTATTAAGTCCCCTGTTTTTGCCCTCAAAGTCTTTAGTGTGTATTTTTTTCCTTAGTTCATCGTATTTCTTTAAATCCATAACTATCTAAATTAAGTAAATATAAATACTTAATAAACCATTTTATTCGATAAATGCCGATGAGATACCACCGTCTGTTATTGATACATTAATAAGATAGTCAGGATTTACTTCATGATTCTGTTCTACAATTAAAACCTTCTTATACTTCTCTTTAAGCATCTGTAAAATCACAACAAATTCTTCTACACTACCATAATTGTCGAGCTTACCCATCACCTCATCTAACAGGAACATAGTTGGTTTAGATTTAACATTGATCTCATTTAATGCCATCTTCAACACAACACTTGAGAACGTTCTTTCTTTTCCGCATGAACTGATTGCATCAATAACGGCATTTGGTGTGTTATAATATGCAAGTTTTGGGCGCAGTTCGTCTGCATCAAGCCATACTTTAAACGGTGCACCTGATAGTACATTCACCAACTCCACATTAATTTTTGGAATAATGTAAGTGCTTAACAATTGGCGAGGAATACCGTCTCGATGTACGCATTTTAAATACGTATCAACAATAAAGTCTTGATACTCTTGTGCCTGAAAATCTTTAATTAACTGCTCATTCTCCTTAATCTTTGTTTCATGCCCAGTAACGGCATTTCGTTTCAAATTCACTGAAGTATTGTAACCACCCTTTTCAATGTCTAATTGACCCAATCTTTCTTTAGCAGCATCAATCCCCTTTTGTATCTTACCATTTTCAATTATTTGTTCTTGAAGATTATTGTATTGACGTATCTTCTCCTCAAGATTTGCTTTCTTTAATTCTTCGTTTTGAATCTTAACAGGAATTTGGTCGAGTTCGACTTGATGTTCCTTTCGTTTCTCAACCTCATTTTTATCGTTGGTAAGTTCACCGATCTCAGTCAATACCTTTTCCATTTCAAGGGATTGTTTCTCCTTGTTTTGATTAATCTCTTCAATATCTTGACTAAGTTGATTAAGTTTGGGGGTATGTTCTTCATCTATCGTTTTTTGATGCCTCTTAATTGCATCAGCAAAACTGAACATAACCCCCTCAATTTCTTTAATTTTTTGATCAATATGTACCCTGTGCTCTTCTTTTAGTATTTGTCCACAAGTCGGGCATGTTTTACTTGCTCTTAATTCTGAAATTTCTTGCTTATTCTTCGCACCATTCTCTTTAGCCACATGAATATATCCCTTGACAATTTCAATCTTATGATCTTCCTGAGTAATTTCCCTTTCAATCTCTTTGATCTTTAGATTTTGGCTATACTCTTCTTGCTTATGCTCTTCCTTTTTTTGAAGCAACTCGGTAAGCCTCGTTTCGTCATATGATTTCTTCAGTGGCTTAATAGCCTTCTCCAATACCCCTTTTCGAGCCGATAGAAGCGATATCTCCCTCTCGTGTACACCAATTACATCATTAGTGGCAGGTACGTTTAAATCAGATATTTCAGGGTCTATCTTGAATAGTTTCTTTGTAAGTTCTTCCACATATTCACTGCCCCTTGTAATTCTCTTTTGAACATCAGGTAACTTAACGTCTGTAAGGTCTGTTATTTCAGCTTCCACCCTATCAATTTCCTCTTGGAGTGCCTTATTTGCTTGTGTTGTGAGTTCAACGTTACAAGTGACTCTTGACTTTTTGTTCAATTCCCTCTTATGCTCCTTTCCACCCTCTAATTTCTTATCGAAGATATCCAACCCACTATCAAATAACAACGAATCAATAAACGTTGCCATATCATTTGAGAGAATACGATTGAGGGTATCTGATGTGGTCATTACCACACGCATGTAATTTTCATACGAGCCGATGATTTCATCAATCTTTTTCTGAGTAGACACTCTATTATCTTCGGTGAGCGTATCAATGGAGTTTTCGATTGTCATTTCATCGTCTGGTGTCACCAAAATAAAATAGTCCACTTTTGTTGGCGCACCCTTGATTTCACCATTCTTCTTACGTTCAACATCTGTCCTTCTTTTAATCCCATAATATTGACCATTTACTTCAAGCACAATATAACCCTCACAGAAATCCACATCAAGTTTGTTATTCAAGAAACGAGAGTCACCAAATTTCACCCGGGTTTCAGTTTCCAATGTTTTACCAAAAAGAATATAGGATAGCAATTTCATTACAGTAGTTTTTCCTGCGGTATTAATACCAGAAATTTGATACAAGCCATCCATATCTCTCCAATCAATATCAAGTTTCTTATATGACATGAAGTTTTCACCGCCAAATTTAATTACACTCCACTCAATATTAGTATTAGGTTCAACTTCAATCTTTGCTGTCACCTCATCATCCAACGCTAATACATCATTTATCGCTTGTGCTTCCAGACCAATTTTCGCCAAGTATTCGGTGAATATTTCATGTTGAACACTCTGCTCAGTAATGTCCTCGGTATTAATATCTTCAGCAACCTCAATGGTGTCATCAACAACAAAGTCATTCTTATGTGAAATAAGTGCATTAGGATATTTTTCCTTAACAAATGCAATTATCTTTCTTTCATTCTCAGCATTACGTGTACTTGGTAATGTGCCCCACATAATTCTAATCTTCATGTATTTCGTGGGGTTCTCAATTTCAATATCTAAATCATCGAAATCAACGAAAGTGCTTAATCGCACATTCTTGAAGGAATACTCATTATCAACAGGAATTTCTTTCACCTCTCCCTTTTCAATATCCCATAGAAGATATCCATGAAACTGATCATCACCTTCCGAAAAATCTTGTGCAATTAATGAACCACAATATGCTTTAGTTTTATTGTGAAAATATTGGAGTAGGTGAATATCCCCTAAGAATGTATAGTCACCCTGAAAGTCCTTGATTGAGTAATAGGATTTCTTTTTCATCTCAAATCCAGTTGCTGACTTACAACCATTAATGGGATCGTGAAAGAGATCAATGTGTGTATAACCACTTTCACTTTTCAAAGCCAAAACTTTCTTTCCGTCTTTAGTTTTCCAAGGATTATTATGAGGAGCACCATGATGCCAAACCGCCCACATTACATTATCGTCAGGATATAATCCCGATTTATCATAATAAGTGATATTGGGAACGTCCATTGTTTGCACAATAGCACCAACCGCATCCAACCTCTTTGAGTTCTTCTTTCGAAAATCATGATTACCTCTGGTGATTATTACTGGTGCGATTTCAGCAATGCCCTTGAGAAACTTCTTAATAAGAACCAATTGTTCGGTTCCTAAATCAATATAGTTGTGTCCTAAATCGCCAACCACAACAATTCTATCAGGTTTTTCTTTTGTTAGTGATTTTATTGTGTTAGCAAATACTTTTGAATATTCTTCGTTACGTGTTGGTAACTTCCTGATATGTATATCGGCAAGGTGAGCAATCTTCTTTATCATTTTTCAATTGAAATTTGCACAAATATATTGAAACTGACAACAATACACAAGGATTTTTAAATATTTGACAAAATGGCATATAAACAATTTTGTTTATGACAATATGTCAGGTTCTTCTCTTTGGTACGGTATTCGTAATAACCAGAGAAAATAACTATTATTAATAAAATTTATAAAAATGGAAATTAGATATTATGGTCCAAAGAACATTTTAAACATGTTCGACACTATGTTTAATGATGAACTATTTAAGTTCGATACGCCCAAAGCAATTCCAACCTATGATGTTATCGAAAAGGATGATTCATATGTATTGGATATGGTACTGGCTGGATTTAATAAGGAAGATGTTTCGGTTGAAATGGAAGATGACACACTTACCATCAAAGGTGAACGTAAAGTTCAAGACGATTTAAAATACAGTCGTAAAGGTAGCTTTTCTGGTGAGTTTGAGAAAAATTTCGTTTTACCCGAAGATGTTCTTGCCGATAAAATAGATGCTTCTTTCACGAATGGTATATTGTCAATTCAAATACCAAAGGCGGTTGAAAAGAAGTTAAGTAAATCGATTGAAATTAAGTAATTGTAGTGAAGTCCCTAAAAAAACTTGAGGTCACAGATAGTGATCTCAAGTTTTTTATTCTAAAACATTTGGCATACTCTCTTTTAGCTTTTCCTTAATATAATTCACCCTATTACTTACGGTGCTACTCGTTACATTAAATTCTATTCCAATTTCTGCGTAATTAAAACCCTGATTATATTTCATATCAAGAAAAGAAAAATCACATGCGTCTAAGCTATTTGACACATGATTGAGTGCATCACAATTTTCAAAATCTGTTACGTATGAATTGGTGTAAAACCAATTTCCCTCTTCAGGATTAAAGCATACAGTATCGGTGGTAACATCCAAATTCATTAATGAAATAGAATCATTCATGCCGATAGAGATTGACCCGGTAAGGATATCTGTTTTTTTAAATTTATCAATCATGTAATTCTTTGCGATTGCAAAAATCCATGTTTTTACACGTGCTTTTTCAGGATCGTACCTATATAAATTTGTGAAAACTTTAATTAAAATTTCAGACACATCGTCCTCAATATCTGTGTTGTGCGGGTATTTAGATAGGATGTAATCGGTTAATATTTTTCTATATTTATCATAGAAGACTCGTTGAGCTACACTCTTATCCTCCAAAATACTTTGAATAAGTATCATGTCTTCTTCCTCTTTTCTCATATGGTTTGTGCAATTTACTAATAAAGTAATCGTCAACCGTTAAACCCCTTGCACTATACAATGCCTTTAAAACTGCGTCTTGACCCTCTTTTTTCCTCAACTCATCAAGGTCATCCTCAGTTGGTAATTTAACTACTTTAACTCTTTCTTCATTGCCAGTATAAATAGCATGAAGTTTATAAAATAACTCGATACTTGATTTGAATGCATCAGGGTCTAATAAAATAACCACATTTGGTTTTGTTTCTTGTAATTTATAAAACAAAGTAGCTAATAAATCTTTCCCCAACATTGGAATACCATTAACTAATGAAAGCATCTCAAATGCACCTTCAACCAAATATACGGTTGAATCCCAATTTATATATCCCTCGTTGAATATAAATCTACCCTTATCTACATCGGGATTCATAAACTTTTGCCTCAAACCCTTTTTATATGCTCTACCCACAAAATAATTTACTTCACCCCCATCATCAAACGATGGAACAATTATTCTTCCACCGTATTTCCCTGTTGTACAAAAACCGAGCCGATATTTTAATATGATCTCTCTGGAAAGTTGTCTTTCACCCACAAGATAATTGTATGCCTCAAAATGTTCAGGATTATTTGCATCCATTTTAGAGAAATAGATCATCTCTTCAGGAAGATGCACATTTACAAACTCTTTCTCATCATCCTCAACCCCCTCATAGTCCCTGAAGACGCTTGCATAAGATTTATATAACTCGTAATCGGTAAATGAACCAAAGGTTTTAATCAACCTTCCCAATGAACCACTAAATTTAGGTTCATCGCATTTCCAACAACGGAACATTCTCTTTGCAGTGTTGATCTCAAGATTATACTTGCCATCGGGATATGATAATCCTTCTTGCTCTTGACATCGTGGACAATTCACCTGAAGTTGTTCACCGTCATGCAGTCCTCTAACGTCTTGAAAGACATTATATATTATATCGTGAAATTCACTACCACGTATCATATGACAAATGTATGAAAAAAAATGCTTTGAAACAATATATTTCAAAGCATTTAATATTCACCTATAATTGATTGCTAAAATCTTCTATGTTCCTCTAAAAACGGGAATGCATCTAACATCTTTTTTATTAGCGCAACTAATGTTATCTGAGTGAACGCTCTTGTTTCTCTCGGATGTCTCATATATTCTGATTGAAATTCATCGAAAAGTGCTACTGCGCCTCTCTTGACCAACGAATCTGGAACCAAATTCTCTTCCACAATCCCACCAGTGGGTGCTCCACCACTTTTTACCTGCTCATACTTTGCATAAAGTTTATTATAATTTTCTTTTGCTTCACTCGCCTCTAAGCGCAATCTTTCGTTCTCAGTACCCAATGCACCGACTTGCTCTTCAAGCCACTCAAGGGATTTAGGTTGTCCGTCATCTTCATCCAATTCAAGAAGGTCTTCTTCTTTCTTAGGAATCAAATCAACATCTTTTAGTAGATTTTTTACTCTTGCTTCTGCCAATTCATCAATAGATGGTTCTACCTCAACAACAGGCTCTTCAACAACCACTTCTTCTTTTGGTTTTGCAGGGGCAGTTTTGCCCGTTTTTTTTCTTGCAGTAGCTAAATTAACTACGTTCGTACTTGGTTTCTTTGCCATAATATTATTTGTTTTAATCGATTAAATTTGAATTTAAGTGGGCAATTAAACCATTCTGATCATTCCAGATAAATGCATCAGCAGCTTTTGTTGCTCCAACAAAACCTTTCTTATGATGCCACTCCTCTGTACCAGTTAAACTTGATAGATACCTTACAGTAACTCCCAAATCTTCTGCTAATTCAACGCCCTTATCAAGAACCACATATTTTGTGTTTTTCTTTCTATGAATGTGTCCTAAATGCCATTCGTGATATTTGGTATCACTCCACATCGCTTTAGATGCTGGCTCAGATGCCATTAACATTGGTAATGAAGCCTCTTTTTCCTCACCACCGTGAGTATATCCAAGAAGGACTTTACCATGTCTTTTATACTTCCTTGGGGAAGCGTTATTGTCAATGGTCACTTGAGGATCACCATTAAACCATGCCTCAAGATATGAACCCATGTAGTAGCTTCTTTCAAAGTCGTGGTTACCGGGTATAACAACAACCTCAACAGGCACACCCATTTGCTTCAGAAGATTAATTCCATCAACCAATAATCGTGTACCTACTTTGAATGTCTTTTGCCAACGCAAGTCTTCGTCTTGCTGAGTCCCTTTAGTGGTGGTATTCTCCATAGTATCACTATTAAAGAAATCATTGCCAACTGGAAAGAGAATCTTTTTATATGTGTGACAAGATGCTCTATAAAGGAGCATTTGAAGTGCATTGATGAATCTACGTGAAGCAATCTTCACATCATAGTTTTCACCAGTTTCACCTGCCCACGCTAATTTACCGATATGTAGGTCGAAGATACAAACCTCCAACATATTATTCTCGTTCTCCAAGAATTTATATTGTGCTGGCATTTTATCATAAACCTTTGGTAATATCTGAAACACAGGTGGTGTGTAATCCTGAATCATTTCCATGAACAACTCAGCAGCTTTTTTAAATTTAAAAAGTTCTTCAACTCTTTCAAGTGTTGCTTTCACTTGGAAATTTTGGATGGTCTCTGGATAATCGTTCTTCCAACTGGTCACATCCCACTTATTAACGAGGAAGTTTTTAACCCTCCAAACGTCAGTGTCTACTTCGGCTGCTTCCAACAGTTCATCAACAGTCTTAATGTGTTTGTAATAATTATCATTTCCTCTCCACTCTAAACTGGCAGTATTGCCCTTCTCAGTGTATGTACTCTGCTCACCTTTAACTTCAGGGGGCACAGAATTAGGTTTATTGTTAGTTACTTCAGGTTCGGGTGTCTCAACTTGTCGTCCATTCTCATACTCTTTATATGCATCCATAAAAGCAGAAAACAGTTCATCCTCTATTGTACCTTGTTCGTACTTGTCGAGAAGAACTGCTTTAATATTTTTAACATATGTATTAGCGTATCCGCATTTTACAGATGCTTCCTTTACCGATATGTTATTTTCTATTGCATAATTTATTACTTCAATTGCCTTATCAATACGGTCTTTTGTCATGTTTTTTCGTTTATATAATGTTATTTAACTTCCTTGATTCAGAAATTTTGTCAAACTTAAAACAAAAATCCCTAAACTGCAAGGGTTTTAAATAAATACGTTACCGTTTTGTTTCAGAATGATGATGTTTTCTTCAATTTGCTTACATTTTTCCTCAAATGAAAGTGCCTCAACTAATGAAATATTAAACCACTCACCCTCCCCCTTACAATATGAATGTAGATTATGTAAAGATTTTTCGATTTTTAATGCATATTCGGAAGGATATGTTGCAATTAACTTAAATTTGGCATCATTACCTGTTTGTAATTGCTTGACACGTTTGACAGGATGAATTGAAGTTCCTATTTTAAAAGCACCGTTCGCTAAGTTTTGAATAATATATACTTGTTTCATTAATTAATAGCACCCATCTTTTTCAGACCAGCAATACCAACACAATAACTGTCGCTCATATCAAAACAAATATCCTTCAACGTATCATTGCGGGTATAATACCACTCAATTTGGGGTTCTAATTTAGCAACTTTTTCCCAGATATACAACTTTTTATTTTTTCGATACTCTTCTGGGAAAGAAAGTGTCTCGTGAAGTTCACCTTTTCTCTTGCTTTGCTGTACCAATTCAGGACAGAATAGTTTTCTGGATTCGTGTACAGTAATCTTCTCTGGTATAAAACCAAAAACCTGATATAATACATATCGAGCCATTCCATTGAAACCCAACAACAATGCAGTAGTGTTAATGTTTTTAGGTGTGTTTTGTAATGGTGCTTCAATGAAAACATGTGTGATCTTACCTTTCCATTTTTCAAGCACACGTTCCATATATGTTTCACAATAATCTTTAAACACTTCTGCTTTATATAAATCCCTATGGTCAACAGGAACATCTTTATCAATCTTTAAACTCAAATGTTTAAGTTCAATTAATTTTCCTTTAGTGTCCCACAGTGCACTTCCCACATTAGTTGTTGAAACGTCTAACGACAATATGTATTTCTCCATATTAAACTAAATTTGGTTGTTTTTCCTTTAATTCGTCAATTTCTCTTTGCACTTTCTTTTGGTCACTGAGATAGAGTTTAATTAAGTCCTCAATCACCGCACCAATTTTCATGCTTTTTCCTTTACACAACATCTTAAAGCTATAATGCAAATTCCCGTCAATTATAACCGATTTTGGTTTTGCTGTGCTGCTAATTCTTTTTTCCATACTTTTATTTATTAGTATCTAATTATCAATTTCATATAAATACTCAGAATTATAAAAAAATATAAATTTTTATGATTAATTTTCAGGAAACGAAAAATATGTGCCGAAAAAAATTGGGGAGTTAGAAATCTAAGCCAAACACGATGCTTCGTGAAATTGTATTATCCTTTGGTATTGGGTCATTGAGCTTCGCAATAGCGACCAGATTATTATCTGCGTCATATAACCCTATTTCGGAAATAAATACCTGATCACCACTTTGCCACGTAGCATTAGTTGATGAATTAAATTGATTTAAGGGTAGATTTATAGCTAAATCCATTGTATAGGCAATTGCTTCAATACTTGTGGTTACATTCCCCATGAAATACGTTTCATCTCCAAAGCAAAGAATACTTGATGTGGGTGTGGTAAGTCCCGTTGTAGATACTGGATAATCCAGATAATCTAAATTATAATAGGGAGCTAAACTATATTGACCAATGGGTACTCTAAAAACAGTGCTTGATAAATCTGCCCCCGAAAGTGTCTGTCCAGTAACATAACCAATAATTTGATTTGTTACATCAAACCATTTCCATTGGCTTGCAATAGGTTTCACATCATCTACAGACGCATACGGTGCATTATTGATTAATTGACTTAGAACAATTAAATAATGGGCAGTATAGCCAGTACCACCTGACACTGAAAGAAATTTAAACTCGTCTTCTTCTTCAAAATAAATATTAAATTCCTTATTAATGATGTTATCAAATTGTACACTATTAATATAGTTACAATGAATTGCCTGACTATACCCATATCCTTGAGTAACACCAGTGGTTCCTCCACTCGCTGGAACTAACATGTAAGTCATAAATGCTGTATATCCGTCTGCCATATTAATAAATACTCTTTAATTTAATATATCATATAAATTCTATCACTCTGAAGTGCGTCAATACCTCTAATGGTTCCAGCATCCGATCTTGTTGGAATGCCAGTATAAATATCGTTAGCTGCGCTCTCAATATCAATCGTAAATAACGAATCAATATTTTTGTAATAAATGTAATTAAATGCTGTTTCAATGAAACCTGCTTTTAAAACAATTGATCCCAATAATGGTGTTGTTGGTCCAAAGGATGTTTCAAATACTTCAGCATGAATCTGATCGCTTATTTCAATAAATTCAAATGTGGAAGCATATGGTGAAACACGTCCCTGAATCGCATAAGTAAGTGTCTTATCGCTTGACAACGGCATTCCATCTAATGTCTTAAACCATAAATATAGACTTACGATATCAGGATCAGGATAACCATCATACTCACTGACCCTATTTGTCGCAATTGGGTTAAATATTGTTATCGGGTCTTGTGCATTTCCAATTACAATAGAACTGCCCGGTATAACCGTTGTTGTGGTCGTTGTAACTGCGGGATTGACCGTTATTTGTCTTTCAAAACGACATCCATTTGCGTCCGTAAGAATAAGGGTATAGATTCCCCATGCAACATTTGTAAACACATGTACACCAAATGAATTAATTGTTTGATCTGGCACAGTACTCCCACTTAATTGTGCAAGTACTGGCAAAACCCCACTTACTATATTGTAACTAACTATCGCCATATATTATAATGCTTCTGGTAAACTTAATGGGTCTCTTAATGTTCTATCTAATGGTGCTACCGTTGTCTCCACTGTTCTTACTACCGTTGTATCCGATGTACTCACCGTAATACCTTGTGTTCCCCTCGGTGGCATTGTACCGCCAAAACTATATGTACCCCCAACACCTTGATCAATTTTACAGATACACAAGCAAGCATATGTACTGTGATTAATACCAATATTATCTGTGCAATCATTAGAACAAACAGTAAAGTTATAGTCACCAATACTATCCTGATCCATAATTCTTGAGTATGATATTGATTTTGTCGCATTTATTGATGTGCATGCTGCTGAACTGAGAACAAGTTCATTATAATCACTCGCTGTTCTACATATTTTTGCTCTTTGCTGCACTTCCGCATTTAATGATTGCGCATCATACTCATAATGAGTTTCCAAATAGAAATGGACTCTAAACTTATGTATTCCCCCGACAGGTAGTGGTGGATCGGTCAATAACTTAGCGGTTGCACTCGGTTTACAAGCAACTGTACCAAAAAGTGGTCTACCAAAATATACCTTATATGGCGTGAGAGTTGTCGTAGTTGTTGCCACTGGGACAGTGCATGTGATACTTGAAGATAAACAAGTTTCAGGACCACAAGTAATACAATTAATTGGGGATGGTCCAATTGAGCATGCTGTTCCAATAATTTGTAAACAATTTTTCGCATAATATGGTCCACCTGATGAATGTGTACTAAGAATTGTACAGCCATCATAACAAACAGTTTCACCTGCGCCAACACACACACAAAAATTACAGGTGTCATCATCAATACTTTCCACAATGGAATATGATGCAGTAGGAGAGGTTCTTTTATATACTTTAACAATAGCCGTATCACTACCACTCTCCAAATCTGTCCAAGCACATAAATTTATTCTAACACATTCACCTGTTTGAAGCGGTGGATCAATTCTAAGACATTTTCCACCACATCCATCTGGCACTGATTGGGGTTGCCAATAATTAGTACATAATGATACTGGTAATGTGAATTGACTACCCAATAATCTAATATTTCTTGTAACAACAAATCCTGCTGGATTTTGGCTTGTCACAATTGGAGTGGTTGTGAGAATTGAAGTCCCAACGCTATCCCTTACGTTAATATTATAACATGTTGAGGGTGGAAGACCACTAAATATGACACACGTATAATTCTCATCCGTTGGCACTGCTGAACGTTCTACCACTTGATATCCTGCCAATGCAGGGGATGCTCCAGTAGTATAAAGCCTCGCCAAAAATGGAGTTGATGTACCGCTAATTTTAAATCTTATATCTGCCATTATATTTTCTTTAATTAAATATCGTTGCTTTCAATTTCATGCATTATAATATAGCCGAATCTTTCTCTAATTCTCACTTGATAATTCAGGATAGAAAGTTTTGTATAATATAGTTTTGTTGAGCCACCAGAATTATTAACTGCTGGTTGCCAAGGTGTAATATTTGCACCATCACTCCACACACTCATTTCAATTACCCCAACAACATTATTAATGTTAGGGAAGAATGTTCCGAAATAATTAGAAACCCAAACGTAATCACCACCGCCATCTTGACCTGAAGTATCAACATCAATCAAATCACCGTCTGCAACAAATGGAGTTGCGGAAGCGACATAATATGTCCATACTTGTGATGAAATTATATTAGGCACAGTACCAATCTCACTGAAAGTATTGCCTGTTGCGTCTCTAACAAAAATCGCATATGGTTGACTAAATGATAATGCATTGATATCTAAACCTGTTGGTGGAACTGCAACCCACTTACCTAAATTTGGATCACTATTTACTGCTTCATTAGCTGTTGCACCTGCACCAAGAGCAAATCTTGCAGCCAAATTAGTATTCGTCATGCCCGTTGGTCCAACTGTCACATATGCAGTACCCACTGGATTTCCAATACCTGCTGTATCAATAGAACCATTACCTTCAACAAGCCAAATTCTGCTTGGATTGCTTTGATAAGATGGGACGTGGAAATATGAGTTCAAGATCGAGGACGTTGAACCAGTACCCACAATAGATAAGTATGTTATTGGGGTTTCAATTTCAACCTCTTGTGTTATAGTACAATTCGGTGCGCCCAAGTCTGTTAATGTAACAGTATATGTTATTGCACTTAATCTGAAACCATTAAGTGTATTGGCGTTCGTGATTATTGTATCGCCAGTAATGTTATTGTAATATATTTGAGTACCGCCTGTTGTACCGGTTGCTCCGCTTACAACTTGAAGTATTAATTGCCCTTGATCATTAGTGACACCAGTAATTGCAATTTGTCCATCACTACCACCAACAGTTGTTGGATCAATACCGATTGCCTCATATTCTAAGAAACAATCTGGACAACCAAATGTCACATTAGCGTTTAGATCAGCACCATAATTTGGTAGGGTCCATGAACGATTAGATTTATATGACATAGCAAACAATAATTCTTGATCTTCAATTGTAAAGATTTTTAAACCATAAAAAACTTTCCCAACAACATTTCCTGACTCATCTGCGAGATCATAGTAACTTGCGTTAAGTGAATGTGTTACACCCGTTAAATATTTTAACGCACCTGTTGCTTTTAATCTTACGCCTAATGTCGTACCTGTTGATTTATGCCACATGAGCGTAGGAATATCCAATTTTGGTATCTTATCAATATCCGCAGGATTTTGAGCATCTCCATAGAATCCTTCTGCATATGTATTAGCAACCGAATTATTTGTATAATGAATCACCCCCATTTTTTTAATGGTTGCAGCCTGATTTTGAATGTATGAAACAAACCCACCATATCCTGCTGTATTAAACTCACCATATTGTTTATCTGTTATTTGAACCCCAGCGATATTCTCGGTAAATACGATTGACATATTCCAGAAAGGAAAAGTTACCGTTGGACACTGGCAATTTTGTAAAAATGCAATAAGAGCATCATCTGTCTCATCTGTTGAGTAACATGTGTCACCAGTATAATTGATGAAATTATAAAACACCATTGCACCTGCAAGTGCATTTGTCCCCCCAGTAATGTCACTAAAATCAGGTAAATTTCTATCAACCTCAACAATAAGATTATCCCCACCTAAACTTCCACTAACAATGCTTTGTATTTTATAAAATAAAAATGGGGTTGGAAAATTCTTATTAATAGTATAACCTGTTGTATCTATGCTAAGTGGGTTTGTCCATTTAACAAGTAAAAGATCGCCTTCTGCTGGTTCATTTGGGTTTGATAAATAGGTTGGTGCTTGATTTAATGTCAAATGAGTTCCACCTGTTACACCAGAAACTATCACCATTGCATCAGGTTGTTTAACATGATCTCCATCCGTCAAGAAAGTTACAGCATCTGATTCAAAAAAACCAACT
>Ga0307375_10001428_pt1 | contig 26134 bp, 15 predicted proteins | sample TR1MG_FD_202531 | JGI IMG/M metagenome (GOLD analysis project Ga0307375, IMG submission 202531) | Soil microbial communities from Risofladan, Vaasa, Finland - TR-1 | ecosystem: Environmental > Terrestrial > Soil > Coastal area > Acid sulfate soil | place: Finland: Risofladan, Vaasa | collected...
AAGCCCGACCCCGGAACCCCAGCCACATACACCCGCAACGCCAGCAGGGCCGCTCTCCGTACGGAGAGCGGCCCTGCTTCGACCTACGGCGTCGAGGTCCTACTAGGGGGCATTGACTTGGCCCCGTGTTCTAGTAAGCCCTCTAGGGTGGAGCTGAGGGGATTCGAACCCCTGACCCCCTCGATGCGAATCTGGTTCAGTCTCTTTGGCCGGTTCAATCCGAACCACCGAAGGCCAGTTCAGAAGCACCTCTTCGAAAAAGTTGAGAGGACTTAGGAAGGACTGCGCTCGATGCAGACCTCCCAAATTCCTCCCAGTTGATCAAGGAGGAGCACCATGGCTGACGACCACTCCCGGCGGTTGCCGACTGATCCGGAAGCTGATGACTGGCTGGCCGACGAGCAGCCGGACCTGGGTCTGTTGCGGGCGCTTGCCGACCGTGAGGAACTGACCGACGCGGTTTCCCGGCTGGCCGACGGGCTCGGCTTGCCGCTGCAGGCAGATGACCCGTCGGTGTCTCTGGCCCGCGAACTGGCGCGAGAACTCACTCTGGCCGGGTTCACGCTGCATCACTGCGCGCGGAGCCATCCGCTGTACCGGCTGGACGGTGTGTGCCTGCTACCAGTCGCGGACGGTCCTGGCCAGACTGGCTGCGGTGGGGTCGCGGTGTCGTGGACGACGCACGGCCTGCTGTCGCTGGACTGGGACCGGTGGGGCGAGTACCACGACGCGCGCGCGGCGATGAATTGCGTCCTGGCCGGTGTCCTGGACGCGCTCGGGTTCCAGGTCCAGCCGTTCGGCGAGGGCGGCGCATCGCTGGTGACCGGCCAGCGGAGTAGCGACGGCCGGCCCGGGGCGGGCCGGTGAGCGCGGCGGATCGGGCCATCCGGGTATCCACCGCGGCCGCAGTCCTGGGCGTGGCGGGGATCGCTGCGTACGTGTCGTACTGGCATGCCTATGAGGTAGTCCGGGCGCACGGGGAGAGCGGCGTGACGGCCCGGCTGGAGCCAGCCACGATTGACGGGCTGGTCTATGCGTCCTCGATGGTGATCCTGTACGCGGCCCGGCACCGGCTCGCCGTCCCGACACTGGCCCGCTGGCTACTGGCCCTCGGCATCGTCGCCACCTTGGCGGCGAACGTGGCCCACGGCTGGCCCAACGGACCGATCGGCGCCGCAGTGGCGGCGCGGCCAGCCTGGCCGGCAGCTACGAGCTGCTCCTGTGGCTCGTCCGGACCGCCTCCGACGGCGCTGCGGAGCGCGGCCCGGCGGGCGAGGCAACTGGGCCAGCCGATTGCATAGTGCCTGGGCTGCGGCTCGTGCTGGGGCCTGACCCCGATGCGACGATGCGCCAGGGCGCTGCAGACAGTCATGTCGTGGCTGACGGTCGAGCCGACCACGACGTTATGCCGACTGGGGCAGCGGACCGAATTAGCGGACCAAGCTGGCCCGGACCGGACCATGCGTACCGACGTCCGGACCCGGCTTGGACCGGCTGGGCCGTGCCGACTGGACCGGGAGGCGCGGGCGAGGTCAGCATCGAGGCCGCCGCTGTGGCGGCTTACCAGGCCAGCGTGGACATCGGCAGACCGCTGTCCGAACGGAAGCTCGCGGCGAAGTTCGGCAAGACTTCGCGCCGCTGGGCACGTCGCCGCATGGCCGAAGCCGGGCTAGCTTCAGCGGACAGCCGGAATGGACGTCGGCTCAGCCACCCTCAGCAGATGGCCGGGCAGGCCGTGCGACCGGATCCGGCCGTCAGGGAAGCAGCTTCAGCACCGTGACGTGAGCTGGAGTAATGACGCGGAAGTGACGCTGGTCGAGCGTGGCGACCTCACTGGCCCGGAGCCGCTCGGCGGCGGCGATCACCGACGCATCAGCGACGCCGAGGGGAAAGCCCATGTACTGGCGCATCAGCTCGGCCATGTGGATCAGGTCGCCGCTCGGAACATCGATCTGACTCAGGTCGCCTGCGGCGAGGGCCTCAACCAAATTGATCTCGGCCTCGGCGCCGACGTACTTGCCCACGAGATAGCACGCCTCCGTGGCCACATACGGCGTGACCAGCAGCTCATCGGTACGCGAGTCCAGCAGAGCCGCGCAGCGCTCATGATCACGGTCGTAGCGGTTCAGGTAGGCGACGAGCGGACCGGTGTCAACGATCAGCATCGCCCTGTCCGAACTCGGCCCGCATGACCTCCCGCGCCCGGGCGCCCAGGTCCGTCCGGGGACCGCTGAAGGACCGCAGGACCTTAAACCGGCCGCCTGCGGGCCTCACCAGCCGGAGCGCATGCTCCCGCAACTCCTCGGCCTGCTCGGGTTCCAGGCGGTCGACAAGCTCATGCAGGTCGCTGTAATCATGCGCCGCTGTCACACCTCCAGCGTACGGCAGTCAGGCCCGATCAGGCCGGATCCTGAATGCGCTCAGCCGCCCGGCTCCTCATGAGTCGGGTTTCCATTCCTGCGGTCCGCCGCAGCGCCAGGCTGTCTGACGAGCCCAACGAGCAGGGGCACTTCGCCGACGTCGGTGCTTCGTTCGCCTATGTCGGCCTTATCCGGCATCATCTGCCCGGTGCCCCTGCTTCGTTTCACGACCAGCAATTTCACGGCTCCGTTAGCCTCGCGACCCTCCGGTGACCTAGAGGTCTCGCCAGCACGGCTGGCCCGAGCAGCGATGACCGTTGGTGTTTCGCCTGCCTCGCTGGGCGGCCCGTCCCGGCCGCTGATCGAGATTTGCTGGCGCGCCGCGATGGTGCTGGCCAGCCTGGAACCGGACCCCGTGTCAGGCCGGTGGAGGAAGAGCCACTCCTATCACCGTCTTGACCCAAGCGAGAAGTCTGCGGTCAGTTACTTCCTCGGACTAACCCAGGCAAAGATCACCTGCGAGCTGCTGCTCGGCGTCCCCCACCTCGTCCACCTCGACTCGGTGCTGGCCGTGCACGGGATGCCCATCCGTGACTCCCGCCCAGACCTCATCGGATTCGACCCGGTATCGGGGGCTTACGGGATCGCGGTGGGAGCCAAGGGCTGGACGAACGGGCGGACCGCCGATGTCACCGCCGAGGCCAAGAAGCAGGCCGGGCTGCTCCCGCCAGTCCCCGGCGTGCCGTCGGACGTGGGTGTCGCGTCCGTCTCCTCCTTCGACACCAGGGGCCGCTGGCAGGCCTACCTGGAGGACCCGCCGCGCTCGCGCGACAGCCAGGGCACCCAGGGCATAGGACCGCTGCTGGTCGCCTATTACCGGCCGCTGGTCTTCGCCCTGCAGGACGCCGGGATCGATCGCGGGGCCAGCGACCGAGCTACCGTCGTCGCTCGGCTCCCCGGCATGGACATGAGACTCGGGCTACCCGGCGATGTCGTGAGCATCATGAGCCAGGTGCCGGCGACTGGGCCGATTCCCGCAGGCCGGTTGCGGGAAGCAGCCGCGGGACTGGCCGAAGCCATTACCGGCGACACCACGCAGCTAGGTATGGGGGGCGTCCTGAACTTGGCCGACGAGGACCTTGAGGCGCAGTCGCCTAGATACTGCACGGGCCTGGACGGCGTGAGTGTCGAACTCGGCCCTTCATGGTTCCCAGCTGCCCAGCAGTAACTCATGCTGGCCGAGACCAGAGTGCCTAGCATTCGCCCGACTCAGACATCTACGCGGGGAGTGGTTCGAGTGTCCCCGAGCTGGGTTCCATGAGCACCCGGAAGTGCCGGACGATGCCACCGACGATGTCCGGGTCGCGGATGATCACGCCGAGCTCCAGGTTGACTGCCAGCGCCTTGTCCGTGAGGTTCGCGCTGCCGATCAGCGCGACGCGCTCGTCGGCAGCAATCAGCTTGGCGTGCAGTGCCGCCCGTGACGCTCCGACAGCCGGGCGCCTGGCCGCCGGCCATACCCAGAACGTGGCATTCCGCCGGATCTCCGCGAAGGCGGCGGCTGCCCCTACATGCCCGCGCAGCGTGCCACCCTCATCAGCCGTGGTCTCCAGCACGAGGTCGATGCGCACCCCTCGCCTGACGGCGGCCTTCAGCTCGCGCACGACCTCCGGCACGCCGAACGCGGCAAAGCTGACCACCAGGAGCGACTCGCGGCAGTCGTGGATCAGCTCGCTGATCACCGAGCTGGTGAGCCGTACCGCGGCCGAGTCGCTCGCCGGGCCGCTGATGACGACGTCGCCCCGCCGGGCTTCGACCCTGGCCGCCACGTAAGCCGCCGATTCCAGCGCCAGGGCAACCGCCGCACCGGATACCGGCGGCTCAGCCGCCTGCCACGCCGCGATCAGGCGCGCAGCCGCTCCAGCCATCGCGAAGCCAGGCCTGGCCTCGATCAGCCGGGCCTCAAGCGCCGGGGTGCTCACCGCGCGACCGCTCGGGACTGAGCGCAGCACCCGGGCCCAGGCGATCACGTGACCGGACGGCAGCCGTCCGGCGAGATCGGCGATAACGCTAGCGAGATCGCCGACCGCCCCGGTCACCGGCTGAGGAACCCGATGCGAGCTCCGGCTACGGTGTCGACGAGCAGCGCCCGGTCCAGGTAGTGGTTGCCGCGCTCGCAGGACGTCTCGGATGCGAACATGCAGGCGTGGCAGGCGGCCCCGAACAGGTCCCCACGGTCCCGCGGGTCGTGGTCGGCGCACAGCGGATCGGAGGTGCACAGCCGGGCGGCATCCAGTGCCTGCTCGATGAGGCTGCCGAGCCGGTCCCTCTTGCCCAGTGCGACGAGGCCGCCCAGCGTGCCCTCGCTGTCCGGGGCGGCCGTGTAGAGCATGATCCCGGCCATTGGCGCGTCCCCGGCGCTAGCGTAGATCCGCTCGGCGATGCCCGAGGCGCTGTACCCGCATTCCAGGGCGAACTCGCGGATCAGCGCGTGGGCGAACGTGTGCAGCAGCACGTACCGGACCCCCGGCCACTCACCGGGCGTCAGGCGGCGGGCCGCCCGCCACTTGTCATGACCGCCGGTCAAGATCCGGCCGCGGGCCACGATGCCGGCCTGCTTCTCCCAGGCCGCCAGCCGCTCCTCGCTGAACCGCAGGAAGATCCCCTCCCCGCGGGTCTGCGCGCAGGGCACCCACGACGGGGCCTCCCGGGCGATCGGGACGATGCGGTCCCGGTCGGTGGACAGGATGTCCCATTCCGGGGAGTCGATCCGGGTGAAGCCGTAGAGCGCGGACACCTCGCGCAGCCGCGGAACGAGAACCACCTCCGGGAGCCACGAGCGCGCTTTGGCCGGCGGGGCTTCCTTGCGCGTGGTGAAGTCGGGCAGGTCGATCGAGCCGGGCCGGGTGAACGCCTTCCACTCCGGTCCCTTCAGGTCGAGATCCGACCCGCCGTCATCCTCGTCAGAGTCCTCTTCCGCCCGGCGCCGGATGGCCTGCCACACGGCGTCGGCCCCGTACGGCTCGATGTCCGGCCAGCAGGCCAGGCTGGGCAGGATGGCCTTGGCCTGGCTCGCCTGAAGAGGGGCGAGCATGCTGAGCTGCGGCCAGTTCTCGGCCACCCGCTGGTCCACCTCCTCCTCGGCCAGCGGCAGGCTGAACGCGCGGATCTGCATCGCGAACCAGCTGTTCGTGGCGCCCAGGCCCAGCGTCCGCGTCTCGATCCCGCACTCCTCGAAGCTGCCCAGGTGCGGGTGGCGGCCCCGGCAGCCGGGCAGGTTCTTCCCGGCCTCCTGGCCGAACGCCGGCGCGAGCGACCTCGCCTTCGCCGAGCACGAGCACTCCACGAACAGGTTGGCGGCCTCGCCGGTGGTACCGCGCTCGGCCAGGCGGTACGTGTGCTCCCCGTCCGCCGGCACCACGCCGTTGTGCACGTAGTACTCCCACGGGAAGTCATCCAGGTGACCGTTCGCGCAGGCCAGCACGAACCGGGCCGGCACAGCCGTCGGCCGGTTATAGCCGTGGCCCCGGCAGCCGTGCACATAGCGGACCCGCTCGGGCCGCCACAGGTCGGCCAGCAGGTGGAACAGCCCGCTTTCCACCGGGGCCAGCCGGTTGCACCGGGTGTCCGAGCAGCGCAGCCAGCGGGGGAACAGCCGGACCGGCACGCCGACCCGGGCCCAGTCCCCGAACGGGTCGGAGGTCTCCGGCTTGTACGGCGGCGTGCGCAGCGTCTTCACCTGCGGGCCGAGCTGCGCCCGGACCGCCCCGAGCAGGCGGCTCTCGGTCACGGTGAGCGAGTCGGCCAGATCCCAGTCATCCAGCCCGCCGATCACCACCGACAGGTTCGGCAGGTCAGCGACCGCGCCCACGCCGAAGGTGTGCAAGAGCTGGTTCGGCCGCAGTTCCCCCACCCGCAGCGCCTGGCTAGTCATGGGCACCATCCGTGGCCTGGCCGATCTCGGCGGTCACCGGCCCGAACGGCGGATCGCCTACTGAGGAGAGGCTGCCGTCCTCCCGATCGAGCAGCAGCCGGATGCCCTGGTCGACATTGCGCAGCGAGGTCTGGCAGGTCATCCGGCGCCACGGTCCTTCCTCCGGCCGCCGCAGCAAGCCAGCAATGTCATCGGACGCGCCACCCGGCCGGTCATAGGCCAGCCGCCGTCCGGGCACCTTCCGTTCGGTGTTCCACTGGTCCAGCCGCGCGTCGAGCTGGCGCTCGACGCCAGTGCCCACCGCGTTGTCACCCGAGACGTTGCCGGCCCGGCGCTTGAGGTAGCGGACGATGTGGTCGGCGAGCTCGTCGTTCCGGTCGAACTTTGAGGCCTGCAGGTTGCCGTTATAAGCGTCGCCGAGATCACGGACCAGCGCGACCAGGACGCCGGACAGCCCGCGGTCCACGGCCCGGTCCGCGAACGGCGTCACCGACAGCGCCTCCACCTGCCGGTAGATAGTGGCGTGGAAATGCTCGAACGTCTCGTAGTGCGACAGGTCGCGCGGCCGGGCCCAGTTGAACACGGTGAACACCAGACCTGGTGCCCGCCGCCCGATCCGGCTGGTCGCCTGCACGTACTCGGCGCTGGACTTGGGCTGGCTGTCGACCACCATGATGCCGAGCCGGGGCACGTCCACCCCCACCGCGATCATGCTCGTGGCCAGCAGCACGTCGATCGGCCGCCGCTCGCCCTTCGGCCGGTCCTTCACGAACGGCACCGCCAGGTGATCCAGCACCGAGGGGATATCGGTCGAGGACAGCCGCGAGGTCAGCTCGCTGAGCAGCGGGTCATACCGGCGGGCCAGCCCGCGCTCGTTGGCCCGGGTCAGCCGCGCGGACACGTCGTCCTCGACCAGGCGCCGCATCCCGCCCAGGTCCCGCAGGCTGTTGAAGTACCCGACCAAGGTCATGTACGGGTCGGTGACCGGGTTCTGGCCGTACTTCTCGTGTACCTTCTGCGCCGCGCCCAGTACCGACACGTAGACGCGGATCATCGTGGACTTCATCCGGATCCCGTGCGCGCAGATTCCCACGTAGCGCCGCCCCGGCGCGTAGTGGCTGGCGCCGGGCGACGTGGGCTGCTGCCGGGCGAAGAAGCTGTCCCCGATGTCCAGCCCCGGCGGCGGGAACACCTCCGTCCGCCGGTCGAACAGCGCGCCGATCTGCCGGGCCGCGCGGCGCGCGGTGGCCGTGGAGGCGATCACCTTCGGCCGCGACCGCCCGCCGCCCGGCAGCTCCCAGGTGGCCAGCCGGTCCACGGCCGCCTCATACAGCCCGACCATCGACCCCAGCGGGCCCGCGATCAGGTGCAGCTCATCCTGGATGATCAGGTCCGGCGGCCGCAGCGGCCCGACCTTCTCGATCCGCGCGGACGGCGCGGCGCCCTTGGGCGGATGCTGCGCGGACTGGCTGGACAGCTCCCACTTCTCGGCCATCGTGTCCGCGGTGACGTACCCGTGCCGGGTGCACCGCCGGCTGACCCGCCCGAACAGGCTCTCCGTCTCGCCCCGCCAGGTGAGCTGGGCAAACTTGTCCACCGTCCCGATGATCAGGCTCGGCAGCAGCCGGTAGATCTCCTCGTCGACCACCACGACCGGCAGGCCGTCGCCGCCCGGCACGCCCGCGCCGAACGGGCAGAACGCGTCCGGGCAGGTAATCAGCGTCCGCCGGGCCACCGTGTCGACCGTGATATCCCGCCCCGGCTCCAGCGGCGTCCCGCACCACGGGCAGCTCACCAGCTGATGCGGCGACCCCGCCGCCCGCGACGGCGTGCGCTTCCCGCCGCGCTGCTGCTTGAGCCAGTCCGCCGCATCATCCGTGCGGTTGGGAGTCACCCGCGCGCCGACCCACAATCCGATCCGAAACGGGCTCGCTCCCCAGACGGCCACATCACCACGGCGGATCGTCTCGCAGGCGCAGACCAGGGCCGCGGCCCGCTGAAACTGCTGGATGGTGAGCAGCCGCAGCGTGTACCGCATGATGACGGCCACGCCCGCCCGGGCGTCCAGCCCGCCGACGCTGCCCTGCAGCCGCCGCACGGCCAGCACGAACGCGGTCAGCCCCAGGTATGCCTCGGTCTTGCCGCCGCCGGTGGGGAACCAGAGCAGGTCGGCCAGCGCACTAGTGGTGTCGGAGCGGTCCGGGTGCGCCGGGTCGGCCAGGCCGGGCAGGTTCAGCAGCACGAACGCGAGCTGGAACGGCCGCCAGCTGTGATTCTCGGGCTTGTCCATGGCCGCTACGGCGTCATCAAGAGTGAGCGTGTCATCCCGCACGCGGGCTTCGGCGGCCAGGGTGTGCACCCGCTGCAGGTACATTGCCTGGTTGGCGAAGCGGAAGGCGGCCAGTGCGGTCTCGTCTTGGCGGAGCACCTCGATGCCCGCCTCGATCCGGTCCGCGGCCCGCCGCGCGGCGGCCAGGGCGTCGGCGGCATCGGCGGCATACCCCGACAGGTGGCTCGCCGGGTCGCCGATCCGGGCCTCCTGCGCATCGATCCAGGTCCGGTATCCGGTCGCTATGGGCGTAAGCCCAGCCAACAGGTCCGGGACCTCCTGCTCGGCCAGTCGCCGCATGTCCAGCACCAGGTCATCGAGCCAGGGCAGATCGGGGTCGCTGCCCGGCCGCGGCGCGTCGGTAAACGGGATTTCGTAGGACGGGACGGCAGCCATCGCGATCTCGACCGCCCGCATCGGATCCCCGTCGGCGGCCGTCGCGTGGACGCCCGTGCCGTGCCCGATAGCGAACTCCGGGCAGCCCCGATAGGCCATCGCCAGCCGCCGCTGCTCGGCCTTGTCGGCCTGATCCCCGCCGCTGATGGACTCGGGCCGCGGCAGGAACACGGCCTGACGATCCGGCCCGGTCACCGTCAGCTGCGCCTGGAACAGCCACGCCGTATCCGGCGACGTCGCGGGCCGGGGCTGTGCGTTGACCAGGAACAGCGACACCAGCCAGTGCCCGTCATGCCGCCGCGCCCGCCCCCGCAGCACTACCTGCGGGTACTCGGCGCTGACCTGTGCGGACCGCAGGTCTCCGTCGGCCAGCGTGATCCGGGCCGAGCCGCGGACCGGCACGCGCTGCCACACCCGGGACTGCTCGGTCTCAGTCTCCGGCACGGTCCGCCGGTACCAGGCCCACTCAGCGCGGGCGAGCAGCTCACTGGTATCCCCGGCCACGTACACGGTGCAGCCCATGGCGGAGGGTGCCAGGCTGACGATGTTCGGCGCCGACGGCTCCGGCGGATCCTCGCCGAGATCGGCGGCGTCACTATCGGCGGAGTCATCCTGGGTGTCGGGTTCGATCACAGTGCCGTCGGGGGCTAGGCGGCCGACGATGTAGCGGTCGGTGGGCCGCTCGTTCCCGAACTCCTCTGTCTCCCCGCCGAGGGGTCCGTGCAGGTCGGCCAAGACAAGGTACTGCAGCTCATCCCGAATCACGGCCTCAGTCGGCGTCTCCAGGACGGTCGCTGAGTCACCGGTCCCGCCAGCGGCCCCGGCCGAGTGGCCTTCCATCAGAACAACGTCCCCTCTGGGGCGAACAATCCGCCATCTTCCAGGACTGGGGCAGCGCAGGAAGACGCACGTGCCGCTGCCTTCTTCGGAGCGGAACCACGCCCCTTCCCGGAGCGCGATCCCTGCTTTACTTCCTGGTCGTACCGATATTGATTAAGCGCCAACAATTTGTCCAGCACATCAATCTGCGCCTGCGGGCTAATGGTAAACCGAACGCCTTGTCTCGTCTCATGAAAGCCATGCGTAAACTCAATCTCCCGCCAGAGCGGCAACGGTGCCGAACTAACCTTGACCTCGTACTCGCGGATAGCAGGATCCTGATCCTCATCTAGCGCATAAGCCTCCCGAGCCGCCTCATCGATCTCTACGTGAATCTCCCGCAGCCGTACTAGATCATCGTCTATAGAGGCCCGTTCGTGCACGAGATTATAGAGGGCAGTCAGGCCTACTCGACGATTCTCCAAGACCCCCCTACGGTATGTATCCAGTCTATCGCCAATCCAATCCATCTGTTCGGTCAAACTAGGCTGAGGGAATGTCTCGAATCCGTCTGATGGCGTGTATCGCGGATCAGTTCTCAGCGACGATGCTCCCTTAGTCGTCCACCAGAAATAGTGGATTGAACTAGAAAGAATGGATAGGTGAGCTGAGCGGCTAGTCGCAAATATCCCGAGCGCATGCGAAAAAACCTGGCCTTTAGTTTGCCACGCAGGCAATCCCGTCTTGCTCATCAACGCAATCACGAGCACTCGATCAAGCTTAGCGATGGCTCGGTGTAGAGCAGGTTGCTTCTCAGCGTACTGCCACCAGCGCTGCGGCAATGGCCTTCGAAGTACGTAGGTTCCATCTGGATTTGTGCGCTGGCGTACAGGCCGCACCTTCTCGTCAATGATCGTAAAGGCGTCCGGGTACTCCATGGCTTTCTCGATGGTCCAGTCATGAAAATTGATCACCCAACGACTCGCAGAGCAATCCCAGCGAGAGTTAAGATCCTCCCCGTTAAGAAATGGAAACATGATCGCTTTGTTTCGGGCGTCCTTATTAAGGAGTGCGTGCGCTTCGGCTGGAGGCAGTATAAATCCCGTGCCAAGGACATTCGATCCCTGAAAGGATCGGCCGGCATATGCGCGGAGTCGATATGGATTACCCCGAACTCTCGATTCTGGATCAAGAGCCGGAGTAATGACAGATACCTCATGTCCGTCGAGCATACGGCGCTCGGCTCCTCCGAGGTGGCCCATCCAGACCATCGAGACTTCCAAGGATGCCACGCCAGGCCAACGCTGAGATTTCTCAGCTCGGAAAACCGACCATCCCATGTCAACTGCTTGATCAAGCCCCACTTCGCGTGTGTCCCCTTGTGCAATCGTGTTGGTAGCAATGATCCCGACTCGACCCTGACCTGTTATGGATAGGTCACGAAGCATAAAGTACGAGCAAAGGTCGGCGTTTCCAGGCTTGCCGCTGGCCACGCGCTGCTTTAGATACTCACGGTAGTCTGTACCGAGTGCGCCACTTACCTTCTTGCCCCCGATGAACGGCGGGTTGCTGATGATGGCGACAAAACCGCCGCTGCGCATAACCTCGGGAAATTCCAGAGCCCAGTGTAGGGGACGGATGGGGTCGGGGCGGGGGCCCCGGAGCCAGCGGTCGAGCTTGACCCGGAAGGCGCGTTCTAGCGGGGATTTGATTTCCTGCTGAGCCAGCAGCCGCTGAGCTTCATCGGAGATACTGGTGAGGCGATCGTCGAACTTCTCGGCTGACTGGCCTGCGGTGGACAGGGCCACTGCTGATACGGCGTCGGCCAGGTCGCGGAGCCGGTCGGTGAGCCTGTCGGCCTCCTGGAGCTTGGCGGCGAGGGCCTGGGCCTGGCGGGGATCGCGGACGGGCTCGGACTCGATCTCTTCGCGCAACTCGCGGACCCTTGTCAGGATCGGGGTGACGACCTCGTCGATGGCGCCGGACAGGCGGGCGTTGATGCGGCGGCCGGTTTCGGGGTCGAGGTGGAATGCCTCGACCTGCGCCTCCGAGATGAGGCCGACCAGGGAGTCGCCGCAGCGCAGGGCGTGGTCGAGGAACGAGAACGGTTGGTCCTTGGCTAGGGTGACCAGCCAGAGGGACAGCTTGCCGAGTTCGACGGCGGCCTCGTCGCGGTCGACGCCGTACAGGCAGCGGGCCGCTACCCGTCGGCGGGCCTCCAGGTCGGCGTCGTCGCGGTCGAAGTCGGGGCCGAGGGCGGCCAGTACCTGATCCGGGTAGCCATCGCGCTCCCATGCCTCGACAAGACGCTCGCCCAGGAAGCGGCAGGCCGAGACGAGAAACGCGCCGGAGCCCATGGCTGGGTCGAGCACCTTGAGGTCGAGCAGCTCGGCGGCCGGGCGGACCTGCCAGTCGGCGGGGTCGGCGCCGTCGGCCGGGCCGGGCGAGTAGCAGAGCGGTTCGAGGGTGTACTTGACGATCTCCTCGGCGAGCTTGCGCGGGGTGTAGTGGGTGCCGGTGGCGCGGCGGTCGCCGACCTGGGTAATGACCAGCGAGAGGGCCGGGAAGACGGTGGGCAGGCCGCGGAGGTCGCGGCGGAGCAGGCCGCGCAGCGGGCGGATCCGGTCGGCTAGGTCGGCGTCGTTGTCGCAGGCGGCGTGCAGGGCGGCCGGGTCCTCGGGGGCGTGGCCCATTGCCTTGCGCAGCGCAGCCGGGGTGGGGCCGCAGAGTTTGGACAGCCACTCGAAGAAGGCCTCGCTGTCCTGCTCGGCCGCTCTCTCTATTTCCGCCAGCGGGACCTCTGGCTCCAGCTTGCCGATGAGGCCCAGGTAGGGCTCGTTCACCCGCAGGCAGGAGAACTCCAGCAGGCCCTCGTAGACGTGGCCGATCTGCTCGACGTTCAGGCCCTTGTAGGACAGCCGCTCGGCGCCGGCGGCGCCCCGCTTCAGGATGAGCAGCGCACCGAGCATCTCGTGCACGACCCGGTCGGTGACGGCGACCCGTTCCAGCCAGGGATAGCGGGCCGGGTCGAACAGGCTGCCGCCGTAGGGCGGGATGCGCATCTCCTCGTACTCGCAGCCCTCGTAGACGACGGCGAACGTGGCCAGCAGCCGGGGCCAGGCGGCGGCGCGGCGGTCGCCGACTTCCTCGCCGTACAGGTTCTGCTCGGCGTCGAGCTGGGCGTGCAGGCCGCCGACCGAGTAGGCGGTGGCGTACAGGTCGGCGGCCACGGGCAGGAGCCGCTGGTCCTCGGCGTAGAGCAGGAACACCAGGCGCATCATCACGGTGAGGGCACCCCGGTAGACCTGCCGCGGCTGGACCTCGCCGAGCAGCGCGCCGCCGGTCTCGCGGTCGAGCCGGGACAACTCGCCGACCAGCAGCTCGACCGCCTGCCGGACCTGGAGGCCGAGGGTGGTGGTGACGTCGGCCTGCGCCTCGGCGCTGCGCGCGAACAGGGCGGCCAGGCTGGTGCTGTGCGTGCCGTCGGCGTTCTCCGGCGGCGGCAGGACCCGGCGGGCGGCGAGCAGGCTGGCGAAGGCGCACAGCAGGTCGCGCTCCTCCAGCCACAGGTCGGCGTCGAACACAGCGGTCGTGGCCGGCTCGCCGGGCCGGGCGTGGACCAGGACCCACAGGGCGCCGTTGGTGAGCAGTGCCAGCGGGGTGCCGCGGTGGCGGCACAGGGCCGTGGCCTGCTCGGCGGCCGAGGGCTGATCTCTCGACGCCGCCGTCAGGGACGCGCCTGCGGGCAGCCGGTAGATCAGTAGCCGTTCCGCCCGGCCGCCGCGGCCGTCGGGGCCGTAGGCGATGGCGTCGGGCCGCAGGCCGCTGGGGCCGGAGCTCAGGTCGGCGGGAAGGCCGCCGCCCTCGGCGAGGACGGCGGGTGTGTAGCCGAGCAGGTCGGTGAGTACCAGGTCGTCCCAGGCCGGCGTGAGCAGGTCGGGGGCCTCGCGCAGCTCGGACCAGGCCTGGCGGAGCTTGCCCATGGTGTCGCCCGGCACCGTGTCCAGTCCCTGCGGGAAGGCGTCGGTGAGCACCGGGACGGCGATGAACGGGCCGTCGGCGCGGAGCAGCCCGGCCCACTCGGCGTGCCGCTGGGCCACGGTCAGCGGCCTGGCTGAGCCGTCGCGGCCCGCGCCGCGCGGTCCCGGTCGTCCCGCGCCGGGGCGCCCGGCGCCGGAGCGGCCCGGCCGGGGCGCCATCAGGCACCTCCGGCGTTGGCGATGGCGGCCGGCACCAGGAACGTAATGGCGGCCGGGAACCACCGGTCCTGCGGGTCGGCGTAGCGGTGGCGCAGCGCCGTGGTCTCCTGCTCGCGGGTTTCCGGGATGGTGGCCAGCCGCTCGGCCAGGGCGTCGTGGTCCTTGCGGAGCTGGTCGCGTTCCGCGTCGACCTCGAACAGGCTGGCCTGCTGCCAGAACGGGGCGTCGTCCAGCGCGCCGCGGATGGACTGCTCCAGTTCGTTCAGGATCTCGTGCATGGCCGCGACCTCCTCGGTGCACCGGCTATCGATCAGGACCGCCAGGCTGCGCCGCCGGGCGCTCGCCCGGTTGGCGAGAATGCCGGACAGGGGCCTGCTCAGCTCGGGCCACAGTTCGGTGAGGCGGCTGAGGACCTGCGCAGGCGGCAGTTCCTCGGACGCGGTGCCCAGCCATGACTTCAGGTCGTCCTCGGTCGCGCGGACCAGCCGGCCCGCCTCGATGGTGCCGCCCGCCACGACGACCTCCTCGTGCAGCCGGGTGCCTTCCGTGCCGGTGACCACCACCCGGATGTGCCCGAGCACGGCCGGGGTGCGGAGCACATCGCCGGGCACCGTCCGGGCCGTCACCCGGCTGAGCCGCCGCTGCTCGCCAACCGCCGTGGCACCGGACCACAGTTCGGCGCGCAGCAGCCGCAGGCACATCTGGACCAGCCGGTGGCCCAGGTGGAGCAGCACCACGTCCGTCCGGTCGGCCGCCGCGTCGTGGTCGAAGGTGACCGACCGCTCCTTCCCGGTGACCGGGTTGAACAGGCCGTCGTTACGGGCGTCGCCCCAGGCACCGGGCAGGTCGGGCAGGCGGAAGCACGCGGCGCGAAATCCCTTCGGCGGCGCGGCGTCGATGAGGTCCTTGTGGTGGACCAGGCGCAGCGCGGTGCGCACGACGCGCTCCACCGTCTGCGGTGACAGGTTGAGGTCGCCGCGGCTTTCCGCCAGCGTGGCGGTGAGCTTCTCCAGGTCGCGGGCCAGCTCGCGGCTGATCTTCAGCTCGGCGTTGCTGGTCCGGCGGGCGATCTCCCGGTCGGCGGTCTGCCAGTCGGCGCGCCGGCCGAGCATCTTCTGCTCGATCTGGGCGGCGATGACGTCGCCGGCGCTGCCGAGGTCCTCGCGGATCTGCTCGACTTTCCGCACCGCCACGGAGAGGAAGTACAGCTCGTCCTCCAGCGCGCTGCCGGCGGGCGGGGGCGAATCCCGCCAGCCCGCCGGGACGAAGTGGAACACGTCCACCTCGGCCGCGTGCTGGCCGTGCCGGTCGATGCGGCCGTTGCGCTGCTCCAGCCGGTTAGGGTTCCACGGGATCTCCCAGTGCAGCAGCCGGTGACAGTAGGCCTGCAGGTTGATGCCCTCGCTCGCCGCATCCGTAGCGAGCAGGATCCGCACCGGGCTGAGGTCCGGCGACTCCTGGAACACCGACTTGATGTGCTCCCGCTCGGCCAGGTCCTGGCCGCCGTAGAGCTGGGCGATCCGCTCGGCCGGGATGCCGCCGCCGATGAGGCGCTCATGCAGCCACCGCTGGGTGTCGCGGTACTCGGTGAACACGATGACGCGCTCATCCGACCACTCCCCAGGCTTGATGATCGGGTCCAGCCAGGCGCGGAACGCGGTCAGCTTCGCGTCCGGCCGGTCCTGGGCCTGCCGTGCCCACGCGCCGAGCTGCTCCAGCAGGTCCCGCTCGCGAGCGCTGAGCGGCGGGACCATCCGCCGGGCCGCGTGCAGCGCCTCGGTCTCGCTCTGGCGGTAGGCGGCGTCATCATCCGCCGTTTCCTCCAGGCGCTCGATCAACGGCTTGAGGATCCGCAGCCCGGCCCGGGTCACCGCCCGGTCCAGGCCAGCCCGAACCTCGGCCTCGCCTTCCTCGGCCGCAGGCCCTGCCTCCGGGTCGGCCGTCTGGCGGGAGCGGGCCGTCATGGTCCGCAGGTGCGTCTCGATGGTCTCGGCGAAGGCCTTCGGGGAGGAGAACAAGCGTTTCTTCAGCAAGGTGATGACGAAGTCGGCGGCGGCCACGCCGGTCTCCCCGCCAGCCGCCTTCCGCCGGCTGGCCGCGTACTCGGCGAGCAGCTCGTGCGCGTGCCGCTCCTCGTCCGTGTGCTGAACTTCCAGGTATCCGGTGACCCGGCGCGGGAACCGGGGGCTGCCGTCCCACCGGGGCGGCAGGTCCCGCTTCAGCCGCCGCACCATGATCCGGGCGAGCTGCGCCTCGCTGGGCCGGACGTTGCGTACGAACCGCTGGTCGTCCAGCAGCTCCAAAAGCGCGGTGAACGACTCCAGGTACCCGTTATGCGGGGTCGCGGACAGGAACAGGCGGTGCTCGCAGTGCGGCGCCAGCGTCCGGATCGCCTGGGTGCGCAGTGAGTCCACGGCGTACTTGCCGCGGCCGGACGGCGCGCACGTGTGCACCTCGTCCACGACGAGCATGTCGAACGTGCGCGGGTACTTCGGCGCGACCGGAAGGATCTCCCGCAGCAGCCGCATCGGCCGGTCCCGCTTGAGCCAGTCAACGCTCACGATGAGGCGGGGATAGTGCGTCCACGGGTTCGCGTACAGGCCGCGGGACCGGCGCAGGTCGCGCAGCAGCTCAGCATCGACAATACGGAAGGCCAGGCCGAACTTGTCCCGCATCTCGTCGTGCCACTGCAGTGTCAGGCCAGCCGGGCAGACGATCAGCATCGTCCGCGCCCGGTACCGCAGCATCAGCTCCTGCATCACCAGGCCGGCCTCGATGGTCTTGCCGAGGCCGACGTCATCAGCGATCAGCAGGTTGGTGCGCGGCATCGACAGCGCGCGCACCACGGGGTCGAGCTGGTAGTCCTCAATCTGGATACCGGACCGGAACGGGGCCTGCAGGACGGTCTTGTCCGCCGAGGCGATCGCGCCCCAGCGCACCGCGTCCAGGAACGCGTCCAGCTGGGCGGGATCGTCGAAGCCGTCGGCCGGGCTGGGCAGCGCATGCTGGTCGTGCGCGACCGCGCCGCGCTCCAGCTCCCAGACCACGCGGAGCCGCTCGTCGCGGGCATCGTCCTCGATGCTGACCAGAGTCACCACGTGCGGCGTCCGGCCGGTGAGCGTCACCCCGGTGCCCGCCGCCACCGTGCCCCGGACGACATCCGACGCCACCCACATCCGGTTCCGGACCGTCACGAGCTGGCCCGGCGCGGGGGCGGCGCCGTCCTGGTCGCTGACTTCCGCGGTCACGGCACTCACCTCTGGTCACCACTATGTGACATCGAACTGCTCACCCTATGGTCAACGCCCTCTTGCGGACAGGCCAGGTCATCCCGGCAGGAACTGGCTCGGCTCTCCGGCGAAGGAGACGTAAAGATGGTCCCGGGCGCGGGTGCAGGCCACGAACAATACGCAGCGCTCCCGCTGCAGGTCCTGGGCATGCGCGAGCGGGTCCTCGGCGGCCGGGGTGACGGCCGCTGCGGCCGGGATCGCCGCGTGGTCCACGCCGATCACCGCCACGGCCTGAAACTCCAGGCCCTTCATGCCGTGCATCGTGCCCACCCGGACGGCCTCGGCGGTGCCGGTGCCGACCAGGGACGCGGCTGGGATGCCGGCCGCCTTGATGGCCTCGCGGGCTTCCCGGGCCAGGTAGGTGACCCTGGCGGCGACCCCGATGGCGTGCGGCTCAATGCCGCTGTCCAGCCAGGTGCGGATCCGTTCGACCAGGGCGGTGAGCTCCTCTTCGCGGGAGCCGCACTTGCGGATCTGCGGGCGTTGGCCATGCATGGGGGAGCGGTAACCGAGCAGGGAGTCCGTCTCGCCGTCCAGGCCCGCGATCGGGTCTCGCCCGAGCAGCGGAACAGCCCAGGCCAGGATCTCCTGAGTAGTCCGGTAGTTCATGGTCAGGCGGCGGCTGCGACCGCGCACCTGGATATCCAGGCTGGCCAGGGACACCCGGTTCTCGTAAATCCGCTGGCGCGGGTCGTCCGCGATGAACAGGTCGTCCGGGCCAGGCGGCACGGCGGCCCGGAGCAGCCGCCATTGCGATGGGTGCAGGTCCTGAGCCTCATCCACGATCACGTGCTGGTAGCGGTCGGCCAGCGACTGCCGGAGTATGTGCGTGGCCTCGTTGGCCAGCTGGAAATACGTCGACTGGTGAGCCGCGGCCAGCCTGGCGGTGACCTGCTGGGCCGCCCGCCAGACCTGGCTGCGCTGGGCCTTGCTGAGCGGTCGGCCCCGGCCGGCCCGCAGGCAGGTCAGGTAGGCCTGCTCGGTGTGCAGGTCCTGGGCCAGGATGACCTGCTCCCATTCCTGCTTCAGGAACACCGGAGTGAACTCCAGCTCGCCGTCGGCGGCTGCGGCCGCCCACCATTCGCGCAGGACGCGGTCGTCCGCGATGGCCGCCGCGCCGCGCGCCTGCCTGACGATGCTGTAGGCCAGCCGGTCCACGTTGAGGGTCTCGATGCGGCTGCGGACGGCGGCGTCCTCGACCAGGAGGGCAAGCTGTGCATCGAGGGCCTCGGCCAGGTTACGGGTGAACGTCGTCAGCAGGATCGACGCCCCCGGGTGGTCCGGCGTGGGCGCCAGCCCGGGCCGCGGCGGCTCGCCCGCGCGCTCGGCCAGGAACGCGGCCCGGTGCAGGGCCGTCACGGTCTTGCCGGTCCCCGCGCCGCCCGTCACCCGAGCCGGGCCGGCGTAGCTGGCCTTGTAAGCGATCCGGCGCTGGCTCGGGTGCAGGAACGTCCGCCAGGCCGCGAACGGATGCGCCAGGATGCGCTGCAGGTCGGCCTGCCCGGACACGAAGGCGACCTGGCCGGGGGAACGTTCCATGGCCGACACCAGATCGCCCGGATCTACAGCCCCGGGGCGGGTATCGCCGGGAAGGAGCTGCGCGACCTCAGCCCATGCCTCTTCTGCGGTCATCCCGCAGGCCAGCGAATAGAGCGCCGCGTACTGCGCCTCCGGCAGCATCGTCTGCAGGGCTTCAAGGTGCACGTCGCTGGTCAGCAGCCGGACCAGCGGCAGGATCTGGGCATCCACGCCGAGCTGGGTCAGGTCGCTGTCGCTGACATCAGCGAATAGCCGCTTCTCGCCGGGCCGGGCGACAGCCTTCAGCGCGGGCTGAAGCTGCTGGATCGCTTCCTCGTTCCGGACCTCCAGCACGCCGAGTGCCTGGTTGACGGTGAACCTGTGGCTGGTGGCGTAGGCGTTCGCCTTGTCGTGCGGCAGCACGGTGATCAGGCAGTAGGTATCCCCGCTGTCCGGGGCCAGCACGACGCCGCGCCAGAAACTGTCCACCCGGATGGTGCGGATACGGTCGTCCCGGCCGTGGTGCAGCTTCTCCAGGTGCAGGCCAGCATGCGTATGCTCCGCGAACTTGGTCATCGCCGACTCGACGGCGCTCTGGACGCTTTTCTCCAGTTTGGAGTATTCCGCCAGGAAATCCTTAGCGATCGCTAAGCGTGCCACTGCCGGCTCCTCCCCTTGCCCGCCGTTGTCGGGCCGGCGCCCAAAATCGGCGTGGTTGACGCCCGACTCACGAGACGATACATGGGCCTGCGCCGTGTCCGATAACCTGTGCCGGTTTGCACACCGAACGGGCCTTCTTCGCGTCAAAGTAGGCGACGGAGGCTAGCGCGGTCCAGTCGGCTCTAGCCCGGCGGTCCCGCGAAAGCCCAGGTGAGGGGAAGATCGTGACGAAGCTGGCGGCCATTCTCGATCAGATCGACTCGGGCAGCGTCCTGATGCCGGAGTTCCAGCGGGGCTACGTGTGGAACCGCGATCAGGTCCGCGGCCTCATGCGGTCGCTCTACCGGGGGTACCCGGTGGGCGGCCTGCTCACCTGGGAGACCCAGGCTGACGCCGCCGCGGTCCGCGGCGGCCCCGCGTCCGCCCACGGCACTCGCGTCCTGATCCTCGATGGGCAGCAGCGCGTCACGTCGCTCTACGGGGTCTCCCGTGGGCGGCCGCCGGCCTTCTTCCAGGGGGACGCGAAGGCGTTCACCGGCCTGCGGTTCAACGTCGAGACCGAGATATTCGAGTTCTACGCCCCGGCCAAGATGGCCGATGACCGGCGGTGGATTGACGTGACCGCCCTGTTCGTGCACGGACTGGGACCGCACATCGAGTCGCTGAACGGCGATCCGGACACAATGGCACGGATTGTCGTTTACATGGAGCGCCTGATCCGGCTGCACTCAGTGCTGAATAAGGAGTTCCACGAGGAGAAAATCACCGGCGAGGATATGACCGTCGACGTGGTCGTCGACATCTTCAACCGCGTCAATTCCGGCGGGACCAAGCTGTCCAAGGGTGACCTGGCCCTGGCCAAGAAGTGCGCGCAGTGGCCCGAGGCCCGGGCGGCCATGCGATCGCACCTGGAGAGCTGGCAGAAGGACGGGTTCACCTTTAGCCTGGACTGGCTGCTCCGCAATACGGCGGCGGTGGCCACCGGCCGGGCCGAGTTCGCCTTCCTCGAAGAGGTCGGGACCGATGATTTCAGGCTGGCCCTGGACTCGTCCGCCAAGCACATCAGCCGGTTCCTGGACACGGTCGCCGGGCGGCTCGGCCTCGATCATGACCGCGTGCTGATGGGCCGGTATGCCCTCCCCGTGGTCTCCCGGCTCCTGCACCTCGCCGGCGGCCAGTTCGCCGACGCCGTCGAGACGGACCGCGTTCTCTTCTGGTACGTCCATTCCGCGCTCTGGGGCCGGTTCGCCGGCTCGACCGAGACGGTCCTCAACCAGGACTACGACACGGTGGCCCGTAGCGGCGTAAGCGGGCTCATCGCCGCCCTCGAACGCTGGCGCGGCGGAAACCTGACCATCGACGGCCAGGACTTCGAGGGGTTCGGCCGGGGATCGCGCTTCTACCCGCTGCTGTACATGCTCACCCGGGTCCACGGCGCGCGGGACTTCGGCAGCGGCCTGCCGCTGCACAGTCACCTGCTCGGCCACCTCGCCAGCCTCCAGGTCCACCACATCTTCCCGAAAGCCGTCCTGTACGCCGCTGGGTACCACCTCAACCAGGTCAATGCCGTCGCGAATTTCTGCTTCCTCACCCAGGACACCAACCTCGCCATCGGCAAGCAACGTCCCGCGGATTACTTCCGTGACGTGGAGTCCAAGCATCCCGGCGTGCTGGCCTCGCAGTGGATCCCCGAGGACCCGGTCCTGTGGGAAATCGAGGCCTACCCCGACTTCCTCGCCGCGCGCCGCGAGCTGCTCGCCAGCGCCGCGAACACGTTCCTGGCTGGGCTCCGCTCCGCGGCATCGCCCGACACCAGTGCCACGCTGGAGCGGGTTGCCATGGTGGCCGATGCGCCCGATGACGAGGACTCGCGGGCCGACGAAGTGGCGGCCCTCATCGCCGAGCTGACCGAGCTGGGCTGCTCTGAGCCGGCTGTGGACAGCGAGATCGCCGACCCGGCGACCGGCCGGGTGCTGGCCATCGCCGAGGCGTGCTGGCCGGAGGGCCTGCAGCCTGGCCAGGGCAATCCAGTCGTGCTTGAGCTCGATCCTGGGGAAGCCGAGCTGGCGCGGCTGAGCGAGCTGGGCTACGAGGTCTTCACGACCTGTGACTCGCTGCGCGGCTACATGCGCCGGCGCAACCAGGAGGCCGCGGGGCCGGAGGAGGATGTGGCCGGCCCGGCCGAAAGCGCGCCAGGCACGGCGAACTCGGCTGCGGCCGAGGAAGCCGCGAGCCCTGGCCCTGAGGTTCGCGCCGCGTTCGAGCAGGCCATGAAAGACATCTACGTCCGAGCCAAGGCCGAAGCCAATTACACGGCCGGATCCTTCCGTCCTTCCTCGCCATGCTAAGTACCCTCGGTGGGCTGGGGACTGCGCATCGGCTTCTAGCGACGCAGGAGGTATCTACCGGATTCACGGCGCTGTTTGAGCGCGGTCGCCTGGACCTCACGATGGAAGCGCTCATCGTGAAGCCCGAGTTCGCCGGTCTGTTCACGGAAGGTGAGATCGAGACTGCGCGCGAGCGCCTGCGCCAGCTCGGCTATCTTTAGCTACTCTGCGTCTGGCCGGACCTGAGTCTGATGCGGGCGTTACCGGACCGCCCGGAATTGGCCGAGGCGGTCGCCCGGCTCGCGCGGGAACTGCGGCCTGATGGTCTACTCGCGCCGCTGCCCTGGGACCTGGCGCGGGCGCGGACCCTGGCCAGGTCTAGGCTGCACCACTGCGTGCAGTCAGACTTGCTGTACCGGCTCGGCGGCGTGTGCCTGCTGCCAGTCGCGGCCGGGCCCAGCCCGGCGGACAGCAGTGGGGTGGTCATGTCGTGGACGACGCACCAGTTGCTGTCGCTGGACCGGGACCGGCAGAGCGAGCGGCGGTGCGCGCTCGCAGCGTTGAACCGAGCCCTTGCTGACGTTCTGGCCGCGTTCGGGAATCGGGTGCGGCGGTTCGGCGAGGGCGCGCGTCGATCGTGACCGGGCGCCGGGCTGGTAGCCACCCGGCTGATGCGGGCCGGTGAGCGCCGCGGACCGGGCGATCCGGGTCTCGACCGCGGCCGCTGTGCTCGGCGTGATGGGGATCGCCACGTATGTCTCGTACTGGCATGCATATGAGGTGGTCCGCGCGCACGGGGAGAGCGGAGTGACGGCGCGGATCGAGCCGGCCACCATCGACGGGCTGGTGTACGCCATCTCGATGGTGGCCCTGTACGCCGCCCGGTACCGGCTCCCCTTCCTAGCTCTAGCCCGGTGGCTGCTGGCGGTGGGCATCGTGGCCAACGCTGGCCGCGAACGTGGCCCACGGCGGCCCAACGGCTCGGTCGGAGTCGCCGTCGCCGCTTGGCCCGCAGCCAGCCTCGTTGGCAGCTACGAGCTGCTGCCCTGGCTGGTCCGGACCGCCGCCGGCTGAGGGCTTACCAAGGTCCCTACAACAGGCGCCGATCGGGTGGCGGCTGGACTGCGACCAACACCAATGCCGTCCGCAGGTCCAGGCGGGAGCATCGCCGCCCAGACAGCTGGGACGGAGGACTAAGGCAGCGGCGGATCAGCATGAACCGGGCTGACTGTCGTCGACGCCGCGGAAGAGATAGCCATCCAGGCCCCCGCCGTCGCGGCCTATCGGGCCATCCTGAACGCCCGCGAGCCGATGTCCGAGCGGAAGCTCGCAGCCCGGTTGGCAAGACTTCACGGCGATGGGCACGTCACCAGATGGCCGAGGCTCGCACATCGATGGCATGAACCGCGCTCCCTGCCTGGTCAACTCTCAACTACGGTGACAAGCTTCTAGGCGTGTCGCACTTACCCAGCCTTCTACCTGCCGTCGGCTACCCCGGTGCGCCCGAAGTGCGGGCCATAGATGCATGACAGCAACTTTAAGAGCCAGCCGGAGGTAAACATTCACCTGGCGCTGTGATGGCGTGGTTTCGGTGACGCTGCGTGCCTAGATGCGCTGTGGGTGAGTTTGTGCTAGCCGGCCCAGCGTGTCGGCTTGCTTACAGCCGGCCGGCCATGATGATGGTGTCCTGTGACCGAGCTTCCGCCGCCTGCGACCGGATGCGCTTCGTGCGCTGCCCGGGATGAGGTGATCGCGGAGCAGGGCCGCTTGCTGGGCGAGCAGGGGCGGGCGATCGAGGAGCTGCGGGCTGAGGTCGCGGACCTTCGGCGCCGCCTGGGCCGCAACAGCGGGAATTCGTCGATGCCGCCGTCGTCCGATGACCTGCCGGGGAAGGTGCCGCCGAAGCGGGAACGGCGCGGCAAGGGCAGCGGGCGGAGCCGGGGGAAGCAGCCGGGAGCGCCGGGAAGGTCGATGACCTGGGCGAAGCCCGATGAGGTGATCGATCACCGCCCGGCCGGGACGTGCGGCTGCGGGGCGGACCTGGCCCTGGCTGAGGATCTGGGGGTGGCCCGCTCGCATCAGCAGCTGGAGGTGCCGCTGGTGACGGCGCGCCGCGTCCAGCATGACTTGCATGAGGCCCGGTGCGGCTGCGGCAAGGTGCACCTGGCGGACCGCCCGGCGGGGGTGCCCGCCTCGGCGGTGAGCATCGGCCCGAACCTGCGCGCCCTGGCCGTCTGCCTGGTGGTCTGCCAGCATGTTCCGGTGGCGCGGTGCGCGGAGCTGATCGCGGACCTGACCGGCGCGGGCGTATCGGCGGGTTTCATCCATTCCTGCCTGGCCAGGACAGCCGGCGTGATCGCGGACGTGGTGAAGCTGATCAGGACGCTGATCACCGCCGCTGCGGTCGCCGGGTTCGATGAGACGACGCTGCGGTGCGGCCCCGCCGGGACCAGGAAATACGTGCAGGCCGCTGTCACCGAGCTGTACTCCCTGTTCTTCCTGGGCCGGCGCACCCTGAAGTCGTTCCGGGACTTCGGGATCCTGCCCGCCTTCGCCGGGATCGTCGTCTCGGACTGGTACGTGAACTACTTCCACGACGACTGGAAGCACGTCGCCGGGAATCAGGTGTGCCTGGCCCACCTGATCAGGGACTATGAGGACGCGGCCGAGAGCTACCCGGAAGCGGTCTGGCCGGCCCGGGCCCAGCGGGCGCTCCGCGGCCTGATCGCCGCCTGGCACTGCGCCCGCGACGCCGGCCAGCCCCAGATCCCCCCGGGCATCACCGCCCCGCTGCTGCGGGAATTCCGCCACGCCGTCCTCGCCGGGCTGCCCAGCGTCCCCCGCGTCCCCGGGCCGAAGCACGCCACCGCCCAGCGCCCCGGCCGTGACCTCCTCGAATTCTGCCGCGACCGCCCCGGCGACGTAACCCGGTTCTGCGACGACACCAGGATCTGGCCCACGAACAACATCAGCGAGCGCGGAGTCCGGCCCCTCAAGACCCAGCAGAAGATCTCCGGACGGCTCACCAGCGAGGACACCACCCAGGACCGCCTCGACATCCGCGGCTACACCGACACCGCCCGCAAGCACGGCCGCAACGTCATGGACGTCCTGCGCGCCGCCATGACCGGAAACCCCTGGCACCCACCCGACCCCGCACCCGCCTGACCACAACAGCGCCCGTCACCCAGCGCACATGGGGTGAATGTTTACAGCCGGAGCTGCATTATGGTCCCTTTGTCCTTTCTCGCCTGGCTGCTGCAGTTGGCCACTGCTACTACGTGACTCGATATCCATGATCTCTTCCGGAGCGAATGATCTAGAAATGGCCTGTCGTATATTTTGCTGAGTTATGGTGCGCGGATCCACCGGTGCGCTACGCTGGAAAGCACGTGCATCGCAGATTTTGAGGGGCGTAATGGAAGTAAGCGAGATCCGATGGCAGAATTTTCGAGCCTTCCGGGATACCGGATGGCTACGACTGAGGCCGCTAACGATTCTTATTGGTCCCAATAATAGCGGCAAATCAAGCGTTCTTGCTCCTTTGCTGATGCTTAAGCAGACGCTGCGGTCTGGCCGTAGTCGGTCTCCGCTGGTTCTCCGTGGTAATCTCATTAATACCGGTTCTTTCTCTGATGTCATCCACGAACATGCCTCATCTGGACAGTTCGCGCTGAGCATGCGACTTCACACCTGGGGACCAGATCAGCCAAAGAGAAGCAGTCTCGGTACGAATCCTCCGGCCGTGTGCCAGGTGTCATTTTCGGCTGGATCATCGCCTGGAATTATCAATATGGATCGCTATGCGGTCCTCGATACCTTTGAGCGGAATCTCGTCACTAGGTCCAAGCGGGCAAACCGATATTCCCTCGAACACCTGCGCAGTTGGGCCACTGATCCCGCAGAGGACGCCTCTGTCCTGCACTCGTCTTCCGATAAAGCAGCTCGAAAAGCGATCAGAGACTCGTCACCAAATCATTTTCTTTTCGACAGCCCTAGAATTTGGAATGCTGCCCTAGAGGCCACGCGACCCGGCAGTATCAAATCTGCGCAAAAAGACGACTCGGACGAGTCTATTCGTGACGCTGATGCATTTCAGCTGTCGTCCTACACGGCGCGATACTGCATGGCTGTTGATTTTGTGCGAGATCATATTCGGGACTTTCTGAGGGATACAGTTTATCTGGGTCCCCTTCGCGAGGAGCCGAAGCGACTCTACGAGGTGTCGGGAGACGCGCCTGGGGACGTTGGAGTCCGGGGAGAGTTCAGCCCAGAGATGATGCTGCGTGCCAGCAAGGCTGA
>Ga0307375_10001429_pt1 | contig 26099 bp, 13 predicted proteins | sample TR1MG_FD_202531 | JGI IMG/M metagenome (GOLD analysis project Ga0307375, IMG submission 202531) | Soil microbial communities from Risofladan, Vaasa, Finland - TR-1 | ecosystem: Environmental > Terrestrial > Soil > Coastal area > Acid sulfate soil | place: Finland: Risofladan, Vaasa | collected...
AGGCTCCACCTCGCCGATCCGCGGCGGCCATGCGTAATGCTCAGTATCGGGGCTCGATCGCAGGGCGCAGCCGGCCTTGCCCCCGTGGTCAAGCCGGAGCCGGTACGACGCTGCCTGGAACAGCTCACGGCCGAGTGGCCGGTCGGGGTCCAGGCCCTCTTGCGCAGCCAGGGCACGCATGTACTCGCTCACATCCCATGACCGCGCCGCCGCCTCAAAGGCGGAGTCTGCAAGGCGTGCCGCCATCACCGCGACGGCTGGGTCATGCCGGTACGCCTCATCAGGGTCGCGTCCTTCGGCTGGCGTTTGGTCGTCCAGTGACTCGTCGCCCTCAGGCTCGGTCAAGTGCTCGTCCCCCTTACTCGCAATGCGGATGCCCTCTCTGCCATGCTTTGCCCGCGAAGGCTATACATGGCGCTCCGGCTTTCAAGGGCTACCACATCAGCCCCGGCTTCTTCACGCGGTTATCTTGGCCACTAACGGGACGGGCCAGTCCCTTCAGCCCGGCGGACGCAAAGGTGGGCCGCCCGCTTGGAGCGGGACAGCCCGCCTTGGTTCCGGATCAGCCGTTCCCGCCGACAGCGTCAAGACCAGCAGGCCGGCGGCTCGCCGGGTGGCGCGGCCCCTGGCCCGGCGGCAGTTCGAGCGGAGACTCATACGAGACGCCTGCGGCATCAGCGGCGGCCATGCGGTCGTATTCGGCTACGACCAAGCGCTTGGTGCGGTACTCGCCGTGGTCTCTGATCTCATTGTGCTTCAGGCCGCCGGTCTCGGACTGGAACGTCTCCAGGATGTAGTCCACATCGTCCCGGTCGTCGATGCCGTACACGCGGAAGAAGAACGCATCGAGCTCGGCGCGGAGCTGGGCACGGCGGTCCTCGTCCCAGCGGAACGGCTCGCCCTCGTCGCCCAGGTCGCGGGCGAGGGGGGTCATGTCGTAGGCGGTGTAGACGAGCTCGATGACCCGCGGGCCGATCAACGAGAGGTGCGGTTCGAGCATGCTGGGCGGGGGGACGGGGAGCTGCTTCCACATGAACAGGGCCATGCTGATGCCTCCGATCTTCTGTCTCGCGACGAAGTCGAAGACCAGCGACGACTGCGCGGCGATCAGCGCAGCGGTAAGGAGAGGCGAGACCTGCGGGAACATCAGCGGGAACTTATGCCCCACGGCGGCTCGGGGAATGAGGGCCGGGATCGCGGTGCGCTCGTCCGTCGCTCGGCAGACGTCGCGCCAGCCACACAGCCAACCCCGGTCCCACTTCAGCTCACCAAGGCGCTCTGATACGCCTGGAACCTTGACGTCCTTTCCGTTCCTGCGGGTCTGGATCAACCCGTCCTCGGCAATCCAGTACCTGGGTAGAGCCTCCGTCGTTGGATCCTGTTTCTCGGAGAGGGAGAGGCGGTTGCGGTCATCATTGCCTGTGCCGTAGAAGGAGTTCCATCGGTGATCGAAGTGGTGTGCCATCTTCGACTCATACAGCGGGAGAATGTGCTTGCCGTCGCGGGTGAATACATTGCCGTAAAGTCGCCAGCCCTCACGCTCCAACTGCTCACGGGTGCGGAACAGGTCGGAGTCGTCGGTCATATTGAAAAGGTTCTTGAACCGGATGCCCCACCTATTGCCGTCCGTCTTCGCCTCGTCCCATAGAACTGGGACGTGCCCGTAGACCTTGGCGGTGAGAGCGGCATCCCGGCCAGAGCGGAAGATCGGCAGTGTCCCCGTGTTCGGGTTGATGAGCGCGAGTTCCTCGGGGCTGAGCGCGAACACCCGGCCAGGGTCGTCAAGGTCGGTTACCTCGTTAAGGAAGAACGCGTACCGGGCGGCGGGCTCGCGCACTGCCTTCCCGGTCAGGGAAAGCAGGCAGAACTTATAGCGAGAATCTACTGCAGGGAAGAGCGGCTTGCGGTTGTCGAAGTCATACAGTGACGCGACGCCGCCCCGACGGGTGAATGAACGGAAAAGGTGCTGGCCGCCAGCACCTGTGGCGATCGCGGTCGGAACGATGCAGCCGACACGGCCGACCGGCGCGGCTAGCGTGCTGAACAACTCAGCGAACAGCATGTCTGTCTGGATCGAGTTCACGCCCGGTTCCTTCAGACCCAACGCACAGTTCGGGTACGAGTCCGATGAGCTTGCGAACAAGAACGTCGATTTCACCTTGTGCCGCGCGGTGCGATACCGCCAGCCCTCCTCCGGGTGCTCGCGTTCCCACTCCTTGATACGGTCACGTCGCTTCTGCCCGGCAAGTTCGGCGATCGTCTGGTCTACAGCGCTGAAGTACTTCTTATCCTCAAAATCGAGCTTGTCCCACGGCGGGTTACCGAGGAGCACCGCGAACCCGCCGACCCAGCCTGTGTCCGGGTCGATCCCCGCTTCCCCGTCGTCCGGCACGCGGAAGATGTCGGGGAATTCCAGCTGCCAGTGGAAGAAGTCGTATTCGTCGCGGAGGCGGTCGACCTCGGTGCTGACCGCGGCAGCGAGCAGGGTGGGCTCGTCCCGCTTCAGCGCCTGGAAGACGTCGTAGGTGATGGCTGGGGGCGCGTCCTTGGTCTTGTGCCACATGAACGTGGCGCACCAGGCGTTGGCGATCTCCAACTGGCGTTGCCGCTGCACCGATTCAGCCCACTCCTGGTACTCGGCGGCCTGACGATGAACGTCGCGCAGCGCGCCGACCGGGCGAGCGGTGATCCGGCGGAGTTCGGCGGCGAGCCCGGTGTTGGCGTACCCGGCGATGTCCTCGACCTCGAACAGGGAGCCCTGGCCGGTGCGCTGCTTCTCGTTGGTCTTGGCGAGGAACCGCGCCCACTTCTCGTCGTCGCCCTCGACCGGCTTGAAGGCGGCATCAGGGATACCGTCGTCGATCAGCTTCGGGGTCGCGCCGATGAGGGCGTTGCCTTGCTTGACGTGGGCGTCGAGGAAGGAGAGCGGCTTGCCGGGGTCCAGGGCCTCTAGCCAGAGGGAGACCTTCGCGAGTTCGACGGCCATCGGGTTGAGGTCGACGCCGTAGATGCAGCGGGTGATGACGTCGCGGAGTGCGGTACGGAGCGATTCCAGGGTTGGTTCCGGGTTGTGCTCGCGGACGGCGGCGACGCGCTTGGCGATGCGTCTGGCGGCTGCGACGAGGAAGTGGCCGGAGCCGCAGGCCGGGTCGCAGACCGTCACGGATAGCAGGGCCTCGGCGATCGCCGCCGAAACGTCGGTGCCCGCAGCGGTAGCGGCAATGTCGGCCTGCTTGGTGGCGTCGTCGAGGACTGGGTCCAGGGTTGAATCCAGGAGGCAGTCGATGAGAGACGTAGGGGTGTAGTAGGAGCCTGTCGACTTGCGGTCGTTGCCCGCCGCGTCGCGAAGCACGAACGTGTACTGGCCGTCGCGGTCGGGGACGAGTTCCAGGAGGGACTCGTAGATCGCGCCGAGTTCTTCGGCACCGAGGTTGCGGTAGTCGATGCGCCGCCAGCGGTTGGCCGACTTGTCGCGGACCCGGGACAGCGACTTGACCGCGGCGAGCAGCTGCTCGTTGGACAGCTCAAGGCCGGCGAGTACTTCGTCGGTGGGGGTGTCGTCGTAGATGCCGCCGAGCCCTGGCAGGCCGAGGTGCGGCAGGCCGCCTTCCGCGCCAAGGCCGCTGAGGACCAGGCGGACTGCCTGCCACAGGTCGCCGTGGGCGGTGCCGACCCCGCGCATGGAGGTGTCGCGGAGGCGGCGGGCCGAGAAGTACGCCATGTACCGGCGCCTGGTCTTCTCGTCGGTGCGCGGGGCGTGCAGGGCGTCGCGGTCTTCGGCGACGAACCAGAAGAGCAGGCGGTAGACCTGGCGGAGCAGGGCGCGCTTGGCCTGGTCTTTGTCGAAGTCCTCGCGGAAGGCGGCGTTGGCCGGATGCTTGAGGAAGCCGGTGCCAAGCGCGATGATCGCGTCTTTGACGCCGTCGCGGAGCTGGTCGAGGGCGCGGGTGCCGGCCTCGATGGCCTCGGTGCGCCAGCGTTCCATGCGGCAGGAGGAGACGGGCGCGCCGTCGGCGACCTCGAAGCGGGAGACGTGCAGGAGGCGGTAGAGCAGGACGAAGTCCTCGAACAGCTCCCCGTCGAACATGGCCGCGAGGTCGACTTCCAGGTACGCCGCACCGGTGAGCGAGGTGGTGTCGCGGAGCAGGCGGAGCACGGAACCGTTCGAGACGATCCCCCACAGGTGGCCGGCGGTCCGGTTCAGGCAGTCCTGCACCATCGACTGCGGGGGCAGTTCCCCGCCGGCGGGGCGCTTGTCGAGGTCCTGGCCCCAGGGGGCGAGGTGGACGGGCATGTGCTGCCAGGCGTGACTGACCGGGAAGACCCGGTTGGCGTCGTCGGCGGTGATGCCGTCGTGGAGGCGGGTGAGGCGGCCGTAGCCGTGCTCGTCGAAAAGCGGGAGCAGCCAGTTCTCGGTGGCGAGGCCGCGCGAGTCGCTGCCGTGTCCAATCGCGTCGCGCAGCACCCGCCAGGCGCCCTTGAGATAGTCCCAGTGCCGTTCGGCGGCGTCCTTGACGGAGCGGACGCCGACGACGTGGTAGTCGGCGGGCGTGGAGCCGGAGACGTCCTTGCCGGTCATGATGCGGTTGATCATGTCGGCGGGGAGCAGGCCGCCGACGACGCGGATCGACGCGGTGATCTGGGTTGTGGTGGCGGCGGACATTACTGGCCGGCTCCCTGGGTCTGGGCGGGCAGGTAGACGTAGACGCCGAGGATGTCGGCGTCGCCGGCCGGGGTCACGGTCAGGCCGCGGACCGCCTGGTCGACGGTGCGGCGGACGCGGCGGTGGGCGTCGCGGAGCTCGGCGGCGAACTCTCCGGCGCGGCGGTTTGTCTCGGGCCGCACCTCGCCGAGGCCGCTGAGGATCGTGGTGATAGCGCTGCCGGTGAACTCGGGGAGCGTGTTCTGATCGGGCGTGGCGGTGAGCAGGGCGGTCGCCGCGTCGTCGGGGAGCCAGCGGGCTCTCGCCGGCGCGCCTTCGAAGCCGAGGACGCGGGCGTCCTCGGCGATGAGTGCCGCGTTGCCGTAGCGGCCGGGGAGGGTGAGCTGGTAGCGGTAGCGGACGAGTAGCAGGGTGGTCCTGGTCGTGACCGCGGTGGTGCGGATGACGCCGCAGCGGCGAGCGGGTTTGAGGCCGTCCGGCGCGTGCCGGTCGAGGGCGTTGGCCAGGACGTAGGCGGCGACCGCGCCAACCACCGGATCGGTGCGGGTGAGCGATGCCTCGCCGCGCGGCACGGCAGGGGTGACCGAGAAGGGGATGCGGCGGCGCTCGCCGATCAGCGCGCCGATCGCGTCCCGCAGTCCGGGCGGGAGGGTACTGGCGGTGACAGTGAACCCGTCGCAGTCTGGCCCGGTGACGATGTCGGCGTTCAGGGCTCTCAGCGCTGTTCTGGCGAAGGTGCGGACCTCGTCGTCGGGGCCGAGGGCGGAGCGGATCGCGGCGGTCTCGGCCGCGACCTCGTCGGGGTGGATGGAGCCCTGGGCGAACCGCGACCTGGACCGGTCCTCGCGGTCGGCCATCGAGCGCCACTGGACGTCGAGTTCCCCTCCTGTCTTGCCGATGACCTCGTCGAGCTCGAAGAGCGCCTGCTGGTCGGTGCTGGCCTGGCCGCGCAGGAGCAGCCATTCCATGATCGCGTCGGTGACCTGGCTGGAGGTCTCATCGGGGATGGGCACGGAGATGCCGGTGAGCTTGCGGATCTCGCGGTGCTTGCGGATGAGGACTTCCAGGACCTTGCCGTCGATACCGTTGTCGCCGCCGTAGATGGTGACGACGCGGACGTCGGCTGAGCGCTGGCCGAAGCGGTCGACGCGCCCTTCGCGCTGCTCGTGCCTGGTGGGGTTCCAGGCGAGGTCGTAGTGGATAACGGCGTTGAAGTGGTGCTGCAGGTTGACGCCCTCTGACAGGCAATCGGTGGCGACCAGGACGCGGCGGGTGCCGTCTTCCTGCCCGGCTGCCTCGGCGAGCCGCTCGATGCGGTCGAGCCGCTGGGCCGGGGAGAGCGTGCCGTTGACGCAGGCGACGACAGCCTTCCGGCCGAGCTTGCCGTCCAGTTGCCCGGCGAGGTACTCGCTGGTGGGGATATAGCGGCAGAAGACGATCGGGCGGTAGCCGTCGGCGAGCAGCTGCTTGACGGTCTTGACGAGCAGGGCGAGCTTGTTGTCCTGCTCGGGGCTCTCCAGGGTGGCGGCACGCTCGGCGAGCGCGGCCAGGCGCGCGTCGCGGGGCATGGCTGCGGGGGCGCTCGCGACCGATGCCGCGCCGCCATCGTCGGCGCCGGGTGAGGCGTCGATGCCGTCGAAGCTGTCATCGGCCATGTCGGCGGTGACCGGGCGGCCGAGGGCGTCCGCCTCGTCGGCCGTGGCAGCGGCCGCGGTCTGGGAGCGGGTGAGCAATGTCTGGGCGGCGGCTCGCGGGGAGGAGACCAGGGAGCGGAGCAGCGCGATCGCCGACCACCAGGCCACCCGCTGCTCACGGCGGCCGACCGTGCCCGCCACGGTGACCCGTTCGCTGGCGTAGGCGATCGCGTCGTCGAGGAGCGCGCGATATCCGGGCGAGAGCGTGTAGGGGATGTCGGCGAAGATCCGGTCGCCGGGGAACGCGCCTGCCTCGTCGGGATACTGGCGGCGGATGTCGAGGCGGCGACGTTGCACGTAGTAGCTGGCGAGCCGGGTACGGCCGGCGTCGGAGGTGAGGTCGGCGGCGGCAAGGGCCGGGTCAAGCAGTCCGATCAGGGAGCGGAACGACTCTTCCTTGCCCGAGTGCGGGGTAGCGGTGACAAGCAGCAAGTGCCTGCTGGTGTCCCTGGCAATGCGGATCAGCAGCTCGTAGCGGAGCTGCGCCGAGCGGGAGGAGGTGCCGGCCCCGTCGGCGGGCACGCAGGTGTGTGCCTCGTCGACGATGACCAGGTCCGGGCAGTGATCGACGAAGTCGTCACGGTGCCGGGGGGACTTGATGAAGTCCGTGGAGACCACCACGGTCTGGTGCGTGCTGAACAGTGACTCGCCGTAGGCGAGGGCACGCTCAAGGCGCGGGACGGTCGAGGCGAGGATGAGCTCGGCGTTGATGCCGAACTTGGTGCGCAGCTCGTCCTGCCACTGCTCGGCCAGGGCCGGCGGGCAGAGCACGGCGAGTCCCTTTGCCTCGCCCTGCGCGCGCAGTTCAGCGGCGATGAGCCCGGCCTCGACGGTCTTGCCGATGCCCACGTCGTCGCAGATCGCCAGCCGGACTGTTTCCTGGCGCATGGCCATCAGCAGTGGCACCAGCTGGTAGGGCCGGGGTTCCACGGCGATGGAGGCCAGGGACCGGAAAGGTCCCGCGCTGCTCCGGAACCCGATGCGCAATGCTGTCCGCAGCAGGCCGGCGGCCTGGGCGTCCCCAAGGTCGTCGGCGTCTGGCGGCGGGAACGAAGCCTGGGCGACCGATTCCAGGTCGGGGAAGACCGCGGCGATATCGCCGTCGGCACCGCCGAGCGGGCGGAGGACCAGCATGTCAGGCTCGCTGTCCGGCAGCACGACCCACTCCCGGCCGCGTGCGGTGACGAGTGACCCGGGCGCAAACCGTTGCGCCGCAACCGCGTGCGCGACTTCGGTCACGGGTGAAACCACCTTCCGTTCAGTCCTTCAGCTATGCCACCTGTCGGCGCGCGTGGCCGACGGCCTCGGCCCGCGCGTCCCCTTCGCTACCGGCTTTCGCCGAAGACCGATCGGTTCGCGGCGGCGGTCGACGGCCAGTCGTCGTCGTACCGGAACCTGATGACGTACCAGCCGAGGTCTTCAAGTCGTTCGGTCGCGCTGGCGTCGCGTTCACCGGCTGCCGGGCCATCGTGGACCGGGCCGTCGACGAAGACCGCCACCGGGCCGCCGGGAAGCCGGTAGGTGAAGTCCGGCCTGGCGTACGCCTCGGGAACGGTCACCTGCGCGGCGTCGGGAAGCCGGTGACCGTGGTTTTTGAGCCACTGCAGGAACTCCTCCTCAAGGGACGAGTCGGCCTGGCCGATCAGCCGGATTGTCTGCTCGGTGCGTGACTCGCCCCGGCCCGTGGTAAGTGTCATGCCGCCGGCGATGGCGAGCAGCAGGTCGCGGGCCCGGTGGCGGTCGAGCTGCTCGTGGTACGGCTGGTTGCCGTAGCTGAGCAGGCAGTTATAGCAGCCCTTGCCGCACGGCTGGGTGAGGAGGCCGTCGGCGTTGAGCACTCCGCCCAGATCGTCGCCGGTATCTGGGGTGAAGTGGGCGATGCGCAGGGCTTCCCTGGCCGCCTTCGCGAGCGCGCTGCGCTCGGCCTGCAGCCGGCGGAGCACGCCCGCGCCGCCCTCAGCGGACTCGGTGAACAGGATGCGGTCGCGCGGTCCCTCGTCCGGCGGCAGCAGCTCGCCGTCGAGCTCGGAGTCCTCCAGTTGGAAGGCCGCCTCGATGCCTCGCTCAAGCGCGTACATGACGGACAGCGCGGTGTCGACCAGGACGGGATCGGCGAGCTGGAAGACGAGGATGTTGCGGCGGTCCCGCACGTACGGGATGACTCGGGTGCGCTGCCGGGCCGGGGCATCGCCGTCGTCGCCGTCACCGCCCTGCTGGCCATCTTGCTGAGCGGCCTGCCGCGCGGTGAGCCAGGCGCCGGTGACCGGGTCCAGCCAGAAGCCGTCGGCCTCGCCGACGGGCCGGCGGATGGGGCCAAGGTTGATTCGGTGAATTTCCGCGGAGTCGCCGTAGGCCAGGCGTGCGACACGCGTTCCGCCCGTGTCGGAGACGATGGCGTCGATGCGGCCGGGCCGGTCGCCGTGGTCCTGGAAGCGGTAGGAGGTGACGATCCGGAAGCCGGCGCGGCGGCGTTCTTCTTCGTCGGAGGTGATCCGCTGCAGCGGTCGGGTGAAGACGGTGTGCAGGGGGAATAGGCCTGACATCGCCTCGGTGAGCGAGATGTTGCAGGGTTGGCAGCGGTCGTTGCCCGGCCCGACCTCGTAGTAGTAGCCGCAGCCGGGGCAGCGGTGCGCCTGGTGGGTGATGAGCTCGCCCGAGGCGTCCGGCGGGAGCTGGACGCGGTTGACCTCGTACCGGTTGCCCTCGTGGTAAATCAGCGCGCGCGGGCCGAACTCCCTGATCGCCAGGAACCGGGCCCGCTGCACGAAGTCGCCGTCGGCGCGCAGCCGCCGGTCGGGCGGGATGTAGGCGGCGATCGGCAGCCGGGGGAACGAGTAGCCAGGCAGGAACCCTTCGGAGGCGAGGTAGCGGTAGGGGTTGAAGTCGGCGGTGAGGTTGCGGTCGCCGCTGTCCTCGTTGCGCAGCAGGCGCAGCTGGGTCTCGGCCTCGTTGCGGCGGCGGCCGGCGATGTCGCGATCCCGCTGGGACAGCGAGTAGTCGAGGCGGCGGCGGTTCTGCTCCCACTGGTCGACCAGCGCGGCGCGGAACAGGGTGCGCCACCGGTCGAAGGCCAGGTCGAACGAGACGGGCGCGGCGCGGACCACGCGCTCGACCCAGTCCGGGTCCCACCACGAGGTCCGGGTCGCCAGGCCGTCGGTGAGCTCTTCGAGCACTGCCGTGGCGCGCGTGACGGCGTGGACGACGGCATTGGTGTCGTTGACCTGACTGGCTACTTCGGTGGTGAGCGCGAGGCGCGGGTCAGGCCGCCGCCTGCCTTCCGGCTCGGTGCCGTCCATGTCGACGGACCCGGGGATCGCCCGGCCCAGGCGGACGCCGACCTCGGCCAGCCAGATTGCGTGAATGTGGGAGCGGAGCAGGTCCTCGTTGAGCAGGTCGAGGCGCGGCGGGGTGACGACTCCCGAGACCATCTTGTCGGAGTTTCGGAAGTAGTACTGGTCATGGCTGTTGCCGGTGGCGCAGTACGTGGTGACCAGAGCAGGCTGGCCGGACCGTCCTGCTCGCCCCGAGCGCTGGGCGTAGTTCGCGGGTGTCGGCGGCACGTTGCGCATGGCAACAGCGTTGAGGCCGGCGATATCGACGCCAAGCTCCATCGTCGGCGAGCAGTACAGCAGCTTCAGCTCTCCGTCGCGGAACTCGTCCTCGCGCTTGCGGCGCATTTCGGGGTGGACCTGGGCGGTGTGCTCACGGGCCACCAGCCCGGACAGCGTCTGCGCGATCTCCCGGTACAGCCGAACGAAGTACGGGTTGGCCCGGGGAGCTGCGGCACCGCTGAACGTACGGGCAAGTGGGTCATCGCCGCCGCGCGCACCGTCGCCGGCGCGCCATACCAACGTGGCCGCGCGGACCCGGTAGCCACGGGCACCGCGCCGCCGAAGGTGCTGGGCCTCGGTGAGCAGGCTGGCCCCGTCGCCGGACAGCACTCTCAGCAGGTCACTGATGATCTGCTGGGCGTCATCGCCGCTGATCGCCCGCAGGTAGCCAGGGAAACGGCCGGCCCGCTTGAGGTAGCGGCCGAACTTGCCCCGCCCGGACATGAAGACCAGGTCCCGGGCGGTGCCGGGCCGCCCGGTGCCGGAGTAGACGATCGCCGCGTCTCGCTGGTCGCCGTCACCGACGGCCCACTCCGGGCGCAGCGCCTCCTGGCCGCGCCGCTTCATGCGGTCGAACTCGTCGGGCTCGAAGCATTCGGCATCGATCGCCAGGGACCTGCGCATCTCGTCGAGCAGCACCCGGCAGACCCGCTCCCGGACTTCCGGCGCGGCGTCCCGCAGGGCGGGGAAGCAGTCCCGCCATAGCTCGCCCCTGGCTGCCACGCCTTCCAGGCCCAGATAGCCGACCTGGATCAGTCCGACCTGCTCCAGGTTGGGCATGGTGACCCGCCAGCCGCGCTCCAGGTCGAGGAACACCCGCAGGTTCACCACGTCGCGCAGTGCGGCTTCCGTGCGCCTGCGCAGCACCGGGTCTTCCCCGGGGTGCGTGGCGTAGTCGTCCAGGGCGAGGCCGAGCGCGCGGGTGACCTTGGCCGGGATGTCGTCGTAGAACAGACCCTCCTCGCCGTCGGTCACCGCCTGGACCGCCGCGCGGTAGAGCGCGCCGCGGACCATCGTGACCTCGGTGAAGTCGTTGAAGTGCCCGGCCTGCAGCGCGGCGTCCTGCCGGTTGTCGACAAAGGTCAGGAGCTTGCGCGCGTTGGCGTCGAGTGCCCCCTCGGGAATGGCCCGCAGCGACCGGACGATCGACATGGAGATCAGTGTCGTGGCCGACGACCGGCCCTCCTGGTCGAGGGTGGCGAGCTTGGCGAAGTCGTTGCCGCGCTGCTGCTCGTAGGAGACGCCGCAGCGCAGGCAGAATCGGAACGCGCCCGGGATGAACGCCGCCTCGATGCCGCCCTCTCCTGATCCTTCCTGACCGTAGGCGTCCACGGTGACCGGGACCGGGAGGTACTGGCGGGCTGTCGGCCGGATCTGGTCGGCCTGCGTACGGTCGTTAACCTCAAGCCAGGACTCCGGAACGCGGCGGTCGGCGACCACCGTCTCGGTGTCGCGCGGCCACGGAAGGTCAGCCGACACGTACAGGTAGCCGTCGGAGTAGGCGGCGCGTCCCCCGCCGTCCTCTGCGGCGACGGTGGCGTCGCGCCGCGCCAAGTAGCTAACCATGCCGGAACGGTCCCGCCGCCAGGTAACCAGGTACTCCTGGCCGCACTCGCGACAGAACGCCAGCGGCAGCAGCACCTTGCCGCCCGAGCCAGGCTGCTCGACCTGGTAGTTCCGGGTGATGTGCCGCGTGTTCTCGCCTTCAAGCGTCACGTAGACGGTGTCACCCTTGGACAGGAACTGGTGCAGCCGGAACGCGAACAACGGCCTGCCGCTGCGCGGGTCCCTGGCCCGGGAACCGGCCTGCAGAGTGCGCTGGAGCGCCTTCTCGCACTCGTCTTCGTCCGCGCCTACCTGGGCTGCCAGGTCGCGGGCAGCCCGCTGGACGGTGGTCGGGACGCGGCGGCCGAGCTTGCCCTCGTCGTCTCGGTCGAGGCCGAACGCGGTCTCGACCCAGCTTGCCAGCGGGTCGCGGACCAGGTCGGCATAGTCGGCGGGCGCAGCAGGCGCGGCGATCCGCGCAGGCGTGACCGGGCCGACGTCCTCAGCGGTCGCGCGGATGATGGTCTCGCCGATGACGTTCTCCGCGGCGACAGGGGTGTCGAAGATCTGGAACGCGACATCGGCGACGGTCCTGCGCCGCTGCCGGCTCGTCCCCTCGCTCGCCATGGTGGCCGAGGTGCCGACGCACTGCACGTTCCCGGCCTCACAGGCGTCCTTGACTCTCCTAATGAGAAGCGCCACGTCCGCGCCCTGACGCCCCCGGTAGGTGTGCATCTCGTCGAAGACGAGGAACTCAAGGCCGCGGGCCATCCTTATCAGTGACCTGCGGTCGTCGGGACGGGTGAGCATCAGCTCGAGCATCACGTAGTTGGTAAGCAAGATGTCCGGCGGGTTGGCACGGATCCTGTCCCGGTCGTCCTGGGACTCCTGGCCGGTGTAGCGGGCGAAGGTGACCGGCTCGCGACCGGGACCGTACCCGTTGCGCAGGTACTTCTCCAGTTCCCAGAGCTGGCTGTTGGCTAGGGCGTTCATCGGGTAGACGATGATCGCCCGGACCCGAGCCTGCCGGTCGCCGACCTGGCGGGCGCGTAGTACCCGGTCCACGATCGGCACGATGTAGGACAGCGACTTGCCGGAGCCGGTGCCGGTGGTGAGCACGTAGCTGGCCTTGCGACTGGCAGCCTCGATCGCGTCCCGCTGGTGCCGGTAAAAGCGGATCGACTTCCCGTCGCATGTGGTCGCGGTGTCGCTCTTGCCGGTCTGGAAGATGCTGGCGCACTCGGGGAGCAGCAGTCCCTCGGTGACCAGGTCGGTGACCGAGCCTCCGTCGGCAAAGAACGGGTTGAGCGACAGCCACGGGTCCGGCCACTGGGACTTGGCGTCCAGGTCGGCGTCGAAGAACTTCGCGATCCGGTCATCGCGGATCACCGCGGCGCCCTTGTTGTAGTCGCGGTACTCGCCGATCAGCCGCTGATGGACGTCGAAGATGTCAAAGCCAGCCGCGGAGGCCGGCTGGGATTCCGGGCCGGGCCAGGGCAGTGCCTCGCCGATGCTCACGGTGTCCTGGTCGTAGCGCCGGCTGGCCGCTGCCTGCTGGCGGAGCGCGAGCACCGGGTTCCCAGGGGCGCCGATCACGCCGGGTTCCGCCGGCTGCGCGAACGGCAGCAGCAGCTCGGCCACCTCGGCGGCGGTGCCGGGACGGTTCGCGGGATCCTTCTCCAGCAGTCGCGCGACCACCGCCTCCAGGCCGGCGGGTACCTCGCCGCGCAGCATGCTAACCGGGGTCGGCTGCTGCCGGATGTGCTTGTTCAGGATCTCGTACGGCAGCTCGCCGTCGAACGGCGGCGCGCCGACGAGCATCTCGAACAGCACGCACCCCAGGGCGTACAGGTCGACGGCGGCGGTGATATTACGCTGCGTCGCCTGCTCGGGGGCCATGTACCTGGCCGTGCCGACCGTCTCGTTCGAGTTCGTCAGCGGTCCGCCGTCGACGTCGTCGAGGATGAGTCCCACGCCGAAGTCGAGTACCTTCACCAGCCCGCTCCTGGCGAGCATAAGGTTGGACGGCTTAAGGTCCCGGTGAACTACGCCGGCCCGGTGCGCCGCGTCGAGCCCGGTGGCGATCTGGGCGGCGATCGCCGCAGCCCAGGCCACTGGGAACCGGCCAGCGTCGGCCTCGGCGAGCAGCGACGACAGCGGAACCCCGTCGATGTATTCCATCGCCAGGTAGGGCTGGTCCCCGTCGAGGCCGCCGGTGACCGTCTGCGGCAGGTTGGGGCTCGACAGCCGCGCCATAATGCGGACCTCGCGCATGAACCGCGCGGCGTTGGCGTCTGCCTCCGTCAGCGACACCGGCGTGCCGTCCCGCCGGCGCAGGAGCCTCTTGACGGCCACGGTGTCGCCGGTCTCCAGGTCCCGCGCCCTGCGAACCTCGCCCATGGCGCCGCGCCCGAGCACCCCGAGAAGCTCGAACCGGCCCGCGATCACTTCCGAGCTGTCCATTGCCCGCTCATCTCGCTTCCTGGCGCCGCTAGCTCAGCGTAGTCTAATGAATACATTGAGAATCAATGGACTGTTAGTGCCGCTTAGGTGGCATTAGCGCACCGTCCGCCAGGCTCGCGTGGAGCAGTTCCGCGAGTTCCCCGCCTAGGTCAGCGAGATCGCGAAGTGCCGCGCGGAAGCCGCTGACGTCCCTGAACGCCTCGCCGTATAGGCGCTGCTCCTCCAGCGGCAGGTGCGGGACCGCCAAGCGGCGGGCGTCGATCCTGATGCTGGCCGTCCCGTAGCTGGCCTGCCGCGCATTCGGCCTGGCAGAAAGCACTCCGCCAAGGAACCACGGATCCATGCGAGCCAGGTCAGGGCGGATCAGGTGGAGCCCTTCGCCCAGGACCGCCCCGTCGTGCTCTCCCGTGGCGACCAGCGCCTGGGTCAACTGGTCCAGGCCTGCAGGGATGATGACATCTCCCGCGGAGACCGTGACCCAGGCATCCTGCAGTGCCTCCGCGGCAACGACTCCCGAGGGCGCCCTTCCGGCCCTGACGTCGGCGCTCGTGAGCACCGCGAGCGCGCCCGCCGGCCCCTGTTCTCCGCTTGCCGGCCCGGGTCCCTGAGCCCGGTGGAGCGCGACCAGTCCGCTGCGCGCCAGTTCAGCCACGGTCAGAGTTCTCCAGCGCTCCCCCTGGCCGCGAGTCCGCCAGCCGCTGCCAGGTTCGAGCTTTTCGAGGGCGGCTGCCGCCTCGTGCAGCCGGACGCGCAGGTGGCTGAGCGTTGCGGAGGTCTGCGACGGCGTCTTCCCCGGCCCTGCCGCGCCGACGTGCCGGGCGGGAGTCAGGTCGACAGCCTCGTCGAGCAGGTCAATGGCCCGCATGACCCGCCACGTGCCAGACCGGTCACCGCCAGCCCCGCCGCTGCGCGGCTCTGCCGTTCCGCCGCTGAAAGCGCGCCAGGCTCCGAGCAGGGTGTCCTGGACCTGCTGCCAATCGGCTTTCGTCCCGGCCACTGCCGCGCCTGGCGCTTCCGCGAGATCGGCAAGCAGGACAAGCGGGTCCGACGGCCCCGGCCCCTGCGGTCGTTCCAGGATCCACAGCTGAAGCGGGATGTGGCTCGGCCTAGCCACGCCGGGCGGCAGGGACACCACGGCGCGGAGCGCGCCGCGGCGCAGGAACTCCGTCCTGATCCGCCGGCCGGACGGCCTGGATGCCACGGCTGGCGGCATCAGCATGACGGCCCGGCCGCCGGGCCGCAGGTGAGCGAGCGCGTGCTGAACCCAGGCCAGTTCCGACTCAGCCTTCGGCGGGATGCCGTACTCCCAGCGCGCGTCACCGGCCAGCGCCTCCTGGGGCCAGTCACGGCTGGCGAACGGCGGGTGGCAGACCACCGCGTCGGCTTGCAGCCCGCCGTAAGAGTCCTCGGTCAGCGAGTCTCCCCCGCACACGGCCACCTCGGCCTGCCAACGCCTGGAACGGAGGCGGAGCTCGGCTAGGGCGGCCATCGCGTCGTCAAGTTCCTGGCCGCAGACCGTGGCCGTCCCGCGTTCGAGGACTGCGGCCAGGGTCTCTCCGGTGCCGCAGGCCGGGTCCAGCACAACCCCCTTGCCAGGGTCGGCGAGATCCGCCATCAGCGCGGCAAGCGGCGCCGGCGTCGCTATCACGCCCATCGCCTCGGCGTACTTGCCAGTCAGCGACTCGATGGCCCGCTCCGGGCCGATCTCGGCGATCGCCCCAGCTGCTGCCGTGCCAACGCGCGCGTGCAGTCCAAAGTCACCCGCCGACTGCGGCTGCGGGGTACTACCGGACAGGGCGATAGCCATCCCGGCAACCGCGCTGCCCAGCTCCGTCTCGGTTGCCGCTTCGAGGACCGCCTCCCACAGGCGCTCCTCCGACGGAAGCTCGGGCAGCGCTCCCCTGCTGGCCAGCCACGTTTCCACCTCGGCCCTGTCGTAGGCGGGACTGGCATCCGTCCCGCCGGATGGCGCAGGGAAGTCGGGATGACGACGGCGCCAGTTGCTGACGGTCGCACGGGTGACGCCCGCGAGGCGGGCGATGTCCGCGGCGGTCAGGCTGGCAAGTTCAGGCATGACGCTCCTCCGGCAGGTTGCCGTCATGTGAACGGCGACATGTGTGAACACTACCATCATCGTGATGCCGTTTGACAATGCTTTCAGTTAGTGGACTCTTACCCTGAACCTCTGCTGACTACGCGTCAGTTCCAGGGACCGCAGGCACAAGTGTTTCGTCTGGCAGCCAGGCACGAGAGCCAACAACTGCTTCCGCGCCCGCTGCCGCGTCCGCATAGGAACCCCGAATGAACTCATGGCAGCCCCGGCAGACCGCGCCGGGCCGCAGCAGCGGATCGCCGCTGCTCGCCGTCAACTTCCTCCCGGTCACCTACACGGCCGACAAGTTCCCCGCCGACATGATCCCGTTCGAGTCCCCGGAGCAGTTCAGGGAGCTGAGGGCGAAGCTGGCCGGAACGCACGCGGTGATCCGCGCGGGCGACCGGATCGTGTGCGTGCCCTTGTCGGCGGACGCCCCTTCCATCGGCAGGCGGTCAGAGCTGGATGTCCGGGAAGACCGTAGGATTACCGCTCATCTCGTTGAGGAAGCCCTAGTCCGCGACGTGCTCGCCCGCTGGTACAAGTTCCGGAGCCTCAACCCCCCGAAATTCGTGCAGCGCTCCCACGACCTCTTCCAGGAGACCGTGCAGGCCCTAGGAAACGAACTCGACGGGGTCCACGTGTGTCCGCAGTACTCTCTCAGCGCCCGAGCAACGGGCCCGACCGGCGGGCCAGGAATCCTCCTCGGAATCAAGACCCGCTACGAGATCAGCCTCCCGGTTAGCGAGCTGATCCGCCGCGGCGTTCCCGTCACGGGGCGCTACATTCTTGTTGAACCCGACGAGCTTGACCCGCGCCTTGACCCAGTGGCTGCCCGCCGCCTCGCCGGAGTCATCGAGGCGATCGCTGAAGGCCTGCTGCTCCTGGGGGACGCTCCCCGCAGCAGGGAAGTGCCAGCCGACGCCGCCTGGCTGGAGGGCCGCAGGGAAGTCGTGCATGACGTCATTCACGCCCTCGCCGGGACGGCTGCCGAAGAGATCCTGAATCGCCTGGACAAGGCCGCCTTCGCCGTGACGAGCGCAGAGGGACGGCTCGCCAAGACCTGCGAGCTCGCTGACTGGTTTGGCCGCCGCCGCCTGAACCTAGCGTCCGGCCTGGCCGCCACTGTAGGCCTGCCCGTGGGGGCCGAAGGGCCGAAGCGCACTCCGCTGAAGAGCCGGCGGCTCGCCGAGCCAACGTTCGAGTTCGCTCCCGGCGGCGGGAAGACAGCCCAGAGCGCCACGCGCGGGCTCGACGAATACGGGCCGTACGACTCGGAGAGCTTCACCCCGAAGAACCCAGTGATCGCCGTGGTAGCCCCGGCAGCGTTCAAGGGAACTGCCGAGGTTTTCATCCGCAGCTTCCTCGACGGCGTCCCGCGTTCCTCCTTCACTAAGGGGTTCACGCGGAGGTACCACCTGGGCTCATGCGAGGTAGCATTCGAGGCGTTCGGCTCCAGTCCCGACGACGTGGCCGCGTACAGGAACGCCTGCCTTTCCGCGCTGCAGAAGCCGAGGAAGCCGGACCTGGCGTTCGTCATAACCAGCGAGAAGCAGGAAGCACTCCGCGGGAACGACAGCCCGTACCTGGTCTGCAAGTCCGTGTTCATGGGGCAGGGCGTCCCGGTCCAGAACATCCAGATCGAGACGGTCCGCGGGGACGGCCTCGCGTACCCGCTCGACAGCATCGCCCTCGCCTCGTACGCGAAGCTCGGCGGCACTCCCTACGTCATCGCCGCAGCGGCAGCGATGACGCAGGAACTGGTCATCGGTATCGGCAGCGCCCACGTCCGGCAGGCCAGGCTCACCGACCCCGAACGGGTCGTGGGGATCACGACCGTGTTCAGCGCCGACGGCAGCTACCTGCTCTCCAACCAGTCCCGGGAAGCCGACTACGCGGACTACCCGGCCGAGCTCCTCCGGTCGCTGGAGTCATGCATCGGGCATGTCAGGGAACGCAACGGCTGGCAGTCGGAGGACGCGCTCCGGCTCATTTTCCATGTCTTCAAGCCGCTGAAGGACATCGAGGCCAGGGCCGTGAAAGACCTCGTCCAGAAGCTCGCCGGCCAGTACGCGAAGGTTGAGTTCGCCTTCCTCACCGTGAGCGACGACCACGACTGGCTGCTCTTCGACCAGCACAGCAGCGGCTACAACGGCCGCGGCAAGGGTGTCCCCGGCCGGGGCCACGCCATCGGGGTCAGCCGCAGCGAGATGCTGGTCTCGGTGACCGGACCACGGGACATGAAGCTCCGCCTGCAGGGCCTGCCCAAGCCGCTTCTGCTCAAGCTCCACCGCGAGTCGACCTTCACCGATATGGAGTACCTGGCCGGGCAGGCCTTCCGCTTCACCGCCATATCCTGGCGGCGCCCCTACCCCTCGCGGAAACCCGTGACGATCCTGTACTCCGATCTCATCGCCGGACTGCTCGGCCACCTACGGCATGTCAAGAACTGGAACTCCGACATCGTCTCTTCGCCCGCTCTCCGCGACAAGAGGTGGTTCCTGTGACCGCGCCGCCCGACGGCACCTCCCCGGCCACGGCCTACGCGAACTCGTGGCTCACGATGGCGGCCCAGCGGATCGCCGCGGACGCCACCTCCGGCAGTATCGACGCACTGCTCGCCCGCTACTTCCTCGGCAGCACGCCGGTGCCCGGCCTGGGCCAGGACAGCAGCCGACTGTCCGCTTCCTGGGTGGAGGAGCACCACGACCGCCTCTGGCAGACCCCGGTCGTCGCCGCTATCGGCTACGGTCTCGCTGGCGCCCTTCCCGGCGTGCAGGCCAGTGCCCGCAACATGCTCGTCCCCAGCCTCGCGCGGCTTATGAGCCGCAACCCCTTCGCCGACCGGCTCACCTTCGTCTACGATCTCCCCCAGCTAGTCGGCATCGGTCTCGCCGCTCAGGCGGTCGCCGCTGACCTTCCCGCGTTCAGCGAGTGGCTCTCGGACATCCTGCAGGATGATCGCCTCCAGCCGTCAGACCGCTTCCAAGCACTTCTTCGCGCGCACGTCCGCGCCCTGCTCAGCGGCCAGCCGGCAGCCATGCATCCGCAGCAGGGTGACGACGTATCCGTCTTCGCCCTGCGCTACTGGATGGCCAGCACCGGAACCGCGCAGCCGCCCGACCCCGCTGAACACCGGGAACTGCAGAAGCGCATCGCCAGCGAAGCCCTGCGCACCGACCCTGCCCAGCTGCCCGTCTCCCGGATCTCGCTCATCTACCGCGCGGTTACCGCGATCCTCGACGCGAGCATCGAGCAGACGATCCTCAGCCGGTCTCATCTCGTGACCGTTCTCAGCCGGTTCGAGACCGCGATGCGCCGCTGGCGTTACGACGAAAGCAGCATGAAACAGCCGATCCGGTGGCCCGTCATCGCCGAACGCGAAGTTCAGGACATCCTCTGGCTCATGCTCCGCCCGGTCTTCGACGACCTCGTGGACGAGGAGACCCTTCCCAAACTCGGGCACAGCACCTACCGCGCAGACTTCGGCATCCCGAGCCTTGGCATACTCATCGAGGTCAAGTACGTACGCAAGAGCAGCGACTTCAAGGAGATCGAGAAACAGGTACTCGAGGACTCCGTCGCCTACCTCAACGGCGTCACTGCCTACAGAGCGATCGTCGTCTTCATCTACGACGAGTCCGCCTCAGTCCAAGAGCACGACACCACGGCCAGCGCGCTACGCAGTATCGACCGCATCAGCGACGTCATCATCGTGTCCAGGCCCAGCCAGCTCGCAAGACGCGCTCTTCCCCGTCAGCCCGCGGATACAGGCAAATCTGCACGTCAAACCTCGCGTAAGTAGGCCCCTCCGCATCGAACTGCGCGCTGGCCCTGCCGGAACGGACATGGCGGTGGCCCTGGCGGCCCTAGTCGCCTCGGTCGTGATCCTCGGGCCGGCGGGGGAGCGCACCGTTCCGGCGGCGGACTTTCACCGGCTGCCCGGCCGCGAGCCGGAACGCGACAACGTACTGGAGCATGGCGAGCTGTTCGTCGCCGCGGATCTCCCGGCGGCCTCGCCGCTGTGGCTCTGTAACTGAGTTTTGACGCTGACTGCGAACTCCGCGTATCGAAAGGTTCGCGACCCGCGTACGCGTTTGGTCTCGGTCGCGGCCGCGCCGCGGGTCGACGACGATGTGATCACCAACGTGGCCATCACGCTGGGCGGCGTGGCCCAGGGGCCGTGGCGCGCCCCGGCGGCCGAGGAGCAGCTGCGCGGCACGGCGTGAGGTTCACGCAAGCACTCATGATTCCAGGAGCCCTTGCGCAATTCCTTACACGCGACCTTGGGCTCAGCACCCCGGACGAACCGCCAGTCCAACTCAGCGTCTGGCTGAACGCGCCGCACGCTCTGACCACGTTGGCTGACGTCGGCGACCTCAAGTCGCTGCCAGGATCCGCACAGGCGAACTGGTTCATCGGCTACGCCGTCGCTGACGAGAACGAGACCTCCACGGCGGCCACTGCCCAGGATTTCCTTGCCCAATGTGTGACTTCAGTCTGCATCTCGACGGCTGGGAGTCGATCACAGTAGATCATCGAGGATGATCAGCAATCCACACCAGTTGTCGGCGGTACGTGAATACTGACCCCGGTGCGGCGGGATGGTAGCAAGCCGTGCCAATGGGCGAGCCGCCTACCGTCACAGCCGTCGCCAGTTAACTCGCTTCTGCCTCGGTATCGGCGCTGCGAGCGGAGTAGCGGCGAGCGCGGACGTAAGCCTGTTGGAGACGGTCGCGTTTGATGCCCAGGCGCATGGCGACCTGGGACATGGTTGCGTCCTGGTAGCCGTCGTACTCCCGCACGAACTCCGCGTCCTCGACAAGGTCGACTGCCCGCCGGCTGATCCGCTTGCCGGGCTTCCAGCCCCGTTCTGGCCGTGCCCCGGGCAGGTCGATGTGGTCGTCGTCCCAGGCCAGCGGTGGCGCCCACCCGCTGCGCGCCGCGCGTAACGCGATGACCTGGGCGGCTTCGCGGTCCTCGGGGGTCGCGCTCGGCGGGTCACGGTTCCATAGCTGATCGTAGGCGTCGGCGACGCTATGGGCGAGGTGCGGGGTGATGTCGTCGCGGCTGTAGAGCGCGCTGCTAACCAGCGAGGCCGGGATGCGGGTTTCCCGCTGGATGGCCTGCGGCGACCAGGAACGGGCGGCCAGGGCTCGCAGCCGACGCTGCGTGCCCGCGGCAGATGGCCCGGCGCCCGGCGGGGCGGCCTGGCCGGCGGCTTGCTGCAGCCTTGGCTGCATACCCGGCGGTGGCATGGCCTGGTCTCCTGTTCGACGTGCGGGCATGACCCCGGTCACGGTTCCCGGTCAGGGATCTCGTGCTCTCGGGCGTGTGAGTGGAGCAGGGCGGCGGCGCGGGTGTCGCCGGATGCGAGGGCGGCCAGGTCGATCCGGCCCCAGCCCCGCGACGGCAGGGTGAGGTCGGGCTCGGTCAGCGGGACGGCTTCGGAGGGGCGGGTCGCGGCGTGTAGATGCAGGCGTAGAACGCCTCCAGGTGCTCGCCTCGGGTGCCCTGGGCGCGGACCCCGGCGAGCAGGGCGCGGGCCAGGGCCGGCCGGCGACGACGCGGCGGTCGACCGTCTCGGCGACGCCGGGGGATTTCCACTGGATCCGATCGACGGGGTTGGCGGCCAGCAGGCCGATCTCGACGGCGTAGCCGAGCGCGTTGTACAGCACGGACCGCTTGCGGCGCTGGGTCGTCGCGGCGGACGGGGTCCCGCTCAGGGTGACCGCGCAGGCGCCGAGCGCGGCCCGGATAACGGCCGGGTCATCGAGGGCGGCGACGTTCACGGAGGCCGCGGCGATCCAGCCGAGGGCGGCGGTGATGTCGGCGGGGGGCGTGAGGTTGCGGGTGCCGGGGTTGAACGCCCAGGCGAACAGGGCGAGGTCGCGGGCGCGGTCGCGGGCGAAAGCCCGGGCGAGGACCAGGTCGTGGCGGCGGGTCATGCGGTGCCTCGGGCGGCGCGGAGGCGGAGGGCGTCGAGCCAGTGTGCGAGTTGTGGCACGGCACAAGGGCGGCACCGGTATGAGGACTGGTATCTGGCTCAGGGGCAGTTCCAGTTCGCCAGGCCAGCTCACTGGTGGTGGCCGACCCTGGCCGCGCGCATGACAATGGCCCTGCTTCCTGTCGACCAGCAGAGCTGCCAGTTGATCGAGAACTGGGCCGCGCTGGCCAGTTCCTGGAGCATCCGGCTGGCCGCGGTGCAGGTGCTGGCAGCGAGCTGGCCAGGCATCCCGGTGTCGGCAGGTTCCTCCGCGAGCATGCCATCACCGATCCGCACGAAGACGTCCGCCGGGCCGTGGTCGAGGCTGTGGCAGCGGGCTGGGCGGACGACCCAGGCACGGTGCCGTGGCTGCGGCAGCAAGGCGTCAGCGGCCCCATCGGAACATCCGCCAAGTGGCGGTGCAGGCGCTGGCAGCGGGCTGGCTGGACGATCCGGCCACAGCACCATGGCTGCGTGAATGTGCCGCGGGCGACCCTGGCGGTCCGGTCCGGCTGACGGCGGTGCAGTCGGTGACGGCGGGCTGGCCCGATGACCCGGACACGGCACGTCTGCTGCGGGACTGCGCCGCCGCCGACATTGACTGGGAGGTGCGGAGAGCCGCAGTTCAGGTGCTGGCCGCCGGCTGGCGTGACGATCCGGAGATCGCGGCATGGCTGCGCGCCCGGGCGACCGCAGACATCCACGGAAACGTGCGGCAGGATGCGTCGAGGAGCTGGCAGTACTGCGCTAGCGATGGGATGGCGGACTGATCCGGATACGATCGACTGGCTGAAAACCCGTGCAATCAGGAGCAAGTACGAGGGAGTGCGGGAGGCTGCCAACGCGGTCCTTGCAGCGTCCGGGCAGAAGGGGCCGGAAACGAGTGCTTAGGTTCGTATCCGGGCGGCCGACGAGCAGCGCAGCGGGCTGCGGCTGACGGCAATCGAAGCACTGGCCAGCAAGTGGCGGGGTGTCGTAGGAACCTCATCAGTCCTGCGGGAGCGCGCAGCGGACGACCCGGTGGCCTATGTCAGGCGGCGGGCAGCGGAAATGCTCGGCCTCGGCTGGCGGGGCGACATCGAGGCCGGCACCGTGCTGCGAAAGTGCGCATCTGGCGACGTCAGCAGACATGTCCGGCGGACCGCTCTGTAGGCACTGGGATCCGGCTGGAGGAGTGATCCTCAAGCGGTATCCGTCATCCGCGGGCGGGCCGCTACCGATCCCGATCCTGCTGTCCGGCAGACGGCAGTGGATGTACTGGCGCTGGGCTGGCGGGAGGATCGCCAGGTAGTCAGCCTGCTGTCCGACCGGGTCGCCGCTGATGATTGCTGGTATGTCCGCCTCTCGGCGCTGGAGGCGCTGGCGTTCGCCTGGCCGCAGGACCCGGACGTCGCAGCCCTGCTCCGCGCATGCGCCGCGAATGATCGTCATCAAGAGGTGCAGGAGGCTGCTGTCCAGGCGCTGGGGAAGATGAACAAGCCCGGCACGGCGCGCAAGCCGACTTAGCCGGCCCAGGGAGGCGGTCGGCGCGTGCGGCGCCGCTGACCGGGGCGGCAGTGGCACGGAACGGTCGGCGGCCTGCGCCCAGCGCACGCTCGCCATCACCTACGGCGACCGACTCAAGCTCAGCTAGCCGGAGACCTCAGGCAAAAATCCTGACAGGCCCCCAGAAACCCGGCGTGGCGCGCACTCCCGCCGTTCGGCGCGATGGCCGGCTGGTTGATGATCTCTGGTTGGGTAGCGTAGATCATGCGCGGCCAACTTGTTCGCACGGCATTCCTAATCGACGGCGCGCACTAGTCCGGTTAACGACCATGTGATCGATCACTTCGCTTGATCGAAGCTCCTGGGACCTTCGCACGCCCGGTCCAGTGCACAGGCTGGCGATTCGCTTGCAGTACGCCGCACCGCGGCCGTTCACTGCGACATGGGGGTTCAAGTCGGTTTTCACGGGGGTTTCGAGTCGGCTCCGCTGGCCGTCCAGCCTGGCTCTGGCCCCTGAGTGACTCCGGACCAGCAGCCGCCCTAGACGGCAGGCAGCGTTTCTGCACGTCAGAGAGCAGACGGCCCGTCCGTCTCCTGGAGATCAATATCGGCGCCGTAGCTTATAGAGCAATGTGGGGATACGGGGTCGATCGCCGACATGAACCCCCATCTACGCTGCCAGCCGGTTGAGTGATCCCGCCTCTTCGCTCCAGGCAAAGCGGCCGCCGCCCGAGAACCCAGCCCTGGACGCCGGGCTCTCGGCAGCGCCAGTCTTCGGCCGTAATGCGCAAGTGACCTCGATATCTGACCTCACGCCAGCATCGGTGCCAGGTTGCCGGGTACATGCCACCAGGTCCACCGCAGGTCGACGGCAGGTCCGTCAAAGGTCCACGCAGACACCGCGGCGCGGCGGCTAACCTCGATTCCCGGTGAGGCAGTTTGACTGGTGTCCCCTCTATGCGACATCGCTGACCAGGGCAGATGACCTGATCTCAATTAGTCTCGCTGAACGGGCTAACCACGATTGCTGTTGCTGGATAGGTCGGTGCCGACCGGCACGCAGCGGTGACCTCCCGATATCTGGAAGATCATCTGCGGACTGCATGCTACGGCGCTACGGTTGGCTTGTGATCCGGTCATGATCAGGTGACGTTCGCCCTGGTCGCCGCCCCCGGTATCCAAACCTCAACTGGATTACCGCACCGGGAATCGAGGCTAACGGATGCACCGCGCGGGCCGCCCGGCCGGGCGCTGCGTCGCGGACGAGAGCGGCAAGTACCAGCCCGGCGAAGCGGTGATCATCACAGCGCTCCCCGGGGCGGCAGCAGCGTTGCTTAGCCTGCCGCGAGATCCGGTCCCGCGGGAACAAGCCGCGCTCGCCGACGGATTCTGCGCGGACCGGACGAGTGCCATCAATGATCATTCCTCGGGCTGGCAGACCCGCCGACGATGCCCCGGATGACTGGCGCAGCCAGGGAACAAGGGGTCGTCCGGGCCGCTGGTCCGGCCCGGACGCTGTCCGCTATATGTCCGTGCACAGCTGGACTCAGCCGGACTCTCATGGACTCAGCGGGACCTCGTCAGGCCAGAAGCAGCAGCCCGTGAGCCGCAATATGTGCAGGTCACGGGCTGTTTCCGCTGGTGGTGGCAGGTGCAAGGTTCGAACTTGCGTAGGCTGAGCCGACGGTTTTACAGTGAGCCGATCCCGACCCATCTGAATAGCCGCTGACCTGCTATTTCTCCATTTCCCGCCGCATGAAATCCGCGTTCTGTCCGCCCCGCGTCCGTGCATATCGAGTCGCCCAGGTCAGCGTGCCAAGGCCGCGGAGCACGTGTCCCACGGAGTCCAGCGGAGTCCGGCCATGTCCCATTCTGCTGCCGCATCTTTATTCGGCCCGGAGCCGGGCCGACCTGCTGGGCCGAAGGCCATGGACACGCCTGCTGCCGCAACCGACTGAAACGGTCACACCTTAGAAATCCGGTTGTGCGCCTGTTTTCACGCAGTGCCCGCCGCAGATTTCGAGTCGAGATCGACGCGGTGGAACCGACCTGGTCGCCGGGTACTCGGCCTGGCTGTCCTCGCGCTCCGCAGAGACCGGAGCAGACCCTGCGCGACAATGCCCGACATCGCAGCTGACGCCAATACCGCACGGGTGGGCGGCCTCTCCCCGCTCGGTGCGCTCGTCATGGTCACCGTCGTGCTTGCGCCGCTGTACGCCTTCAGCCACGCTTGGGGCTGGCTGTTGAACTGGCAGGACGTACTCACCCGGCCAGGACCTGAAGATGTCGGCATCTGTGCCCGCGCCGACCTGGGGGTCGTGCCAGTGGTCGCGGCAGCCATTGCGATGGCGCTGTTCCTCAGCTGGTGGACATTCCAGGCAGGTTTACCTGACCACGGCCCTCTCTGCCAAGCAAGGTTGGTCAGCTGCCGTGGAGGGCGCAGCTGCGGACTTCGTGTCATGTGACCGAGTCGACTTCACTGGACGGGCAGGCATCATCGCGGGATGCTTCCAGGCGTGAGCAATTCTGTGGCGGACATCCGTCGGGCGCTAGCGCATGG
>Ga0307375_10001430_pt1 | contig 26091 bp, 44 predicted proteins | sample TR1MG_FD_202531 | JGI IMG/M metagenome (GOLD analysis project Ga0307375, IMG submission 202531) | Soil microbial communities from Risofladan, Vaasa, Finland - TR-1 | ecosystem: Environmental > Terrestrial > Soil > Coastal area > Acid sulfate soil | place: Finland: Risofladan, Vaasa | collected...
GTCAGTGATCTTCGACTCGCTCCGCTCCATCGACGGCTGGACGGACAACGGCGGCGACTACAAGCGCAACTACGTTGCCGACTACCTCGACTACCTCTACGCCACGAGTGGTAAACATGGCACGCAACAATAGTGAGAAATCACCCTCCGGCGACCCCGTGGTTGACGCGGCTCTGCGCGCGTGGCTGCGATTGGACACCGAGTTGATGCGCAGCGACATCCGCGAAGACGAGCGATTGCGCCTTCGTATGCGAGAGAACGAAGCATACGGTGTCCTGAGCGATGACCAGCGCCTCCTGCGCTCGAGAATATGCATGGGCGCTCGCCATCCTAGCTTCAGAGAGAACCTCCTGGCCCTCTACGGCCACGAACCCGAGTTCAAAAATGGCACGCAATCGAAGTGAACATGTCCCCTTCCCTGAGCTGAGCGCGGACATCCATCTCTACTACAAGCTCCACACCAATGGGTCCTACCACCGGCGTCGGCAAATCTGGGGGAGGATGGCCGAAGACGACCTGGAATGGCTACGGAAAAACTGGTCAGGTGACAAGCACAACGCGCTGATGCGCTATTACGCAAATCTACATAAGGCCGAGTGCCTTGAACGAGACAAACTGAAAAGGAAAGAGAAAAGATGAACAAGACAAACCATTTCGCACTCGCTACCACCCTGCTCCTCGGCATGCTTTCGGGCGCCACCATCCGTTGCAACGTCGACGATGACAAGGACAAAGACAAGTCGGAGTCCGCTGACTTCGTCGACATTCATGGCCACGACATTCAGGACGCTGTGTCCGAAGCCTTGCCAGGGGCGCTCGTCGACTTCGGGAATCCGGACTTCCAGTGCATGGCCATCGGCTCCATCGACCGTGACCACGACACGGACTTCGACGTCCTGTTCATCACCGGCTGTCACGAACAGTAGCGCCGCCCTCACCTCCCTCCGCCTCGCACATGTCCATCACGCCCATCACAACCTCAGGCAACGCCGTCGTCGGACGCGTTGTCGAGTACTACTCGAATTCCCAGGTTGCGGATGTCCGAAGCGTAGTGTTGGCTTACGCGCTGAATGACCGAGGGCGATTCGTGCTCCTCGTTGAGCCACGGAGTTACTACTGCGCCGAGAAGGAGGCTTGGGTCACCCCTAAGAAGGCGGCGGAGCTGGAGACAATAGACGCCTCGTCGTGCAAATTTTCGCGCATCGAAGCCGGCGAGATGCCGGGCAGCACCTACCGCAAGGAAGGCTGATACACTGAGCCTCTCAGTTGCCCTGGCGGGCGAAAGAGTCAAGGGCGTCCCCAATGGTGGGGGCGCCCTTTTTTTGTTTGGGTGAGACATCATGGAAGACTTCATCTTGCAGACCCTCGCATTCGTACCTCCTCTCGCTGTATGCGCGATTTTCTGCGCATACATCCTGCTCCGTAAGGGGCTGGCAGCCGGCAGCCTAGCCGTCCTGGTCGTCTCGTACGCCTGGGCCTACTTCACCTTCGATACGCCGCCTGGGGCCGTCATGATGGCCTGGTGGTGCGGCATCAACTGGGTCTGCACGCTCGCCTTCCTCGGCTTCCTGCGGCTCTCCGCGATGCTCCAGTCGGGTCGACTCCGCATCTTCTCCAGCAGCCTCCTTCGCCAGGAATAAGACCATGGGCCCCTTTCGCAAGTGCACCTGCAAGGCGGACGTAAAACTGCGCCGCCGCCGCGTAGAGTCGCTCTCCGTATCCGGCCGACGTGTCGGACCCTTCACCCTTATGATCCACGAGCCCGGCTGCCTCTCACCCAAAGGTGATAACGGCGCCGCGATGTGGCTATTCGCCTGCAAAAGCACGGATAAGTCCGCCAAGACCATCAAGGTCACGCACGATGGGAACCTGTACATGCATCCGCATGCCGACCACCGCGGCAAGCTCTTCCCTCGGGCCGGATGCGGCACAAGAGTCTCAGAGATGGTCAGGGCTGGGGACTGGGACGGTGCCTTTGACGCGTTCAAGGCCGCGCTCATGCTGCCAACCGGCGCAATTGAAGGGGCCCCGTGGGCAGCCTTCCCCAAGACTGAATCCGAGTCAACGGACGGCCCACAGAAAGTCTGGTTGGTGACAGCCAGCATCACCGACTCCCACGGAGTCGACGTCGCGCCCTGGGGGATCTTCGGCAGTGAAGAGCTGGCCTGGAAACATGTCCACAGTAGAGATGGCATCAGATGGGTGAAGCTTGCAGGGCCACGTCACCTGCTTTACGGCTCCCCCGCAGACGACTGCGACGATTTCTTTCCAGGCATGGTCGAGGCCGAGGTGACGGTCTCCCAACACACCGTCATCACCTAGGTGAACCCACATGGCACGCAATCACAGTGAAAAGATCGACCCTCGCAAGCTCGAGTATTACCAGCGCATGGTCGCCCTCAAGAAGGCCGTCGAGCTAGAGGGACGAGACTTTGGAGGCGGAATATGCCTGGTAGACGTAGGGGGCGACGCGGAAAGGCGCCGCGATGCCGTCTACGAGCTGAGAGACCGACCCTTTTTCAGAAAGTGGACGCGGGATCTCATTGGTAGGTACCCAGCATCTGAGCTGGACGGCCGCAGGGGATGGGACAAAGACCTCGCGCGAATTGAAAAGGACTTGGGCGTCGATGGCACGCAATCGTAGTGAAAAGATCGACCCTCGCAAGCTCGAGTACCACTCGTGCCTAGCGGCCCTCAAGAAGGCCGTCGAGGACGAGGGCGGAGATTTCAATGCGCACTGGCTCCACTATGCCCCTGGCGGTGAGGCTGACCGAGCCTTTCGCAGACTCCAACGTCTCAAAGACGGCGAAATCTTCACATGGATATTCGAGCTGGCCGACATGGAGTATGACCTAGGTCAGGACCTCATCGGATGGGCCGCAGACCTCGCGCGAGTTGAAAGGGACCTAGGCATCGATGGCACGCAATCGCAGTGAGCAATCGCCTGACTCGGCCAAGCGCCCACCGGCCATGAGCGTTGAGAGGATGTCCGACGTGCTTCGCAGCATCAAGGTGGGCGACAGATTCCGCGTTTGGTACCACGCCAGGGGCCGCTACGAGGATGGGGCCGCTCGCGGATTATTCATCGATAGTGTTTACCTCTACGCAAGCGAGGTGGACGCCGTCCACCTCGGTCATCCGAAGTATTTCACCTGCGCCGACAGGCCCATTATCGGGCTGTGGGTCGACACCACGGGCCACGAAAGTTTCAGCGCCGACCACTGCCATCTTTTTCACGCAATCGAGTTGATATGAGAAATAGAAGCGAATCAACCCCCGTCCGTCCCGCTAACCGGATGACCGACTCGGAGATCTACTCCGTCGTGCTTGGTCTCACAGCTCAGACAGAAGTCCGCATCTGGTTCGGAGATCTCGAAGAGTTCATCGACGAGAATGCCGACGAATGGGACGAATGCGACGCACTCTTTCGTGAAGGCGAAGAGTTGACCGACGCTGAAGACGAAGCCGTCCGCAATGGGACGCCGCTGAACTGCGTCGTCAGCAGCATCGCCACTGAGTACGACGAGGCCGTTGTCATGCTGGAGGTTGGAGCCCTGTATGACACCTATAACATCGAAATCGACCGTCACGCCCTCAATGGCATCTACCACATCGAGGTGACGCAGGCGGGGCTGCCGCCAGCTGAGACCATAGAGTTCAGCAATGGGTACATCACGTTCCGGCTCGACCCCGCTGCCGAGCACATCCGGCTCGACGGCCGCGATGCCGATGTGGAGGAGGGCGAGGAGCTTTACCGTGCGCTTGGACGCTGGTTACGTCACAAGGGCGTCGACCTCTCCGACGGTCCGGCCTGAGTTCACCTCCACCATGCATGGGCACCTCAATCTTGGGGTGCCCATCTTTTTGTTTTGAGCGAGAGCGGGCAACCCCCGGGCCATAACTATGCCGACGTCAACCACAACGCGAAGAGCGAGCAAGAAAGCCACCAATAAGAAGGTTGCCAAGAAGAAGGTGTCCAGGAAGGTCAGCCTCGACGACGCCTTCAATCTGTCGAATGGACAGCCGAAGCCAAAGGCGAATGCTAAGAGGGCTTCCAAGCCGAAGGCTAGTGACAACGACGTGCTATCGCATGTCATGGCTGTTCGCTGCACCTCATGCTTCGCGCTTGTTTATTCGCGGTGCCAAGGCGACCAGCGTGCATGTCACTGCCGCACCGTCTCAGCCAGCGGCGGCCCCACGGACATCATTGTCAACGCGGGGGCGCTCGGTGCGAGAGTGACGACTCTGGCACTCGAAGTCCCGGTCACGCGCGGCCAGCTTCGGCAAGATTGGCAAACACAGAAGGGCCATTTCGGGCTCGTCCGTTTCCCTACCAGCGCCTTTCGATGTCTGCTCAACGCCCTATTCCCCGTACGTTTCCACGACGGGATGGGCCGGTTCCATGGGGAGCTTGCAATCGCAAACCCTCGCAGCCTGCCTGAGCGCGCCGCGTTCGAGACGAGTAGCTGCCCAGGCCGAGGGCCCCTTTGGATCTCCAACAATGAAGTGTGGGGCAAGATCGCCTACCGCATCCATGATAGGCGCTCGCCAGGTCCGGTTCACGAGAGCGCCTCGATGACCAAGATTATACCGGTCCCCTTACTGGCACAGCTCACTTCGTATAACCCCTTCGTCGATTTTGGTAGGGGCTGGCAAGACGCCTTGAAGATCTACGCCAGCAGGACACCAGACTGGACAGAGAAGCCTGCTCGAGTCCGCGACCTGATGTTCTTCGATGTGATGGCGCTCAAGGGAACGAAGACGCAGAGCGGGTATCGCAAGAGGCTCCTGGCCAAGTCACGCATCGGAAAGCTCATCGTCGAATCGAAAACGGGTGAATGAGATGCTCGAATGGGAAGACTGCATACCTGACTCGCCGGGGGCGTGGCGGAAGATCCGCTTGGCGAATGTCAGCTCGAAGCTATCGGGCTGGGAAGAGGACACCAACTTCCTCTTCTTCGCTCTGAGAAACTGGCCCAAGGACATGGCCTTGGTGGCTGACGGTGGCTACCGAGCCCAGTCACCAAGAAGCCGCATGCGCACGAGGCACGAAGCTTTTGACGCCCTATGGAAAGCCATTGGGACACAGAGAAGAAGAAGGGCGCGTGGCGCTCAATCAAAATGAAAGGAGCTGAACCATGGTAGACAAAGCAATCGCAGCAAGCTTGTTGTTCCTCCTCGTCCTCGCACTGGTCTAGGAGTTGACGACAGCCAACGCCGTCCCGAAAGGGGCGGCGTTTTCGTGCTTAAGTGCGTGGCAGGCAAAAAAGACAGCTTAGATAGACGCGACACGGCCGGCAGCGTCAAGGCCGCGGAGGCACCAGTCCACTACCGGGTCATGAGCGACGCCGAGCTGAGCAACGCCATCTGTCGTGCCGCCATCGCCAAGGGCCACGACCCGGTCAAGGAGGGCGTTGTCGCCAGCAGCGAGGTGATGACCGAGGATGGCTCACAAGAGCTTGCCTATGAATACGAACTCAAGGCGAACCTTACCTTCGCCCTTGCTCGACAGTTCGGCGTCAGCCATAAGGCCGCGCGCCGCGCTGTAGCCTCCACCGGCACCATCCCGCTGGGAGGCGAAGCCTCTCCCCTGGAGCAGTCCATCATGGACATGGCGGTCGCATCGCCTAAGGTTCAAGAACTCCTTCTCGCTGAGGACGAGCCGGACACGGAGATCGCCACCATCGACGACGACGTCCGCTCGGATATCGCCGTCTACGCCAACTTCATCAGGCAGTTCGAGCGATACGACAAATGGCTGCGACCCTTTGCTATCCTCGTCAGCGCGCTGGCTATTTCGAGCGCTGCTGGGATCTCCGGCGGTGGGGCGCTCTTCATCTTCTTCATGGGCTACGGACTTCTGTGTGGAGGATTCAAGGAGATGGTTACCCCCGCTTCACATCCCGAGCCAACTCCCGAGCCGCAGCCTAAGGCTATTAGGTCCAAAGGTCTCTTTGAACCGCGATGCGACGTGTGCAACCGCGCCGTCTCGGACGGTAGATTTTACTCTATTAGACATTTGGCCCGCATTTGCTACGAATGCCAAACTGAGTTCGGGCCCAAAGACTTCACAAGGAATAGATCATGAGCAGCAAGAAGAGCAGCAAGAACACCAAGACGAACCCCGTCACTCATCAAATCGCACACGACCTCAGCCCTGAGCTGGCCGAGAAGGCAGGTCGGAAAGCCATCAACGGATACGCCAAGCAGCACTCGCAGCTCACAGGGAGATGGGAGACGCCGACCTTGTATCGACTGGAGATCAAAGTGCCTTTCAGCAAGCTCACTGGGTTCGTGAAGATCAAAGAGCACGCCATCGTGTTCCACATCGACCACGTGCCGAGCATGTTTGCCGGCTTCGTGTCCAAGGCAGTTGATGTCATCGACGAGTCCGTCAAGCTCACCATCAACAAAACCAAGTTGGAGCAAAAAGGGTGATCTTACTAATCGGTAGCTCCGCCGCGCAGCTTCACATGGATACGCGCGACCCCGTCGATACGGACTTAATCATGGAGATGGGCGACCTCCTGGATTTCGTCGAGAGGAACAACGTCGAAGCGGCACCCGTCTCCAAGACCCGGTTCGTTGGTCACTGGGCCGGCGACATTGTCGAGATGGAAGTCGCGTGGCCCGGCTCGAGCGCAGCCGAACTGCTCGACATCGTGCGTGGCGACATCATCGAGGTGATGGGGCAAAAGCTCTTCCTCCCCACGCTCGACTGGCTCTACACCATCAAGATGTCGCATCGCTTCTTGAAGAACAGTCCGCACTTTCTCAAGACGATGCAGGACATCTACGCTATGCGAAAGGCCGGCGCGAAGATTGCCGACCGTGAGTGGCTCGCACTTCGTGAAGCCGAGACCTACACCAAGGCTCGTCCCAACCTCAACGTCACGAGCGAGACCTTCTTCTCGGAAGGCTCGCAGCGCTTCACCTACGACCACGACTCGGTGCACCGCGCCATGGCGACGATGACCGAGGGGCCCGCCTATCTCCGCTACAAGTCCGACGACAAAGAGGTTTGGTGCGACCAGGAGAAGTGGAAGGCGACGCCGGAGTACATCAAGAGGTACGGCGTTGTCGAAGAGTGCTACGTCCTGGCGATTGAGCGCAGCCTCGTCCCTTTCCCTGGCAAGCTGTCTCCGCAGGAGGCCTTCATCATGGCACTCGAAAAGGTCTGCACCTCGATTACCTCGGGCTGGTTCCGAGAGTATGCTTGGGAGCACTACGACGATATCCTTGAGACGGCGAGCCCTCGTTACTTCGACATCTTCAAGGACAAGGTCGCCAAGGGGACGGTTCAGCTCAGCTCTGAGACCCAACCATCTGTGACCCAGGAGGCCGTACCGGCATGAGCAACAAAAAGACCACACCCATCCACTGGGATATACGCGACACCGCCGAGACAAAACAGGACGCCGTCGCAGCCCTCGCGGACTTCGTCTCCTCCTCCTCAGGCATCCGCATGCTCTGCGCCGCGCCCAACTCTCCGGGCGCTCGCCCTCACCTGCTTGCGGCGAAGGCCTATGCGGAAAAGTGGGAGATCCCCTTCTCCCTTTCCTTCCTCAAGTCGGCGCTGTCGAGCATGGACCACAAGCGATGGAATGGCGAAACCAAGGAGCCTGCGCCGCGAGCGGACGACTTCATCGACCCGCGCGCGTACTGGCTCGCGTTTCGTGAGTGGCGAGACGCGGCGGAAGAACACGTCTGGATGTCGTCTGCCGAGACGTCGGATTGCTAACATGATCGACTTTGAAGACAAGTCCGATGACACCCCAGACGACGTCGTGCCCTCCGAAGCTGAGGAGCAATACGTTGTTATGATAGGTGACATATCCAGTGGGTGGCGCACCGTCGGACCCTTCAGTACATTCGACGAGGCTCAATCCTGGGCCGAAGAAGCCATCGGGAACCAAGAGAACACATGGGTGATGCCTATCTGTCACCCCAACAGCAGAGACGCGAGATTGCCATGAAGAACCAAATGCTTTTAACCATCCTCCTTATTGCAGCCTGCGGTGGCGGTGATGACGGAGACACCTTTGACGCGGGAACGACTGATGCGACACAAGAAGAAACACAAAGCGAAGCGGGCGCCTCCACCAACGAGTCTTCTGGACCTGATTCTTCTGGTACAGCGGAGACAGGCGTTGAAGGCACGGACGGCTCAGGCGATGGTGACGGTGATGGAGATAGCGGCGATGGCGACGGTGATGGTACTGGCGACTCGATGGGGGACGGCGATGGGGATTCATCCAGTACTAGCGTTTCTACTGGGGATGGTGATGGCGACGGTGGTGATGGGGATACGGGCGTCGGAGAAGTCAAGCTTCCTGGAGACGCCTGCGACCCCTTCGTCGACGAGTGCCTCGAGGGCTACGAGTGCCAGGTGAATGACGCTGGTTCGGACGCTAACCCGGAGTTCAGGTGTCGTGAGCTTATTACCGGGTCCTGGTTTGACGGCACCTATGGGGCGGCATGCGGCTCATCTACCTCCTGTCTTCAGGGGCTCAAGTGCGAGTTGTACAGCCGGTTTCCCGATGGCGACTGCGAGACGAGCAGCCGGTGCTGCTTGACCATGTGCACCTACCAAGAGGTCTGCGATGGTGGGTACGAATGCACGGTCACCTGGTGGCCTGCTGACCTCGAAGACTACCTTGACGACTACGTGGGCATCGGCGTTTGCGAAGCGCCGTAGTCACCACATCAAAACGAAAGGGAAGAGCAGATGTCGAACAAGAACAGTGGAATTGCAAAAGCACAAAGGGACGCCCGCCACGAAGAAGCGGAGGGCCGCAACGCGGCCTGGCGAGCGATGTCACCCAAGCACCAGCTAGCAGACCTCGATGCGCGGGGGCTGACGGCTACCAAGCAACGCGCGCGCATCGCCAAGCTCATGGAGAAAGGAGGTAGGTAATGGGAATCCTAAAACTGGCAGGACAAACGGCCGTGATGATTTTGACCGGCAAGTTCGTCAACGAAGGTTTCGACAAGGGGAAGAAGAAGCTCGCCGAGATCAAGGCGCGCCGAGCGGCGTCGGCGGCCGAAGACCCCAAGCAAGTCGGTTCGGTCACACAGGTCGACGAGTAGCACCGCGGCCTCCTTGTCCCCGCTGGGGACTTCACCCTCAACATCGGAAAGGGTCGCCATGAAACGATTCATCCCCTACGCAGCTTACGCTGCAGTCGCAGTCGTAGGCTACATTGTTGGGCGCGTCACCGCACCCGGCAAAAAAGACAAAAATAAAGAGTAGGCCGTTTCGACGGGCTGGCAAAACGCGTCCCACTTCGGGGCGCGTTTTGCGTTTGAGTGAAGGGCTACGCCCCAGGAACAAGCGATGCAACTCAACGAAACCCAGCTGCAATACCTCCGCCACAGCGCTGAACTCATCATCGAAGACCCTCTCAAAGAGATGACCGTGATGTGGATGGACTGGGCGAACGACAACATCGACAATGTCCTCGAACGCAAGGCGAGGTGGTGCAGCGCCGAGAATATCCTTCCCGTCATCTGGGTCTTCAGCGCTGTCACGAGCGTGGCGCCAAAGGCCGTCTTCGCCATCATGCGTCACGTGCTCTCGCTTCGCGTCCTCTCCCACGACTACGACACCCAAGAGGACCTGACGTTCACGGAGGCCTCCGTGTGCCTCGACACCATCATGAGGACCCTCCAGGCTCCCTCCGGAAACAAGACCGCTAAGGCTCAGTAATGTCCGGACCCATCAGCGAACGCTTCATCATCGGACGTCAAGGATACGTCCGCTTCACTGACATTCAAGGCCGGCTCGAAGGCCTTGACCCGCAATCAGACTTCATCGACGCCGAGGACGACCCCGAGGCTTGCGCCCAGATGGTTGTCGACCTCGCGTGCGAGGACCCGGGGATCATCTTTACCGTTTCGGACACACGCTCCGGAGACCACATCGCCGTGTTCAAAGGCGACATGGAAACGCGTGAAGAACTCCTGCGTGACACCAGGGAGGCCATGCAGAGCTTCACCGAGGCCGCCGATCTCGAGCAAGGGACCGCTGCGCCGTCAGCGGACTAAATCATGATACATCCAGGAAAAGACAAGAAGCAATCCAAAAGTGACCGCCTCGACCGGGCCTTAGCCCGAGCCACCGACACGGGTTCCTCGCACTATGGATTAGACGAAAAGGATGTCGACTTCTGCACCAAGCAGATCAAGCAGTCGAAGAGCAGCTTTGTTATGCGTTGGGGCCGGCTGGGCATCCACCGGGTCCTTTGCGGCGCCGGCGTCTGCTTCGTAGCCTACGACTCCTCCATCAAGTCTATCTCCTTCTTCATCCCCAAGCAGCGCGGGCACGAGATCGCAAGAGGCTCGCGCTCATCCGCCTGGGGGAAGAAGCGCAGTGGGGTCCTCTTGCTCCCGCCTCTTCGCAAGAAGCCCCCCTTGAGGACTGGGCAAATCCCGCTGGCCATCGTAGATGATGACGACAGTACCCTGTCAGCGGCCACCATCAGAAAGATAAAGGCCGGACTCAAGTGGAGAATCAAGAACTTCCAGAACCGCATCGACGCCCACATGGAAGACGACCCTGGCGCCAACTGGCCAGCGATCGCCTCCTTGGGAGCACAGGTTGAAAACCTGGAGAAGCAGCTGTCCGAGCTTCCGAGCCCAGCTGAGACGAAGGTCGAGGTCGAGATTGAGGTTCTGGACGAGGCGTACCGCCGAGCGGTTATCTCCGAACTTCTTACCACTCAATCCTCATTGGAACTCTGCTCCGAGCATCATCTTTTCCAAAAGGCCACCGACCTCGCCGGCCTCAAGGACGCCCTCTTTTGCCTCACGCCCGATCTATGTGACCAAACCAACCGGGAGGCGCTGCACAACGCGGCCATCCAGTTAGCGTCACAAATCGACCAGTTCCAAACGACGCGAAGCTGGTTGCCGGGCCTGCATAGGGTTGAAGATTCGCGCACCTCCAAAGCAATGCGGGCGCGACTGCGGACCCTGTACACCATCTACACAACCGTATTCGGCTCGGGAACCTTTGGCTCGCAGAACACGACCACCATCATCGGCTCGCCCGACGTGGTGACACCAGCCCCCGATGATGAAGCGGACGTAGCGGCGACGAGCGAGCTGCCAGGTCCGGGGCCGCTGAGCGGCTGGCCTGCCGTGGCCGCCCGCTCTCAGTTCCTGGTCAACGAGATCCGTGGGCTTCATAAGAAAATCACCGGCGACGGGACCCAGGTCGATGCCGATCTTCATTACCAACGCCTATTGTACAAAAGAGAACTTGGGGCGCTCCCCGATTTCGGGGAGTGCGTACACCTCTCTAGCGACGAGATCGACCGGCTGACGCTCAGCCAGCGCATTGGATCCCTCGAGGCATTCATCGACTGGTACTCCACCGGCGCAGGCATGGGGAGCGTCGGTTACAGCAAACGACTCGGCCGCTACGCCGAGCACCTCAAAAGGATGCTCGGCGTGTGGGACAAGCTCTACGCACGAACGAAAGGCGAGGCCGACGATGTCGCAGAATCTGAACAAGTATCAGGGAGCTAAGAGCGAGTTCTATTTTCGGAAGGGGCAGGTTATCTCTCTCAACGGACTGCTCTTTCAGCACCAGGCCCGATACAAGGACGGGTTCGGAATGAACTTCATCGGGCACTTTATGATTGATGAGAGGGGATTCGAATCGGCAATGCCGGACGACTCCCTCTCATCTTTCCGCGCCGCCTGCGACATCCTCGCTGCGCACAACGCTGCTCAGCGAACGAAGACTTAGAGACCTCAAGCGTCTGCCCCGTCTGCGGCCACGGGAAACAAGTGCCGCCGTCAACGAACCAGAAAGGAACGACAAATTCGATGCTTGCCCCTTTCACCATCTGCATCGACAAATCGCTCGGTGGCGGCTTTCGCCTCGCCACAAACCGGAGGTGCGTTGCGTGCCCCGGGAACTCGTTGCCCGTTATTTGACATCCACTACACCAGCACCACGAACCAAGGAGAACATCATCATGCATGTACCATTCCCAAACGACCCTAAACCCAAAACCCTCAACAGCCGGGAGAGCAAGCTCTTCCGCATCAGCGTGTCCCTCACCCTCATCCTCGAAGATGACGCCATCGACGGTCTTGAGATGATGGACGTGGACCACGCCGAATTGCCGGTCGACTCCAACGGAGATGTCGACGAAGATGCCGCGGAGGCCATGGGCCTCCTCTATGATGATGAGAGGGAGGTCTACTATCGAGAGCGAGACTTTGTGGATAGTCCCCCGACTGTGCAGGACGTCATCGCAGCTCTCACGCGGCGGTATGACTCCTCCATCGATTTCGTCGAGGACAGGGATGCCTCCGGCCAGTTCTTCACCAAGATTGAGGAGGCATCCCCCTCATTACAGGCAGCGTGGAACAGCGCGATGGCCAATTCTGACGCCACGTTTGGAGCTGCTTAGTCATGCGCGCTCGTATCACCCGCACCATCCCTGACGCGTCCCATCACAGCATGGCTGACATGCCTTCTGCAGCAGCGGAGAAGGAGTCCTTCTATCAGGTCGCTATGACCAAGGCGCTGCGCGGGGAGATGGAAGCCATGGGTTTTGAGACCCTGTACTTCGAGGTGTCGCGCAAGCTTCCGGCTGACGAGGCTGGCGACAAGCGCTACCAGTTCGAAGTGACCTCACCCATGCCCGGCGCTGAGGCCAACGAGGCGGTCGAGGTTATGGGATTCGACGGGGGCTTTAGCACCGTCTGGGAAGCTGTGGAGATCGGGGGCTTCGACGACGACGAGGCCGCCACTCCCTCTGCCATCGCATCCGTCGGAAACCTCGTCCGCTAATGGCCGCCCCACCCAATGCCATCCCCTGGGACAGGCCAATGCTAGAGCGTTTTAAAAGCGCCCTCGCATTGGCCCCAGGGGATAAGCACTCCGTCTTCACCTTTGACAACAACGAGTTCGTCAAAAGCTACGCCAAGTACTTGATCGAGTACCTGGAAACCATTCTCCCCAAGGCCTCCTGAATCATGGCAAACCAAGAAAAAACAAACATGGACGACCTGTGGGCCCGCCTCGGATTCCTACTCGTCGGCGCCCTTGCGCTCCTGACAACGGTGACCGCCACGGCTTTTGTCGGGTGGCTCGTCTTTGTCATGGTCCAAGACATCCTCACCGACGACACACCCGCGGTGCGACCCCCGGCTGCAGCGTGTTCCCCTGAGCGTCTCGATGCCCTTTCCCCACTCGTCTCCAAGTGCATCGAGCGGTCTTTTGAGGGCGACAACAGGCAGTTGTGCACCGACATGGCGCGCGAGGCGATTTGCGCGGGGTCTTCCGCTGCGGACAGGGAGACCGGGTCGACACCGTGAAGACCTATCAGGTCGTCATCCAAGGGCTGACCCCTATCCTTCAGCACCGCTTCTCCGACGAGGCTCAGGTCAACTCGGGGAAGGGGACAAGGGCGGTCAAGATCAAAGATGAGACACCGCGGGAGCAGGCGGAGAAGGCCGCCTACCGCACTGACGGCGGCTACCTCTACCACCCGGGTTCGTCCATCATGAGGCTCATGAGGGACGCTGGAAGCTCTCACAAGCAGCGAGGGAGCCGCAAGAGCTGCAAGTACATCGTGCCTGCCGCCGTGCGGGTCTTCGAGGACCAGATCCCCTTGTACGCAGCCGACGCGCAGACGCCCCTCGACGACTTCGAGGTCGACTCCCGGGCGGTGGTCATCCCGTCGACGAAAGGGCGCATCATGCGCCACCGACCTCGATGTGATGTGTGGACTGCCCGCTTCAGCTTGGTGATCAACGAGGACGTGCTCGGCGCTGAGACCATCCGTCAGTTCCTCGACGAGGGCGGACAGCGCATCGGCATTGGCGACTTCCGGCCTGAGAAGGGAGGACCATTCGGCGTCTTCCAGGTGAACCTCTGGGAGGAACTCGAAGCCGCGCCGCTCCTAGCTCCCCCCACCGTGACCCGCAGCAATCCCGGGTCGACCCCCGGATTGAAGCGCGGTCGCCCCGATGGGTAGGCCATCTACCCAAAGACTTCCTCGGCATGGCTATGCTTGGCCGGGCAAGGCAAGGCTGCGCGTGGCAAGACAAGGCAAGGTTTTTTTTGCGCCATGGACAGCTGCCTGAAGATGACGGTACAGTGAACGCCTAATAGTTCAGCGGTGGTTTGACCAACCAGCGTTCGTTGTGTAAAGGGGGCCTTCGGGCTCCCTTTTTTTATGAGTGAGACGCCGAACTAGGGCGCCAAAAAAAGTGACCAAGACCGAACTCAAAGAGATCTTATTCGACCTCAACCAAACCATCGATGAGTATGCCGACCACGACAAGCTCGTGAAGGCACGGCGAGACAAATGGGCCGCTGCACCGAAGGTTGACGACAGTCCCCGTCGCGTTTAGAGTGGACGACTATGTCCAAGGCCATGAACCACAGGCGGAGACTGCGCTCGCTGGAGACCTCCTCTCCGGCGAAGCGTCGTAATCTTGTGGCCCTGAACGCGATCCAAAGACGGGTCTACATGTCCGTCAACAAAAAGAAGCAGGCATCAAAAGATGCTTGCCGAAAAAGCATTCCGGAATAGCTCAGTCGGTAGAGCAGAGGACTGAAAATCCTCGTGCCGCTGGTTCGATTCCAGCTTTCGGAACCAGGCCCCCCTTATGGTGGGAGGGCCGAACACTTCGCGTCGACGCCTAAAAAGGGTGGGTGGCGACGCGGACCTCATGCAACGAACCCGAACTATCAAGGTGAACAAAGAGATGTACGAATCATACTGCAATTCATGCGGAAACGACTGGGAGAACACCTCCCCTAACTGCCCGCACTGCGGCACCCCGGACCATGAAGTCCAGCGAAACGATGACGCTGGCACTTCCGAACCTACAACCCGACTCAGCTCAAAAAAGGCGAAAAAGACGATGACCAAACCAAACAAAGAATCCATGTTCACCAAGCACGTCGCCGAGTCGATGAAGCAAGGTGCCCTGATGGCCGCAGCATCCGAGTCCAACGAACTCATCAAGGCTGGCGTTTCCAAGGCCTTGATTGCCGCGGGCTTGCCCGAAGAAGCTCTCGAGGGCGCACTCTTCCAAAAGGGGATGCCGCTGATGAGCGCAACCCTCATCTTGTTCCTGGCGGAGCGCTTCCCACACCTCATTCCGAAGTCGGACATGGTCGTCAAGGCAGCTACGCTCGCCCTGACCTCTGCGACGGCTGACACCCTCGACCCCATTCTCAAGGCTGTCACGCCCACCTTCTTGGCTCTTGCTAGCGCTGGTGAGCGCGTCGCCGAAATCGAAGGCGAGGTCTACGACGAGGATGAGGTCGAGGAGGAGACGGAAGAGGAGGTCGAGGAGTACAGCGATGAACCCTTCCAGGAGGCTGAGTTCTCGGAGCGGGAGATCGAAGTCACCCCCATCGACGCCGACGCAAAGCGCAGCGGACCCCGAGGCGTTCCCACCAGCCAGGCCGCCCGCGGTCGTAGCTAGAGCAAGACAATGGCTCAAGACTTCTCCGACGAATGGCGCGCGGCGCTCATAGAGCGAGACATGGCCGTCCGTGCCATCGTGGAGTTCCTTGAGGCCCTCGAAAACAAGAATCTGGAACCACACCAGGACGAGCTGGCCCTCGTCCATATCCAGAAGGCAGGGGGATTCTACGACGGGATTACCCACGTAGAGCCAGGCCAGTCGCCTCAGTTCGACATGCTCAAGCGTGTAGCCGGGCAACTGCAAAAGAAGCTCAAGCGCTGAACACCCAACGGGGACCCACAAGGTCCCCGTGTTTTTCGTTTAAGTGAGGAGCCATGACCGTCAATCACATCCTAATCCAAATTGGACTCCTTCACCGGCTATGGGAAAAAGCCAAGGTGGTGGATGGGTACATCGAGAGCGAGTGGCAGGACTTGGGTCGGAGATACGAAGGTGGGGTGCGCGCCGAGGACTTGCTGGGGTCAGACGACGACGAGCGCCTCTACGAAGACCTCTCGGACCACGAGATGCTCCACCGCCTCTGGACCAAAGCCGTTGGCGAAGAGGGTTACGACAAGCAAGAGTGGAAAGCGCTCGAGAAGCGCCTTGGTCGGAAAGAGAGAAAACGATGAGCAAAGCAAAAGTCAAGATCATGATCCCCGGGACCCGGTACCGCGAGGTCTACATTGAGGAAAACGAATCGCTGTACGGCCTGCTGAAACGCATCCACATGGACGGCTTCCCCCTGCTTGATGTACACCAATGGTACCGCAACGCAGAGCCCGTGGCTGACTGGAGCCTGCCCCCATGTGACGGTGACCTCTACGCGGGCACCCAAACCATTGGCGGGAATCACGTCGTCAACGTGATGGCTCATTCGGCCAGTCTGCCATCTACCTTTTTCCACCGCTTGAGATTCATGAAGGGGATGACTCTCAAGCAAGCGCTCGACGCCTCTTCGTCACCCGCGAAGGACTGGTCGGATGAGGCGCTGGGATGGGAGTACAGACTACCGAGCGGGACGGGTGGTTTTGTAGATGACGCGCGGAAGATGGCCCTTGTTCGAGGCATGCTCATCCTCCCCCACCACGTCAGCGTGCTGCTGCTTGGTCATGGTGCAGTCCGAACCTTCCCCTACCAGCGGGGGGACACGGTCAACGAGTTCTTGAAGAAGAACTCGAGGGACGACTTCCCCATGGACGACGCCATGACCGTCTACGCCCGCGCAACCATCTCTTGTGAGGTTGCCAGCCGGGTTATTGACAACCCATCGACATCTCGTCTACACCCAGGCGCCCACCTTGTCCTCGACACCCAGGCCGGTGTCAAGGCCCCCTGCACGGGAGGGAAGCTTGACTACAAGAAGCTTCGGGACGAAGGTCTTGAGCGGATGGGAAAGCTAGGGGCGCCCAAGGCAGTTGGGCGCAGGCCGAGAATCACGCTGAATCTGGACGGCTACGACATCCCCTTCCCTTTCGATCCCGGAGAAACCCTAGGTGACTTCCTTGCAGGACTTTCGCCGGGTTACCAAGCTCTGGCTGCGCAGGTCCGCTCTTGGACCTGGCGCCACCCGGAATCGACTGGAGCCGCCGCGTATGGGGCCGCGTATGAAGCCTCGTCGATCAGGCTCCAAGGCGGGATGAAGATCACCGGGGTGGTGTAGCCACCCCACCACAAGTTTCCGCGCGAGATTATTGGGGTCTCGTGTGGATTTTCAGCGGAGGCCTATACCTCTGGCTGTGCACAGCAACGGCCCAATGTTCGAAAACAACAAGAAAGAAAGAGACTGGATATGAACCAAGTCAAGATCATGATCACCGGATCCTCCCCTCGCAACGTCAACTACCGTGACGGAGAGACCCTCTCGCAACTCGTGGCTCGCTTGTCGACCTCGGACTTCCCGCTGAACAAGGTCAGCTCCTGGTACGCCAACGGCACCCCCGTCGGCTCCGCCAAGACCCTCGCCTTGAGTCCCAACATGACGCTGGCGGGCGCACCCAAGGTCGACGGCGGACGTTAGTCCCCCGCCACCACTAACCCTAAAGGGCGTCTCTTCGGAGGCGCCCTTTTTCTGCTTAAGTGACTATGAACCAAGTCAAGATCATGATCACCGGCTCCTCTCCCCGCAACGTCAACTACCGTGACGGAGAGACCCTCTCGCAACTCGTGGCTCGCTTGTCGACCTCGGACTTCCCGCTGAACAAGGTCAGCTCCTGGTACGCCAACGGCACCCCCGTCGGCTCCGCCAAGACCCTCGCCTTGAGTCCGAACATGACGCTGGCGGGCGCACCCAAGGTCGACGGCGGACGTTAGTCCGCACCACCCTCAACCCCTAAAGGGCGCCTCTTCGGAGGCGCCCTTTTTCTGCTTAAGTGAAAGGCGCCGTAACGCAGTGTTCAACAATCAACCGAATAATCCAGCCGACTTTTTCACCTACATCGACTCGGGAGACGGAGCCCCTGTCTGGGTCTACGTCGACACCGACATCATGGAGGTTCCTGACGGGACCTTGGGTCTGTCCTTTACCCTCGAAAACAGTGTCGAAGACCGTACGACGGATGACATCTGGTGCTTCGAAGAGGCCATCGATGTCGCGCAGTGGCACAACTACTTCCGTCGCCCCGAGTGGCCCAAGAACGTATTTCGTTCTTTACAGGACGAGACCTTCGAGGTACGTCGGTCGCCAGGTCCGGGTGGGCCCGACGACCCTCCGGTCGAGCTTCTCGATAACGATGCTGAGTTGTACTACTACAAGTGCGACTTCGACTACACCGACGAGGAGGTCACCGACCTCTCCATCTGGCCGCGCAACCCGCACACAGCCTTTCCGAACTTCTGCGTACCGCATCTACGTGGGCCGCGAACCTTCGTCATCCAGGAGACCGAGTGGCAGCGACCTGCCAGTTTGTCGCGGGCCATCGACGCTATTGAGAATGGGTCCTCGAGTCTTCCGATGTGGGTCTTTTGCTCTGACGGCGAATGCGACTTTGTCTCACGCCGCACGGGCGTAGCTGTCATCCGCCTCGGTCACGACGAGGACACCTGCTCTCAGGACTTTGGGCATGTGGAGGTTCCGGCTGTTGAGGGGGCGTACAGCATCCCCTACTACCGACAATCGGGATGGCCGGGAGGACTGTTCCGGATCGTCGACAGCTACCGCTTCGAGGGGGACTCGGTTCAGGTGCCTGCACACATCATGGGGATCTCCGGAGGCCGTGCCCGAGACCTTGTCCCGCCAGCGCGCATCGACCTGGATTACATCCGGGACACGGATTTAATCCACGCCTTCGACGTCAACACCCAGCTGGTCGCCGCTGCCGCATTGCTCCCAACCACCCAGGAGTGGTGGTTCTGGGATGAGAACCAATACGAGAGCCGTGGCGACGGGACCGTGCACTTTGCTCGGTCAGATGGCGATTCGTATTCTTACCATGAGTTCCAGCCTGGTTTCACCAACCGAGCTGGGACGCAGGCGCTGATCGTGGCTGACGACCACATCAGTCACTCGCTCTACCGCTTCGAGCGCTGGCCGGTGAACACCTTCTGCAACGCGTGGGACGCCGAGGGCGAACCCATCTACGGCCCCAATTCTTTCGGGACTGGATACGACGAAGATGCGGCAGGGGAGGAGGACGAGACATCGTTCGAGAATCCCATCATGGACCCGGACGCGTTCGCTTTCCAGAAGTGGGTCAAGTTCTCAGCCTGGCATCCGACGGCGACGAACCACCAGCGCGGACGGACTGTATGGGTGGGTGGCGACACCATTGGGTCGGAGTCCTTTTACCCTGTCAACGGTAACGGCTCGCATCCCTTCGAAAGCTGGACGAACGAGTTTCGTCAGCATGAGTCCTGCTACTACCGACGTCGCCACTTTCCCGAGGGCGTCTATCGCCGCCTAGACAGGATGAGGCTACAGGGTCCCGGCGGATGTGCGATTGCCCGGATCGCATGTGAAGATGAGCCGCCTTTGTCGGAGTGCGGCGCACCGTGGCACTCGAGCTACCTCAAGGACTGGGTCGAGAAAATGCAGGAAGAGATTGGTCGGCCCATCTTCTCGAACCCACGAGAGGGGTCACCATGGCTTCGTCTGTGGAGCCCGGAAGGCTCGGAGGATGCAGACGAATCGTACACTGCAGCGTTCGGAGACGACCATATTACGCTTCAGCCGGGCGCGGCACAAGAGCATGAGATTGGTTTCGACCAGGAGGTGCTCGACCGTCTTTGTTGCGATGACGGGGCCTTCTTCGCAATGAAGTACCGGCTCGGCATCGACCTTATGTTCGACCCTTGTTCCGTGCGCTATGTAGCCGGAACAGCGGCCTCAGAGGGTGCGCCGGAAGAAGCCATTGAGCATTACCTTAGCAGGATCGAAGGGTTCTTCAGGGACTACAAAGACCCGGACATTGTCGGCGACCTTGCTGACTCCTTGTACGCCAGGGTCGCCGCCAAGAAGGACTCCTTCGCAGGCGAGCTTCGTAACAAGAATCATCAGATCGAGCGAAAGCAGGCTGAGCTTAGGACGCTGGTCGCAGGTGTCGCGCAGGTCTACGAGAACATGGCCTACTACGACACGATGAGCTTGGGCAAGTACAAGGCGGTGCTCGAAGCCAACCGTGAACTCATCACGCATCACGGCACCCTCAAGCATCGTGGCAACCAGCTCACGTTGACCCTGGACGTCTTTGAGATTCAGGGGCAGCAGCTTGGTCCGATGATGATCAAGCTCGACATGGGCAACCGCTTCGACGTGACCGTTCATGCGGTACGAGGCTGCACCAATAAGTCGCAGCACGGGCACGTCCACCCCCATGTTCACAACTCGTCCGAGGGCACCATCTGTTGGGGTCAAGGCGGACCGATGGCGGCGGCGCTCACTGGGGGCATCGACCCCCTCGAGTTCCTCTTTATGACAGCCGTCTTCCTCAAGACGTCGTATCAGCCGGGAGATGCTTACTGCCGAATCGGGCAGTGGAGACGGGTGGAGACATGGCACTGCGAGCCGTGTCGGGACGATCACCCACAAGGGAGCACCTGTCCGCAGACATGCCAGTCGTGCTCCGTACGCGTTCATTGGGATGACCACGGGCGATGCGAGCGGCACAACGTGTGCTGGGAGTACGCAGATCGGGAAACATGTCCCGTGTGTGATGGGGAACAGGTCAGCGCCCAACTTCAAGAGGGTCAGACCTCAGCAGCAGAATAAACAACCAGAGAAAAGAAAAGGAAAAAACGATGGGAATCGGTCCAAAATCAACAGTCAAAGAGTTTCGCTCAGACCCACTATCAGTCGTGTGGATCTACCCGAAAGCTTACTACCTCATGTCTCTGTGGGCGAAGCTCGCAGGCAAACAGAGCTACGAGTTCACCTGCCTCGGCAGGGCGATCGAGGAGGATGGCAACATCATCGTCACCGACGCCTACGCTGTGAAGCACGAAGGGACATCCGGCGGCGTCGACATGGATGACGACGCCCAGATCAAGCTTATGCTTCAGCTTGACTCCGAAGGCTTCGACGGTGAACTGGTCGACACCAAGGGTCGCGTTGACCCGTCGGAGATTCGGTGCTGGACACACAGCCACCCAGGCTCCGGTCCACAGGCGACCTTTTGGTCATCGATTGATGACGCGTGCATCGACCGGTTCCTCACCGGAAACTGGTGTGTCTCCATCGTGTTCGACCAGGACGGGCAGAATCCGAAATGCCGGATTGACTCGAAGTCACCACGCATGCAGATCACCTGTGACCTGCAGATCTACTTGCCCTACCTCACCAGCTCCGAAGAGAAGAAGGGCGTCGCCCTGTTCAAGGAGACCTCGAGCAAAAAGAGCTACATGGTCCAGTCACCGTACGCACACCAGCGTCATGGGCAGTACGGTAACTACCAGAACGTGTATCAAAGCCAGCAAGGAGGTTACCGTCACACGGCCAGGCCGGGTTTCGAAGGGGTCTACAATCCCGGAGATGCGCTGGTCGAGACCACTCCCTCGAAGCCCAAAGTAAAAGCAGATGCCCCCAAGGCGGACGTGGACACGTCATCTGGCCTGAAGAACCGAATCATGTCCCTCTTCAGTCTGAGGGAGGAGCAGGTTGAAGAGGATTGGATCACCTGGTGCAAGGAGTCGAACGAAGAGTTCGGGGACCTCACGGGCGGCGATGCTCTTGAGGAAGAAGATGAATGGGTTCTAACCAACGAGCTTTCCGGTTACGAGGGCCAGCTCGCAGCGTTCGAAGACGAGGGTGGATCGGACGTCCCGGCATCCGCTCTATACCTCGGCATGGACGGCGGCGTCACCCAGTGGGAAGAGCTTACTGAGGTCGATTCCGATGGGAACGAAGTGACACGCGAGGTGCATCAAGGCGGCTTCGCCGAAGACCATGACGGTGAGCCTACGCTCGAGGCATCAGCCGATGAGGGGGACGACATCGAACTGGACGTCGATGTTCGTCACGACACTGTCCCTAACAGCACGGTAAGCGACCGGATGAACTCGCATGCCGTGGCTGCTGGACTGGACCGCCTGGCTCAGTCTGTTGTTGACGACCAGCTCACCGTCGAGGACGCCCTGAACCAGGCACAGGCTAACCACAACATCACCTCCGAGCAGGCTGAAGCCGCGCTCGCCGAAAGACTGGGAGTATAAATCATGACCGAACAAAAGACAGAGACCAACACCACTGGCGAAGAAGAGACCGTCAGTCCCTTCTCACGATTCCGCGACATCATCCCCGGCGAGCAGCTGGCTGACGTCGAGGTAACCATCATCGGCGCGGGCGGCATCGGTGCGCCCGTTGCGTATTCCCTCGCAAAGATGGGGGTTCACAAGATGCACATCTGGGACCCGGACGTCATCAACGAGGAGAACATGGGGCCGCAGATGTACGGCCCTCGCCACATCGGCACCTTCAAGGTTGACGCGCTCAAGAACTTTCTTCGCGGACAAGCCCCCTGGTGCAATGTCACCGTGCACAAGGAGCTTTACACGGAGGCGTCTTCGACCAACTCACCGGTGGTCATCGCTGCGCTCGACAGCCTGGACGCTCGCAAGGGCGTGTGGAAGACGATTGACCATGACGTCTGCAAGCTCTTCGTCGACCCGCGCATGGGCGCCGAAGTCCTGACCATCCTCTCGGTGATCCCCAATGAGGATGCAAAATGGTACGAGCCGACGCTTGAGGGTGAAGCGCTCGAGGCCAAGTGCACCGCGAAGTCCACCTTCCACTGTGGGCAGATCGCCGGAAACATGGCGGCCCGTGAGGTCAAGGCGTGGCTCGTTGGTGAGCGAAGCTTGGTCGAGTACACCATCGACCTTCGGCATCTGGCCATCTTAGGGGATGACCAGGAGATGCGCCACGCGCGCCACGCTGCCGAAGTCGCCGCTGCGGCGGAGTAAACTGTGGCCGTGCCTGACCCGAGACACCGAAGATCATTGAATCCCATGGAAAGTTTTATCCTCGGCGTCATTCTTACCGCGTTCATCAGCGTCCCCCTTTGCCTCTCACTGGGGAAACGCTGGGAGCGTAAGCGGTTCGAACAAGTGGGTACGGCCATGGACCAAGCAGCCCAGCGTCACAAAGAGGCAATGGACCGGCGAGACAAGAAGCTCGAGTTCGTCCGCGACTGCGTGGGCGAACTCGAGGCTGTCTCGAAAAGCAAAGACATCCTCCCCTTTTGCGAGCGCCAGGCAGACATTCAGTGACCGTCATCGCCATCCTTTGGTCTTTCTGCGTCGTGTCTTCGGCACTGATGCTCTACTCAACCCTTCATCTCACAAAGAGGACCACTTGCACTTCGGAGAAACCATCTACACCGACGGAGCTGGAATGCAATTCCGCGTCCGAGAAAACGACCAAACGGTCTACACCTACCGACCCGCAACACAAGAGCTGGTCTTCTTGTGCTCAGTGAAGGACTGGCCCGGCATCGCCATCAGGCTCGGCCTGTCTGCCCAAGAAGATCGCGTGGCAAGGCCTGTCCCCAAGTAGTGCCTGGAGCAAAATGCGCTGGTACAATCAACCCAATGGCGAGTCAGCCGCTGATGCAAATCAGGGCTGGCAGGGCCGCCCCGCCAGCCCTCCACCACCTCGCCTCTGCCTGACATGACACCTGTCATTTTTACACTGCTGCGATGGACCGCCTACCTAGTGCTTCCCGGGGCGATCCCCCTCGGCATCACATGGGCCGTCGTCCGAAGGCGCAGGCGCATTTTTGCGACAAACAAGCCTCCGGCGATAAAGCCGGAATCTTGACTTTGAAATCTTGCTGCGGGATGATGCCTGTCCCCAGCAGCAAAGGGCAGCGTACACTCTGCCTTTTGCTACAACAAAATCGATGAAAGGACCGCATGCACAACAAGCGTAAGCGTCGCTCTGTCCAAGAGCGTATCGCTGACCACGAGCGGGAATTGTTAGAGCTGCGACAAGCGGTTCGCCTCGAGGGGTTTGATACCGCGCTCAAAGAAGGTCGCGTGGCCAACGGCAGTCGAACCGAGTTCACTTCTAGACTGCGAGAGCTTCGCCTAATCAACAAGGCCATAAAGGCCGCTGAGCGACATGAGCAGGACGACCTCGTCGAACCACTCAAAGCGTTTTCCGACAAACTTGCTGAATCCATGGCAAGCCTTGTCGACGGGGGTCTTCCCTCAAATGTATAGGCCCCCGAGGGGCTTCTTTATCAACCCAACAAAACCAAGGAACAGTATATGGGACGCGAAACAGTAACCTCCAAAACGGAGACCATCAACCCAAAGAAGGCCAAGGTATACCTTGAGGCCAACACCAACAATCGGCGGATCCGCGAAAAGACCGTCGAGTTCTACTCCCGGATTATGAAGGATGGGAAGTGGAAGCTCAATGGCAATACCATTGTCATCTCCAACGCCGGCGTCATCCTCGACGGGCAGCATCGGCTCGAGGCCTGCGTACGTTCGGGAGCCGACTTCCGCACGGTCGTCGTCCGTGGACCTGAGGACGAAGTCTTCGGAACCATCGACCAAGGCGTCATGCGGACGGGAGGCGACATCGTCGGGCGGGAGGGCTACACCAATGCCAATCGCAAGGCAGCTGCGTCTCGCGTCCTTCTGGCAATGCTTGATGCAGACGGCGGGGTCGAGGGCTTCAAGCCTAACCTCGGGCTCAAGCGACCACACGTGGAGATCTTGGACTTCGTTGTCGAGCACGACGTGCTCCTCAGTGAGGCCTGCGAGGCCATCCGCATCGACGAGGGGCCGAGCATCTGCAAGCCACCTGCCGTCTTTGTGGCGCTCTATGCGTTTTTCGGCCTGAAGAACCGAACACAGGCGCAGGCGTTCTTCACACAAGTGACCGGCGGGGAGGACCTGAGCAAGACGGACCCCGCCTACAAGCTTCGCAAGACGCTCATTGGCGCACTCAGCGTCTCGGGCGTTCGGCGGAAAAAGACATGGCTCTTGGCCATTACGATCAAGGCATGGAACGCCTTCTTGCGAGGCGGAACTGTGGGCCAGTTGAAGTTCTCGGAGTCCGAGAAGTGGCCTAAAACCCGAGCGCGTCGCTAGACGCTCTCACCACAACAAAAGAAAGGAGGGGTTTATGAACCTCGACGAAAATGAGCAGGAAATCTATAGCCAGCTCAACGGCGACAAAAAAACCGAACTCGACAAACTGTTCAGCAGTACTGAGTTTTGGAACAAGTTGCCCAAAATCGCAGCCGCCTGTATTGGCGTCTTCATCGTGATCTCGTACTTTGTCTAATGATGACCACGAGGAGCGTCAAGCTGTCCGTACCTGCTGAAACAGGAAGGGACCAGCTGCTGGTGTTCGCGCGTAAGACCATCTGTCAACTAGTGAAGCTTACGCACATCGAGATTAAGTCGATCACCATCAGCCATTCGAAATGCGAGAAGCCGGGGGAAGTGACCTATCGGGTCACCTACCTCAACCTGCTTCCGAACTGAACGCGGGGCCTGGGTCTATAAACCTGGGCCTCGCGGTTTTACACTGGAGACCTCATGAGCCAAGACGACACCGCATCCAACTTCCTAGAGGCCCTCGAAGAGCATATTGATGCTCGCGTGAATAAGGCCACGCTCCAAATCGCGCGGTTGCACCCACGAGAACGAGAAGTTGCTGAAGCCAAGGCCGAGCAGGACTGCGTGTCCAGCAAATCCGCGCTCAAACTGGCCATCGACAAAGTCCTGGTCCACTCGCGTCGACCCGGGGTGTAGCTGTGCCTGTCAAATATTTCAAGCGCGGCGGCTTCATTGTCGACGTCCGCAAACTCGTGTCCAGCCGCTTCAAGCGCTGGGTCGCTGAGATGGACGTCCAGGAGATCGACCGCAGCCACCGGACCATCTACAACCATGACGACGTCACAGGCTCCGTCGTCATCGTCGGAGGCCTCGGTGTCGTCGACGGATTCAGAACCCTGGACAGCCGTAAATCCGGGAAGGTCAACGTCATCATCTTCGAGCTTCGTAATGCCGAACGATTCATCTACCATGAGCTTGGCCCTGGCGAAAAAGACGGAGCCGGCCGTTTCAACCCCGATACCCTTGTCGGCGGCATGCGAAACATGGCCGACATGGAAGGCTGGACGCCCTGATGGCGCGCAACAAAAGTGAGAAGTCGCCGTCCGGTGACCCGATGGTTGACGAGGCTCTTCG
>Ga0307375_10001431_pt1 | contig 26085 bp, 17 predicted proteins | sample TR1MG_FD_202531 | JGI IMG/M metagenome (GOLD analysis project Ga0307375, IMG submission 202531) | Soil microbial communities from Risofladan, Vaasa, Finland - TR-1 | ecosystem: Environmental > Terrestrial > Soil > Coastal area > Acid sulfate soil | place: Finland: Risofladan, Vaasa | collected...
TGCCGCTGGTAGGCGGGGTCGCATGTTCATCGGCGTGAGTGTAGCCGTGGCCGCGGCGGCAGCGGCTTTATATGTGGCAAGCGGGACATGCGAGGGGTGAAGCGGACATGCGCGTCGCCCTACCCCCGATAACTCAGGCGAATCACCTTGCCCCGACGTACGCTTCAGGCCAAGAGGGCCATGACCGTGCGCAGTAAGCCACGCACTCCTCAGTGGATCATCCCGATCGTTCGCATCCAAACGTTGGCCAACGCGGGCCAGTTGTTGATCGGCATCTTCGTCGCCCGCAACCCGAACGCGTGGCCGCCGTGTGCGTACAGATGCATCTCCGCCGGTACATGTGCCTTGGCCAGTGCGGTGTAGTAGACCAGCGACTGGTGCACGCCATCCGTGTAGTCGTCTTCCGCTTGCACCAAAAATGAGGGTGGTACGTCGCGGGTGACCGGCAAATTTGGATTGATTTTGTCATCATCGGTCGCAAGATGGCCAGGATAGATCAGCATCGCGAAATCCGGTCGGGCACATTCTTTATCCGCCTCGTCCATCGGCGCGTACAGCTGCCGATCAAAGTTGGTGCTGATCTCCGCGACCAGGAAGCTGCCCGCCGAAAACCCCAGCACGCCAATCTTGTGCGGGTCGACATGCCACTGCGCCGCACGAAAGCGCACCAGACGCATCGCTCTTTGCGCATCTTGCAGAGACGGCATTGACAAGGAGAGATTGTGCGGGCGGCAATCGCATTTCAATACATAGGGAATGCTCGGCACGCGATACTTCAGCAGCACGCAAGTGATGCCCTGGGAGGTCAGCCAGTTGCACGCATCAGTGCCTTCGAGATCCATGGCCAAGAACTCGAAGCCGCCCCCCGGAAATACCACCACGGCAGCGCCCGTGTTGGTTCCTTTGGGTGCATAGACGGTCATCGTGGGCTGCGACACGTTACTGACGGTAACTACCGGTTTGCCGCCGATCAATTTCGTGCTTGTCCTGGTGTACTCAGGACCCGACATGGGCTTGGCATCTGGCGGCGTACCTGGCCACAGCGATAGTTGCGTGTGCCCCAAAGTGGGTTGCCAAACCCTTGTGTTTGAGTGGGCGCTTGCACTCGCGCTGGCAACCAGCAGACACAGCGCGATAATCCAGACTTTCATGATGGTCCCCTGGTTATTCGTTCGCCCAAAGTTCGGCGATGAGGGCAAGTAGCGTGGTGTGCCCGCGCAATTCTGCATGCCATGTCGGGAGCACTGCTGCCGCTTTCGTGGTTTTTTTCGGGCAAGTTGGCTGCCCAGTTCGGTGAGCGAATCGCTGACAACCCGCCCTGCCCGATCCACCTGCACCACGAACCGGGCTGCCATCGACGTGCCCGGCGACAAAGGTTCCGCAGCCCGGGCAAGGCCACCGCATGCGCTGGCCAGCGACAGCAGCGCGGCGGCCTTCACCAGGTTGCGTCTGGTGGAACCGAACCTGGTGTTCACCTTTTGCCTGGCGGATTTCACCGGGTGCCTGTCGCGCACCGAACGGCACCCGGGCCTGCATCAATGCCCGGCAATCGGCGTCAGCTCCAGCGTCAGTACCTCAAACGGCACCAGCGTGATCGTGCCAGCATGGTCTGCGTCGAGTTGCTTCGGCACGTCGGCGCCGCCGGTCTTCCACACGTCCTGTACGCTGAAACGGCGTGCCACGCCCGGCGGCAACTGCAGTTCGCGTTGCAGGTCGATCACCGCCAGCTGCGGCTTGTCGTCCGGGTTGCGGAAGGTGACGATGGCCTTCTTCGGCGACCACGACGCCCAGCCGTATACGTCGAGCCGCGCCGGATCACCTCCAATCCAGTGCGTGTCACGCAGCACGTCAGCGTTGGCGCGCGACCAGTTCGCCGCTGCGGCCAAGGTGTCCCAGTTTTGCCCGCTGAGCAGCGATGGGCTGATGTACATCTCTTGCAGCTCGGTGCCGGTGGCGAAATAGGAATGCACTTCGTTGGCGAAGTCGTGCCCCGGATCGGTGTTGAGCTTGAGGTTCTTCTGCGCGTAGATGATGCCATGGAGCATCAGCGAGTTGAGCGGAAACAGCGGCCCCCGCAGCACGATGTTCTGGTAGGTCTGGGCGTCACGGTAGGTGATCCACTGCTCGCGCGTAGTGCCCACGCCGGTCTCGCTATCGTCGTAGCCGTCGCGCCAAATGGTGTCGGCGTAGCGCAGCCAGAACGGCGAGGCCCAGGTGCCGGTGGTGAGGTTGATGAAAGTGTCCGGCTTGTCCTTGCGGATGTCCCCGATCAGATGGATGGCGGCGGCGAAATCGCTGTCAAAGCGGCTGCCCGGAAACACGCTGCTGATGTTTCCTGTGCCGTCGAATTTGAACTGGTTGATGCCGTCCTTGTTGAGCAACCGCATTACCACGTCGTGGAAGCGCTGGTAGTACCGCGGCCCGGACAGTTCGAAGCCGCCCGCGTTGGTCTCGTAACCGGCCGCCTTGCCGTTCTTCACGCGCTCCTGCCACGGCTTGCCGTAGCCGCCCCACGGTGACAGCCAGATGCCCGGTGCGGCACCGTATTTCGCCGCCGCCTTTCGCAAGGGCACGAACCCATCCGGGAAATTCTTGCTGAAGTTCCAGCTGCCGCTGTAGTCGTCCCAGCCATCGTCGAACAGGAAGGAGTCCAGTTTCACCCCACGCTTGACATGCAACTCCTCGCCAATCGTGTTGATGCGATTCAGCGCCTCCGCCTGAGTGTATGGGTTGAAGTAACCGATGTCGTACCAGGAGTTGTAATGAAGGAACGGCCGGTATGGATGCGCGCGCTGACGCTCGACGTAGATGTCGAAATCACGACGCAGCTGGCCATCGCGGACCACGCCAACCACTGCCGAATAAGCCACCGTCCTGCCGTGCCCGAGCGGCAGCGTGCGCGGCAACGTCAGCTGGACGTTGTCGCCACGCACTGTGCTGTCGGACAGCGGGTTCTCGAAGCCGAGGTAGACGTCGCCGGCCACCACCGGCGAACCGTTCACCGAGCCCACCACCTCAGCGCCAACCGCCTTCGACTCCAGCAGCGATACCTTGTTGATTTTCTCGTCCTGCTTCAGCGCGGTGATGCGCACCTCCTCACGCAGATAGGGCGAGCCATCGCGCTGCACCAGCTTCCAGTCCACCCGGAAGCGACCGTTCGCGTCGCCGAAACTGGCTTCGACCGCCTTCCCGGGAATCCGCGCGGCGAGCTGCGCGGCCTTGGCGTCCACCGACAGCTTTACCACGTGCGGCTGCGACAGCAGGCTCATGTCCGAAGCTTTCAGAGTGCTGTCATCGGCGAGCACCAGAGCGAACGGCACCCGCACCGACAGCGTGCGGCCATGCACGCGGTCGGTCACTGTCATGTCGACGAGATGCTGTCCGTCGAGTTTCCAACGCGCCTCGATCGCTGCATTGCCGAAGCTCTCCGCGCCATGCTGAACGGTGAAGACCGCGGAACCTGGCTCAAGTACGGCGTCGCCCCTAGCGATACTGTCCTCGGCGTGCGCCGTGCCGAAACCCGCCAGCTCGGCCAGTGCGGTCAGTAGGCAGAAAGCCAGCACGCTCATGCGCGGCGAACCAAGGGATTGCGAATGCGATGTTGACATGGTTACCTCTCGTGTTGATGTATTTGTATCGGGCGGATTTGTATCGGGCGGCCCGGTTGCGCTCAACGCCCTGTGCTCGTGGAGCTTCGCAAAAGGGTAAGCAATGGACGCAGCATCCGGTCGGAACCGCAGAGCAATTGCGGATACCGCACGCCAAAGCGGTAAACCGGTCGTTCAATGCCGAAGGGGAATTCGAGGCCCCGTAGCAGCACTGAAGTAGAAGTACAGGTCACGCTGCAACGAGCACGCTTACGGTTGCTTTGAAACCCATTGCTGATAGTTGGACGAATTGCAAACTGCCAGATTTACCGCGCTGTTCTGCCCGGCATCGCCCGCAGCGTTCAGGCATCGACCGGAGCCTACGTTGAACCAGGCCTTCGAGCCAGGCATGTACAGCCATTCCTGGCTGCTGTCGGCAACGCAAGTCGCGGTATGTACAGGAGTTCTACCCTTTGCCTGCAGGCAAACGCTCTGGTCGACCAGATTCAGGCGGTTGTTGACATCGTTCGCCAACAACTGGTTGGCGAGGGCCCAGGGTGAGCTGCCGCTTCGCGCACAGGTATTGAGGCCCATATATTGGCCACCCAGCGTATCGGCGCAGTAGTGCTGGACGCGATTCCTGGCAAGGAAGGACGCGCCAAAAGACTGGTTGATGGTGGCAATAGCCGTGTTGTCCGGGTTCATCATCGAACGGGCGACGGATGCGCAATCACCATAGACTTGTGTCGAGGCGTTGTTGGTTTGCACTGCGTTTTTCGCCGGGTCGTACATGATCGGAGCGTAGAACACCGCAGTCGTAGGGGGCACCTGAGAGCAGGAGGCATACTGCTGCGATCCTTGGGTGAAATTTTCGACGAACTGCGGCACGACCGCTTGCAAGATACCGTTGCTCGCTGGCGAGTGGATTGTTCCGATAACCGTGGTCGTGCCCGTGCTTGTATCGGTGATCAAGGCCTTCCACAGGTAGTTTTCGCCTGCATCGGCCTGTCCCGCGGGAATCGTTGTCTTTCCCGCGTACTTCAAGTGGAAGGTGTACTTGACTCCTTCTTTCCATGCTGGCGTCTCGGTACCATTTGTGGTGAACAGGCATTGAGTGCCAGTACCTTCGCCGCCGAATCCCTGACAAACCGCGCCAGGAGCGGGACCTGGCTTGTCAACATTGGAATCGTAGGTTTGGCCGAAGATCGAAAAGAGAACGGTCTTTGATTTTTTTGAGTTTTGCTGGATTCCGGTGTAACCGCCCTGGTTGACGTTGATCGTCCAGAAAAACTGACTGGCGTAAAACGTATTGCCGTTCTTGCCAGGCTCGTGGGTCACCCGGATGGAGGCATCGAGTCCGTTGTACCCATACAGGCCATCGGCATTCGCTGTGGTCGAGGCGGGGTAGGAGTAGTGATTCGCGGTCATGCCACCTGCAATCACGGCGTAAGCCGGGCTGACTACGAAGGCTCCAATACCTGCAAGCCCATAAGCGAGATGCAACAGATAGTTTTTCATGGGATACCTCTGGTGAATGAGCAAGTCGGTGCCGCATCCGTGCCACTCGCCCTCACCCGTGTCAGCGCGAGAGGGCGGAAGAAGCAGGAGAACAAACCAATGGCTTGAGCGGCGCCCTCGCCTGCGCGGGTGAGATCCGGCGTTTCGCCGACGCGTATCGGTTACTGATAGCTGTAGCGGAACACGAGTGTGGTCATTCGCGGAGCCTGATAAGCATGGGCGCCGTATTGATAGTCGGGCTGCCAATAGCCGTTGCTCAGTTGCTGGCCAGTGTCGAACGTCTGGTAGCTGTCGATCACGCCCTTGCGGTTGGTGACGTTCTGCATCTGCAAGTCGATGCTGAAATGGTTTTTGGCTCCGACCAGCCAGTCATAGCCGACGCCGAGATCCCATTGCCAGAAGAACGGCAGGCGACCCGCTGTGCCAGCTGGCGCAGGCACGTTGTTGCAGTAGTGGTTGAGCGCACCGTCGTAGTTGCCCTCAAGAGGATCCGGTGAGGGATGGCTGCCAAAGCAGCTCAAGGGTTTGCCGGTGTGCATCGTCAGGATGGAACTGACGCGCAGACCCCACGGGAAGTAGTAGATGCCGTTGAGCTTTGCCGTACCACGGATGTCCGAAGCCAGGTTGCCGTTGCTGTGTTCCATCAGGCCTGGGTAATCCCACAACGGTTGCTCGCCCGCGCCACCGTTGTAGCGCTCGCTCAAGCTCAGGTAGCCGTCGTCGTTGCCATACAGGTGCGCCCATGTATAGCTCAGGTCGAGGAAGTAGGGTTCGTCGTTGGTGCGCGCGTGCATCAACTCGAAGGTGGCATGCGCGTAGTTGCGCTTGGCCTTCGGTCCGAAGAAATTGGCCGGCAGCGTCAGCGGCGAGATCTGGCCATTGCCGGCGTAGTCACGCGTGAACACTTGCGCATAACCCGGGTTGATTTCCGTGCAGCCGCTTTGATCGACATAGTTTGGGTAGCCATGCGAATTGGCGTAGGCGGTAATGCCATCGTTCCAGCACTCGTCGTCGATGATGCGCTTTAGCTTGCTGAACCCCGTTTCCAGATTGAACGACCAGTTGTTCCTCAGCGCCTGCTGCCAGTAAACCTGCAGCTCGTACTGGTAAGGCGCCTTGATATTGGACGCGGCAACATTGTAGGACGCCGGCGCCAGGCCGTTGATGGCCGTAAGCTGCGGGCCGAGCTGGGCCAGGCCCGTTGGCGCCTGTGTCACCGGGTCGCGACCGGTGTAGGTGTACCAGCGCCACCAGGCATAGGTTGCGCCCGCCGCGCCGGCGTTCACGCTCGTGGGAACCGAAAGGCCGTATTTGCCGAGATTCACGCCTAGCTTGGTCGAGCTGTCGCCGTTGACGTCCCAGGCCAGACCGATGCGCGGCGTGAGCAACGGCATGCGCATGAAATTCGCGCCGTTGACGTTCTTGTTCGTGTACACGTCGAAGCGCGAACCCAGGTAAACCACCCAGCGATCAGCCACCTGCCAGTAGTCTTCGAGATAGGCCCCCTTGTTGACAGTGTTGAAGTTGCCGCCGTTTTGCAGGAAATACTGCGCCACGTACTGGCCGCTGCCCGGGACGGCTGTGCCGTTCGGCAGGACCGTTCCCGGCGCGGTGTAATACGTCCAGTCGCCGCCCTGCGTCGTCAGCGAGGCGTTGTAGATGTTGATGCTGTAATGCTCGGCACCGAGCGTGATCCTGTGATCACCCAGCTGCCAGTTGAACTTGGCGTTGAAGCCACGTTTCGAATAGTCCGTCGGGAACAACTGGTTGGCGGAGTTCGAAATGCCGATGTTGGACGTCTGTTGCGTAACCGGATCAACTTCTTGTACATACGGCAGGCCGCTTCCACTGCTGGACGTCGGTGAAATCGAGTCCTGACTCAGATAGCCGCCCATGAGGACGAAGCTCATCGTATCGTTGATCTGCCAGTTGTAATTTCCAATCAGGAACTTGTTGGTCGAGGTGCTGGAACTCCAGCCCTTGTACGCGCCCGCCGAGCTCGGCGTGTAGTTTTCCGTCAAGGCATACTGGTTCGTGAACGCGGTACCGACATCCTTCGAAGCGACCACGTTGAGGCTCTGGTCGTTACTGATGTTCCAGGTCAGGTTGAACAAGGCGTTCTTGTCGCGGTTGGTGGTGTCGTAGTGGCGGTTTATCGAGTACGACGTGCTCTGCCAGTTCGGCGCATTGCCGATCATGGCGAAGAGGAACAGCTTGTCCTTGATGAGCGGGCCCGAGGCCCAGAGATACTGCGTAGCCTCGGCGTTGTGCCGGTTGTCCGAAGCATACGAAAAATACTGCCGGTTGCCATTGCCGTCGATGTAGTAGGAATTGGGCGACGCCGGCTCCAATCTCGACGTGGCCGGTGTGAGGTAGAGCGAATAGCCACCCTGAAATTCATTCGTGCCCTGGCGCACAGTGGCTGCCATCAGGCCGCCGGTGACGTTGGTCCAACTGGCGCCTCCCGCGCTCTCGATAATGTCGGTGCCCTGCAAGGCTTCCGCTGGCAGGCGGTTTGCGCCGATACCGGTGAAGTCGTTGGTCGTGTCAAAGCCGTTGTAGAAATAGCGATTCTCGGCCGGGCTCGCGCCACCGAGCACGGCCAGATGCGTGGCCTGGTCGTCGTAGACGACGCTCGAGCGCAGCAGCGCGATGCTTTCCATGCTGCGGCCGGTCGGCAGGTCGTTGACGATCGCCATGTCGTAGTGATTGAGGTAGGTCGGCGTGCTCACATCGATCGGCGCGATGTCTAGCATCGCTGCTGAGGCACTCACCTGGACGGTGCCCAATTCGGTGACATTGCCCGCCACCGATCCTGCCCCAGCAGCGATCGTCGCCACGGCAGCATTGGCGTTCGTCGTGACCGACACCTTGCGCGAGCCCACCGTGTGGCCGTCGTGCAGGATCGTCACCGTGTACAGGCCTGGATTGAGGCCGCCGAGTCTGTAATACCCTGACTTGTCGGCCTGGACCACCTTGCGATAGCCCGTCGCGCTGTTCGTCACCACGACGGTACTGCCAGCCGCCGTGGGTTCATTGCCGTACAGGCCGCCGGTGATCGATTGCGCCATCGCGACATTCGCGCCAAAAGCACTCAGTAGCGCCACGGCGAGCATGGTTCGTCTGAAACCACCTGCCTTGCCTCCTACGCTTTCCTTGCTTCCGGCCCCTTCATGTACGGCAGCGGCCGGCGACCTCATTGGGTTGCCATCGAGAGTAAAAGAACCTTTCTTTTCAGCGCACATTGATTGCCCCTCCGGTAGTTCGTTATCACCCTGTGCAGAAATGACCTCTCCCCTCTGCTACAGGCGGTTGTGGTTGCCCGTGAAAACGCTTCCTCATCCACGAGCTTGTTTGCACCTTCATCAAAATTTCGACACAAGCGTCTCCGCCGGACCGGTTGGTGGTCCGGTTGGACTCCCTGCTATTCGGTCAAGCCAAGCGGTGCACTCGAACCTGAGAGAGCAACGCCTCCACCGCCCGCCGTTCGACGAAGCCGGTTTCCTGACCTTGCGCATTGGCGGCGCCGCAAGCCACGCCCAAACGCAAGGTCTGTTCCAAATTCATCCTCTGCGCCCTGCCCACCGTCATGCCCGCCAGCAGGCAGTCGCCCGAGCCCACGGCGTTGCGCGTTTGTGCGAGCTCGATCGCCGCATGCCAGACACCACTCGCGTCGGCCGCCACCGCGCCCAGCGCGCCCATCGTCACTACGGGCATCGCGATCCCGCGCGCACGCAGTTCGCGCACTGCGTCTACGGCTGCAGCGAGATCGCCAATCGGGCGACCGAGCAACTCGGTGATCTCGTCGCGATTGGGTTTGACCAGAAAAGGTTGCACTTGCACAGCGTGCTGCAGCAGCTCACCGCCGGCATCGACCAGACAGTGCTTGCCGGCGGCGCACACATGCGCGGCCAGTTCGGCATAGGTGGTGGATGGAAAGCCACGCGGCAGGCTGCCGGACAGCACGATGAGATCGCTGTCATCGACTCCATGACGGAATGCCCGCAGCAGGGCGTCCTGCTGTGCGCTGTCCAGCAGCGGCCCCTGGCCGAGGATTTCAGTGATCTGACCGTTCGCATCCTGCAGTGCGATGCATGTGCGCAGGCTGTCGGTGACTTCGATGCCGTGGAACAGCACGCCGCGCTGGCACATCAGTCGACCGATCATGTTGCGGTGGGCCGGGTCGACCAAGCCAATCAGCTGCACGCGCTGACCCAGCGCAGCGATCGTCTGCGCCACATGTAACCCCTTGCCACCGGGATAAGCCTGCTCGTCGAGTGCGCGACTGACTTCGCCGGGACGCAGTGTGTCCAGCCGGATGAGCCGGTCGACCGCGGTGTTGAAACCGATGACTGTGATCACGTCTCGTTCGCCAGCAGGGCATCCACTTCCGACACGCTAGCCTGGCCGGCCGTACCGCCTGTTCGTCGCGTGGAGAGACTGCCGCAGGCACTGCCCCAGCGCATGCAGTCATTCAACGCCTGGCCCCGTAGCCATGCATGCAGAAAACCGGCGTCGAACGAATCGCCGGCGCCAGTGCTGTCGACCGGTTCGACGGCAAACGCCGGCACATCAAGCAGCCGTCCCTGATCCAGGCTGGCGCAACCCAGTTGTCCGCGCTTCACCACGGTTTGCGTGCGCCCGTTGTGCAGCGCACGCAGGCCATCGAGCACTCGCTCGCAGCCCGTGATGGCTGCCAGCTCCATCTCGTTGGGCAGGAACAGATCGACCTCCTCCAGTGTGCCAAGCAGGTCCGACGCCCATGTCTGCTGCGGATCGAAGCCGGGATCAAGCGAGGTGCTCAGACCGACAGCATGTGCACGCGCGAACAGAGCACGGCAATCTGGCCGCAGCGCACGCTGCAGGTAGTACGAGGAAACATGCAGATGGTCGGCGCCGGCCAACAACGCGTCATCCACTTCGGCGGCACGCAGCGCGCCGATCGCGCCGGGGAACGTCACCAACGCGCGATCCTGAGGCGTTGACAGTGAGACGGTGACGCCCGTGCGCAAGTTCTCGTCCGGCTGCACGGTGGAGATGTCGATGCCGGCGTTACGCAACGCATCGAGACAATAGGCGCCCCAGCTATCAGCACCGAGCTTGCCGCTGAATGCAACGGAATTGCCCAGCGTGGCCAGCCCCATCGCACAGATCATCGAGGAGCTACCTGGCGTCATGCAGAAGTCGTCCGCCAGGACTTCGCGGCCTGGCGCGGGCAAGGCGTGGCAGTGCTTGAAAACCAGATCGACGTTGATTTCGCCGACGACCAGAATACGTTTCACGCTTCCCCCGAATGCATCGGAAAATCTTCGACAACGCGCGTGAGCACACCCTTCGACGGCGTGTCGGGCTTGCCACCCAGCTCCAGGCAACGGAAGAACGCAAGCAGTTGCCCCACCACCACATCCGCCAGCAGCGGCAGTGCATCGTCGATCGCTTCCAGACCAGCCAGCTCCACCGCCACGTCTTGCGGGCCCAGCACCTCGACCGGGATGTGTTCGCCCACCAGCACCCGGGTCAGGCCCAGCTGCTTGCGCGACAACTCGCGTAGCAGGTCGAGCTCGTATGAGCGCACCGCGGGATCCGGTGACAGGAAGCCGACCACCAGGCTCTTGTCGTCCAGACTGGACATGGGACCGTGGCGCAGGCCGAGATAGGTTTCCGCCATCGTGACCACCGCCCCGCCACTCATTTCCAGCATCTTCAACGCGGACTCATGGGCCGCGCCGAGTGCACCGCCGCTGCCGAGATAGACGACATTGCCGAACTCGCTGCGAGCGATAGCCGTCAGCGCATCGGTCTGTTCGCCGAAGACACGCTCAAGGATGTGTGCCAATCGACTCACTGCTGCGATGACATCGCGTCCCGCGGGCGGAACCAGACCGAACCCGGCCAGCAATAGATTGGTGAAGCTGCTGGTCATCACCAGGCTGCGATCATTGGTGCGTTCGTCGAGCACCAGCACGGTGACGCGCGGATCGCCGCGGTAGCTAGTGGCTAGCTTGCCGCTGACGTTGCAAGTGATGATCAGATGGCGATAGTCAGGTGCATCCGCCAACAGCCGGTCCACCACGCCGCTGCTTTCCGGGCTGTCGCCCGAGCGCGCCAGTGAAATCAGCAAACCAGCTCCGGGTGGTAGCACACTGCGCCAGTGAGTGAGCAAGGTGCCGGCGGCGATTGCCTGTGTCGGGATGCCCAAGCCGAGCTGCAGGCTGGGCGCGAGGCATTCTCCGATATACATCGAGCTGCCCGAACCGGTCAGCACGATATGGCTCGGTCGCGGTACCAGCGTTGCCTGCCACTGCTCGCGCAGCTGCGGCTGGCACAGCAGATCGGCCGTACTCAACCAGGTAGCCGGCTGCTGCAGGATCTCGCGCAGGGTATCGGCATAGCCGTGCGCCTGCTGCTGTGCCAAGGGCGCCGCACACAAGGCATCAAGCTCTGCCGATACTTTCATTGTATTGCTTGCTTTTGGCATTTTGCTAAATTCATTCAAATATGAAAGTATATGGCCACTAAACAGAGGGTATTCGAAATGAAACAAAACTTGCAAGAGGTTTCGAACACTGGCCGCCAACTTTCCCGGCTGGCCCTGTCCCACGGCAAGCGCACCCGCCTGTGGCGGCTGCTGTACGGCCACGGCCCTCGCAACGGTAGCTTGCTGGTGCTGCCGCTTGACCAGGGATTGGAGCATGGTCCCACCGATTTCTTTCCCCACCCGCCGGCCGTCGATCCGAGCTACCAGTTTGAGCTCGCCGCGGCCGGGGGCTTTTCTGCCATCGCGCTGGGCATTGGCTTGGCCGAGAAGTACATGACCGAGTATTGCGGCCGGGTGCCGCTGATTCTCAAGCTAAACGGCAAGACCAATATCGCCAGCGACGCCGAGGCCACCTCGCCACTGTTTGCCTCCGTCGAGGATGCGGTGCGCCTGGGGGCCGATGCAGTTGGCTACACCATGTATGTGGGCTCGCCCCGCCAGCACGACGAATTCCGCCAGTTCGAGAAGGTGCGCCAGGATTGCGAGCGCTATGGCATGCCGCTGGTGATGTGGGCATATCCGCGTGGCAGCGCTGTCAACGCCAAGGGCGGCACCAATACCCTGTACGCGCAGGATTACGCCGCCCGAATCGCGCTGGAGCTGGGTGCCGACATCGTCAAGCTGCACGAGCCCAACGACAGCTTGGCCAATGTGCCAGCGCCCTACGACAAACTGCAGGAAGATGCCGGCGCCCGCTGCGCGCGCGTGGTGCGTTCGGCCGGTCGCACGATGGTGCTGTTCTCCGGCGGCGAGAAGAACGACGATGACGCAGCGGTGCTGCGCAAGGTCGAGTTCTATATGCAGTCCGGTGCCAGCGGCGTGATGTTCGGTCGCAACATGTGGCTACGTCCGTTCGATCAGGCGGTCACGCTGACGCGCGCCGTGCATGACATCATGGCGAAATATCCGCGCTGAACATGGCAGGGAAGGCACGCATCCGATGAGTCCTAGCTCCTCCAAATCGCAGCGGCAGCGCCCGCTCCAAGCCGGCTGCCTCTGCTGTGCGCCGCCCACAGGGGCCGGCACGGTAAAGGTCGGAAGCAGCAAGAATCCGCTACAGGTCCAACCGGATACCGGCAAGAGCGAACTGCGCCTGAAGGACTATCGTCCTCGCAGCATGCTGCATGTGCCGAAGACGCATATCGAACGGCCGCGCTTTCCGGTGATCGACGTGCACGCGCACCTGAGCTGGTCCAGCCATGTGCGCCACGGCATCTCGGTAGGCGAAGAGATCACCCTGTTCGCGCAGCCCGAGGATCTGCTGCCGGTGATGGACCGCAAGCGCATCCGCACGCTGGTGAACCTCACTGGCGGCATCGGTGCCGGGCTGGAGAAGAGCATCCGCAGCTTTGACAAGGCCGCACCGGGACGTTTCCTCACCCTGACCGAACCATCGTACGAATACTTCCGCAAGCCGAACTACGCCCAGTTGCAGGGTGATGCGATCGCGCACGCCAAGCGCGTCGGGGCAAGCGGACTGAAACTGCTGAAGACATTGGGGCTGTATCTGCGCGAGCGGATCGACGAAGGCCCTCTGGTGGCGGTGGATGACTGCCGCTTCGATCCGATGTGGGAAGCCTGCGCTGCCAACAACATGCCGGTATTTCTGCATGTCTCCGATCCGGAGGCATTCTTCCTGCCGACCGATGCGAGCAACGAACGCTACGAGGAACTGGCGCAGCACCCTGACTGGTCGTTCTACGGCCCGGATTTTCCCAGTCATGCGGAGCTGATTGCTGCGCGCGACCGCATGATCGCGCGCCACCCAAGCACCACCTTCGTGCTTCTGCACGTAGGCAACAACGCCGAGAACCTCGCCGCCGTCGCTGCCTGTCTGGAGCGCTTCCCCAACACATTGGTGGACATCAGCGCACGCATCGGTGAGCTCGGCCGCCAGCCGCGCATCGCCCAGCGCTTCTTCGATCGCTTTCAGGATCGCATCCTGTTCGGCACCGACGCGGTGCCATCGCCGTATGGCGACGACGTGCCGCAGCAATTGTTTGGCGACGAGCTGTACGAGATCTACTACCGCTTCCTGGAGTCAACGGACGAATATTTCGACTACGCGCCGGCGCCGACACCACCGCAAGGACGCTGGTCGATCTACGGGCTGGGGCTCCCGGACACCGTACTGCGCAAAATTTACCATGACAATGCCGCCCGACTCCTGCATATTCCACCCGCATGACCAAACCCCAAACATCCAAGCATGCCGTCAAGCCTCCGCATCGCCTGTTGCTGGGCGAGCGTCGGCGCTTGATCGTTGAGTATGTGGAAGCGAACGGTCGCGCCACGGTGGAGGAGCTGGCGACGAAGTTCGGCACTTCGGCCGTCACGATTCGCGCCGACCTCGAGGCACTGGCCAACGCCTCAGCCATCGTGCGCTCACATGGCGGCGCGCTGCCGGTGGTGTCGCTAAGCGGCGACATCCCGCTCACCATCAAGGAAACCCGCCACCACGCGCAAAAGCTGCGCATCGGCCAAGCCGCGGCGAGAATGATCCGCGACGGTGAGACGATCATCCTCGATTCCGGCTCGACCACGGTGGAGGTAGCGCGGCAGATCCGTCAGATGAAATTCGAATCACTGACCGTGATCACCAATGCCCTGAATATCGCGCTGGAGTTGTCCGGGCTGCCGCAGATTCGGGTGATGATGCTGGGCGGCCTGCTGCGCCAGGCGTCATACTCGCTGGTGGGTCGCGACGGCGAGCAGGCACTGGCGAAACTGTCCGCCGACCGGTTGTTCCTCGGCGTGGACGGTCTCGATCTGGACGTCGGCGTGACTACGCCCGACCCGCTGGAGGCAACGCTGAACGCGCTGATGATACGAGTCTCGCGTGAAACGGTCGCCGTACTGGATGGAAGCAAGTTCAGTCAGCGCAGCCTCTCGGTGATCGGCCCGGTGGAAAATCTGCACGCCGTCATTACTGACACCAGTGCACCGCAGGACGTTATCGAAGCACTCATTGAGCGCGGCGTGCGCGTAATGCAAGTCTAGGCACCGTGAATCGGGCTACAACGCGATGCCAATCACTTGATAGTTTGCTCCCTCCAGAATGCCGGTCTGCAGATCGCAATCTGCAATCGCAAAGCGAAGCCGTCCACCAGGCAGAGCACTCCCCTACGGAGCGTCTGAACAAGCTGTCGTCAAACAGGCATCTAGACGTCTGAACGGTTTTATGGCGATTATTCGTCGAAAATCCCGTCAAACAGGCGCGCATGCCGCCTTTCATGGCGTCTTTTGCGCCATGTCGGGGATATTTCCCCCATCACGGGCACACCTCTCCTGCGTTGGCCAGTGACGTTCGTCGCGCCATCCACAGCTTGGATAACGCGAACAGCGTCAGAATTTGTGCCGTGCCCTTGGCCAGTCCCTTGAAGCGGACCTTCTGATGACGGAACTGGCGCTTGATGACCCGGAACGGGTGTTCCACCTTGGAACGCACGGCCGCTTTCATGTGCTCCACATGCTTGGCCGCGTCCTTTTCCTCACCCTCAGGCATCGCCTTGATGCGACCGCGCTTGGCAGCAATGTGCAGGACTTGTTCAGAATTTCCTTAAGCCGCCCTTTCACGCCGGTAATCCAGGCCGCAGGCACAACTGTCCCAAGGTTCGCATCCTCACCAGGTTGTAGCCGGTCATCGCCGGCCTGAATATCTGATCCACTTTCGCCATGCCACGCACCGCCTCCTGGCGGATCGGGCCGATGAACTTGGCCCAGCCAATCCCCTGCCCGATCAGCTTGCGCTTGCGCTGGAAGATGCTCAGTACAGGGGAGACGGCGGGCCCGGTTACTAATCGTGTGCTGAACGGGTAAGTTCATCCAGTACATGCTGAGCGATCGAATGAATGTCGCCTTTGGGCTGGGTTGGATATGTATTCTGCTCATGCGCCCACTTGCTGCCGAAGGCGTACCAGTCGATCTCCTGCGGCTTCCCGTCTGTAGCCAGTGCCTTGTCCAACGACTCGAAATAGAGCTTCCAGCGCGAATAATAGTAGTCACCCACGAGCCCTTGCCATTCGCGACGTGCATAGTCGGCGATCTCGGGTTTTCCCCAGATCGTGATCAACGATCGTGCGTCGTAATTGATCGCGGCCGATTCGTCGGGAGTGTGTGCGTATGACTGTGCGTTGGCCAGCCAGGGACCGAGCATGAACTGGCGGTTTGTCCCCAGCACCTTGTCGAGTAACTGCATCAAGTGTAGCCACCGACCGCTCAGTCGGTCGAAGTCCGCCTTGTCCCGGGCATCGAATGCAGCGTTAATCTGCGGCAGCAGGACTCGACTGCGCACTGCCAGCGCCTGGCGCGTTAGATCGGTCAGGTCGTAGCGATAGGCACTGCTGTCTCGCAGCGCCGGAGCGACTTGAAGCAGCTCGGCCAATGCCTTGTAGATTCTTGACGGCCGATAATCGAGCGGCAGCGTATGTGCGTGCAGATCCGGTGCCAATTCAAAAAAGCCAGTCTGATACTTGCTGTCCCAGGTAGCGGGCAGATGATAGGCGGTTTGCCGCAAAATCTGCCAGGCAGCAACCGCGTGCGGGTCAGGCCTGGAGCCGCCGTAACGACGCCAAGCCCATTGCTTGAACCACTGATCAAGATCAGCCGGCGACTTGCGCCATGCAAGTTCGGTAAAGAAGGCCGTGGCTGCCGGATTGTTGTCGCTGTCCTCAGGCATAAGCGCGATACCCGCCATTGCGCTATTTGGCTTTTCCCTCCACTGCCAGTATCTGCTGTTCCAAATCGAAAGATTGGCACCGATGTTGGTGTGCCCGCCAAAATTCCAGATCGTGCCGAAGGTATATGGCGTGTTCTTCCATTGCGCCTCCCGATTGGTCGACGGCGTGGTGGACTCGGACTCGCCATCAACGATGAGCGCGTGGGACTTGTCCAATCCCTCAATAACCTCAGGCAGCGGGTTGTCCTCCCAACCCAGGAGAACCCAGGTTGCACCTGGGTGAGCTTGCTCGAGTGCAGCCTGAATACCTCGGGTGGCGCCAACCAGATCAATGCCGCCATGATTGCCGCCTTCGACACCCTCGTGCAGCGGGTCCATCTTGTACATGCTGCTGTCGCCGAAAAGGACCCTCTGCTTGCGATAGAAGTCGGCAGCAACCTTCGAAAACCATTGACTGGTCGGGTCGAGCCAGTCTGGTCGCTGATAGCCACCCCAGGTGCCCGTGGGCACGACGTGTGCACCGGCATTCCTGTTCGCGAATTCCGGTGGCACTGTTCCGTAATAGCCTGGAAATACCGGAACCATGCCCAGGTGGCGCAGGTGATCGGCCATTTTCCTGGCAAGTGCAGCCCTCTGATCGATCACGCTTTGCGAGATCGGATCCGGCGAACAGCACAGATTCTGCAGCAACCACCACGGTTGGTGCGCGGCTCGCGGAATCCAGCTGAGAAGATAGGTGCGGCTGTAGCCGAAGTCCTGAAATGTTTGCTCGTAGACCTTTTCCTGCCCCTGATAGACCAGCACTTCGTTGATTCCGTGCAGTGCCAGTACGTCGATCTTGTGCTGCCAATACGTCCAGTTGGCATAGGGCTGGGTGTAGCCTTCGTCGACATCGTTCAATGCAAACCGGTGGGCGCCACTGGCTTCCTTGAAAATAGTTTGCCGGGGCGCAGGCAGCGTCTTTGGCAGGTGCAGTTGTTCGCCATTCAGGGAGATGTTGGCGTGTGTCACATGCTCCAGATACCAGCCAAAGCCCGCCAGCAAGGTGGCCGGCGTGGTTGCTTCGATCACCAAATGATGGTCGTGCTGGGTAATCTTGAAGTAGTCGTCCTGATGGCGTTCAGGGACAGCTTCAAGATCCACCTGATCAGCATATGTCTTGCCCACCAAACGCTCAAGCGCGGCACGAGCCGGACCCACGTCAAAGGCGGGTTTGCTGGCGCCAACGTGCTCCAGCGGGCTCTTCGCCGACGCACATGACATCGATGCTCCCCATAGCATCGCAGCAGCCAGGCAAGTGATCGGGACAGTCGCAAATCGTACGCAATGACGATGCGTGGAACGATGGATTGAAGGCATGTATGCACCTCTTCAAATAATGGCGATTGATATATTCAACCGACCAGCAGCGATCGGCGGTCAAAAGTGCTACGTAATCACGCGGTGAGTCGCGCAGCCCTCGCGGCGTCAGGCAGCGTCTGCTGGCCCAGCGACGACAGCAGGCGCATGTCGGACGGCTTGAACGTCCTGCCGTCGGACAGTATTAGAGCAAGGGGCGCGGGCTTCTTCCGTGCGCATTCGTGCACGGAGTCAATCAGCGTCATGCGGGTCGGGTGCTGGTGATCCACTTTCCGCTTCATCTCGATCGCCGTATTGCCAAAATGTTCGGCGTGCTGGTTGTCCGCAAAGGCGGCTGTGCCGGGCCGCACTACGAGGCGCCCGGCCGCCACACTGTCGTCGGCGTTGGCTGCGCCGATGCGAAGCACGCAAGGGGCCAGCAGGGCCAGTCCCAGCTGAACTTTGCGCTGGCCGCGCGGCGCGGCCATCGGAATCGAGACTCCCACTTCAGGGAACGGGTCATTCATCGCTGGAACCCCTGGTTTGAATTTACGAATGGCCCCGGGGAAATCGGTTCCCTACGATAGGCGGACTCCAAGGAAGCCGCGTTGTCGTAAGGCAACCCCAAGAACAGATAGCACCCCGTTTCGAAGCCAATTGGCTGAATACTCAAACACCGAGAATCCCCCGGCATTGCCGGGGGCAACCTCAGTGACTCAGGCTTGGATCAGTAATCATAGGTAACGCCCAGGCGGACGTATCGCGGCTGTTGCAAGACCATCGGAGTCCCGTACAAGGGATTCATCGTTCCCGTGTCGTTCGAATACATCTCTGGCGACTCGTTGAGCGCAGCCTGTCCATTGAACACGTTGAACACATTCAGCTGAAATGCCAGCTTGCGGTCAGCGAATGCAGGCCGGTATTGGACACCGAGATCAAGCTGCTTCATCCACGGCAGGCGCCCGTGTGCCCCAGGCGGCGATGGCATGCCATTGCACCAGTGATAAAGAGATCCGTAGCCAACCGGGTCGTTGGTGCTGGTGTTCAAGGGGTCGGAGCCGTACAAGCCCAGACAGTATTTCGGTCCACCCGAGACGAGACTCAGGTTGGCCGACACGAGCCACTCAGGATTCACCTGGTAATAACCAAAAGCTTTGATCTGGTTTGTATGGTCGTTGCCCTGTGGGCCTCCTGCGTAAACCATCAATGCAGGGAAATCCCAGTCCACGTTCTGGGTTCCTCCGGTCACCTGGATGTTGGACTGCCCCTGACCTTCGGTGTTGCCATAAAGACGGGAGAACGTGTAGCTGACCTTGCCGTACCAGCGCCCATCGAAAGGATGCTCGAGGAATGTATCAAGGGCATAGTACGCACGCGACGCATGGGGGAAGCCCATTTGGGCCTGAGTCACCGTCACGTTATGGAAAGTCCCCGATGGATCCTGCACCGCGAAGGTGTTGGCTATGCCGGGGTTGATGTAATAGCAGGTGGCATTGTTGACATCGACGATGCCCTGTGACGCAGCCACCTGAACAACCTTGCCGGCGTCGCAATAGTCGTCGATGACGTGTCGCAATATACGTCGAGTGAACTTGGCTCCATAGACCCAATTAGGACCGGCTGTCTTGCTGAAGCCCAGGATAAACTCATCCTGATCCTGAGCCTTGATGTTACGCGCTGTTACCTTGCGCGGATCCACGGGCTGTCCCACTCGATTATCCGCATCCACCGGCCCCGACATCTGGGTCAAACCGGTCGGCGTACCATCGGATCCGATGCCGCCGTACGTGAAGTATTGCGTGGTAATCGTTTGGGAGTTGGCTGCGCCACCTGGGTAAAGCGGTTGTCCGAGATAGTAGCGCCCCGCGTTACCGTAGACCTTGAAGGTGCTGTCACCAAATACATCCCAGCTGAAGCCCAGCCGCGGTGCCCATTGCGGCTTAGTTTGTTTCATGTAGCTGGCTGCGAAGTTGTTGGTGTTGTTGAAGGACGAGTTTCGCAGCCCCAGGGAGACCAACAGACGGCTGTTAACTTGCCACTCATCCTGGATGAATTGGGCTTTCTGATTGGTCATCAGGTTGCCACCAATGTTGTAGACGTTCTTGGTGACAAAGTAACCAGTCGACCCGTTCGGATAATCGGCTGGTGCGCCGACGCCCAGACTTGCCGCAAGCGGCGCCGATGGATTGCTTGTGTAGCCATAGCTCCAGGAATAGCCCGGCCCCGATCTCATCTCGACTTGATTGTTCGCACTCGCCACAAGATTGTCGATCCCGACCGTGACCGTGTGGCTGCCAATGACATCAGTCACACTGGCGCGCAGGTTGTTCGTCGTGAAGTTGTTCTTGGGGTTTTGGAGCTCTGCAATAGTCTGACTATTGGTTATTGGCGTTCCCCCGTTCAAGGCAGGATTCTGGTTAATAGTGCCACTAAGGTAAGCCAAGTCTGGGTTGTACCCGACGGGTTGGGTAACGTTGTACGTCTTCATCCTGCCATACATGGCATTCAGCGTTATGCTGTCCGTAAGGTAGTCGGTGAACTTGGCCGACCACATGTGGCCGCCTTGCAGAGTTTCGTTGGAGAAGCCTTTGAAACTGGCATCAGAATTATTCGAGTAATCATAGTTGTAAAGCGACCCTCTGGTTCTCAACTCGTCGGAAGCACCGGTAATTTCCAGGACACTGTTGTCCGTAATATTCCAGTTGATCTTGGTATACCACTTCGGGGTGCTATTCTTGTAGTGATCAGAATTTCCCGCCTCGACGCTATTGACCGTGGTCCCGTCCTGATAGCTCTTCTCCGCAGACGCGAACAGAAACAACTTGTCCTTGATCAGCGGGCCACCCACGTAGAGATCGTAGGTCGATTCCCAGGACGTGTTCTTGCTTCGGGGGTCATACAGCCGCCCTGCCACCGGGTTCGCCGGCAAGCCGTTTTCGTAGTAGGTATCTTGCGGGCTTGAGCGCCATTCCTGCGGCGCGAAGTTTACCTGGCCACCAAAGTGCCATTCATTTGTGCCGCTCTTGCCGACCATGCTGATAACGCCACCATCGGTCCGGCCGTACTGCGCGCTATAACCACCGGTATAGGCCTCCTCCTGCTGGATCGACCCATATGGCAAGGTGATACCACCGGCGGCGTTGAATGGGTCGGTGGTGTTGAACCCATTGATGTAGTAAGCGTTTTCGGTCGTCGACGATCCACCGAAACTGACCAATGGCACTCCGGTCGTGCTGCTCGCACCACCTGCCCCCATGACGGCGCCCGGTGCCAGTAGTGCCGCCGCCTCTGCTGTCCGCGCCAACGGCAGCTTGGCCAGCTGGTCTGCGGTAATAATCGTGTGTGAGTCCACCGTACTCACATCGATTGGCGGCGCTGAGTTGGCCGTTACCTGCACGGCAGACAACTTCGTCGCATTCGCCTCAGAAGCGCCCGCGCTGGCGCTGAATGAGACTTCCGCGCCGGCACCCACATTGAGTACCACGTTATCGCGGGTCTGCACCACTTTGCCGCCCATCATCAAGGCGACGGAGTATGTGCCAACTGGCAACTGCGGTGCGTTGTATCGTCCCTGGCTGTTGACATTGACGGTGCGAGTGAGGCCTGTCGTGCCGCGAATGACGATCTTTTCTCCAGACTGCACCGGTACCTGACCGAAAATGCTGCTGGTGGTCGACTGACCATAGGCTACTGAGGATGCCAGCAACAATCCGATGACCGAGGCCAAGCATGTTTGCGATAACGAGATGTTCTTGCTCAATTTCATAGGTTCCCACCCTCCCGAGATTAATTTTTGTTAAAAATGTTCGCGGACTTCTGTTCCTATGCGCCCTCCGGCATAACCGGGCACCGCCTATTTATCTACCACCTCGCCAGACACAACGTTGTCCGACGCTTGCTCCTTCCATTGCGTTACGAGAACCTTGTCCCGTTGTGCATCGACCTGTCTACGATGTACGTATCCATTTCCCTCTTCATTGACTTTCACCAGTGGCCAGTCGTGCCTCATGGCAACCCATGACTCGCTGACTTGATCTAATCCGAATAGAAACCGGTATGGTGGTGAAATAAGTTGGTCGCCTACTTAACTCCATGCCATTATCAAAAACCTGACCCTCCATTCCTTTCGTTCAGATACCAGCTTGCGGCGCCAACAACACCATGCAGGCCGTGATCTATCAGTCGAATCGGAACCTGTTGCAGATAGGCGCGCATCACGCCCTTATTGAAGTAGCGTTCGGCAAAGGTGCTGGCCAGCAGGAACGGCTGGATCTGAGGCAGGATGCCTCCGGCCAGATAGACGCCTCCGCGGGCGCCATACAACAGCACCAGATCAGCCACGAAGCTTCCCAGCAGGCCGCAGAACACTTCCAGCGCCTCAGTCGCGGCGGCATCGCTGCGAGCCAGCGCGGCGTCGGTGATCTCGGCCGGTGCCAGCAGGCGCGGCGCACTATTACGCAGCTCGGACAGTGCGCGATAGAGCTTGAGCAGGCCTGGGCCGGATAGCACATCCTCGATGGACACATACGGGCGATCACGAAGGAGCAGACGCAGGATCTCCATCTCGAGATCGTTGCCCGGTGCCAGCGAAACATGCCCCGCCTCGGTGGCCAGCACTTGTGCCCGGGGCTGCCCCGACACCAGCACCGCCGAACCCAGCCCGGTTCCTGGCCCCATCACCAATACCGGCCCACTGGACGCAGGAGCGGCCGCCTCGATAACCGATCGAGTTTCGCTGACATCGATGAATTGCGTTGCGTAGGCGACTGCCTCGAAATCATTGATTACCGCGAGCCGTTCAATGCCAAGCTCATCGTGGATGGCCCGGATCGATACCCGCCAGGGCAGATTCTCGTTGATGATCAGGTCGTCCAGAACGTAACCAGCACAGGCGATGGCGCAGTCACGGATGTTTTCCGGCGTCGCCACCTGCGGCACGTTTCTCAGCTGCGCGACAAAGTCCTGAAGCATCGCGGCCAGACTGTTCCATTCTGCGCAGTTGTAGCGGTGATAGTGCAGCACGCCGATCGGCTGCCTGCTCGTGGCGCTGCGAATGACCAGGGCGATGCGCGCATGGGTGCCGCCGACATCAGCGGCCAGAAACGGCCGGTCCTGGCCACGCGCCGCCAGGACCGCCGCGCCCTGGAGCGGAAATAAAGCCGCCGACGCGGTCGACGACGACGATTGGACTGCATGCCCCATGTTGGTGACTTCCCCCACTTTGCTCTCCAGAAACGGTCGCTTCCCTGAGGCGGGTGGCGATGCCCGCCACCGAGTCGCATCGGTCCATTTCAGGCGAGTCTGCCTTCAGGGTGACACCGATGTCAACATTTCCAGCGACAATTTTCTGAAGCACCTATACGGCACCGCAACATAAACGCCATGACATAGTGTGAATCACCCTATCTGGTCGAATTGTATGCGTACTACGCTGTTTTACAAGACATTATATCTCAAATGTTGAAGATGTCGCAGTGCCGCACAAGTGCTTTGTACCGGCTGTACAGGCACCCGCATCGAGGGGTCTTTCGGACGCTGCATGGCTGCGATACTGATTGACGTCGATGCACTTTGCTGACACTTTGGGGACAATAGTGTCCACAGGAGTCATTCGATGTGCGCGACACGATTCACTTCGGGGAGAACTTAAGATCATGGCAAGCGCATTGGCGGCGACGCCATCCGAACGAACCTATCTCGGCCCGATGCTGATCATCGGCGTGCTGTTCTTCATCTTCGGCTTCGTCACCTGGCTCAACGGTCCGTTGACGATCTTCGTCAAGCTCGCCTTCAATCTGGACGACGTCAGCGCCTTCCTGATCCCGGTGGCGTTCTACCTTTCCTACTTCTGCCTAGCATTGCCGTCCTCCGTGGTGCTGCGCCGCACCGGCATGAAGAAGGGCATGGCGCTGGGCCTGTTCGTGATGGCGATCGGCGCGGTGGCGTTCGGCGAATTCATCAACATCCGTATCTACCATGGCGCGCTGGTCGGCCTGTTCGTGATCGGTGCCGGACTGTCGCTGCTGCAGACCGCATCGAACCCTTACATCAGCATCCTCGGGCCGATCGACAGTGCCGCGCAGCGCATCGCGTTCATGGGTATCTGCAACAAGGTGGCCGGTGCGCTGGCACCGTTCGTGTTCGGCGCACTGGTGCTCAACGGCATCGACAAACTTGACCTGCAGGTGAAGGCCGCGCCCACTGCGGCGGCGCGCGACGCGCTGCTCAACAGTTTTGCGGCGCGCGTGTACTGGCCGTACATGGTGATGGCCACGCTGCTGGTGCTGCTGGCGATCTGGGTGGTGCGCTCCTCGTTGCCGGAGATCAAGCCTGCCGGCGCCAACGACGAACACGCGATCGGCCATTCCGGCCGCAGCATCTTCAGCTTCCCGCACCTGTGGCTGGGCGTGCTGTGCCTGTTCCTGTACGTGGGCGTGGAGGTGATGGCAGGCGATGCCATCAATATTTATGGCCAGGGCTTCGGCCTGCCATTGGCCGCGGCCACGCATTTCACCTCGTACACCATGCTGGGCATGCTGCTGGGTTACATCGTGGGCCTGCTGGTGATTCCGCGCTTCATCTCGCAGCAACGCTACCTGGCCGTTTCCGCCGTGCTCGGCGTGCTGTTCGCCAGCGGTGCGTACCTGACACACGGTTACACGTCAGTGGCGTTTGTCGCTGCGCTGGGCTTCGCCAACGCGATGATGTGGCCGGCGATCTTCCCGCTGGCGATCAAGGGGCTGGGCCGCCACACCGAGGCGGCGTCGGCGCTGCTGATCATGGGCATCGTCGGCGGCGCGCTGATCCCCCAGGTGTTCGTCCACCTGAAGCAGCACATCGACTTCCAGTTGGCCTTCCTGTGCGTGATGCTGCCGTGCTACCTGTACATCCTGTACTACGGACTGGCCGGCCACCGGGTCGGCCAGCAGCCGGCCGGTTGAATCGTGCTTAGCTTCCCGCACGCCCATCAGCTAGGATGCCGCAAGTTCCGCGCGCTCCTGCGCGGGCGGTTCGGCACGATGACGCCCAGCGCCTTACTCCATGATGCACGAGGTTCAGCGGGTGCGTAAAACCACAATCAAGGATGTTGCCGAGCGGGCCGGCGTCTCGAAAAAGACCGTTTCGCGAGTGATCAACAACGAGCCGTCGGTGCATGCGAGCACTCGCGAAAAAGTGCAGCGCGAGATCGACGCGCTTGGCTACCAGCCCGACCCGTCCGCACGCAGCCTGCGCCGACCCCATGCATATACGCTGGGTCTTGTCTACGACAATCCCAACGCGCACTACATTATCAACCTGCAGAGCGGCGTGCTGTCGGCCTGCCTCAGTAGCGGCTACGGCCTGCAGATCCTTCCGTGCGACTCTTCTTCGCCGGCCCTGGCGGAGCGATTGTGCATGTTGGTAATGCGTTCGCGACTGGCCGGGTTGGTGCTAACACCGCCGGTGTCCGAACAGCCGGCGCTGATCCGCACCCTGAGCGAGGCGAATATCCCGTTCATGCGGATCATCTCCGCACGCAAGGATCCGCAGGACGGCTATCCCTGCGTATATGTGGACGACCGCGATGCCGCTTACGCGATCACCGAGCACCTGATCCAGCTCGGCCACAAGCGTATCGGCTTTTTGTGGGGCAACCACGAGCACTGCTCCAGCGTTGAACGCTACCAGGGCTATGAGGACGCGATGACGGATTACCGCATCGCGCTGGACCGCAAGCTGATTGTGCCGGGAGACTTCACCTTCGATGACGGATATCGTGGTGCACGCAAGCTGCTGGAACTGAAGAATCGCCCGACTGCGATCTTTGGCTCCAACGACGAAATTGCCGCCGGGGTGCTCGCCGCGGCGCACTCGGACGGCATCAACGTGCCCTACGACCTCTCGATTGCCGGCTTCGAGGACAGTCCGTTCTCCAAGCAGTCATGGCCCGCCCTGACCACCGCGCGTCAGGCCACTGAGGAGATCGCCCGGCATGCGGCACAACGGCTGATCGGCGACCTGCAACGCGAGGCAAACAGCGAATCGGCCCAAAATACGAACGAAGGCTTCAGTCCCGAACTGGTGGTGCGCGGTTCGACCGGGCCTCACTATCCCAGCTTAGCCAAACGCTGATTGCTCACACCAGAAAACGATGCCGGCCTTGCTTCTTTTGCTTCGTCAGCAAGACCTGTGGGCGAGCGTCGGCTCAGGTAGCTTGCCAAGCGCATGATATAGCGCGATTTCTGTCGCCCTGAAGGTCCGAAATCTCCTGGTGATCGCTCGCGCTTCGGCACCACCGTGCCCATCCGGCACCAGCAAGCGCTCGCAGGACGGAGAGCGCTCGCGCCCGATTGCCACGGCCGCGGCGCCGGACTGATGGGCCTGAAGCCGCTCCCTCACCCGCTGCACGGTCCGTGCGAGACGATCCCGGTCGTAGGGCTTGAGCA
>Ga0307375_10001432_pt1 | contig 26039 bp, 17 predicted proteins | sample TR1MG_FD_202531 | JGI IMG/M metagenome (GOLD analysis project Ga0307375, IMG submission 202531) | Soil microbial communities from Risofladan, Vaasa, Finland - TR-1 | ecosystem: Environmental > Terrestrial > Soil > Coastal area > Acid sulfate soil | place: Finland: Risofladan, Vaasa | collected...
GCGCCCAAGGGCGAGAGCGCCAACATCGGCTACCTCGGCGGCGACTTCAAGGGCGTGCTGGAAAACGCCGATTACATCCGCGACATGGGTTTCGGCGCGGTGTGGATCACCCCGATCGTGCAGAACCCAGACGAAGCCTTCACCGGTGGCGATCCCGTGTACTGGGGCTCGAAGTTCACCGATCGCGGCAAGACCGGTTACCACGGCTACTGGGGCGTCAACTTCTACAAGCTCGACCCGCACCTGCCGAGCAAAAACCTCGACTACCGCCAGTTCACCGCCGGCATGCATGCCGCCGGACTGAAGGTGGTCCAGGACATTGTGCTCAACCACGGCTCGCCGGCCTTCACCATGCCGGTGCGCCAGCCGATGTACGGGCAGATCTTCGACAAGGACGGCAAGCTGATCGCCGACGAGCAGAACCTGGCGCCGTACCAGCTCGATCCGGTGCGCAACCCGCTGCATCGCTTCTATCACGCCTATGACGACCTGGTGCAGCTGTCCAACAACGACGAGCAGAATCCGGCGGTGCTTGACTACTTCACCGGCGCCTACCTGCAGTGGATCGGCGAAGGCAGCGACGCGTTTCGCATCGACACCATCAGCCACATGTCGACCACGTTCTGGAAGCAGTTCAGCGCACGCATCCGCGCGCAGCATCCGGGCTTCTTCATGTATGGCGAGGCGTTCGACTACAGCCCCGACAATATCGGCAAATTCACCTGGCCGCAGAACGGCGGCATCAGCGTGCTGGACTTCCCTCTGCGCGGACACATTGCCGATGTGTTCGAGCACCCGGACAGCGACTACGCCCACCTGCTCGACCGGCTCTACCTCACCAACGGGCCCTACCAGAACCCCTACGAACTGGTGACCTTCTACGACAACCACGACATGGCACGGCTCAACGCGAGCGACAACGGCTTCATCGACGCCAACAACTGGCTGTTCACCGCGCGCGGCATCCCGGCGATCTACTACGGCTCGGAAACCGGCTTCGAGCGCGGCAAGGCCGAGCACGAAGGCAATCGCAACTACTACGGTCAGCAACGCATCGATGCGGCACCGAAGAGCCCGATCTACCGGCACCTGAAGCGCGTCGCCCTGCTGCGCGAACACACCATTGCCCTGCAGCGCGGCCTGATGCTTCCGCTCCACTTTGCCGGCAACCAGGCTTCGTTCTACCGCGTCTACCAGAAGGGCAACACCCACCAGATCGCGCTGGTGCTGCTCAACAAGGGCGATCAGCTGGCCGCGTTTGACGTCAGCGACAAGCTTCAGGCAGGCCAGTGGAAGCCTGCCCTCGCCGGCACACCCGTCGACGTGCCACCGAATGGCAGCCTGAAAGCCACCGTGCCCGGGCATGATGTGCAGGTCTACCTGCTGGATGCCCCGGTACGCCGGCCCGACCTGGTCGCCGAGCTGACCCGGTTGATGCAGGAGCGCGGGCACCCCGAACACTGACGACCGGTCCACGCCGGCAAGGAGATCGAGATGAGCTTGAAGATCATCGGCGCCGGCTACGGACGCACCGGCACGTTGTCGACATGGACGGCCCTGCGCGAGCTCGGCTTTCCCTGCTACCACATGATCGAGGTGCTGGAGAACAAGGCCAACAAGTCGCATCTGGACTTCTGGCGCGCCGTCGCCAACACCACGCCCGGCGCCCCGCACGACTGGGAACAGGTGTTCGGCGCGTACACCGCCGCAGTGGACAACCCCGCCTGCTGTGTCTGGCGCGAACTGATGGCGGCCTATCCTCAGGCCAAGGTGCTGCTTACCGTGCATCCTCGGGGCGCCGAGGCATGGTACGAAAGCACCATCGACACGATCTATTTCACCGAGACCATGTGGCAGTTCAAGGTGCTGGAATGGACCACGCCATTCGGACGCAAGTTCGGTGAGATGTCGCGCAAGCTGATCTGGCAACGCTCTCACCGGGGCACCATGAACGACCGCGACGCGGCAATCGCGGAGTACCACCGGCACGTCGCCGAGGTGAAGGCCAGCGTGCCGCCCGAGCGTCTGCTGGTTTTCTCCGCCGACCAGGGCTGGGAACCGCTGTGTGAGTTCATTGGCGTGCCGGTGCCAGCTACGCCTTTCCCCAACGTCAACGACCGCGCCGCGATCAAACAGACCCTGCAAAAGCTGACCCGCGGCGCCTACGTGATCGTGGGTCTGGCTACCGCCGCGGTGAGCGGACTGGGCTATCTGGCATTCCATCTGCTGTCATAGTCATGGCCTGGGACGAACTGCCGCGGGCAGCGACCGATACGTGGCCTGTCGCCGAGCGCACATTGCAACTGACCTGGTAGAACCTGGATGCAAACCACCCACCTGCTGATCCGTCCATTCACCATCGACGATGCCGAGGACTACTGGCCACTGGTCCGTTTGCCGGAGGTGATTCGCTACACGGGCGAGCGACCACAACAGACGCTGGACGATGTGCGCGAAATTCTGGTCAGTCGTCCGCTGCGCGACTATGCCGTGCACGGGTTTGGGCGCATGGCGTGTGTGGAGAAGAGCAGCGGACGGCTGGTGGGCTTCTGCGGGCTCAAATACCTGGACGATCTGCAGGAAGTGGACATCGGCTACCGGTTCCTGCCCGACTGCTGGAGCAAGGGCGACGCCACCGAGAGCAGCCGGGCCCTCATCGATGAGGGTGTTCGCAGGCATGGCCTGAGCCGGCTGATCGGCCTGGTGCTGCCAGCCAACCTCGCCTCGGCACGGGTGCTCGGCAAGCTCGGCCTGAGCTTCGAACGCAAGGTACGGCTGCACGATTTCGAGGAGGAACTCGATTTGTATTCCGTCGTGCTATACGGCGCCACGTGTACGCAGCGGTGCAGTGCCGCGCCAACTGCCGGCTGACGCCGCGCTAACGCAGGCTGGAACGCCGCACCATCAGCTTCACCGGCAGCACTTCGCTGTCGACCGCTTCGCCACGAATCAGGCCGAGCAGGCTCTCCACCAGTACTTCGCCGGCCTGGCGGGTGTCCTGCAGCACGGTGGTCAGCGGCGGGTTGACGAAGCTGGCAATGGCGATGTCGTCGAAGCCGGCCAGGGCGACATCCAGCGGCACGCGCAGGCCGTGATCGCTGAGCGCACGCATGGCGCCGATGGCGATCAGATCGCTGGCGGCGAATACCGAGTCGAAGCTCGCCTCGCGCAGGATCAGGCTGCGCATCGCCTCGTAGCCGGAATGCTCGGTGCTCTCGGCGTTTTCCTGCAACGCCGGGTCGACCTCGATGCCAGCGTTTTGCAGAGCATCGACGTAGCCGCCATAGCGACCGAAAAATTCCGGATAGTGGCTGGATGCGTCGCCCAGAAAGGCGATGCGGCGGCAGCCGCGCTCCAGCAGGTGTTCGGCCACCGCGTGGCCGCCGCAGTGATTGTCGCTGCCAATCGATACCCCCGGCTGGTCCGCCAGCACGGCACCCCAGCGCACGAAGCGGGTCCCCTGGGCAACCAGTTTTTCCAGCTTGTCGCAATAGGCCAGGTAATCACCGTAGCCAAGCAGGATGATGCCGTCGGCTTTCTTGCTGTCGGCGAAGTCGGCGTGCCAGTCATCGGACAATTGCTGGAACGAGATCAGCAGGTCATAGCCACGCAGCGCACAGGCACGGGTGATCGAGCCGAGCATCGACAGGAAGAAGGGATTGATGTGCGATTCGTCGGCAGTTGGGTCTTCGAAGAACAGCAGGGCCAGCGTGCCGGTATGCATGCGGCGCAGGTTGGAGGCATTCTTGTCGAGCTTGTAGTTGAGTTGCTCGGCGGCGGCCTGGATGCGCCGCCGGGTCTCTTCATTGACCAGCGGGCTGCCACGCAACGCACGCGACACCGTGGCCTGGGAGACCCCCGCCAGGTGTGCGATGTCGATTGATGTGACTTTGCCCTTCATCCGCAACGTGATCCGGAACCTTCTGTTCAAACAGCGCGAAAAGGGCCCTTGGTTGGCCCTCGCTGATGCCGAATCCTAACCGCTTTGCGCAACGCCTGCCGTAGATGGCACGGCGCGCGTCGACGCAGCGACATTCGGTCGACGCCAGCCCAAGGGTGGCATCGACCGAAATGATGGGCCGCACGACGCTCATGCCTTCATGTCTTCCAGCTCCACGCCCTTGGTTTCGCGTACGGCATAGAGCACGAAAATAAAGGACAACAGGGCGAAACCGGCGTACAGCCCGTAGGCGAAGGTCAGCCCGATTTCGGCCAGAGCCGGAAAGCTGCTGGTAATCGCGAAATTGGCCATCCACTGCGCCGAGGCGGCCACCGCCAGTGCGGTGGCGCGGATCCGGTTGGGAAACATTTCACCCAGCAGCACCCACACCACCGGACCCCAGCTGACCCCGAAGAACACCACGTAGGCGTTCGCGGCGACCAGCGCCACCATGCCCACCGAACCGGGCAGACTGATCGCCGCGCCACTGCCGGTGGCCTGCGAAAAGCACCAGGCCATCGTTGCCAGCGTGATGGCCATGCCGGCCGAACCCACCACCAGCAGCGGCTTGCGGCCGATCTTGTCGACCAGCGAAATGGCCACCAGGGTCACCAGTACGTTGACGATCGAGGTGGCGACGGTGATCTTGAATGAATCGGCGTCGCTGAATCCGACTGAATGCCATAGCGTCGTCGAGTAGTAGAAAATCACATTGATGCCGACAAACTGCTGGAACACCGACAACAGGATGCCCACCCAGACCACCGGCAACAGGCCCGCCGCCGCGCCGCGCAGGTCGCTCAGGCGCGGCTTGTGCTCCGAACGCAAGCTGTCCTCGATATCCGAAAGCTTCTTGTCCAGCGCGACCTGGCTGTGCATGTTGAGCACCTGCTCCAGCACCACCCGAGCCTCAGCCAGGCGGCCTTTGGCCACCAGGTGACGGGGCGACTCGGGCACTGCCAGCACCAGCAGGCCATAAATCAGTGCCGGGGTCACTGCGGCCAGGAACATCCAGCGCCAGGCGGCAAGCCCGAACCATAGCGGCTGCGAGGCACCCCCGGCGGCGCCGGCCAGCCAGGCATCACTGAGCAGTGCGGCAAAAATGCCCAGCACGATCGCCAGCTGCTGCATCGAGCCAAGCCGGCCACGAATCCGCGCCGGCGCCACTTCGGCGATGTAGGTCGGCGCGATCACCGAGGCCACCCCGACACCGATGCCGCCGACCAGACGCCAGAAGATCAGATCCCATACACCGGTCACCAGGCCCGAGCCCAATGCACTGGCCACCAGCAACACCGCCGCCACCTGCATCGTGCGCACGCGGCCCCAGCGGTTGGCCAGCATGCCCGCGTACCACGCGCCCAGCGCGGAGCCGAGCAACGCGCACGACACCGCGAAACCGGTTTGTGCCGCATCCAGCGAAAAGCCGCCGCGGATCGCATCGACAGCGCCGTTGATCACCGCGGTATCGAAGCCGAACAGAAAGCCGCCGAGCGCCGCTGCTGCCGATATCAAAACCACCCGCACAGTGGCGTGCTGGCCCAAACCCTCTGTCGCATTCACTGAGCTCATCGCGTCTCCCCCCAACGTCATGGTGTGTCATTAGCATTCGATTCTGGGATGCCACTGCCGCGCTGTCTGATTGAATACGTATGCAGGGCGCGCCACCGACATGCAGACGGCCTGAATTACCCTTCTCCACGCCCTGGCTACCCTGGGAAAAGTAGGCAATCAGACGCATGACAGCGATGTCACCCGAGCCCGAAGAATACCCTTTGCAATGCGGCCATGGGAAACGACACCCGTGTGTTTGCCCTGTGCAACCGAAAAATTACCTGACAGCGGGGGGCTTGCGCGCGCCCGAGGAACCACCGCCCCGACCGCGTCGCCCGTTACCATGGCCGCAGGCTCAATCCTGGCGTGGCGGCGGGCGGGCTACTGAACCGCGTTGATCACGGCGAGGAAGTCGCGGCCGTAACGTTTGAGCTTGGCCTCACCCACGCCGCTGATGGTGGCCAACTCATCTTCGTTGGCGGGCAGCGCGCGCAGCATCGCCAGCAAGGTGGCGTCGTGGAACACCACGTACGGCGGCACCCCATGCTGCTTGGCCAGTTGCGTGCGCACGGCGCGCAATTCGTCCCACATGGTCTGTTCGTAGGCCTCGATGCCGAGGCTGCCGCCGCCGCTGCGCTCGCCGGTGATCAATTTGCTGTCGCAACGGCGACGGCTGGCGCGCTCGGGGCGCGCGTCCTCACGCAACTTCACCGTCTGGCCGCCACTGAGCACGGCGCGACTGGCGGCGGTCAGCCGCAACGTACCGAAGCCCTCGGCATCAGCCTCCAGCAGGCCCGCCGCCAGCAACTGGCGGAATACCGAACGCCACTGTTTCTCGTCCATCTCCGCGCCGATGCCGAACGTACTGAGCCGATGGTGGTCGAGGCTGAGCACGCGCTCGGTTTCCTCGCCGCGCAACACGTCGATGACATGGCCGGAGCCGTAACGCTGGCCGGTGCGATATACCGCCGACAGTGCCTTTTGCGCCGGCACGGTGGCGTCCCAGGTTTTCGGCGGCGCGATGCAGTTGTCGCAGTGGCCGCAGGGGCCCGGATAGGTTTCACCGAACGCGCCCAGCAGGCGCTGGCGACGGCAACCGGTGGTCTCGGCGTAGGCCAGCAAGGATTCCAGTTTCTGGCGCTCAACGCGTTTTCGCTCGTCGGCCGATTCGGACTGGGCGATCATCTGGCTCATGGTGACCACGTCGGAGAGCCCGTAGATCATCCACGCCTCGGCCGGCAACCCGTCGCGGCCGGCGCGTCCGGTTTCCTGGTAATAGCCCTCGATGCTGCGCGGCAGGTCAAGATGCGCCACGAAGCGCACGTCGGGCTTGTCGATACCCATGCCAAACGCCACCGTGGCCACCATCACCACGCCCTCCTCGCGCAGGAAGCGTTTCTGATTCCTGGCCCGCGTCGCCGCATCCAGCCCGGCGTGGTACGGCAACGCCTCGATGCCGGATTCGGCCAGCCATTGCGCGGTGTCATCCACCTTGCGCCGACTGAGGCAATAGACGATGCCTGACTCGCCTGCATGCCCAAGCAGAAACTCACCGAGCTGACGCTTGGCGTTGTGCCGCAGGCCGACCCGGTAGCCGACGTTCGGGCGGTCGAAGCTGGACACGAACTGCTGCGCCTGCTGCAGCGACAGCCGCTCGACGATCTCCTCGCGCGTGCGTGGATCGGCGGTCGCGGTGAGCGCGATCCGCGGCACCGCGGGAAAGTGCTGGTGCAACAACGCCAGCTCGCGGTATTCGGGGCGGAAATCGTGACCCCATTGCGACACGCAGTGCGCTTCGTCGATGGCGAACAGGGCCACCTCGGTGCGCTCCAGCAAGCTCAGGAATCGACCGGTGAGCAGGCGCTCCGGCGCCACGTAGAGCAGGTTCAGCTCGCCGGCCAGCAACTGCCGCTCGACCTCGCGCTGCTCGTCGCCACCGAGACTGGAATTGAGATAAGCCGCCGACACGCCCGCCTCGCGCAGCGCATCGACCTGGTCCTGCATCAAGGCGATCAGCGGCGATACCACGATGCCGGTGCCCTGCCGCAGCAGGGAGGGAATCTGGTAGCACAACGACTTGCCGCCGCCGGTGGGCATCAACACCAGGGCATCGCCACCTTCAGCGAGGTGCTCGACGACAGCCTGTTGCTGGCCACGGAAACTGGAGTAACCAAAAACGCTTTGCAGCAGATCGAGGGCAGAGGGATTCATCGGCGACATGCTAGCAAAAGCATGCCCGCTGGCTGTCGGCGCACAGCCCGGGCGATGTCCATGTTCCCACCCACCGGATCACGGCGACGCCTGACGCCGTGATCCGGCATCCGCGTCAATGACGCCCGCAGGCCACGCCAGCGCAGCCCATCGTGTTGTAGTCATACACCGTCGAGTGGCCCATTTCCCCCGGTCGGACGCGGCACGCCGCGCGGGACGAAGAAGGTGGCCGAATGGGCGATACAGACCTGGCGGAAAGGTATCGGCCTTCAGCACCACGTAGGCTTGGGACATGGAGGGCATGGCGGCGGTGCGGAGGCGCTGGCCGACGGGCGCGTTACCGGCTTGCAGCCTGAAGGGCCAGGCACGCTGGCAGCAACAGCCATTGGGATAGCTTCATCATCGGCAGAGATCCTTTCTCGAAGTGCCCGAAAGCCACGAGGCCTCCGGTCAACAACGTCGACGCTCAACCCAGCCTGAAAAACTCCCTGAAGGCCACGACCGTGCGCTCGATACCGTCGTCGTCGACGTCCAGATGCGTCACCAGACGCAAGGTCGGCAGGTAGCCGATGCTGATGCGAATGCCCGCTTCGCGCAGGTGACCATCCAGCTCGCGCAGGCGCTGCGCCGGCACGTCGATGAACACCATGTTGGTGTACTGACCGAGCAGGTTGACGCCGGCGATCTCGCGCAGGCAACCGGCCAGAGTCGCCGCGCGGCGATGATCGTCGGCCAACCGTTCCACGTGGTGGTCCAGCGCATGCAAACCCGCCGCCGCCAGCATGCCCGCCTGCCGCCAACCGCCGCCAGTCACCTTGCGCCAGCGCCTCGCCTTGTCGATCAGGGAATGCGAACCGACCAGCACCGAACCGACCGGCGCGCCCAGGCCCTTGGACAGGCAGATCGACACGGTGTCGAAATGGCGGGTGATCGCGCGCGCCGGCACCCCGCACGCCACCACCGCATTGAACAGCCGCGCGCCGTCCAGATGCAGGCCCAACCCGCGGCTGCGCGCCAGGTCATGCGCGGCCATCAGGTAGTCCAGTGGCAAGGTGCGGCCGTGCCAGGTGTTCTCCAGCGCCAGCAAGCGGGTGCGCGCGAAATGGGGATCCACCGGCTTGATCGCCGCCTCGACTTGCTCCAGCGGCAGCGAACCGTCCGCAGCCTGCACGATCGGCTGCGGCTGGATCGAGCCCAGCACGGCGGCACCACCGCCCTCGAACTTGTAGGTGTGCGCGTCCATGCCAACCAGGTATTCGTCGCCCCGTTCGCAGTGCGCGAGCAAGGCCAGCAGGTTGGATTGGGTGCCGCTGGGCACGAACAGTCCGGCGTCGAAACCGAGCTCGTCGGCAAGACGCTGCTGCAACGCGATGACCGTGGGGTCTTCGCCATAGACGTCGTCGCCGACCTCCGCCACCAGCATCGCCGCGCGCATCGCATCGGTGGGTCGGGTGACGGTGTCACTGCGCAGATCAACAAGACTCATTGCCGTCGACGACATGGTCGGTACTCCCGTGGTGATTTGGATGCAAGGCGGTGCAGTGACGCTGCCACCGGGAAAAAGCATGACAAACGCCGCGCAGCCACCGGGTGGTGCATGTTCCCTACGGTACCGAAAATTGCACCGGCTTTCTGCACGTCTCACGGGAACACGCCGTGAGCTTCGTTGAACAACACCGCGGAAACGCATGGGGTGGCGCCTCAGGCCTGCCCACGCAGGCCGACTGGCCGGCGAAGGTCCGACCGGAGCACGCCTTGCTGGTGCCCGCAGGCGCGACAATCCGCTGATCGGGCCCTGGATGCCAAACCACGATGCGTCGACATGTTTCGCGCGGTGAGGTCGAGCAGATCGGTGTTGCGAAAGCTGCTCGAGCCAAGGGTGGTGCAACAGGGGGATGCGTACGCGTGTGATATCGTCTCGGGCCGTTGCCGCGCCTGAGTCCGGCGTTCACCTATCCGAATCATTCCAAGCTCGGAATCACCTATTTCAATGATCAGCAGCACATTTTGGTTGGCCGTGGGTTTTGCCGGGCAGGCGCTGTTCGGCATGCGCTTTTTCGTGCAATGGCTGCACAGCGAATCGCGACGCAAGAGCGTCATTCCGTTGACCTTCTGGCATCTCAGCGTCGCCGGCGGCGTGGTGCTGCTGTGTTATGCGATCCACCGGCGCGAGCCGGTGTTTATCGTGGGCGAGGCCGTGAGCCTGATGATTTTTGTGCGCAACCTGCAATTGATCCGCAGAAAGCCCGATTGACGCGCGCGTGACACGACTCACCCTCCACCCTGTTGAAAAACCATTTCTGAAGAATCCCAGAGCATGCCCGGCACCCACTCGTCCACCCTGTCCCCGAATCGACTCCTGCCGAACCGGAATCGCTCCAGCCTGATCTGGCTGCTCTGCCTGGCCCTGCTGCTTGGCTTCGCGTTTCAGGGCACGCGCGGCGTGTGGAACACCGACGAAGGCCGCTATACCGAAAATGCGCTGCAGATGATCGATTCGGGCAACTACCTGGTGCCCGCCTACGGCAACGACCGCTTGAACTTCACCAAGCCCCCGATGCACTACTGGGCCATCGCCGCGTCGGTGAATGTTTTTGGTCACAACGAGTGGGCGGTTCGGGCGCCCAATGCGTTGGCCTTCGCACTCACGGCACTGCTGCTCTGCCTGACGGCCGAGCAGCTGATGCTGGAGAAGATCTGGCTGCCCGGGCTGATTTACGCGTTGACACTGGCCCCCATCATCGCCGCCAACGTGGTCAGCACGGATACGCTGCTGACGCTGTTCGAGGCCCTTGCCATGTTCGGCTTTGTGTCGGCGGAGATGGGACCGCGGGGGCCAGCGCGGCGTGGCCCCATCTACCTGATGTGGCTGGGCTTCGGCTTGGCGTTCCTGACCAAGGGACCGCCCGGGCTGCTGCCCTTGCTCGCGATCGTCCCGTTTATCGTCAAGCGCGACGGCTGGCGCGCGCTAGGGCGCATTTTCGCACCGGGGGGCCTGGTTGTTTTCACGGTGACCGGATTCCTCTGGTACCTCATCGTGGTCCTGCGTTATCCGGGACTGCTGCACTATTTTCTTTATTTTGAGGTCTACCAGCGCATCCTGACCTCCGCCCAGCACCGCAACCCGCAGTGGTACGGCTGGCTGGTCGCCTACGGACCGGTATTTGCCTTTGCCACCCTGCCGTGGACCCTGGAGTTGCTTCGCGGGCTGGCCCACGCCTTTTCCATCGCGCGCTGGCGACTGTGGTGGCGCGAGGCATCCACACCCTTGTTCCTGCTGCTGTGGTTTGCCGTGCCACTGGTGGTTTTCTGCGTTTCGCGTTCCCGGCTTCCGGTGTACGCACTGCCGCTGTTCATGCCGCTGTCGCTGATGCTCGCGCTGCAGCTGAACACCCGCGTCGATCTGACCCGCACGCGTCAGCGGATCTTGCTGGGAGTCTGGGTCGTGGCGTTGATTGCGCTGAAAGGCGCGGGCAGTCTGTACATGAAGTCACGCGCGGACAGCCGGGTTCAGGCACAGCAGCTGGGCGCGATCACCGCAGGCAACAACTATGCCGCGCTGACCTTTGTGGACCTGACCGATGACGACGTGGGGATCGAGGAGCACACGCCCTGGGGCATGCGTCTGTATATCAGCAAACCCTTCTTCGGCATCGCCTGGAGCAAGCCCGACAGCGGCGCGCGCGTATGCGCCGTGCTGCGCGAGCACGCCAGTGTGCTTTACGTGATCGACCCTGGCATTGCACCGGATGCGTTCCGCGCGGCTGTGCAGCAGTGCCACCCACGGACAGTGACGAATCTCGGCGGCTGGCGCGATCAGCAACTGGAGCTTGTCCGTCGCTGACCCGGGCCGCCATGCGGCGTGCCCGGCACAGGTACGCACACCGCGGCTTCGCTCCGGTTATGCTTCGCAGGCTGCTGGACGCACCGTACTGGCCGACAAGGACGGATCCTGTGGAGATTCTGCGGCAAGGTCCTGGCAAGCTTGCGTATGGTCTCGGCGAGACCGCATCCATGCCGGGCTTCTTTCCCCCCACGGATGACCACTGACACCCACAGCCATCGCCGCGTGGCTGCCCTAGCGTTCTTCCAACAGGCAACTAGATCATGTGCGGAATTTGCGGAGCCTTGGCGCTAAGCCGGCCTGCCGACACTCACACGCTCGCGACCAAGACCGCGAGCATGCTGGCACAGCTGGCGCATCGAGGACCCGATGGCGGCACGCTGCTTGACTGTGGTCAGGCGGTAATGGCAGCCAATCGACTGACGATCCGCAGCACGGGCGACGACAAGCCGCCGCTGATGGAAGCTGCAGGCGGCATCGTGGTGGTTTGCAATGGTGAAATCGACAATCACCGCGAACTGCGCGCCTGGCTGGAGCAACGCGGCCACCGCATCGATCGCAGCACCGATGTGGCAGTCATCGCGCCGCTGTATCTGGAGACCGGGCTCGCGTTTGTTGAACAGTTGCAGGGTGTCTTTGCCCTTGCCATCTGGGACCCGCGCACACAGCAGCTGATCCTGGCCCGCGACCGCGCCGGCGAGCGTCACCTTTACTATGCCCATACTACGGATGGCAGCACCTGCTTCGCCTCTGAGCTGAGCGCACTGAAGGCGGCGCACGACGGCCCCACCGCCATCGACACGACCGCGATTGCCGACTATCTGGCCCATGGCTTTTGCCCCGCACCGGAAAGTCCGATTTGCGGCACCTGCAAAGTACAGCCGGGGGAACTCGTGATCCTCGACGCAGGCGGCGTCCAGCGCCAAACCTGGTGGCGCAATCCGATCGGCAGCGTGCCGCGCAGAACCGGCGTCACCGAGACCTTCGACAGCATTTTTCGCGGTGCGGTAAGCCGGCAGAGCGAAGTCGATGTCGACTATGGCGTGCTGCTGAGCGGCGGCGTCGATTCCGCCCTGCTCACCGCCGTGGCGCGCAGCGTCCGCCCCGACAAGCACCCTACCGCGTACAGCATCCGTTTCAACGAGGCCTCCTTTGACGAGGGCCAGCAGGCCGCCGAGGTGGCACAGCTGCTCGATTGCCCCTTCGTGCCGGTGACGGTCACTGCGCAGGACGTGCCGGCCACGCTGAAGGATCTGATTGAAAGCACCGGCGAACTCATCGCCGATCCCGCCTGGGTGCCGCTGTCGCTGGTCGCCCGACGCGCCGCGCAGGACGTGCGCATGGCGCTGGCCGGCGAAGGCGCAGATGAGCTGTTCGGCGGCTACCCCACCTATCTCGGCGCGCGCTATGCCGGCTACTACGCCGCGCTTCCGGCGATCATGCGCCGCGCCTTTCGAAGCCTGGTCGAGCGACTGCCGACCAGCGACAAAAAGGTAGCGATCTCCTTTCTGCTCAAACGCTTCGTGCAAGGGCAAGAGCTGGATGGCCTGGCCAGGCACCTGCTGTGGACGGCCAGCGTCCGGCCCGACGTCGTGAGCCGACTCGGCATGCAACCGTCCCCCGCCCGGCCTGGCCATGGCCTGATTGAACTGCTGGACGAAGTGCAGCTGCATGACTTCGGGCAATCGCTGCCCGAAGCGCTGATGGTGAAGGCCGATCGTGGCGGCATGCTGCACGCGCTGGAGATCCGCGCCCCGTTTCTTGACCAGACGGTGATTGATTTCGCTGCTACGCTACCGGTGAATGAGCGTGTACGCGGCTTGAGCACAAAAGTATTTCTCAAGCGCTATGCCCGGCAATACCTGCCCCGATCGGTGATCTACCGGCGCAAGCGCGGCCTGTCCGTGCCACTCGCCAGCTGGTTGCGCGGGCCCTTGCTTGACTGGGCCCACTCGCGACTATCCAGCCCGGTGCTGGCCTCGGCCGGCATCGATCATCGGGTCGCCATGGCGCTCTTTGCCGAACACCGGGCCAGGCACAGCGATCATTCGCGTGCGCTTTGGACCCTGATCGTGCTCAGCGAGTGGCTTGAGTGGGCGGCACGGCCGCTCGACAAAGAGCCCGCCGCAGATGGCAGGCCCGAGGCGGCGCACGTCGCGCTCGCCTGATCGCGAGCGGCGGGCATCAACCGCCGTGTTTGAACTCGCGACGCTCGCGCAGTCGAAACTGCAGGTTGCGCAAATAGACCAGGAATCCTCCCGCCTGGCCAACAATGAACACAGGATCGCGCTTGTAGATCGCGTAGGCCAGCAGGATCGTCCCACCGACCAGACTGGCATACCAGAACGCCAGTGGAACAACGCTGCGTTTCTTGCGCTCGCTGTAAAGCCACTGCAGCAGGAAACGCCCGACGAAGATCACCTGGCCGACGAGACCGACCACCAGCCAGATTGAATTCGAAGTAGTAAGCATGGTGTTCCGGTTGGGGGGTGAGAGGTGTCGCATTTGGCGGATTGCACGCTGCGGGCCGCCCGGCACCTTTCCAGTGGGTGTCTGCGAAATCAGCTGTTGCGGCGGAAGTACAACCAGGCCGACAGCGACAGGATCGTGGCGGGCAGCAGGTTGGCCAGCATCGGCCCGATCCCGTAAACGATGGCGAAGTTCACGATCACCCGTTGCAAGAAATACCAGGCGACCGCCAGCAGCATTCCAATGAAGATGCGCTTGCCCAGACCGCCCGAGCGCAGCGCGCCGAACGCGAACGGCATCGCACACAGCACCAGTACAAGTACATTGAGCGGATACAGCGCGCGTGCCCAGAACGCAACAGCATAGCTGGCCGGGCTTTCGCCATTGCCTTCCAGATAGGCCATATTGCGGCGCAGGTCACGCATTGACAGGTGTTCGGGCTGGATCGCCGATTGCGCCAGTACCTGCGGGTTGAGGCTGGATTGCCAACGCTCGCTGGGCAGCAGCGTGGTGTGCACGCCCTGCGCGTCGAGCGTGCTTCTGCGCACGTCGTGCAGAAGCCAATGATGGCCATCGTGTTCGGCGGTTCGTGCCCATTCGAAGCGGCTCAGCTGCCCGTCCGCGGTCAACGTGAACACGCGCACATCAGTCAGTTGTACCGCGCTGATGCCGTTGCGCACGAGCAGCAGGGCGCCACGCGCGTTGATGATGTTGTCGCCATCGCGCGCCCACAAACCACTGCTGGTCGAACCGAGTGCGCCCGATCTCATGCGCAGATCCATCGCCTGCGCCTGCTGGTCGCCCCACGGCGCCGCGGTCTCGCCGAGAATCACCACGCCCACCATGAGTAAGGCCACCACGCCCACCGCCGACGCGGCAATCCGCAGACGCGACAAACCCGCAGCGCGCAACGCCGTGAGCTCGCCAGTGGCGGCGAGACCACCGAGCCCGAGCAGGCCACCGATCAGCGCCGCGTTGCCGAACATCTCGTAGGCGCGGCGCGGCAGCGTCACCAGCACATACAGCACCGCGTTGGTCACCGTATAGCCGTTCTTGCCGACATGGGTCAGCTGCCGTAGCAACTGCGTACCCGCCTGGAACCCGGTCAACACCAGCCACGTCGTCAGCACCGCGCCGAGCATGCTCAACGCGACCAGCCAGTCGACCCGCTTGATGCTGAGGGAACTGATCGAAAAGCCGCGGTTACCACGGCTCATGCCAACTGCCTCGCGGACAGCTTGCGCGGGCCATATTGCTTGCGCAGCAGCCACACAGCCAGCGCCAGCACCAGCAGGTGCAGCAGCCACATCGAACCCTGGTTGTGCCAATGGCCCTTGCCGATCTGCGCGCGGCACACCATCAGCAGCACGAAGTACAGATAGAAGATGGTCACCGCCAGCATCAGTCGACCGTAGCGAGGTTCCCGCGGATGCTGCCGTGACAGCGGCAGCGCCAGCAGCAGCAGTACCAAGGCCATCGGTGCAGCGCTGAGGCGCCAGGCAAATTCGGCGCGCGCCGCCGGATCGGCCGAATGCGCCAGTGTCCAGCTGTCCTGCCCGTGGATCAAGTCATTGTCGGAGCCGTCCGCCTGCACCGTCGACAGCGACGTGTCATTGCCGGCGTACTGCATCCGTCGCCAATTGTCGGCACCCAGCGGCACGTCGTACTGCCAGCCATGGCGGAACGCAATAAAACGGCCGCCGCCGCTATCCTGGTACAGCTCGCCGCTGGCAGCCGTGATGATCTTCAGATGCGGCGGAGTACCCTTGCTGCTGCGCTCGCCGACGACAAACGTATTCCCCAACTGGCGACCGTCGTTACTGATGCGGTCGACGAAGATGACGCCGCCCTTGCCCGGCAGGTCGGTGAAGCGCCCCGCCTCCAGGCCAGCGGCGACGACCGAGCGATTGGCTGCTGCCACCAGCGCATCGCTGGTGCGCACCGCCCAGGGTCCGAGCCACAACGACACCACCGAAGTGAGCGTGAACAGCACCAACCCCAGCAGCAGCACGGGCCGCAACAGGCCAGCCGCCCCCATGCCGGAGGACGACAGTACATGCAGCTCGCTCTCGCGATACATGCGGCCCAGCCCCATCAGCACACCGACGAAACTGGCCAGCGGCAGCAGATTGGTCAGGCCGTCAAGCATTTGAAGACCCAATACCTGGAACATCACGCTGGCCGGAAAGCTGCCATTGGCAACCTGCTGCAACACTTTCGCGAACGCGCTGCCGGCGATGATCACCAGCAGCACCGCTACGGTGGCGGCCACGGTCTGCGCCAGTTCGCGCAGGAAATAGCGGTCGAGAATGCTCAGCATGCGATAAACTTGTCCGCTTACCCGCCAGCCTGGTCGGCTTGGCAAACAGCAAGTCTAGCCTGTCCGGCCGTGGCCGGGCTCATACAGGAACCACCCGATGACACTTCAGTTCAGCCTCGCCACCGCCGCTCCGGAATCCATTGACAGTGCCTGCATCCTGGTCGGGGTATATGAGCAGGGGGTCCTTTCCAGCGCCGCTGCCCGCGTGGACAGTGCCACCGACGGACTGATCAAGCGTCAGCTCGAGGCAGGCGACATCAGCGGCAAGGCCGGCAGCAGCACGTTGCTGTTTGCACCCGCTGGCATCAACGCCAAGCGCGTCCTGGTAATGGGGCTTGGCGCACAGAAATCGTTCGACGCCGCACGCTTCCAGAAGGTGAACATCGAGGCAGCCCGTGCCCTGAGCCGCGTACCGGTGGCCGACGCAACCTCCTACTTGACCGAACTGGACGTGACCGGCCGCGACAGCATCTGGCGCGTGCGCGTGGCGGCGCTGGCGAGTGATCACGCCATCTATCGCTACACCGCCACCTTCAAGCCGCGCGACAAGAGCAAGCAACCCGAACTGGCCACGCTCGCCTTCGCCGCCGGCAACGATGCGCAGGCCAGCCTGGAGCAGGCCTCCGCGATCGCCGAAGGCGTGCGCTTCGCCCGTGAGTTGGCCAACCTGCCGCCGAATATCTGCAATCCCGCCTGGATCGCCGCGCAGGCGCAGGCTTTTGCCGAATCCCAAGCCAACACCAGCTGCCGCGTGCTCGATCACGTCGAGATGGAGCAGCTGGGTTTCGGTTCCCTGCTTGCGGTCGGCCGCGGCTCGGTGAACAAGCCCAAGCTGGTGGTACTGGAATACAAGGGCGGCAACGAGGGCGACAAGCCTTACGCCTTCGTCGGCAAGGGTGTCACCTTCGATTCCGGCGGTATCAGCCTCAAGCCCGGCGCCGGCATGGAGGAAATGAAATTCGACATGGGCGGTGCTGCCGGCGTGCTGGGTGCCTTCATCGCGGCAGTGAAGATGGGCATCAAGCTCAACCTGGTATGCGTGGTGCCGGCCGTGGAAAACATGCCCGACGGCGACAGCTACCGCCCCAGCGACGTGCTGACCAGCCTGTCCGGCCTGACCATCGAAGTGCTCAACACCGATGCCGAAGGCCGCCTGATCCTGTGCGACGCACTGACCTGGACCGCCAGGACCTTCCAGCCGAAGGCGATGGTCGACGCCGCCACGCTCACCGGTGCGTGCGTGATCGCGCTGGGCAAGCATGCGTCCGCCGTGATGAGCAAGCACGACGACCTCGCTGCCGAACTGATCGCGGCAGGCGAGGAAACCCTCGACCGCGCCTGGCGACTGCCGCTGTGGGATGACTACCAGGCCCAACTCGACTCCGGCTTCGCCGACGTTGCCAATATCGGCGGCAAGAGCGCCGGTGCCATCACCGCCGCCTGCTTCCTGTCGCGCTTCACCGAAGGCCAGCGCTGGGCCCACCTGGATATCGCCGGCACCGCCTGGGAGGAAGGCCGCAAGGGCCTCGCCACCGGTCGTCCGGTGACCCTGCTGGTGCAGTGGCTATTGAACCAGCAGTGAGTGCACAGGAGTGAGAAACGAGTGCCTCGCCAGCCGTTACACTCGTTGCTCATTCCTCTCCACTCGTTGCTCGCCCTATGCCCCGCGCTGATTTCTACCAGATCGACAAGCCTCGCTTTCGCGAGCAGCCGCTGCTGCTGGTCTGCGAGCTGGCGAAGAAGGCGTTTGCCGCGCAGCAGCCAACCCTGATCCTGACCCGGGATCACGAACAGGCCCATGAGCTCGACGAATTGCTGTGGGCATTCGACGACGACGCGATGATTCCGCATCAGCTGGCCGGCGACGACGACGACGAGGAGACGGCCGTACTGATCGTGCCACCCGGGGTCGACACCGCGGATCGTCCGCTGCTGATCAATCTGCGCGACAGCTGCCCCGGCGGCCGTTATCAGCGCGTGCTGGAAGTGGTGGCGGCCGACCCGGCCGCCCGCGACGGGTCAAGAACGCGCTGGCGTGAATACCAGCGACTGGGTTTCGAGCTGCACAAGAACGACATGTAGCTCAGGCCGAAGCGGTCTCGCTCGAACCTGGCTGACCGACCATCCGCGCCAGCGCATCGGCCAGTTGCTCGCCCGTCAATGGCTTGCGCAAAAAGCCATCCATGCCTGCCGCTTTTGCCCGCGCCTCATCCTCGCTGCCCGAACGCGCCGTTACCGCCACGATCGGCAGGTGCTCGCCCGCATGCTCGCGCTGACGGATCAGCCGTGCGATCTGGAAACCGTCCACCCCGGGCAGGTCCAGGTCCAGCAGCACCGCGTCGAACGTGTCGTGTGCCAGCTCGGCCAGCGCCGCCAGCCCATTGATGACATGTACCACACAGTGTCCCTGGCGTTCGAGCAGGCCGCGGATCACCGCCGCCACGATGCTGTCGTCCTCGACCAGCAGCAGCCGGTAGCTGCCTTGCACGATCACCGGCGGCGGCGGTGGCGACACGGTGACCGGCTCGGCCAGTGGCAGACGCACGCGGAACGTGCTGCCGTGACCCAGCCGCGAGACCAGCTCGATGCTGCCTCCCATCATCTCCACCAGCTCGCGGCAGATCGCCAGACCCAGGCCGCTGCCGGCTCGCCGCTGCGGACCGTCCTCCTGCTCGAAGCGCTGGAACAGCCGCGCCTGGCTGGCCTCCGGAATGCCCGGGCCGGTGTCACTGACGCTGAACATCAGGCCGCCTTCGATGCGCTCGGTGCGCAAGCTCACCTGACCGTGCCCGGTGAACTTCAGTGCGTTGTTGGCCAGGTTCAGCAGTACCTGCTTGATCCGCAACGCGTCTCCGACCAGTTGCGGCGGCAACCCCTCGGCGCCCTCCAGCACGAAACGGATGTCCTTGGCCTGCGCCAGGCCCTGTTCGAGCTGCGCCACGTCTTGCAGCAGCTGGCGCGGCTCGAAGGGTGCCGGCTCCAGTTCCAGCTTGCCTGCCTCGATCCGGGCCAGGTCCAGCGCATCGTTGAGCAGCTTCAGCAGCATCGTGCCCGAGCGCTGCATCGCCTGCGTGTAGTCATATTGCAGCGGGTTCAGCGGCGTGTTCAGCAGCAGCTCGGCCATGCCCATCACACCGGTCATCGGCGTGCGGATCTCATGACTGAGCGTGGCAAGGAACAACGTCTTCGCCGCACTCGCCGCCTCCGCCATCCGATGCTGCTGCTCAACCAGTTGCACGTGGTGTCGTTGCGCCAGGCGACGGCGCCAGCCACGCAGGCCCAGATACATCAACGTGACACTCAGCAGCACATAGGCCAGCCACGCCCACCAGCGCATCCACGGCGGCGAGCTGACATGAATGTGCAGCGGCGTGGCCAGACGGCTCCAGGCGCCGTCGGCGCCGGCCGCCATGACCTCCAGCGTGTAGCTGCCCGCTCCCAGGCCAGCAAAGTCACGTTCGCCACGGCTATCCACATTCGCCCAGCCGCTGTCGAAACCGTCGAGGTGAAAACGGTAATGATTGGCCGCCGGATTGATGTATGAAGCGAAACGCGCCACCACTCTCAGGTCGCGGTCGCGCCAACCGAGTTGCACCGTTCCACCATCCAGCGGAAGCTGTCGCGTGGCGCCATCGCGGCGCACTGCGAGACGGGTCAAGCTCAGCGGCGGTGGGCGCGGCTTGTTGCCAGCAGGCTGCAACAGACGCTGGGGCTGGAAAGCGGTCACGCCGTCACTGTCCAGCGCGAAGATGATGCCATCCGGCCCCACATCGGTTGCCCCGGCACCGAATGCCGCATTGGAAAGGCCTTGTTCAGGCCCAAATGCGGTAATCCGATGCGTGGACTTGTCCAAGTGCCACAGACCCGGGTTGCCGAACAGCCACAGCCCACCCTTTCCGCCGGCACGCAACGCCGTGACATCGGAGCCGAGCCCGGCACGATCAAGGTCGACGACATCGTCACGCACGGCCAGGTCCGCGGCGTAACGGTAGTGATCCAGCTGTTTTCCCGTGGCTACCCAGATGCCGCCGGCATCGAAGTCGAAGGCCCGGATATCGCCTGGCGCCATGCCAGGCACCAACGCCAGCCGGCTGTCGCCCGCTTGCAACCGCATCAAGCCGCCGGCACTGCCATACCAGAGGCTGCCCGCGTGGAAGCTCAGCTGTGACGGCAGCAACAGGGAATGGTTTGTGCTCGCCCCCTGCATGGGTACCGGCGTGATCGCCAAGGTATCTGGATCGATCACGAACACCCCCTCTCCCCATGAGGCCAGATAGATCTGGCCGTCATCAGCAGTTGCAAGGAGCACCGGCCGACTGACGTGGGCTTGCTCGATATCGATCGAACGCACGACGCCATGACCGAACATCTGCAGGCCACCCGGCTCGGCGATCCACAGCCGCTGGCGCGCATCTTCGGCAAGAGCCACCACCTGCCCGCGCAGGTTCTTTATGGTGTGTTCGACACGACCGGTATGCACATCCAGTTTGTCGACCCAGCCATCATCGCCTCCTACCCACAGCCTGCCGTCGCGAGCCACGCGAATGTTGGAAGGCGCGATGTTGGAAAGGCTTGCGGGGTCATCGGGGATGTGGGTGAAGCGCGTGAAGCCATCCCATCCCGGCGCGAGATAGGCGATGCAGGATTCCTCGAACGTGACCCACAGGCCGCCTTCGCGATCGATGAAGGTTCGCCACACCTTGCTCCCGGGCAAGCCTCCCGGCAACAGCGGGTGCCCCTGGATCGCCTGCAGCTGGTGATCCCGATGCTCCAGCAACAGCCCATCTGCCTTGCCGATCCACAGCCGACCGGCAAGATCCCGCACGCTGCTCTGAATGCGTGATGCCGTCAGCGGCTCCTCGACCAGCGGTCGCGCCACACCGTCCGCACCGACCCGCAGCAGACCACCGTCCATGGCCACGCGAACCTCGTTGCCATCACCCTCGATCGCCCAGATCTTGTGCAAGCCACCCTCAAAGGAAGCCGGCAGCGCGATCCGTTGCAAGCGGCCGTCGGCTTGGCGCAGGTACACGCCGCTCTCCGCGGCGATCCACAGCCGCCCATCGGGCTCGGCCAGCAAGGCCCGGGTCTCGCCAAAGGAAGCGGCATGCTGACCGCCGACCTCCAGCGGCACGTGGTCAAAACCCTTGCCGTCCGGACGCAACCGGTCCAGTCCTTGCTGGGTAGCCACCCACACGGCGCCGTCACTGGTCTGCGCGATACTCCAGACCTCATCGCTGGAGAGGCTGGTGGGCTGGCTGTCGTCATGCTCCCAATGCTGAAAGTGATCCTCGGCCTGGTCGTAGGCGATCAGGCCGCCGGAAATGCCGCCGGCCCATATCTGGTTCTGGCGATCGACCATCAGCGCAAAGATGGCGTTGAATGGCAGCGATCCCGGATCGTCCGTCGCATGACGGAACACCTTGAAATGGATGCCGTCATAGCGCACCAGGCCACCAGCCGAACCAAACCACATCAGCCCCTGCCGGTCCTGGGCCACGGCATACACCTGGCCACCGGGTAGCCCGTCAGCGATACCGAAGCGGCGAAATTGCGGTGTGGACAGCGATCTTGTGGCCACGGCGGGAGCAGCCACCGTGCCCGCCGACAGGGTGTGGGACGACGCGATGGCGAGAACCGCATTCAGCACCAACGACGCGAGCATCCCCTACCCCTCTGACTCCAACGCCCATCATGCCAAAAGCGGCACCTCACCGCGAGCGAACCCCATGACGTGGCCGCGCGGCGGGTTCGCTCAGTCCTGACGTGGCAACCGCGATCGCGTGCCCACCATCGGCTGCAGTGCGCTGGCCAGTTGCTCGCCCGTCAATGGCTTGCGCAAAAAGCCATCCATGCCTGCCGCTTTTGCCCGCGCCTCATCCTCGCTGCCCGAACGCGCCGTTACCGCCACGATCGGCAGGTGCTCGCCCGCATGCTCGCGCTGACGGATCAGCCGTGCGATCTGGAAACCGTCCACCCCGGGCAGGTCCAGGTCCAGCAGCACCGCGTCGAACGTGTCGTGTGCCAGCTCGGCCAGCGCCGCCAGCCCATTGATGACATGTACCACACAGTGTCCCTGGCGTTCGAGCAGGCCGCGGATCACCGCCGCCACGATGCTGTCGTCCTCGACCAGCAGCAGCCGGTAGCTGCCTTGCACGATCACCGGCGGCGGCGGTGGCGACACGGTGACCGGCTCGGCCAGTGGCAGACGCACGCGGAACGTGCTGCCGTGACCCAGCCGCGAGACCAGCTCGATGCTGCCTCCCATCATCTCCACCAGCTCGCGGCAGATCGCCAGACCCAGGCCGCTGCCGGCTCGCCGCTGCGGACCGTCCTCCTGCTCGAAGCGCTGGAACAGCCGCGCCTGGCTGGCCTCCGGAATGCCCGGGCCGGTGTCACTGACGCTGAACATCAGGCCGCCTTCGATGCGCTCGGTGCGCAAGCTCACCTGACCGTGCCCGGTGAACTTCAGTGCGTTGTTGGCCAGGTTCAGCAGTACCTGCTTGATCCGCAACGCGTCTCCGACCAGTTGCGGCGGCAACCCCTCGGCGCCCTCCAGCACGAAACGGATGTCCTTGGCCTGCGCCAGGCCCTGTTCGAGCTGCGCCACGTCTTGCAGCAGCTGGCGCGGCTCGAAGGGTGCCGGCTCCAGTTCCAGCTTGCCTGCCTCGATCCGGGCCAGGTCCAGCGCATCGTTGAGCAGCTTCAGCAGCATCGTGCCCGAGCGCTGCATCGCCTGCGTGTAGTCATATTGCAGCGGGTTCAGCGGCGTGTTCAGCAGCAGCTCGGCCATGCCCATCACACCGGTCATCGGCGTGCGGATCTCATGACTGAGCGTGGCAAGGAACAACGTCTTCGCCGCACTCGCCTGCTCAGCCATGCTGCTGCGTTGTTCGGCCAGCTGGATCTGGTGGCGATGCGCCAGCCGGCGACGCCAGGAGAGCAGCGCCATCCAACCCAGCATCACCGACATGGCGGCATACACCAGCCACGCCCACCAACGCTCCCAGGGCGGTGCCTGCACCTGCAATCGCAGTTGCGAGGCGCCATGGGTCCAGGTGCCAGGCGCACCGGACGCCATCACGTCCAGAGTGTAGTCGCCCGCACCGAGACCGGTCAAGTCACGCTCGCCACGATCCCCCGTGTCGACCCAGGCACTGTCGAATCCGGTCAGTCGGAACCGGTAATGGTTGGCCTTCGGATTGACGTACGAGAACACCCGCGCCTCGATCTCGAGCTGGCTGTCCTTCCAGTCAATTTTCAGCGGTTTCATGCCGATCGGCAGCAGCTGGCGCTCGCCATCACGCCGCACGCTGACCCGGGTGATCGACAGCTGCGGCTCCTTCGCCTGCGGGCTGGATCCGTCCGGATCAAAGGCCGCCACACCACCGAGCGTGGCGGCGTAGATGTAGCCACTGGGCATCAAGGCATAGCCGCGTGAAAACTCGCCATTGGTCAGGCCATCCTGCAGGCCAAACGAGCGGAAGCGTCCGGTCTGCGGGTCGAAATGCCACAGTCCGTCGTGGCCAAAAATCCATACACGGCCCCGCCTGTCCACATGCAGGTCAGTCACGCTGACCGACGGCCAGCCGTGCGTCGCGTCGATCCGGCGCTCGAGCACCACGCCATTGCCGCTGTAACGGTAGAACGCCAGGCCGTTGGCGTTGGCCATCCACAAGCCGTTCCCGGCAAAATCGAACGCATCGACCGAATGCCCTGTCGGCGCTCCCGGCACCATCTCGAAGCGCGTATGGGCCGCATTCAACCGCATCATGCCGCCATCGCTGGCGTACCAGTAGACACCGTCTTTCAACGTCATCTGGCTGCCCCACAGCACCTTGTCACTCGGCCCATCCATCGGCACCGGGGTTACCGCCAGCGACCGCGGATCGATACGGAACACGCCCTGGCCAAACGTTCGCGCATACATCTTTCCATCAGGTCCCGCCTCGACTTCCAGCGGTCGTTGCATCTGCGAACCGCCCGCATCGACCCGCCCTGGCTTGCCGTCGGTGACCAGATACAACGCCCCCTGCACGACCACCCACAAGCGGCGCGTCGCGTCCTCGGTCATCCCGACCACATCGCCACCGAGACCCGAAAGCACGTGCTCGACCTGTCCCGTCACCGGATCCAGCCGGTCAATCCGGCCACCTCGCTCACCGACCCAGACGTGACGGCCATCCTTGCCGCGTGCCATCGTCGTGGCGATCGAATCGCGAAGGCTCGCCGGATCATCCGGGACATGGGTGAACCGGCTGAACCGGTCCCAGCCCGGCGCCAGATAGGCAACCCCGCCATCGAACAGCGCCGCCCAGAGGCCACCCTCACGATCCACCATCAGCTGCCATACCCAGGTGCCCGGCAGGTTGCCGTAGAGCATCGGCTGGTTGCTCACCGCCGTCACCGGGCTGTGGGCTTGCAGCTGCAGGAACAACCCCTTCTTGGTGCCGACCCACAGCCGACCGGCATGGTCGCGCACGCTGCTCATGGTGTCGGCATCCGGCGTTTGCGCGGGCGCGAAACGATGGGCCACGCCATCCTTGCCGACGATCATCAGGCCATGGGTGGTCGCTATGCGCACCTCGTCGCCGTCACCCTCGATGCGCCAGGCGTCCAGCAACGGCTGCCCCGGATCGCCCGACAGCACGCGCCGGACCTGGCCGTCGGCCTCCCGCACAAACACGCCGTCGCTGCTTCCGATCCACAGCCGTTGCTGCGGGTCGACATACAGCGCCGCGACCATCGCGAAGCGCGCCGCGTTCTGCCCCTCCAGCGGATTGGGCACATGATCGAAACCCCGCTGGTCCGGACGCATGCGATCCAGGCCACCCAGGCCACCTACCCAGAGACTTCCATCGGTGCTCTCGGCTACCGCCCATACGCGGTCGCTGGCGAGACTGTCCGGGTCGTTGGCGTCGTGTCCCCAGTGCCTGAACTTTCCGGTGGCGGCATCGTAGCGATTCAGGCCGGCGTTCAGGCCCGCCGCCCACAGCCGCCCCTTCCGGTCGATCAACAACGTGGCGATGCCATTGTCGAACAACGAACCGGGGTCGTTCTCGGCATGGCGGTAGACCTTGAAGTGCATCCCATCGAAATAGGCCAGTCCCCCCTTGGTACCGAACCAGATCGCGCCGTTGCGATCCTGCACCATCGCATAGACATTGGTGCTGGGCAGGCCATCGGCAGTGCCGTAGCGGCGGAATTGCGGGGTCGGCAACGGGACGTTCGGCGCCGCGGGCGAGGCCGCGTCGGTGGGTGCCATGGGAGGAATCGCCGACGCGCCGATCGCGGGCGCCGGCGCACCCAGCCAGACGAGCATCCCCAGCAGAAAAACTGCTCTCATGAATCCCCTTTGGTGCCCCTTGCTCAGGGCACTACAACCCCTTGAAGAGGGGGCGGCCCCCACGCCTCACGACCAATCATGTCAAATCCATCCCCCTGCGGCGAGCCCGGGGACGCTGTCGCTACACTGGCGCTCATGTCAAAACGCCTGCGATTGCTGCTCACCGCGCTAGCCATGGCCGCCCTGCTCTGGCTGCTGTTCGCCGCCGCCGAACGCGCGCTGGCGCTGACTCAGCGCTTCCTCGCCCTGCCGACGGTGCTGCAATGGACGCTCGGCACCCTGCTGGCGCTGTTCGCCGCGGCCGGCCTGGGCGAAACACACTTGCGAAACAACAGCAGAGCTACCGACTAACGCC
>Ga0307375_10001434_pt1 | contig 26018 bp, 35 predicted proteins | sample TR1MG_FD_202531 | JGI IMG/M metagenome (GOLD analysis project Ga0307375, IMG submission 202531) | Soil microbial communities from Risofladan, Vaasa, Finland - TR-1 | ecosystem: Environmental > Terrestrial > Soil > Coastal area > Acid sulfate soil | place: Finland: Risofladan, Vaasa | collected...
GCTTAGGGCGGCATAGTCGAACTTGGCAACATGCCTGCGATGCGCGCCCTTCCGAAAAAGACAGCAATTAAATATCTTTTCTGAAATCGTGTATAATGCTCTTGACTACCTAATAGGAGCATTCCATATGAAAATTTCAGCAAAAGAGCTTATGAAATTAATCGCCCAAGGCGGCCCAGCTGACCTACTTCCAGGACAGCAGTGGGACGTGTCAGAGGAAGACCTGCAGAGGATGATTGACGAAGGCGTAGGCCTAGAACCGTCATCTGCTGAAGGCAATCTAGCACGGGCGTTTGAGAGCGCAGGAAGCCCTCAGAGGCTTCGCCTCATAGATCCTGCGGGTAGCCTATACGACGTGTTTATATCGACTCAGAGAGCCGATGGGAGCCAGCTAATTGGCGTTCAGCCCCTAGAGCTTAAAATCGTTTATCCACAAACCTGGGATCGCTTTGAGTCATGGGCAGAGGCTGAGGCAACACTTCCAAATGGTTGGGAAGTGTATGAGTCTATTGGGGGCCAGCAACAGCAGCAAACTGCGTCTGCTGGGAAGAAATGGCTACTGATTTCTAGTAAAGGCGATAAAATTCAGATACTTAGAGTTCTTGACGAGCAAGACTGGGATTAGAAGTATTGGTATCCCAATATTTTTATCGGCATATCGATAACTGCTTGTTCTCAGGGGTGAGGGAAGAGGGGAGGCTTACTTTTCCGTATTCTTTTCTGCGGAGCGGAACTCGTCCTCGATTACGAGGTAATCGTACGAAGCTAGCTTAGCGTCACAGAAGACGACGTGCTTGCCACTCCAGAGGCCCTGACCGGCGCGGGTCCACTCACCAGAACGCATGGACCCCACCCACTTGTCAATGAGCACTGTGTGCTCGTCAAGGCGCGCACGATAGCGCAGTTCGCTTTCATCTCCACGCAGAACGACTTGGATCGCTTCGGTCATTTTAATTCTCCTTGTTAAACGACATGATGCAGCAGTTAGCATACAATGTATCAACGGCATTGATATTAGGCGTTTTTGGAACTACATAGGCATTCTCCTTATAGATGTTGTTTAATTCTGTTTCTTTCTTGTGTGCCCATTCAATCAGAGTATCGTACGACCATGCCCCATCTCTAATCCCTTTTAGCTCTTCAGCGTCTGGCCGTTTTACACGAACTGTCCCCTCTACTAGAATTTCCTTTGCCATGCGCATTAGGCGCACGAGGTGCATGGCGTGCTTGCAGTCAAATCCTGATTCTGCTTCCATTTTTGCCCTGTCAGGATTTCTATTGTGCTTCCAATCTTGGTATTGTGAGTACTCTCGTTTTGCGTCCCGATAAGCCTTTTCTGCCTGGAGAATAGCGATATAATCTTTGCTCATGCCAAGCTTGTTCATTGCACATAACCTAGCAACCATTTGAGGCAGTGCGTCGTGTTTATCATTAGGTAGGCGCAAGGTTTCCGCAAATAGTTCTCCCAAGCGCAAGTGGATGTTTTCCATTACCCGCTTATCCAGATCGTTTTCCTCCATAAGAAGCCATTCACGAATGAACTTATCAACTAGCTTTTCAGCTGCCAGTCTGTGCTCCCCTGGAATTGGTGGTCGTTCAGGCAGCCCGAAGTCTGCGCGGGTTGGTTTGTTCTCTACCGGATTCAGCAGCCATTTTCTGTGCGTTTTGATCCGGTTTAGCTGGGAAATTGCGTAGCCAGAGAACGTAAATTTTGCTTTTGCGGACAAAAATAGGTGTTTATGCTCAATTAGGAGACTTCCAATCTCGTCCTTGTACAAGATATCCTGCGGGTCGGAGAACAGAAGTTCAATAATGTTCGGATTACATTGTGCCGCGAGTGCAAAGAACTTGCCAAGTGCATAGATGCTTTGGTCTAGGGGCTGCCCTATAACTGCTGTAGTATTGATCTCGTTGCTTCGCATGTACTTTTCGATGGAGTCCCAAAACGGGTAGGCTTCTGGCTGACAGCGCTCGTCATACTGCTCAAACTTCTTGTGGAACGACAGAAAGTAGGCCTTAGGGGGTGTTGCAATTCCGCGAACGTCGATATCGCTATGCTCCGTGTACGTCCCGTACGCCCGAGATCCCGTAACGACCAGCAAATTTGTCTGCTTTTTGATGTCAAATTCCATAATGCGCCCTAGTTGAACCTGAAGTTTTTCTTAACCTCGGGGTGGTATCTGGTGATGAGCATGAGGTCGCAATAGATCTTAGGCGCCCCTCTGGAGGTAAACGCCCCACGAATCATCTGTTCATCCTCTTCTCGGTCAAAGGGTTCAATGGAAAATGAGCTTGGAGAGAATCTAACTGAGTCATGTTTTGTGTATGCCTCGATAATAGCAGCCATGTCGTTTTGTGCGTCTTCTTCAGCGGAGTACTTACGAATTCCTCCCTCCGGAAACTTATTTTGAGAAGTCCATAGGTCGATTCCCATAAGATTTCCCTGAAAGAGCCCAAGGTCCGCATGCCTGATTTGGCAATCCATTTGTTAGCCTCCATCCCTATTATACAATATCTGGTGTGAAAGTCAAGCGTTTAGTGTATAATACTACCTAAGGAGACTAGATATGACGAATACTGCGTATTATCCTGATTTTGCACTGCAACCGTGGCAGTTTGGGCAGCGCAAGAAGCTGCCGTTATTTATAAAAGAACGTTTGTCTGTTAAAAGGATCGAAGACTGGTACGCCCATTGGGGCGGTGATGTGTATATATCATTTAGCGGAGGAAAAGATTCTACTGTCTTACTAGACTTAGTGAGAAAATCCTTTCCTGATGTGCCCGCTGTGTTTGTGAATACTGGCTTAGAATATCCAGAAATTAGAGAATTTGTAGATAAATTTGATAACGTTACAATTGTTCGTCCCAAGATGTCCTTTAAAAAAGTAATAGAAAAGTATGGGTACCCAATAATCTCAAAGAGCACGTCGCAGGCAATTCACGAGGTACAGCATGCCAAGGATCCAAATGGGCCACTAGCTACGCTTAGGTTGACTGGGATCGGGCCTAATGGAAACTTTAGGCCCGCGAGCATGATACCTAAAAAGTGGCAGTTCCTATTAGGCGCCCCGTTTAAGGTATCACATAAGTGCTGCGACGTGTTGAAGAAGAATCCGGCTAAGCAATATGAAAAAGAATCTGGGCGAAAACCATATATTGGAACGCTGGCTACAGAATCAAAAACTAGGGAAAAACAATATCTTAAGAATGGCTGTAATGGGTTCAATATGAGACGCCCTGTATCAAATCCAATCGCTTTTTGGACTGAGCAGGACATACTACAATACTTGAGTAAGAACAGTATAGAAATTGCAGAACCTTATGGGGACATTGTAGAAAAAAACGGGAAGCTAGAGTTGACTGGAGAACCGAGAACTGGTTGTATCTTTTGTGGTTTTGGGGTACAGTTTGCGGATTCAAGAGATAAATTTACGCGGTTGAAGAAAACACATCCGCACCTGCACGATTATTGCATGACCACTTTAAAATTGAAAGAAGTTCTAGACTACATCGGGATTCCATCTGAGTAAGCCTATATATACCTGCCCATAATAAACCCATTGTGCTTGGCCCAACGTAGCAGAACAGACTTAGCTTTAGAATCGATGCTGGCGTTTAGCTTTCCGCGTGCTTGCGCGATAGTCTGCCCACGAACCTCTACAGTCACACGAAAATCTTCTTTATTGGGGTTATCCTTACGCATCTTCCGCAAAGAGAAAATATGCGATCTTCCACTGGCGCACGCATGTGCATAGCCAGCAATACAATGGTGCTGCTTATTTCCCTCTTCTGCTAACAAATCAGAAGAGTTAAGCTGCACGACTTTCCATACGCCAGATTCACCCTTAAATTCCCACGGTTTGATAGGAAGTCCGTCCCAAGCGATAATGGGTCCATATCTTTTCCGAACAACAGTTTCTCGATGCCATCCATTTGCTAGGCGCACAACAGATTCCACAGTGCGCCCCTTGAGAGTCTGCAGATCTTCCCACCGCATGTCTATGAAATCAAAGAGGTCTTCCACGCTTTTTGCGTCTAATTTTCCCTCGAACTTCTTAATGAATTCAATGAATTCGAACCATTTGGAACTGTGCTCATGGGCCAGGTAGTACTCATCGACTTTGGAGACAAATGCAGCAAGAAGATCTTTAGGGATTTCTAGTGCTTTTCCTCGTGCCCACCACATGTTTCCACAAATCGTATTTGTGGCTGGGGCTTGTAGAAAGTAGTAGCACTCGCGCTTAGTTAGCGCCTTATCTACGAGCTTAAACAGCGATGCTCCATGCGCAACTTTATATGCTACATCTTGCCACCTAACCAGGGCAACGACTCTATTCTTGTTAGTTATTAGCATATCTGGCTGTGGTCGGAGGAAGTTTGATAGAAGGAACGTTGGGATAGGGTACTTACAGATTAGCCACCTAAGGAATGCTAGCTGTTGCTTCTTTTTAGTATAATATTTTGGTTTCCAATCGCGTGGGTTTTTGATCCATGCATCTTTGGGTGGTTTAGCTGGAATTGTCTCTAGAATGAGTTCTCCACCCATCTTTTTATACTCATTCTTCCGCTTTTTTGCCGTCTTTTGGTCGTCACGTTTCGTATGCAGTGCCTTAAGCGCGACTTGTACGTTGTGCTCTTCGATGCTCAGGCGGGCTTGAGTCTTCTTTCCCATAGTACGTTTATACGAGAAATAGATTAGAATGTAAAGTTATTTTTGAGGTGGAACTATGTGTGCGATTTTACTGATGTTTAATGAGGCTGAAACTCTGTGTACATCGGAGGGCGCACAGGAAATGCTGTGAATTTTATCAGATCCAGCTTTAGTGATAAAGCTGGCACCTGCAGGAATTGCAACATCTTTTGCGGCGTCCCAGTCAATCGGAGGATTAAGCGCGATTTTGGCCATGATCATCGGTAGAATCTCCCTAATTCACCACCAAGCTCATTTTTGATAGATCCTGTGTCCACACCAAGTTGTATTTCCATGCCTCCAGGAATGCCATTGTCTTCTAACATCTTTTTGGTGTCCCACCAGGCATCGAAGCTCTGCGCTTGTATTTCGTCTGGCGTGGAGTACGGATCTGTGTTATACCACCGTAACATTATCTTATTTCCATCGTAAACGCCACGCACGAAATCATCAAACGGGCTAGTCGCCTGGTTATGAATCATTGCGGCATGCTGCTCCTCGATTGGACCCCAAACAAGCTCGCCCGTAGCTGGGTTGTACGCAAACCGGCCAATCGTTTTGGTGCCACCATGCATATCCGTATATTTGTGCGTGTTATCCAAGATAAAGTCTGCATCTGTCGTCCAGTTCTGCTGAAGCTGCGGAGCTAGAATTACACCAACTGGATCAGCTGCCGTTTTCAGCGCAGCTACAATTTTCTCAAGCCTATTCATGCCCATATGATACCTCATGCCTAGCAAGCAGGCTTAACTTCTGTATTATTATACCGCATATTATTCTGTTTGTCAAGTGTTTATACTAGGCTGTGGGAGTTGACATTGCTAGAAGTTAACGCTTAGTCAGAAGTTAAAGCTTTGTTTTACAAGACTGATAGAGTAAACACATGTACGCACTTAAGAATGCTTTACTTAGAATAGGTATGTATTCATACGCACTGACCCGCAGCCAAATAGAAAAACTGCACGCGCCGCATTCTCAGTTTGGGATCCTCTCTGCGCGGAGACACGAGTACTCAAACAAGGAAAATAAGGATCGAAAAGGAGATCTTATTAGGTATGTCCAAGATCTAAACTTGCGCTGGGAAACGACCCAGGGAGTTTGGCCAGAGAAGGGTGAGTTGGGTTTTGGAGTAGAAGATAGTATCCTTGTTTGGGATGTCCCATTTGACTTTTTGCTTGATCTCGGCAGACTATATGAACAAGAGTCTATAATATTCAAGCCGCAAAACGGCCCTGTGGGGATGTACGATCTGCAGAACAATGTTGCTTTTATTTGGGACGACTACGATATTACTCCAAATGTTAAAAAGCCCCGCATGGTGGAGGATGGCGAGAAGTTGCCCAACTCTACCAACATTCGAGATACACAGGTAACATACGGATTTAACTTCGATATGCCAATACCGTTTTCGTCTACCCCAATAGTACGCGTTCCAGATGAGCAGATGCAAAGCTTAGGTTAAAAGGAAATAATTGGGATATGCCACTTGGGGTCTAAAAGATAAAAATTCCACGGTATGTGTAAAATTTCCACTAACTCTCCAACTATGCCCCACTTACAGTGTGCCTCTACGCATGTAGAGCGCACGACAAACTTAAAAACAGAGCAGCAATACTTGCATACGTAAATGGAAAATTCGGACGGTGTTTTTTTAAACTGTCTTCCACAGGTTGGGCAGGCGCTTTTAAATACGCGCCTCCGGAAGTACGCCTTTTTTACATGCACTACTGATTTATTACTTTTTTCTGGTACGCGTTGGATGTACTCGCGTCGAATTTTTAGTATTTCTTTGTGCCTTCGATGTGCTTTCTGTTTACCCATTGTACGTGCATTATACTGAAAAGTGATCAGGATGTCAAGAATCAATCGCTAATTAAACTTATCCTTTGATTTTAGGATAGTATATGCGTAAATGGAGGCCTTCGTGCGCTGGGCAGCGATCATTGATTACTCTAGAGAAAATCTTGCGCCAGAGATCTGGAGTTTGGATACGGACATGCCCAAACTGCAGAAAGAGATCAGAGAAGATATCTTAGACATTGTTTATTCAGCGCTAGATGACGTAGGCATTTCAGAAGAGGCATTAGAGGATTTGTTCATTTACAGGTCACTGCTTGGGAATCAGTACAATAAGTCTACAGACTTGGATGCCCGTATTGTACTGTCTCCAGATGCGCTGCCTGAGAAGCTAAAAGGCGTAACTGGGGATCAAATATATGAACTTTTGCGGCACACTGTCCATGATATGCCCCTAGGTGATACAGAGCACCCGTTTAACGCAACAATCATTGTTTCTGGGGACGAGACAGATCTTGACAAATCTCCTCTTGGCAAAACACCTGAGGATGCCGTTTATGACGTTCTGGCAGACAGCTGGGTTGTAGATCCATTTTTAAGAGATGAAGAATTTGATCCAGATGAGGAGTTCGCTGAGGAGCGCGACGAAGTTGACGACGTTATGCAGCGGCTGGACAACATATTTAGAGACACAAAAACAGATATAATAGACTACGGAATGATAGAAGATGCCCTGTCTGGCGTTAAGGATAAAGATAAGTTTAAGGAAAAGTTGGATAAGAAATTAAAGGATATCGAATCAGGCGTTGCAGATGCTGTGTCTGAATATGAACGAATCAAAAAAGAGCGTACAGATGCATACGCTAAAGGCAGGCGCCACGCCGATCCAGCTAATATAGAGATGAAGTACTTAGAGCGGTATAAATATTGGGATACATTGAAACAAATTAAACATTTAATGGAAGATGGAATAGACAATAACGAAGTGGAAATTTTGGAGGATGCTATGGCAAGTAAACTGCGCACTGCGCATGGTCAACTAGCGCCTTTTACCATTAAAGCATACACATTATCTGAGGAAGAGGCTAAGAGTCTGGGTGAGAAAATAGGAATAAATTGGGACGAGGAAGACTTTGATGTTGAGCAGCTTCAAATGGGCTATGACGTTGAGCTAGAGCACGGTACTAAGCTCGGAGAGGGTACAGACGTTACAAATGACGATCCAGAAGCAACGGCACAGATTGTATGGGCACATCTAAAAGAGCTACCTGATTATTACGACAGACTTGCTAAGATGGAAGGCGCCGGAAAAGAGAATCTACAAAAAGAAGCGAGTCTAACATGGGATCAAATAGTTCTAGAAGAGCTAGGCAAGATAGAAGATGAAAAAGGCGTACAGATTCCTGCAGCAGAAAGGCAGGAGCTTCTTGCAGATATTCATAGAACATTAATGAAATCTGACACGGAAGAAGATCTCAACAAAGCACTCGCAATGCCGGAAGGCCCGAGTATGTTTGGCACAACAGAAGACTACGTTAGGGATATTGTCCACGCAGAGGCAGAGTATTATATTGAGGAGCTTATGGATGTTGACGCGTCTTTGAATTTTTGGGCGCAATTCATGCCGGCAGAGGCTATAAATTTTTGGGACTTGGGCATGCATAGATCTCAAGTCGCTCAAATGCTTGGGCAGGTTCCGCTCAGAGGAACCTACAGAATAACGGATGATCAAATTACATTTGACAATACACAAGATGCACAAGCTGTTTGGGAATACTTTACACTGAATATGTGATATGCAACTAAAAAGAGCAATAAAATTACTGGCTTTTCCATTCCTCGCTGATCCACCGATCCCAAGCGATCAGAAGTACAAGGGAATAATAGAGTTTCCTGGATTTCACACCACCCCATCATTTGAGATCGCAGCAATGTACTCCATAGGGCGAATACATCAGAATTTTACAATGGAAGAGGGCGGTGTTAACTACGTTACTGATTATCCGGTTGTAGTTTCCCTGGATATGTCGGGATATGAAAAACATACGGATTATGATGCAGAGAAGATAGTAAAGGATACCTTTGAGCAGCACCTTAAAGAAGTCCTTGAAGATCTGCCTGAGGATGCAACCGATGAAGATATTGAAGCCAAGATACGGGATACTGTAGAGTTTGGAGATTGGGGTGGAAGTGAGTATAGTTCTACGCCTCTAGATTTCCTTTCAGAAAATACATTTATGCATTTCTCTAACCCGCTTGCATGCCTAGCAGATCATCCGGATGCCGCTAGCATAGTTAGGGAATTTGAGAGAAGTGGACAAATTCCTGCAGACATACTTATGGAAGCCACTGAACAATTTAGATATGTAGATGATATAGATGAACAGCGTATCACAGCGGTATACTACGTGACTCCAGTAGCAGACGAAATGTCTGATTATATGGATGAGGACTACGATGAAGCCGCGTTTGCTGCCCGCTGGCCGGGATTCGAAAAGGTTGGTCCAGATGAGGCCTATGGTGGGCAGTTCTCCCCAAGTTACGCTAAGGTATACGGGGACACAAAATCTGAAGATGAGTATCACGGAACTACCTACGCACGCCTATTACAGGCTGCGCCATTTCTAGCAGATGTTCTTCCTCTGCCCCCGTCTCCACCATATGAGGAATCTACGGAATGAAAATATCTGCACAGGAAGCGTACGATAATGAGTACGGTGCTGATTATTGGGGAAACCGAGGCGCCGGGGTCCTAGCTGTTGCAAAGGACACTGGAAATATTTTGGTTGGCCTAAGGTCCGCTTATGTGAACGAGCCAGGAACATGGGGCACCATCGGGGGCAAAGTAGACGACGACGAAGACTTCGAAGCGGCAGCACTTCGAGAGTTCGAAGAAGAAACTGGATATTCTGGCCCCATAGAGCTTATATCAGGGTACAAATTCGTAGACGCCCAAGTGTTTGAATATCAAAACTTCATAGGAGTAGTTCCAGAGGAATTCGACGTTGGAGCAACTACCTGGGAGACATCCTCGTTTGCCTGGATGTCCTACGAAGAGGTAACTGGTCTGAGCCCAAAACATCATGGGTTAGAAGCCTTACTATCATTTGACGCTACTAAGATAAAAGACCTCGTGCAAAGGAAGTCTACTATGGACAGATTAAGTAAAATTATTGCCTATCTAAAAAGAATGTCACAGTCTATAGGGGATATTCCTATTCGAGATGAAGATATAAATCCTCTGTCCATTCAGAGGTCTCCTGTCTCTGAAGCTAAAAAAGAAAGAAATAAAGATAAGAACAAAAGTAAAAGAAAAAAGGATGAAGATGCTACAATCTTAGGTGTTGATGGCGATCCTGGATCAATAGGAATTTTTAATATGGCGCCAGAATACAGAGGGACACCACACGCGGCACAATTTGACGAGCGGGCTTTAAAAGCAGAAGTGTATAATTGGCTTGTTGACAATTATGATGTATTCAGTTCAAATGCTGACCGCGTAGAGGCAGCTGGAATAGACTTTGGGCACCCAGAATGGGAAGACGATCAATACCACTGGATTTGGGATTTAGTTGAAGACGCAGACGACATAGAGTACTTATCTGATCGGGGATTACAATGAAGAAACTATCACAAATGGATCTTACAGACGGATTGTCTGAAGACAAAATTATACAGATAGAGGAAAGTCTGCGATCTTCCGGGCTACCACAAGAAAAGATTGATGAAATTGCAGATTCCCTTCGAGCAACGTATGAAAATACAGAAGAAGTAGGAACTACGGATCCTATGTCCCCAGAAGCTCCGCAGGCGCCGCCGCAGCCAGACACCGGAAAGCGCGTGCTGCAGCCAGGCAAGCTGTTGGGCAGTCAGGTTGTTACTGCAGATGAGCTACTACGTAGGGTTTCAATGTCGCGGAGGCTGCAGCTGTGTGCTGATGATTTAGCTATTTTTGAGGAGGAGGTAGAGTCCGCTGCAGAGTATTTAGTTGAGGAAGAGGGGTTGGACTTCGATGTGGCCTGGGATCTAGCAGCAGAGACGATCTATAACGAGTTTAAGGGAGAATAGGCATGCGATACTTAAAAGTAGCAGTTGACTACTTGAAGCTTGCAGTATGGGATGAGCCCGCAATTGTAAAAGACAAATATTCAGAGCCTATGAGCTTGCCCGAGTCTCTAGGAGGACCATCTGGGCAGGGTAGTAAGGATAAGAAACGCCCCATCAAGGAGAGAAAACGCGATAAGTCCGATTCTGAATGTCCCAGAAAGGCTTTCCCGTTTAAGACAGAAGAAGAATCTCCTAAGTACGGAAAAGTAACAGAAAATCTACCCATGGCAATTGAAACGCTCTACGTAGTTGAGGAAGAAAATAAAAAGAAAAGGTAGACAAACAGCACCTATTTGCGTATAATCCTCTCAGAATTGCTATTTTTTGGGAGGACTTTTTTATGTCTAAAATTGAAACTTTAGAACATCGCATTACGCAAGCGTCTGAGGCCTATTACAGAAGCACTCCGATCATGTCAGACGCTGCGTTTGACGCTCTTGTAGACGAGCTTCTTGAGCTAGACCCCAAAAATAAGATTGCGTGGAGTATCGGATTTTCTAATTTGGAAGCGTCACCCCTCAAGAAGGTAAAGCACTACATTCCGATGGGAAGTCAGCGTAAAGTAAACACAGACGAGGAGTTTTTGGCCTGGGTTGCCAAGACTGGGGCCGATCAATTTGTGCTAGAAGAGAAGCTAGACGGGCTATCAGTAGAACTTGTCTATGCGAATGGGCGCCTCGTGCAAGCCAGCACACGCGGAGACGGTAAAATTGGGGAAGATATAACGCATAATGTATTACAAATGCAGAATGTAAAAGAGGTGCTTACAGAATTTACTGGGAGTCTACGTGGCGAAATTATTATGGAAAACGGCGTATTTGAGAAAACGTTTGCCGCAGAAGGAAAGAATACGCGAAACCTAGCGGCTGGTATCGCTCGTAGAAAATCAAAAACCGACGATGCTAAGTATCTTAAAATCCTGTATTTTGACTATGACGGCGCGTGGGAGACTCCCGTTAAATCAGAGTTTGAGAAGATAATGTACATTTCAGCCGTCCTAGAGCTACAAACAACTAGGTCTATGCGCGTAGGCATTGAAAATGCTGTTGGGTGGTACAACCACTACCAGGAGTTCGAACGTGGTGTGCTCGATTATGCTATAGACGGATTAATCTTTAAAGTCAATGACTTGCAGTTACAGGGCAGTCTTGGCGTCGTTGACGACCGACCACGGGGGCAAATCGCCTGGAAATTTGCAAGCCAAGCAAAAGAATCTGTCTTAGAAGATGTCTCCTGGGAGGTTGGTTTAACTGGCAGGATCACCCCTGTGGCGCACGTAGCGCCTGTCTCAGTGGCTGGAGTGACCATCCGAAGGGCAAGCCTGCACAACGTGTCTATGCTGCGCTCTCTGGGTGCCTACAGGGGCGCGAGAGTCCTAGTGAGCCGACGTGGGGATGTCGTTCCGTACATCGAGGAGGTGTTGGACCAAAAGGGGTTTGATGTCGAAATCCCAACGGAGTGCCCGACCTGTGGAAACGCGGTTTCTGAAGATGGAGAATTTCTAGTTTGTAGCTCTGTTGAGTGTGGGTCTAAGATATTCGGGGCGATCAAAAAGTGGATCAACGTCTTAAAGATCGATGCGGCCGGCGATGCATTTATTTCGCTTGCCCTTGAGAAGGGTCTGATTCAGGACCCTGCGGATTTGTATCTGTTAGATCCAGAAGAACTTGCTAAATTTCCTGGCTATGGAGCCGCAAGCGCCAATAAACTTGTAACCAATATACACAAGAAAAAAGAGGTTTCGTTTTCAGATTTCATGGGGGCACTGAACATTCCCAACGTGAGCACGAGCACTTTTTCCGCGCTCGAAAAGGCAGGGTTTTCGTCAGTAGAAAAGCTAAAAGCTGCCTCAGAGGAAGACCTTATTGCCACAGATGGGGTTGGTCAGAAAACTGCGCAGCAGGTGATCAGCGGTCTGGAGCAGCGTGCGCTTTTAATCGAAAAACTGCTAAGCGTTGGCGTTACAATACGTGTTAAAGCTGGTGGGAAGCTTGTCGGTAAGTCATTTTGTTTTACTGGATCGCTTCCAAGTGGGATGACACGATCTGTGGCGCAATCACTGGTGCTCTCAGCCAGCGGGGAAATAAAAACTGGTGTGAGCAAGGGCTTAGATTATCTCGTGCAGGCAGATCCAGACTCCAATTCTGCAAAAGCTACAAAGGCAAGGAAGTATGGTACTGCAGTGATCAGTGAAGATGATTTTTTAGAGCTAGTAGATTTCTCTCTAGAGAGCCTTTTGTGACGGGCGAGGTCATCGACTTTGCTGTCGTTGGCTTTGTACAAGCAAACTTGGATGAGAAGAGGTTTGCACACCCCCAGGTGTTTCCCGTTACAGTGTACTTAGTAATTACCAACAGCAGCCTTGTGGTGCTTAAGCGCAGCGCTGTAGAAATGTACTCAGAAGAGCATTTTGATCGTACCTTAGAGGGTGCTGCTTGCGCTGCGAACCATTTTAAGGATATGGCTGAAGAACGGATGGGCCGCTACGGGCAACGTCGGTTGGCTGAAATTCTCTTCCGCAGCTTGGACAATGCGCCCTTTTCGATCTGCTGAGCCCTAGATTTCGTGTACTTTAGAGCATTTCCGCATTCCGCTAGCGTAAGTCCGTCAACGTAGCGGAAACGCACAATAATAGCTTCTGCCCACGTTAGGACTGGTACAGCCTCCAGTATGTCCTCTAGTAGCGGGTCGTGCGTGGTTGGTGAGGCGATCATTCCCTCATCAAGCACGACGGCGATGGGGTCTTTTACACACCCGACTGTGATGGTGTACCCATACTGCATTTCGATCTTTCTAGCCTTTTCGCGCTCTTGGTGAGCAGATCTTTGGACGTGGAGCGGTAGGCGCACGATGTTTCCGGATGTCAGCGCAGCCTCACGAATGTATTTGTTCACCCACGGGGTAGCGTATGTGATAAATTTTACGCCCCGAGTTGTATCAAAGCGATCAAATGCCGCCAAAAGCCCTAGATTTCCCTCTTGTACGAGATCAAGAAAGTCTACTCCTCTCCCAGTCCACTTGCGGGCGATCTTCATTACAAGGCCTTGGTAATCTCTAATAATTTCGTCTTTGGTCATTCTGTCTCCTTATAGAACAGAATTAACAATATCTGAAATCTGATCGGCAACGGATTTGTTTGCCCTTTTTACCACGAATATACCTGTGTGGATCCATCGGTCTACTAGTTCAATCGACAACCAGTGTCCCGAAACGGGCAGGGCGTCGTGCGCACTCCAAACTGCTCGAATATGTCCGCCGTCACAGTCTGTTTGGCCATGTACACCCATAACGGTTAAAGTTTGCCCCACAGAGTACATATCTGTATTTTGTACAAACGTCAGGATATCTCCGGTACAGATCATACGTCCTCCAAGCTTCCTAATTTATACATGACTGACGTAGAAATGTCAAGAACTTTATGCGCGTTCCGATAAGATTATTGCTGGGACGACTAAAAATGTTGTTATTCCGTACGCTTGTGCTCTATCAAGCATATCTAATGTTCCTGTTGAAATTCCGTCATATATGGATATCAGTGCGCCTGAATGCGTTTTTAGGTATGCAGCCATTTTTGCGTTCCTGCGGACGCCGGCCGACTTTCCATATTGATTCCAATTAGCCTTGAACATCTTGACCGGAATGTCATTGTTGAGTGCCCACCGCTCCCCAAGCTGATCCACTCCTGTTGCGTGCCCAGAAACAACTTCAGTGATATCAAACTTAGACGCCTCTACAGCGGCACAAACGAGCGCGTAGTTTTTTATGTCCCGACTTCCAGCAATACAAACTTTCATATAAAGCCTCCTTGTTCTTGTATTATACAGAGAGAACGCTTGACAATACTTTGAAAATTTAGTATAACTTTATGCGGAGGAAGTAGTGACGACGATCAAACTTGTGAGCGATTTGCATTTTGTACACCACCCTACACCAGACTTACTGGTGCAGGCTTTGGCGGATAAAGATGTAGACATTTTAGTAGTTGCGGGGGATATTGCAAACAAATTTACGCCTTACGGCATTGATTACCTCAGTGCGTTATCTAAGATTTGCTCGTCTTTAATTTTTGTGCTTGGAAACCACGATCTCTTTGTAGACGGCCCAACTAAAGTATTCTCTGCGTGTATCGATTTTATGGCGCAGCATAAGAATACATATATCTTAGAGAACAATAATATAGAAATTGGCGGAGTTAATTTTATTGGGGCTACTATGTGGTATCCTCGCCCAAACGGGACTACTCTCGGATTTGTAGATTTTACGCATATTCCAGGTGCAGATCCCTGGATATTTGAACAAAATAGAAAAACCCTAGAAGTGTTTGCAGAACAGATAACTGAAGCGTCTATTGTTGTCACACACCATATGCCATCTTTTAAGAGCACCCCGCCACAATACGTAAGAAGTCCACTTAACGAGTTTTTTGTCTGTGATGTAGAAGATCTTATTATGGAAAAACAGCCCAGGCTTTGGCTGCACGGACACACTCACACCGCGTGTAATTATACTATTGGGAATACGCGAGTTCTTTGCAATCCTTACGGGTATTTTGGACAAGAGATGAATACAGGATTTAACCCTAACTTTAAGATCTCTGTGTGAATATTCGCGGCCTCATAAAGGTAAACTCCCTTTCAGCGGATTACTTCTGTGCAGCTTTGGGGCGAAGCGTGAAAGTCCAAGAATACGTACGCGCCAGACTTCCACAGAACATAATTGATAGCTATAAAATTGGATACGCTCCGCCGTTTGGTCTCATAGGTCATTTAAACGCACATAATATCGAAGAGCACAATGCACTAGAAGTTGGGGTCATTGGAAAAGATACTAAGGATTCTACGTATTATGAGACATTTAGAAAGCGCATTATGGTGCCCATTGTTCACGCTGGCGCAATCGTTGGCTTTGGTGGGAGAGACATAACTGGGAGGAGCGGATCAAAGTACCTAAACTCTAAAAAATCTGTGTTGTATGACAAATCTGCTGTTTTGTATGGACTTTGGCGCGCAATAGAACATATAGACGCTCTGGGATACGTAATTTTAGTAGAGGGTTACTTTGATGTGCTTAGCCTAAAGGCTGTAGGTATTTCCAATGCTGTGGCAAGCTGCGGCACAGCGCTGACAGAAAAGCATGTAAATGCTATAAAATTATTCACTGATACCGTGTATATTCTAATGGACGGGGATTCTCCTGGACAGAAGGCGGCTGGAAAGGCGCGCAAGCTTTTGCAAAAAAAAGGGCTGCACACAAATGTTGCTATTCTCCCAGATGAAAAAGACCCAGACGACTTCGTTAAGGAATTTGGAAAAGACGAGTTATTAAACCTAATTGGAGCATAACATGCCAAAGCCGTTTGTGAAGTGGGTCGGAGGAAAAAGATTTTTGGAAGAGCGCATTCTAAAAATCTTTCCAAAAAAGATAGACATATACTATGAGCCATTCGTGGGCGGAGGTGCAATATTTTTTGCCCTTGCAAAACGAAAGCGTTTCAATACTGCTGTGCTATCTGATATGAACGAGGAATTGATTATTGCGTACAAAGCAGTTAGAGACGAAGTGGATGCTGTTATTCACCATCTCACCATTCTAAAAGATGAATATTTTGCAAAAGGAAAAGAGGAGTACTATTACAAAGTCCGAGAGATGGATCGTGATGAGCAATTCAAAACGCTTCCCTTAGCAGCACGCTGTGCGCGACTTATCTTTATGAACAGAACTGGGTTTAACGGGCTCTACCGCGTGAACCGGCGCGGATTTTTTAATGTACCGCACGGAAAGTACAAAAACCCAAAGATTGTTGATCCAGGTAATCTCAAGTTAGTTAGTGCTGCATTAAAAAACGTGAACATCGGTGTTGCTGACTTCGAGCAGGCGGTGCACGCTGCGGGGTCAGGCGATGTTGTCTATTTAGATCCCCCATACTGGCCCGTAAAATCGGATTCGTTTACTGGGTACAACTCTACAGAGTTTGACTCAGCAGACCATGTTCGGTTAGCAAGAATTATGAGCGTGCTAAAGGGGAAAGGCGCCTTTGCCCTGCAGTCAAATTCTGACGTTACACAGGTGCGTGACCTGAATCGGCTTATGTCTATTACGTCCGTCGATGTGCCAAGGCGTATAAATTCTAATGTCACGCAGCGGGGAACTGTAAAAGAACTTCTGATCTGCACGCATAAGATCGGTTTATAGCTTTACTTTTTGGGCATTTTGTAGTATACCAAGAATAGGGTAACACTAGTAGACTAGGGAGATACATCATGGCGGACGGCACAAAAGAGATGCCACCGAATACTCTGCCAGAGGCAGACAGAAAGGATTATTCTCGCAAGCAGATTGTGTTTCTAAAAGAGCATGGAATTACGGACGCGCGCAAGCGCAGTAGGATTTTTAAAGCCGCTGGTCCAGGCCAGGTACAGCAGGCGTGGGACTTGTCTACTTGTGAAAATTGGGAAACTGATGAGGGAAAGATACGAAAAGATTTATTGGACTGTCTGCTGTCTGGTGCCGGATGCGGCAAGTTTGGTCGCGGCAGAATGTCTTCAGTGCTTGCAGCAGTTGGCTTTCCAGTGCCGGAAGCCTATAGCGTAAAGCAGTTTTTTCGTATTTTAGATGGCGCTTTGGAGATTTTATCTCCTGGAAGCTACGAGTTTACCACGGAAGAGCTAGCCGCAATAGAAAAAGGTCTGACAAAACACTACGATACGATAAAGAACGCCGACGAGTTAGATACCCTACGGTGCAACGATGCCTGATGATAAACATACACAAGCTGTAGAGGCTGGGATACCAGATGACGTTCGCGCAGCGGCACAAATAGTGATCAAGGCACTAAATAAAAAGTACTGCGTTTGGAGAATGAAAACATCAGGGGGATGCCAGGATCAGATTAAAAATCTTATTGCTGATACTATGGATGAAGGGCATAAACAAGCTATTGAATATATAAAAGGTATGCTTTTAGGTTGACTCTTGGAAATTTTGTGGTATAATAGGAGACATGCCGGGTTGGTGTAATGGCTAACATCTTTGGCTCCAAACTAAAGGCTGTGGGTTCGACTCCTACACCCGGTGTATCAAAAAGCAATGGAATTTAACATACCACCAGAAATATTTGGCGGACTTCTGTGGCGGGCTATCCTTACTGGAAAAGTTTCCAAACAGGAAATTTGTACCTACTTTGGGATCTCTAAACCATCACTAGATCGTTGGTTGTCTGGGGCGTCCATGCCCGCTGGAGAACTTGCTAGTTACGTCTACTTAACGATAAAGGAACTACTATGGGTCTGAATGTTAGGTTTGATTCCGATTTTGAAGATGTTGGGCTTATCACTCCAGATGTATTCGCAGACGCTCGCGGTCACTTTTCGGTTACATTTGAAGAGCGTGAGTTTGCCGAGAAAATCGGTGATTACAAAATTGTCCAACTAAATACGTCTAAGTCCTATCGGGGCGTTATTCGTGGATTACACTATCAGATTTCTCATCCACAGGGAAAATTGGTCAATGTTCTATGCGGCGCAGTTGAGGATGTCATTGTAGACATACGAAAAAGCTCTAAGACCTTCGGAAAATGGAAGAAGTTTCTGTTGCGCGCTAATAGCAGTTATCTGTGGATTCCACCTGGGTATGCACATGGGTTTTGTGCGCTGATGGACGGAACTACGTTTAACTACGCGTGTACTGATTTTTACTTTCCTAAGCACGAGAGGACTATACTGTACTGCGATCCAGCACTAAACATTAGCTGGCTTGCGGCAGAGCACATAGTTAACGATAAAGACCTAGCTGGAAAGCTGCTAAAGGACGCAGAGGTATACGCATGAGGGCTCTCCTATTCGGGGCATCTGGACAAATAGGCAGCGAATTGTGCATCGAGCTATCAGCACAATGTGAAGTTATACCGACTACGAAAGAGACGTTTGATCTGTTAGAAACCAAAAATATTAATGCATATTTGACTACGCATAATCCTGATATTGTCATAAATGCGTCGGCGTATACGAATGTCGAGGTTGCAGAGCGCCAAGTTAACGTGGCGGATAGACTTAATCATCTTGCGCCCAGAGAGATGGCCCGCTACTGTGCAAAAACTGAAACTCCGTTGATACATATTTCTACTGATTACGTGTTTGACGGAACTAAGGATTCTCCGTATGTAGAGACAGATGCCACATGCCCAATTAATCAATACGGGAAAACAAAGCTAGATGGGGAAAAAGCAGTAATTGCAGAAATGCTGGGCAGGAAGGACCCATTTAAAAACTGGGCAATTTTTAGGACAAGCTGGATCTATGGAGTTAATGCGCGCCCAAATTTTCTGAACACAATTAAACGGATTTCAAAAACAAATCCAGAGTTAAAGATAGTGCACGACCAGCTTGGGTGCCCAACATGGAGCCGACTAGTTGCTATCGGAATTTCCCAGTACGTAGCAGCGCAGATAATCCACGCGGGCTGTCCTGCGGCGTCTCCTCCAATATACCACATGTGCTGTAGTGGTACCTGTTCATGGTATGATTTTGCAAGCGCAATTGTAGCGTTGACGGGACTAGATACAAAAGTTATTCCAATTACTACAGACCAATTTCCAACAGCGGCTACTAGACCAAAAAATTCTGTTCTGAACTGTGATTTACTGAAAAAGCGCCATATGATCTTTTTGCCACACTGGGAATCAGCCCTGAGGTTGTGCCTTGGCGAGTAAACGAAATGCAGACTTAGCGCTTTTAAACAGCCGCCTTTTGATTGCAACGACAAATTTTATAGACGGTGCTCCACAGGACGAGGCAGATAAGTCTATGAAAGACGTGCTGAAAGCCTATGCATACGCAAGAGAAGAGGTGCGCGCGTCTTTCAAATTTGTGCTTGACTACTTGATGAACCACAGAATTATAAATACGAGGCCAACAAAAGAAGACGTAACAGAAGTTAAAAAAAAGATCAATCAAATTGCTACACTTGTCTGGAAGTTGAAAAAAAGATGATTTTTTTGTTGACTTTTGGATCTTTTGTGGTATAATAGGTAGTGGAGGCTGAGGGAATAAGCCTGATGCCTTTTGTTCTTTGATGAGAAACAGAGCAGTTGAATGGGAGCCTAGCGAGTGCGCACTTACTCCATGAAACTGCTCAATTAGGGTCGTAAGAGACGACCACCCTATGAGCCAAAGGGCTCCTTCCGTTCTGAAAAGATCGGATGAACTCATAGGGCATATAGTTAACCGCGTAGAAGAAAAAGATGATAGGAACACAATCACATTTAAGCAGAACTTATGAACCAGCGATGGTCCGCCCTATTTTTGCCGATAAAAAGGCATCCCTAGGGAACCATAAACCACCGGGTTGATTAGTAGCAGTAGCAGGTTTTCAACCCGGCCCTAAAAAAGCCGGGTTTTTTAGTGTCGAAAAGGAGAAAGATATGCAGTACAAGTCTAGCCCAGAGATTACCAAGAAGTACATCGATGCAGCAAATGCTTGGATGAAAAAGAATGTACAGATTCATGGGTTCAACCGTTGGAACAATACTAAGTTTTCTGCTAGGACAGCAGTAGCAGAATGCTTAGCCAATCAGGATGGCTGTACAATTTACGAAGTACCGAAGAATTAGCTCTTTTATAGGTTGGAATTTTTGGGGTCATGGCCAAGTCTGGTAAGGCATCTGACTTTTAATCAGAGGATCGAGAGTTCGAATCTCTCTGGCCCCATAGGGGATCGTAGTTTAACGGATTAAGAACAGGTGCCTCTTAAGCATCGAGATGTGGGTTCGAATCCCACCGATCCCATAGAATAAAAGTGCTTTGAATTTGTAACAAAAGTTAAAAGCCTACTGAGCATGTGTGGTAGTATGGTATCCTGGAGTAAGCATGGATACCAAAAAATGTTCAATTTGTAAGGATGTTAAACCAGTAACCACGTTTAATAGGAATAAGTCCAAGAAGGGTGGGTTAAACACCATATGTCGCACATGTAGCAATCGTAAAAGTAGAGAATACTACAAGAACAATACAGAAAAACACAAAAAAGAGGTTAGAAAGCGGGCAAAAAAACATATAAAAATAGCACATGCTAAGATGCTAGAATTTTTGAAAAAATCAAAATGTGCAGATTGTGGGATTAAAGATTTTAGAGTGTTAGAGTTCGATCACTTATACGATAAAAAGCATAATGTGTCGTCTATGTTGCACACTGGATATTCGTGGCTGGCTATTAAGAAAGAGATTGATAAGTGTGAGGTAGTTTGCGCGAATTGCCATAAGATTAGAACCGGAGAGACAATAAACAGCTATAAGCATAGGGCGCATATAAAGTTTTTAGAGGAGATCGATCATGACGCAGAATGAAAAGTTGCTGAAAGATGTCCTGTATCGGTTGCTAGAAGCAAGCCCAAATGAGGGACGCCCGAGTGACCCTACATGGGGATCATTTTTAGCAGCAAAGAAAGCCGCGCGGGCTGCGTTGCGGGTTTTCGAAAATAGTGTACGAACTGAGCTTGTAGAGACGCTTAAGAAACTGAAGGATGAGGGGAGACTAGATGACGTAGCTAAATCGCTACGTCTTAAAAAGTCGGACATTCAGAAGTGGGAGACAGGAAGCCACGTTCCGAATGACGAAACGCTAGCAGACGTATTTTCAGCTTGACGAATTCGCGTATATCGCGTATACTAGAAGTAACAGTGGCAGCGTAGGGTCTTATAAGCTACGACGACAACCGGAAAAGTGGATCTTTGGCAATTGGAAAAGTGGATTAAAGAAACTCTGATGGAGTATAAATCAGAGTGATATGAAACAAACAGTGCGTCGATTGAGTTCGGCGCACGTTATGGGCGAGTTGAACAGTGTGGTGAGTTTATCTGACTGTAAATCAGAGGCTTCGGCTATGTAGGTTCGATTCCTACCTCGCCCATATTTAGCACGTCGGCCAGTGGGAAGGTCGTTAGGATACCAGCGGGAGATTCTCGTCTGGTGAGTGGTCTAGGACCCTTGTAAATTCCTCCCAGGTTTATGGGCGGATAGTTTAATCGGGCAAAACCCTGGTCTTGCAAATCAGCGATCCGAGTTCGATCCTCGGTCTGTCCATCTTTACGAGTTCCGGAGATATGGGAGAATTACCCATTCTTGCGCCTGCGCGGGATAGTTTAAATACTAAAACACCGGATTGTATTTCTCCTAAGCAGCATCGACTAACGGGAGGTCAGCCGCGATAGCGGAAAATGTGGAGTTCAAATCCCACTGCTGTTGAAGAGCAAAATGGATCGCATGCACCAGATTGCTCAGGAGAAAGTTTTACGTGCTTCTACTGTATCTTATAGGAGCACGCTTGCCCGAGTAGCGCAATTGGCAGGAGGCACCCGCCTCAAGAGCGGGACAGTGCGAGTTCGAATCTCGCCTCGGGTATATTGCGGTCCCAGCCCTACTAGGGAGGTTGTGAGTAGGGGGAAGCCGATCATTCCTACGCCCACTAGATCGGCTGTGAGTGGGTTGAAAGCCTCCCGTTATGCTCCCTGGGTCGTAGCCAATAAACGGCGCAATATGCGGCCCAGTATTTTATGGTGCCAGTCGTCTAAATGACAAGACACTTACCGAGGTAAGGAAATGTAGGTTTGACTCCTATTTGGTGCCAATTTTTGTATACAGATTGCCCCGTCCCGTGCCAGCGGGCGGAAAAAACGTGGCGCGCCCTGGCAGGAGCGCTGTGCGAGGGTCTAAAAGAAGACCGCTCTTGGGACTGGTTTCCGTTATGGACAACCTTACTGAGAGAGCCGGTACTACTAGGCCGGTGGTGCTGCGTGGTGGAAGCGCAGCGGGGCAATGATCTTAGGGCAGCTGATCCCTGTCCTTGTGCAGTTCTAAGATCTGCTGCTGTCATAATAGACGGCGAAAAGTCACTTAGGCTGCACTAAACGCAGACGTAGTTCAACGGTAGAACGTTAGCTTGCCATGCTAATAATGCCAGTTCGATCCTGGTCGTCTGCTTTTTTGTTCCTTGTCGAGAGCGCATATTCTGGGGCGTTGCCAGTAAGGGATAGCGAGAATGTGTTTTGTCGAGAGGGAACAAAGGTTGTTGCGGAGTGGTGAAGGGGTATCACGTTCGGCTCATACCCGAAAGATCGCTCGGTTCAAATCCGGCCTCCGCTATATTAATTTGCGGCTGGGTGGTGTATGTATAGTAGTCTTAGGCGTTCTAGGCGCCCGTGATAGACGAAATAACACAACTAGCAAACGAAAGCAGTCTATAGCGCTCGTGCCTGCTGGAGTACGCTAGGAGAAGCTGGTGAGAGTCCAGCCCCAGCCTGTTTTATCTAGCCGTGGAGGAGTCTGGTCCCTCGCCTGGTTCGGATCCAGGAGTTTACGCTGGTTCAAATCCAGTCGGCTAGATTTTTTTGGCTCCGTCGTCTAATTGGAATAGGACATCGCGCTCTCACCGCGAAGATTGCCAGTTCAAGCCTGGTCGGAGTCGTTTCTTGTATAATAGACGCGTGACTAAATCCGAGACAGTACTGATTGCTGCACATGATAAGGGCTATAGAGTTGTCAGCGGAAAAGTTTATAGTCACAAGAACAATATACTAAAGTTGAGCAAATGCACAAATGGATATTACAGATTTTCTATACACTTTGATGGGCAACGAGAGATTGTATTTGTACATCGATTGGTTGCGTACCAAAAATATAAAGAAAAATTGTTTGAAAATGGGATCGTAGTTCGGCATTTAAATGGAGATTGTGTGGATAATTCAGAAGAAAATATTTCCATAGGTACCGAATCACAAAACATGCTAGATCGTACTCCAGCAGATAGATTGGTGCATTCTATAAATGCCGCTAAGAATAAACGCAAATTGACTGATACTGAAATTGCAGAAGCGCGAAGACTACGAAAAGAGGGGTGGACCTATTTTAGATTAATGGAGAAATTCGGTATAACATCTAAAGGGACGATGCATCATATTCTTAACAATAACTATAAGACTAAAGCGTGACGAGGGGTGGTCTAACTGGATAAGACACTGGCCTTGGGAGTCAGCTGACCGGGATTCGATTTCCCGTCCCTCGATATTACGAACAGCGGTCAAAACGTCACATGACCAGTGGTGAGCCTTCGCTCTCGGGCTATAGGGCAAGTAACAACACAAATTATCGGGCGTGACTTAGCGATCAGAGAATTGCCGGGAGGGTGAAAAGCCCCCACTTTTACAATGACCACATTGGCTTTGCCAATGAGGCTAGACCAACACGGTGGTCCGCAGACCACAACAGGAGATATGGCGAGCCCAAGATAACATATTTATCTTGATACTGCCTGTTGTGCCTAACGGATTCAAGCTGTGCTTTGGTGAAAAGTGCTCGTGTTGTGCCACTGCTGCCGACTCAGACTGTGCAGCCCAATCGACGTTCTAGATAAGTCGATTGGTGTAAGAGGTTCAAATCCTCTCGGTGGACTTTTGGAGCCTTGGTGTAATGGGCGCACATGACACTGAAGATGTCAGAGTCCTGGTTCGATTCCAGGAGGCTCCATATTAAAAGTTCCCCCTATGGTAGCCGCCGTGCGTGGTGGAGGGCCTAGACGGGAGCATAGGCGTATAGCTCAATCTGGTAGAGCACCAGCCAATAGCTGGGGGTTACGGGTTCAAATCCCGTTGCGCCGCAAGGTTTAATGTTCTGCAGCTGCGCGCATGCACTGTATAACATTAGAACTTATGCTTCAGTGGTGGGCAGTCTAGGGATAGGGGGCTATTGCGTACGATCCTTGCGGCAAGGGGGCGGTCTGCAAAACCGTCTATTGTGGGTTCGACTCCCACCGTGCGCTTATCACAGGTACTACAATATTAATAAGGAGAATGCAGTATGACAACTGAACTGGATTCTGATCAAAAGGCTGAACTTCTTTTTTATGGGCAAGAAGCCTAAAGCAGGGGCTGCACAATGAAGACTTGGAACGAAATTAAAAATTCGCGGCATGCAACGGCAGCGGCAAGCACATTGCCCCCTTACACCCCCCCAAGCATTGCGTCACAAAAAGTATTTGATAAAGCTGACGACAGCTATAATCTAGACATTCTATTTGCAGAATACATTTGGCCAAAGCTAGTTTGTCATCGAGCAAATTCACCGGGGTTCCCTGGCGATACCACGCAGGAAAAGTGGCACGCCATTTTGGATAAAATGATTTATTCTTTTGGGCCGGGAGCAGATGATCTTTGGAGTGGTAGAAGAGCAGTTAGTTATTCTAGAGTGAAAGAGGGGCTGTATTTGTTTGCGGAGTGGTTTTTTGGGCTTTGGAATTAGTGCCGGTGTAGCTGAGATGGGTTAGCAGCGTCCTCGTAAGGCGCAGACGCAGGTTCGAGTCCTGTCGCCGGCTTGGTCTTTTGTGCGGGCATAGCATAATGGTAATGTAATAGGCTTCCACCCTATTGATCGGAGTTCGATCCTCCGTGTCCGCTTTTTTAAGGAGAAAATATGAAATTCGAAAAGATAGTTAAAAAAATTCTTGGTGAGCAGGCGCATTTCAATTGGCAAAATCTTAATGATACGCCATATGGAGCAAAAGGATCTGGTATCGTTCATGGAAGGGCGTGGCTATACTTAAATGATACTTGGGCAGTAAACACCTCTTGGAAGTTTGGTGGGTGGAATTTGCTGCTTCAAGTAGATGCTGCCGTAGATGAGCCGCATGTGGGCGTGGGTGCTGGAATTGGTCCAGTATTCTTACATCTTAGGATTGACGTTCCGTACAAGCTAATGCGAAAACTACCTGGGGATAGGCACGTCAGAATTGACATATCTAACAATACTCTGTATGCTGACCTTTGGACATCTCCGTGGAAGTGGAGCAACGCAATCCCATGGTGGAAACAGCGCCAATTCAGTGTTGACTTTGCAAATCTTGTACTTGGAAAGAAAGAGTATACAGAGATTCCCATTAAAACTGAAGCTGCAGTTATTCCAATGCCAGAAGGCGAGTACCCGTGTATGATTAAGTTAGTTAGTGCACGCTGGAATCGGCCAAGATCATTAATAAAAACAGAAATAAAACGGGCACATATAGAGTTTCCAAAGGGTGTTGGCATTCCATTTCCTGGAAAGGGGTCAATGTCGTATAACTGTGGGATGGACGGTCTATATGGTATGACGACTGGTCCAGTTGGGAGCGTCCGAAATGCAATTAAACAAGTGGTAGATTCTGTCACTGCCAGTAGAACTAGGTACGGCCGGCTTGGGTGGCTTCCAGAAGAAAAGGACATCCCGAAAGAGTGCATTAGGAGAGGGGCATGAAGACAAAAAAGCTGATTGAGCTATTGAACGCCGCTGATCCCTCAGGCGAGCGTGAATGTGTGATCGGAAATGCAGATATCCATGGCGTGTACGCACAAGAGAGCTACTGGGACGGCTGTGCACGAGTAATGATCAGAGATCCAAAGTTAGA
>Ga0307375_10001435_pt1 | contig 26010 bp, 22 predicted proteins | sample TR1MG_FD_202531 | JGI IMG/M metagenome (GOLD analysis project Ga0307375, IMG submission 202531) | Soil microbial communities from Risofladan, Vaasa, Finland - TR-1 | ecosystem: Environmental > Terrestrial > Soil > Coastal area > Acid sulfate soil | place: Finland: Risofladan, Vaasa | collected...
TTCCGCTGGCGACGGTGAAGAAGCTGGGGGAGATGGGCCTGCTGGGCGTGATTGTTCCGGCGGAGTACGGCGGCGCGGGGCTGACTTATGTGGACTACGTGCTGGCGATTGAAGAGCTGTCGGCGGTGGACGGATCGCTGGGACTGACGATGGCGGCGCATAACTCGCTGGGAACGAATCATATTTTTCTGGCGGGGAATGAGGAGCAGCGGCGAAAGTATCTGCCACGGCTGGCCAAGGGAGAGTGGCTGGCGGCGTGGGGGCTGACGGAGCCGGGTTCCGGCTCTGACGCGAGCAATGCGCGGACAACTGCGGAGCGCAAGGGCGACCGTTACATTTTGAACGGGAATAAGACGTTCATCACCAACGGGCACTATGCCGACGTGACGGTGGTGATTGCGGTGACAGACCGGAGCAAGGGTACGCATGGACTCTCGGCGTTTGTGGTGGAGAAGGGGACGAAGGGATTCCGGCCGGGCAAGAAGGAGAACAAACTGGGCCTGCGCGCGAGCGATACGAGCGAACTGATTTTTGAGGACTGCGAGATTCCGGCGGAGAACCTGCTGGGCGCCGAGGGCGAGGGCTTTGTGGATGCGATGCGGGTGCTGGACGGCGGACGCATCTCGATTGCCGCGCTCTCGCTGGGCATTGGGCGCGGAGCGCTGGATGCGGCGCTGAAGTATGTGAAGGAGCGGCGGCAGTTCGGCAAGGCAATTGCGGAGTTTCAGGGGATCCAGTGGAAGTTGGCGGACATGGCCACGGAACTGGATGCGGCGCGGCTGCTGACGCAGCGGGCGGCGGTGCTGAAGGACGCGGGCCGGAGAGTGACGCGGGAGTCGGCGATGGCAAAGCTGTTTGCCAGCGAGACGGCGGTGCACATTTGCAACGAAGCAGTGCAACTGTTTGGCGGTTACGGCTTCATCAAGGACTATCCAGCGGAGAAGTTTTATCGCGACGTGAAGCTGTGCACGATTGGCGAGGGGACGAGCGAGATTCAGCGGATGGTGATTGCGCGGGAGATTCTGAAGGTGCATCCGTCCCGCGGATGAGCGGCGGGATGGCAGAGCGGGAGAGTCGATGGGAGATGCCGTCAAGATTGTGGAGTGTCCGCGGGATGCGTGGCAGGGCCTGCCCGGGCTGATTCCGGCGGAGCGCAAGGCGGCGTACCTGCGCCGGCTGCTGGATGCGGGGTTTCGGCAGTTGGATTCGGTGAGTTTTGTGTCCCCGGCGGCGGTTCCGCAGATGGCGGACTCTGAACGGGTGCTGGAGCTGCTGGAAGCGCCTGCGGACGCGGAGATTCTGGGCATTGTGGTGAATGCGCAGGGGGCCGAGCGCGCAATTCGCACCGGTAGAGTGCAGACGCTGGGGTTTCCGTATTCCATCTCGACAGAATTTTTGAGGCGCAATCAGCGGCAGACGCAGGCGGAGGCGCTGCAGGTGCTGCAGATGATTGTGGAACAGGCAAGTGGAGCGGGGTTGAACGTGGTGGCGTATGTTTCGATGGCCTTCGGCAATCCCTACGGGGAGGCGTGGAGCGCGGAGGCCGCCGCCGAGGCGTGCGATGCGCTGCTGGACGCGGGTGTGCGGGAGATTTCGCTGGCGGACACGGTGGGCGCAGCGACCGGGGAGCGAGTTGCCGAGACGGTGGCGACGGTGCGGTCGGCGCATGCGGAAGCAGAGATCGGAGTGCACCTGCATGCGCGGCGAAGCGAGGCGGCTGCACGGATTCTGGCGGCGTATGATGCGGGTTGCCGCAGATTTGACGCGGCGCTGGGCGGGCTGGGTGGATGTCCGTTCGCGCAGGATGAGATGGTGGGAAATATTCCGACGGAGTTGCTGTTGGCGACGCTGGCGGAGCGGACGGCGGAGCTACCGGGTGTGCGCGATGTGGACGGACTGTGCCGGGAGAGCGCGGAGATTGCCCGCGAGTTTGGCAAGCGCGAGCCGCTGCGGGATGCGGAAGGCAAACGCTGAACGACAGCGGGCAGGAGGAACGAATGGACTACTCGACGCTGGTGGTGGAGGACCGCGGGCTGGTGCGCACGATCGAGCTGCACAGGCCGGAGCGGCGCAACGCCATGAACACGGCCATGCAGGAGGAGCTGATTGCCGCGCTGAAGGAGACGGTGACGAGCTGCGGCAGCCGGGTACTGGTGCTGACGGGCGCGGGCGGCGCGTTCTGCTCCGGCATGGATCTTGCTGCGCTTCAGGGGTTGGAGGCGCAGTCTCCCACCGAGCGACGGACGGATGCCGAGCGGATTGCGGAGCTGTTCCGCACGCTGTACGAGTTGCCGATTCCGACGATTGCGGCGGTGCAGGGCGCGGCGATGGCGGGGGGCACGGGACTGGCAATGATTTGCGACTTTACGCTGGCCACGCCGGAGGCTCGGTTTGGATTTACGGAGGCGCGGATCGGGTTTGTACCGGCGCTAGTGTCGGCGTATCTGGCCCTGCAGATTGGCGACAAGCGGAGCCGCAACCTGCTGCTGACTGCGCGCGTGTTTGACGCCGAGGAGGCGTGCAGGCTGGGGCTGGTGAACGAGGTGGTTCCGCATGCGGAACTGGCGGGACGGGTGGAGGCATTGACGGATGCGCTATTGGCCAACAGTCCGCAGTCTCTGAGTGCGACCAAGCGGCTGATGGCCGCGCAGAACCGCGCATGGCTGGATGCGGCGACGGCGCTTGCGGTGGAGGCGAATACGCAGGCGCGCGAGACGGAGGATTTCCACGAAGGAATTGCGGCTTTCCTGGCCAAGCGCAAGCCCGTGTGGAAGGGTTGATGCGGCTCAGTCGGTGTCACGAAAGAGCAGCGGGGCTTGCGTCTGATTTTCCAGGTGCGTGCGGGTGACTCCTTCGGCGATTTCCATCACGGCAAAGCCTTCGGGAGTTACGTCGAGCACGCAGAGGTCCGTGATGACGCGATGCACCACGGCGGCGCCGGTGAGGGGAAGGGTACACTCGCGCAGCAGTTTTGGCTGGCCGGCGGGCGTGGTGTGTTCCATGACAACGAGCACGCGACGCACGCCGGAGACGAGATCCATGGCGCCGCCCATGCCTTTAGCCTTTTTGCCAGGGATCATCCAGTTGGCCAGATCACCGCGCTCGGAGACCTGCATGGCACCGAGGATGGCGAGATCGATGTGGCCGCCGCGGATCATGGCGAAAGAGTCGGCGCTGGAGAAGACGGAGGCGCCGGGGACTAAGGTGACGGTTTCCTTGCCGGCGTTGATAAGGTCGGCGTCGACTTCTGAATCCAGCGGAAACGGGCCCATGCCGAGCAGGCCGTTTTCCGACTGCAGGGTGACGGTGATGCCGGGCGGAATGTGGTTGGCGACGAGCGTGGGGATGCCGATGCCGAGGTTGACATAGAAGCCGCTGCGCAGTTCCTGCGCGGCACGGGCGGCCATTTGCTCTCGAGACCAGGCCACAATTTACTCCTTGTGCGTGGTGCGCTTTTCGATTCGTTTTTCCGGATGGGGGTTGTGCACGAGCCGATGCACGAAGATGCCGGGGGTGTGGATTTCGTCGGGGTCGAGCTGTCCGGCTTCGACGAGGATTTCGGCTTCCGCGATGGTGACTTTGCCGCAGGAGGCCGCCTGCGGGTTGAAGTTGCGCGCGGTGCGGCGGTAAATGAGATTGCCATGCGTGTCCGCCTTCCACGCTTTGACGAGCGATACTTCGGCGTGAATGGCGCGCTCGAGAATATAGGGGACTCCGTCGAAGTCCTTGTGCTCCTTGCCTTCCGCCACCAGGGTGCCGATGCCGGTGCGCGTGTAAAAGGCTGGAATTCCGGCGCCGCCGGCGCGCATGCGCTCGGCCAGCGTGCCCTGCGGACAGAACTCGACTTCCAACTCACCGGAGAGAAACTGGCGCTCGAATTCGCCGTTTTCGCCAACGTAGCTGGAGATCATTTTTCGGACCTGGCGCGTCTGAAGCAGCAGGCCGATGCCCCAGTTGTCGACGCCGGCGTTGTTGCTGGCGATGGTGAGGTTGCGCGCGCCGCTGTTGCGCAAGGCGAGAATGAGCGCCTCTGGAATGCCGCAGAGGCCAAAGCCGCCGATGGCGAGCAGCATGCCATCCTGCACGATGCCGCGAAGGGCGCTCTCGGCGTCGGGCCAAAGCTTGGTCCAAGCAGGTGCGGGTTGCGGTGAATTCGGCATGGCTGGCCGGGCTCCCCGGCTGACTGTGCGGCCTTTGCGTTCAAGCGCACCGACAATCATTCTAGGCAAATGGAGGAGTTTGGCAAGGCGAGTGGATTGCATATGCCGGAGATTTCCATTCGTAGCGGAGAGGCCGCTCCTGGATATTTTGGCGATTGGCTGAGCCGGAATGGGGATGTTTACCATCTAGCTATAATGTGGAGCAGAGGCCGCTCCTACATGCCAGGCGGGGTCACGGGCCTTTGAGTTCGCAGGTTTGCTTCCGCTTGGCTGAGTGGAAGGCGGTGAGAGGGATATGAGCAAGACGCGTCAACATCCGCTGGAGAAGATTCTGGAGAGCCGCATCGCCATCCTGGATGGAGCGATGGGCACGACGATCCGCACCTATGGCATGAAGGAAGCGGATATCCGCGGAGAGCGGTTTCAGGATTCGAAGAAGGACTTGCTGAACAACGGCGACCTGTTTTCGCTGACGCAGCCGGAGATGATCTGCGATATTCATCGCCGGTTTCTGGAGGCGGGCGCGGACATTATCGAGACCAACACGTTTGGCGCGACGAGTATTACGCAGAGCGAGTTTTTTGTGGATGACCCGAGGGAGCACGGGGCGCGCAAGGACCCGGAGTTTTTCCAAAAGGTGATTGAAAATCCGCTGCTGACCGAACTGGCGTGGGAGATCAACGAGAAATCTGCGCAGCAGTGCCGGGAATGGGCGGAGCGCGTGGGCACGGCAACGGGGCGACAGCGGTTTGTGGCGGGGTCGATTGGGCCGTTGACGGTGTCGCTTTCGAACTCGCCCGATGCGGAGGACGCAGGCTTCCGGATGGTCACATTCGACCAGGTGCGGCTGGCCTACAAGCAGCAGGTGCGGGCACTGATCTCCGGCGGCGCCGACCTGCTGCTGGTGGAGACGATATTTGATTCGCTGAATGCGAAGGCGGCGCTGGTGGGCATTCGCGAGGTGTTTGACGAGGGCGGCAAAGAACTGCCGGTGATGATTTCTGCGGCGGTGGGCCGGGGCGGGGAGACGCTGATTTCCGCGCAGACGACGGAGGCCTTTTGGACTGCGGTGCAGCACGTGAAGCCGCTTTCGGTTGGGCTGAACTGCTCGCTCGGTCCGGACCTGATGTACCCGTTTCTGAGCGAACTCTCAGAGAAAGCGGACGTGGCGATCTCCTGCTATCCGAATGCGGGTTTACCGAATCCGCTGTCGGAGACGGGCTTTGACCTGGGGCCGGCGGACATGGCGCGGTTTCTGGGCAACTTTGCGAAGGACGGGCTGATCAACATTGCGGGCGGTTGCTGCGGAAATACGCCGGAGCACATTGCGGCGATTGCCAGGGCGCTGGAAGGCAAGGCTCCGCGAAGGCTGGTCCGGAGCGAGGTGGCGGCATGAGCGCAAACGGGAAGTTGCCGGAGCAGGCGAAGCCGCTGCGTTTGTCGGGCTCGCAGCCATTCACACAGCAGCAGGGCGTCTTCATTCTGATTGGCGAGCGGACGAACGTTGCCGGTTCGCCGAAGTTTGCGCGGCTGGTGAAGGAAGGCAAATTCGAGGAGGCGGTGAGCATTGCCCGGCAGCAGGTGGAGAACGGCGCGAACGTTCTGGACATCTGCATGGACGAGGGCATGATTGACGGCGTTGCCGCGATGAGCCGCTATCTGCAACTGCTGGGCAGCGAGCCGGAGGTTGCGAAGGTGCCCTTCATGGTGGACTCCTCGAAGTGGGAGGTCATTGAAGCAGGGCTGAAGTGCCTGCAGGGCAAGGGCATCGTGAACTCGATTTCGCTGAAGGAAGGCGAGGAGAAGTTTCGCGAGCATGCGGCGACGGTGCGGAAGTTTGGCGCGGCGGCGGTGGTGATGGCCTTTGACGAACAGGGGCAGGCTGCGACCTACGAGGACAAGATCCGCATCTGCGAGCGCGCTTACCGAATCCTGGTGGGCGAGGTGGGGTTTCCGCCGGAAGACGTCATCTTTGACCCGAACATTTTGACCGTTGCAACGGGCATGGAAGAGCACAACAACTACGCGTTGGACTTTCTGCGGGCTACGCGCTGGATCAAGGCGAATCTGCCGCACGCCAAGGTGAGCGGAGGCGTTTCGAACATCTCCTTCAGCTTCAGAGGTAACAGCAAAGTACGCGAAGCGATGCACTCGGCGTTTCTGTATCATGCCATTGCCGCGGGCATGGACATGGGCATTGTGAATGCCGGAATGCTGGAGGTGTATGAGGAGATTGAACCGGCGCTAAAGGAACTGGTGGAAGACGTGCTGCTGAACCGGCGGCCCGATGCGACCGAGCGGCTGGTGGAGTATGGCGAAGCGTTGAAGGCCACGGGCGCGGACACCGCGGTGAGCGAGAAGAAGGCGGAAGCCTGGCGCAGCGGCACGGTGGAGGAGCGGCTTTCGCACGCGCTGGTGAAGGGGATTGACACCTATATTGAGAGCGACGCCGAGGAGGCGCGCGTGAAGCTGGGTCGGCCTCTGCAGGTGATTGAAGGCCCGCTGATGGACGGGATGAGCGTGGTGGGAGACCTGTTTGGCGCGGGCAAGATGTTTCTGCCGCAGGTGGTCAAGTCTGCCCGCGTGATGAAGAAGGCCGTGGCCCACCTGACGCCCTACATGGAAGCCGAAAAGGCGGAGATGGCCGCGGCAGGCATCGCGGTGAAGGCGCAGGGAAAGATTGTGCTGGCGACGGTGAAAGGCGACGTGCACGACATTGGCAAGAACATTGTGGGCGTGGTGCTGGCGTGCAACAACTACGAGGTGATTGACCTGGGCGTGATGGTGTCTTCTGAGAAGATTCTGGAGCGCGCGAAGGCAGAGAACGCGGACCTGATCGGACTGAGCGGATTGATTACGCCTTCGCTGGACGAGATGGTGCACGTGGCCAGGGAGATGGAGCGGCAGGGATTCAAGCAGCCGCTGCTGATTGGCGGCGCGACCACGAGCCGGGCGCACACTGCCATCAAGATTGCGCCGCACTACAGCGAGCCGGTGGTGCATGTGCTGGACGCCAGCCGCGCGGTTCCGGTGACTACGAGCCTGCTGAGCGTCGAGGGCAAAGATGAGTTTGTGGCGCAGCATCGAGCCGCGTATGAGGCGCTTCGCAAGTCGCATGCGGGCCCGAAGCAGAGCGTCGTCTCACTGGAAACGGCGCGGAGCCGGCGGACGCCGATTGCATGGCGCGCGGAGGACCTGCCGCAGCCGGCATTTACAGGCGTGCGAACGCTGGACAAGTTTCCGCTGGACACGCTGCGGGAGTATATCGACTGGTCGCCCTTCTTCCACACGTGGGGACTGAAGGGCGTGTACCCGCGCATTTTTGAGCACAAGGAATATGGCGGCCAGGCTCAGCAGCTGTTTGCCGAGGCGAATGCGTTGCTGGACCGGATTGTGGACGAGGACCTGATTACTGCACGCGGCGTGTACGGCTTTTTCCCCGCGAATGCCGTGGACGACGACGTGGATCTCTACACCGATGAGACACGCGAGACGGTGCTGGAGAGGTTCCACTTTCTTCGGCAACAGGCGAACCGCGAAGGCAGCGAGCCGTGCCGGTCTCTGGCGGACTTTGTGGCGCCGAAGGAGACAGGACTGCCGGATTACATCGGCGCATTTGCCGTGACCGGAGGCGTGGGACTGAAGGAGCTATGCGACGGGTTCCGGGCCGCGCAGGACGACTATAACGCGATCATGGCGGAGGCGCTTGGGGATCGGCTGGCGGAAGGGTTTGCCGAGTGCCTGCACAAGCGCGTTCGAGACGAATGGGGCTATGGGCGGGACGAGGGCCTGAGTCCGGCAGAGCTGATTCAGGAGAAGTATCGCGGAATCCGGCCGGCTGCGGGTTATCCGGCGTGCCCCGATCACACGGAGAAGGGCGCGTTGTGGCGCCTGCTGGACGTGGAGGCGAGGACGGGCATCCGAATCACGGAGTCGTTTGCCATGTGGCCGGGGGCGAGCGTGAGCGGACTCTATCTTGCGCACCCTGAGTCGCGCTACTTCAGCCTGGGCAAGATTGACCGCGACCAGGCGGCTGACTACGCCGCGCGCAAGGGGATGAGTTTGGAAGAGGTGGAGCGCTGGCTCGGACCGAATTTGAACTATGATCCGGCGGAGCAGGCAGTGGCCCGGTAGAGGCCTTGCCGGGCTGCGAAAGCGCAGAATTGACGGCGGAGAGCCCGCGCGAAGTGCAAGTCAGGATTGCCTTGGAACGACAGTGAAACGCGGGTTCAAACAGAGTCGCGGACGCACCTGTCCGATTGGCCGGATCTAGCTGATTTGCTTGGGGTTGTTTGGTGGACCTGATCGGGATCGAACCGATGACCTCTTCCATGCCATGGAAGCGCGCTCCCAGCTGCGCCACAGGCCCACTTTCAGGTGGGATGCAACTTCTTTATTGTCTCCGGTCGGGGTCAATTCGTCAACGTGCGGGACGGTTGCACCACGAGGTCAAACGATAAAGTGCTGAGAGTCCGGGAACACTTTGGTTGGGGTGTGGTGTCTAAGTAGTTAGGGCGAGCACTAACAGGCTTTTGCCGGGGAATTTCCGGCAGGGAACCCGGGTTTGGATTGCGGCTCGCCCTGGCAGCGACGTGTTCCGGTGGGCACAAGAGGGCCGCCGGAGCGGCAGCAACAGCAAACGGGGCTTTCGGCGACGGAGGCAGGCGGGAAAGGTGCCAACCGTGCGCGGATTGCGATAAGGTGGGAGGACACTGAATTGCAGGCGGGCCTCACCATGGGTAATCTTGCCAGCGCGTTTACGCTCGAGTCAGAGGAAGCGGCTCTTGTGGCAGAACTTCGAGCCGGTTCCGAAGAGGCGTTTGCGTGGCTGATCGCGCACTATCACCAGCCCATCTACTCGCTGCTGGCACGCTCTGTGTACGACCGCACGGATGCAGCGGATTTAACGCAGGAAGTGTTCGTAAAGGTCTTTCGGGGCCTGGGCAGCTTCCACGGCGAGTCGTCCTTGCGCACCTGGATTTACCGGATTGCGCTGCGCGAAGCCTCCAACCAGAGGCGCTGGTGGATGCGGCACACGCACTGGGATGTGCCGATCGATCAGGAGATTCAGGACGAGCAATCCAGCGGTCCGGTTCGTCTGAAGCAGGTGCTGGTGGACCCAGCCGAGTCGCCGTATGACATGGCAGTGCATGCGGAGAACCGGGCGAGGGTGGAAGCAGCCCTGAGCCGGGTTCCCGAGCCCTTCCGGACAACCCTGATTTTGCGGGATATTGAAGGATTTGTGTACGAGGAAGTTGCTGAAATGCAGGGCGTGAACCTGGGGACGGTGAAGTCCAGACTAGTGCGCGGACGTGCCTATCTGAAGGCACAGTTGATGGCGGACCGGGTGGGCGAAACGCAGGAGTCACGCACGGGATTCGAATTGCCCCTAAGAGAGGAGGCTCGATGAACGGCTGCAACGCCATTCAGACAAGATTTTCGGAGTATCTTGACAGCCGGTTGACGGGAAACGAGATGCAGCAAATGGCCGCGCATGTGGCAGCGTGCCCGGAGTGCGCGCGGGAGTGGCGCGAACTGCAGGAGATGCAGTCGTCTCTGTCTGCGCTGGGTCCGGCGGCGGAGCCGGAGGACCTGTTGTTGCGGATTCGCGTGGCGGTAAGCCACGAGCGGGCTCGGCAGCGCCGGGGTCTGTTTGAGGGCTGGGGACTGGCGTGGAAGAACACGGTGGGTCCGTTTCTGCTGCAGGCCGGAGCGGGCTTTGCCAGCGCGGTACTGCTGCTGGGCACGGTGACGGTGCTGGTGGGCATGTTTGCCCAGCCAGAGGTTGCGCAGGCCAAGGGCGACACGCCCCTGGGGGATGCGACGGCGCCGCGGCTGCTCTACCTTTCCAGCGGCTCAGGCAGCAGCGATGAAGTGCATGCAATTTCCGGGCCGGTGGTGGTGGAGGCCTACGTGAACAACGCGGGCGAAGTGTACGACTACCGGATTGTTTCCGGACCGCATGACGCCGCCACGCGGGCCCAGATTGAGAACATGCTGGTGCTCAGCCGGTTTGCGCCGGCCCGGTTCTTTGGCCAGCCGGTGCGGGGCCTGGCGGTGCTGTCGTTCTCCGGAGTTTCTGTCCGCGGCTAGAAAGTGGAGTGTTTTCGCCTTCCGTTTGACCCTGCCCGTGCGTCTAACTAGACTTGCAGGCAGGGTTTCCTGATGCCGTTCAAAAAACTTCGATCCTTTGTGGCCGCGGGCGCGGTAAGCGCTGTTGCAGCCGTGTGCCTGCTGACCGGGCTCTGCGCGGTTCCCGTCTCTGGCCAGTCCTCAAGCAGCAGCAAACCGGCTGCCGGGCAGAGCTCGTCGTCCTCCTCGACCAATGTGCCTGGCCAGCAGGAGGCGGTGCAGGAGAAGGCGCCTTCGCTGGTAGACCCGGCCGGTCCCATGATCTCGCTGGTGAGCTCGGAACCGGTGTTTTTCATGGCGTCTGCGTTGAATGCCTGTGGGTACGATGAAGGGCTGGCGCAGAGTTCGCCGGTTCGGCAGCAGGTGCGCAGTGAGATAAACCAGGCTCTGACCGCGAGCGAAGATGCACGGGCCAAGCGCGACAAGCTGTGTCTTTTTATTGCGCAGCACCGGATGACGGGGACCTCCAAGGACATCTCCCAGTACATTTCGCTGGCGCTCTACCTGAGCCAGCCTCCGGACCTGGAGACGACGGCGCAACTGACAGAGATGCCGCCGGACGCGACCCAGGTGGTGGAGGTTGTGCCGCTGCTCAAGGACTTTGCGGCGGCGGTGGACCTGAACGGCATCTGGCTTACGGTGCACCGCATTTACGACGGGCAGATTGATCAGCTGCACGATCCGCTGTCAAAGATGATTGTGAACACCAACCTGTACCTGAAGATGCCGGCTTCGACGTACAACAGCCGGCGGTTCATCGTGGTGATTGAGCCGATGCTCTCGCCCTCGCTGGTGAATGCGCGCGTGTACGGGGTGGACTACGTGGTGGTGGTTTCGCCGGTGAACGGGAAGATTCCGCTGACGGATGTTCGGCACACGTATCTGCATTACATGATTGAGCCGCTGCTGTATGCGCGGACGAATGCGATCAACCGGATTCAGCCGATTTTGAAAGAGACGCAGTATTCGCCGCTGGCCTACCGCTACCGGTCAGACCCGGTTTCGTTTGTGGTGGAGTGCCTGATCAAGGCGATTGAGGCCAGGACGCTGGAGACAGGGGTTCCGGTGTACAAGATTCCGGCGGGGGTGGACCGGTCGGACCTGCCGCGCTATCAGCGACAGCTGCAGCTCTATCAGCAAAAGGTGGAGGGCATCAAGCTGGATCTGGTGAAGCACGACATGCGGCAGGGCTTTGTGCTGACGCAATACTTCTTTGAGCAGCTGATCCAGTTTGAAAAGGATTCGGTGAGTCTCCCTGACACGATTGGCGAGCTGGTGTACGGCATGGACGTGAACCAGCAGGTGCATCGCGCGCGCCAGACGGAATTTGATAAAGAAGAAGACGGCGACGTGCTGCAGCACAACCAGCCGCGCGTGCTGCAGGGGCTGGACCTGGCCGAGGCCCGGCTGGAAGCCGGCGACGTGGCCACGGCAAAGACAATGGCCGACAAGGTGCTTGCCGCACCGGCAGGCACGCCGGGCGCGAAGGCCGATGCGGCCCGCGCCGACTTTATCCTGGCTCGGGTGGCAATTATGTCCGGGCATCCGGACGAGGCGATTGACCGGTTCCAGCAGACGCTGGCCACCAGCAAGGAGCCGCGGCTTCTGGCCTGGTCGCACATCTACCTTGGTCGGATGCTTGATCTGGACTGCAAGCGCGAAGCGGCGATGGCCGAGTACAAGGAGGCGCTGGCGGCGCGGGACGGCGCGCAGGATACCAGGCTGGCCGCCGAGCGGGGCGTGAAGCAGGCCTATGCGGTGCGCGGACACAGTTGCGACGAAGACGCGGATGACGATTCGACTGGGGCCGGCGCGCCGAAAGCGGCTCCAGGGGATGCACAACCGGTGACCCCGAAGCCCCAATAAGCGGGGAAGGCCCTGCGACGTGGACTGGCGTGACGTCTAATGGTGGAGCGGGCAACGCTGTCGAATTCGGCGGAATGAGGAAAGCCTGTCGAGGAGTGCGTGGAAGCAGACCTGACGAAACTGGAAGCTGCGCTCGGGCATGGCTTTGCCAAGCCGGATCTCCTGTTGCGCGCGCTGACGCATCGCTCGCTGGCCAACCAGCGGGCCGTGGAAGAACCCGCGCCGGGCGGCGAGGCCGCGGGCGACAATGAGCGGCTGGAATTCCTGGGGGACGCGGTGCTGGGGCTCGCGGTGGGCGAGGCGCTGTTTCTGCTGCATCCGGAGTGGAGCGAGGGCGAGCTGACGCGCGTACGAGCCCAGCTGGTGAGCCGGCAACATATGGCGGAAGTGGCCGCGGCCGTCGGGCTGGGCGACCATCTGCGGCTAAGCCGCGGCGAGGACCGGAGCGGCCTGCGGGGCAAGAGTACCGTGCTGTCCAACTCGATGGAGGCCGTGCTGGGTGCGCTCTATCTGGATGGCGGGCTGGATCCGGTCCGGGCGTTTATTCGCCGTTTTGTCATGGGCGAAGCAGCGGATCTGCTGGCCGAGGAACTGCGCTCAGGGGCTGCGCTGGGGAATTACAAGTCGGCACTGCAGGAGCATCTGCAGGCGGCAAAGGCCGGTGCGCCAGTGTACACGGTGAAAAGCGAGAGCGGGCCGGACCACCGCAAGCGGTTTATGGTGGAAGTGCGTCTGAAGCCGGCACCCGGCGAACCCGGCAAGGCGCTGGCGCGGGGAGCGGGCAGTACCAAGAAACACGCGGAGCAGGATGCGGCGCGGCGAGCCCTGACGAGGCTGCGCGCTGCGGCGGGGCAGACGGAGCAGAGCAAAGGCAAGGGCAGGGAAGAGGCCAAGGGATGACGGAGACCGCACAGGTTGCGGGCCCCGTGCGTGGACCACTCTGGCGGCTGTGGACCCAGTTGCCCACCGTGCCGGAGGCGCTGGCCTCGCTGCTGCGGACCATTGTGGTGGCGCTGTTTCTGCTGACTTTTGTGCTGCAGCCATTTCTCATCCCCTCAGAGAGCATGGAGCGTACGCTTCTTGTGGGTGATTTTCTGCTGGTGAACAAGCAGATTTTTGCGCCGGCGGGAAGGCTGAGCCACTGGATTTTGCCCTATCGGAACGTGGAGCGGGACGACATTGTGGTGTTTCATCATCCGGATCCCGCGTATCTGATCAAGCGCGTAATTGGGCTGCCGGGCGACCGGTTGCGCATTGTGAACGGGCAGGTGAGCGTAAATGGTGTGGCGCTGACGGAGCCGTACGTCGTGTACGAGCCGGCGCCTCCGAATTCCTCTCGCGATAACTTTCCTGCGCGCATCTATACTGACCCGAATGTGGACCCGACGTGGTGGAGGGAGTTGCAGGGATTGACGCACGATGGGGCACTGGTGGTGCCGCCGGGGATGTACTTTGTGATGGGCGACAACCGGAACCACAGCAAGGACTCGCGCTTTTGGGGATTGGTGCCGCGGGACGCGATTGTGGCGCGTCCGCTGGTGATTTACTTCTCTCTACGCAGGCCTTCTGCCACAGACTTGCGGCCAGCCGCGAATGATAAACTCGGACACGATATAGGATTCTCAGCGCACGTTGCGAGCTTTGCGCGCTGGAAGCGGATTTTCCGGGTGGTGCATTAGCATTTGACCGGAGAAGCACCGTAACCCGGCGTCAACCCCGGAGTACAGAGCCACAGGATGACCAAAAAGACGCCGCCGCCTGCCACGACACCCAAAGAGACGCCCGCCGACCCGGTGGAAGAGCGAGTGGAAGAGACGCCGTTTGAGGCGTTGGCCAGCATCTGCTCGGTGTTGGTGGTGGGCCTGTATATCCTCACATTCCTGGCGCAGAACTTTGTGATTCCATCGGGCTCGATGGAGAAGACGCTGCTGGTGGGCGACCACCTGATGGTGGACCGGGTTACGCTGGCGCCGCCGGCTAAGTGGATGCCTCTGGTGTACTATCGCGAGCCGAAGCGCGGCGACGTGGTGGTGTTCCTCAAGCCGGTTCCGGACTACGACGCGGAGGGGCAGCCGCAGTATTTGTACCTGGTGAAGCGGCTGGTTGCGGTGCCGGGCGACCACCTCCATCTGCACAACGGGATTGTGAGCATCAACGGCGTGGCGCAGTACCAGCCGCATGCGCAGCCCACCACGCCGGAAAACTACTCCGATTATCTGGATGAGTTTCCCTCGGTGCCGGCGGCCACGCAGCCCCTGGCCACAGAGGCCTGGGCAGTGGCCGAGCCGCAGTACATCCGGGATGGGGACCTGGTGGTTCCGCCGGGAATGTACTTCATGATGGGCGACAACCGGCACAACAGCCTGGACTCGCGCTACTGGGGATTTGTGCCGCGGGCCAACATTGTGGGCAGGCCGCTGTTCAACTACTGGTCGTTCAAGACGCCGGAGGACGAGTATAACCAGACGGGGATGGGGAACCGGCTGGCCTGGATGGGCCACGTGGCCCTGCACTTCTTTACGGATACTCGCTGGTCGCGTACGCTGCACATCATCCGCTGAGGCCAGGCGGAGAGACCGAATTGGCATAGAAGACCCATGATGGACGACGCGCAACGCCGGAGGCGAACGACGAGACGGCTGTGGCTGGCCGCGGTCGTGCTGGCGGTTCTGCTGGCCGGCTTGATTGTGCCGCCGATGATCAGCATTGGGCGCTACAAGGCGCGGATTACGGAGCTGATGTCGGAGTCGCTGGGGAGGCCGGTGCACTTGTCCTCCGTGGAGCTTCGCCTGCTTCCGCGGCCGGAGTTTGTGCTGACGAACCTGACGGTGGAGGGTGACCCCGCCTACGGGGCCGAGCCGGTGCTGTATGCGAATACGGTTACCGCCGCCATTGAGCTTCTGCCCCTGTGGCAGGGACGGCTTGTCATCAGCAGCATCAGCGTGGATGAGGCGAGCCTGAACCTGGTCCGCACCCAAGAAGGCCGCTGGAATCTAGATTCGTTGTTCCGCACGGCTGCCGCGCATTCCAAAATCCAAGGGCAGAATGCGGTGCGTCCGCTGCCCTATCTGGAAGCGACCAATTCGCGCGTGAACATCATGAACGGGCTGGAGAAGCTGCCGTTCTCGCTTGTGGATGCGGACCTTTCCTTCTGGCAGTCGAATCCCGGCGAATGGCGGGTGAGGCTGCGCGGTCAACCTGCGCGTACGGACGTGAGTCTGGACCTGGCCGATACAGGGGTGGTGGAGTTGGAAGCCAGCATGCGCCGCGCGCCGGAACTGAGCGAAATGCCCATCCAGGTGGACATGGAATGGAAAGAGGCGCAGCTGGGACAACTGAGCCGGTTGATCGTGGGGTCGGACCCGGGCTGGCGCGGCGATCTGACGGCAGACCTGCATGTGCAGGGTACGGTGAAGGCGGCCAAGGTGACGGCGCGGCTGCGCGCCACTGGCGTGCACAGGGCGGAATTCGCACCGGTTTCGCCGCTGGATTTTGATGTCAACTGCAGCCTGGTGTACCACTACGCGGGGCGCACAGTGAACGACCTGGCGTGCGACTCGCCGCTGGGCGACGGCCAGATGCGGCTGGCGGGCGACTTGCCGGGAGGAGCGCCGCCGCGCCTGACGCTGGCGCTACAGGGAATTCCGGTGCAGGCGGGGCTGGATCTTTTGCGGACGTTGCGCGGCGGAATCGATGAAGACCTGGAAGCGCGAGGCACGGTCAGCGGCGAGTTGAAGTACGATGTGGCCGCTGGGACCACGCCGGCTGCGCCGATGGCAGCCAAGGGCAAGGCCGGGCACGCAGGAAGGCGGAAGCACGCGCAAGCGGTGGAAGACGCAGCGCCGAATCCGCTGTCGGGAAGCCTGGTGGTGCAGCGTTTTGTGCTGCGGGGCGGAGCGTTGCGCCAGCCGATTCAGATTCCCAGGATTACGCTGGAGCCTGCGGCTGCGACGCCGGGCCTGTCGCAGGCGCTGACCACAGAAGTGGCGCTGCCCGCGGGCGCGGCTTCTCCCTTGAGCGCCACGCTGCGGCTGGAACTGGCGGGTTATGATGCCGGTTTGCAGGGGCCGGCCGCGCTGGCGCGATTGCGCGAGTGGGCCAGTGTTGCAGGGCTGGGGAATGCGGCCGCGCTGAGCGGGCTGAGCGGAGATGCGGCGATTCTGAACCTGAACGCACAGGGTCCGTGGCTTCCGGCGCCGGAGGCGATCTTTCCCATACGAGCAGTTGGCGGCGTGAAGGGAACTGCGCCCGCCCCGCCGGATGCAGCCAGAGACCGGCTGAGCGGAACGATGGAGTTCCACGACGTGAAGTGGAGTTCGGGCGTGCTGGCCAGCGATCTAGAGGTATCCCAGGCGACGTTGACGCTGGGCGGCAACATGCTGGTTTGGGATCCGGTGGCGTTTACTTATGGTCCAGTGGAGGGGACTGCCAGCCTGCAGGTGCCGATGGGATGCGAAGAAGATGCGCCATGCCCTCCGAGGCTGGAAGTGCACTTCGGCGAACTGGACGCAGGCAGGCTGGAGGCGAGCCTGCTGGGCGCGCGCAAGCCGAACACACTGCTGTCCACGCTGCTGGCGCAGCTGACATCCTCAAAGTCGACGGTGTGGCCGCAGGTGGACGGAGTCGTGAAGGCGGACTCGCTGGCTCTGGGGCCGTTTACGCTGCGGAATGTGACGGCGACTTTGCAGGTCCAGCCGGCCAAGGCGGACTTGAACGGGTTTGATGCCGAGTGGCTGGGCGGACAACTGGAAGGCAGCGGCACGGTGACCAAGGGCGACAAGCCCGGCTACGCGCTGCAAGGCAGCTTTGCCAAGCTGAGCCCGCAGGCGGTGTGCAGCGTGCTGGGAGTGCGCTGCAAGGGCGGCGCGGTGAGCGGCGACGGGAAGCTGGAATTCTCAGGATTTTCCAGCAAGGATCTGTCGGCAACGGCCAAGGGAACTCTGCACTTTGACTGGCGCCGGGGCAAGGTGGCCTTGTCGGCTGGCGACGGAATCCCCGCGGCGCTGGGGCGCTTTGACCGGTGGACCGGCGAAGCCAGCATTGCGAACGGGACGGTGACGCTGCAACAGAACCAGGTGCGACGGGGCTCCCATGTCGCGCCGGTGGAGGCGACCATCACTTTTGGCAAGCCGCCAAAGGTGGCTTTTACTCCGGTGCCGCCTGTGAAGACCGCAAAGCGGTAACGGAGGGTTTGGCCGCCGCTACAATGAGGCATGACTTCCACCATTCTGGCTTTCCCGGTAACTGTCCGCTGCAAAGGAATTCTGTTCGACATGGACGGAATTCTGATTTCGTCCCTCGGCTCAGTGGAGCGCAGCTGGACCAAGTGGGCCGAGATGCGCGGGGTGGACCCGGAGCATGCCTGCCGGATTGCGCACGGGTGCCGCGCGATTGAGACGGTGGCGAAGCTGCGGCCGGACCTGGACAGCGAGGCCGAGCTCAAGATCATTGAAGATATTGAAGTGGCGGACAACGAAGGGCTGACGGTGCTGCCGGGCGTGCCGGAACTGCTTTCCCGGCTGCCGGGGGAGCGCTGGACCGTGGTGACCAGCGCCACGGAGCGGCTGGCGCGGGTGCGCATGGCCGTAGGCGGGCTGGCGGTGCCGCAGCGGCTGGTGACGGCCAACCAGGTGACCCGGGGGAAACCGCATCCGGAGCCGTTTCTAGCCGGGGCAGCGCTGCTGGGCTTTGCGCCGGAGGAGTGCGTGGTGTTTGAGGACTCGTCCAGCGGCGCAATGGCGGGCCGCGCAGCCGGCTGCACCGTGATTGCCACCACGTTCTCGCATTCGATCGAGTCCCTGGAGGCGGCGCAGTACCTGGTGACGGACCTGACCGGAATCCGCGTGAACGCGCTTGCGGAGGGGCTGGAGCTGCGGTTTACGCCGCTGCAGCTAAGCTATTCGTTGGCCTCAATGCGACGTCCGTGAGAGTCCTGCAGGGGGCGGGAGTTCATGGGATAAAGCGTCGTGAAGGCGCGGTACTGTGCCCGTCCAATGCTGATCGAGTTTTCCATGACAAACCAGCGCACACCCTCGGTACAGGGCGGAGTGGTGAGAGAGCCGGTATAAGTCCAGTAGCCGCGGTCGGCGGGCAACAGGCCACCGGCGTTGACCATGGCTGTGACTTGCCCTTTGGCGCCGGGTGTGGTGGGCAACTGCTCCCAGAGCATGGCCAGCGTGGCGTTGGGCGCATCCATGTTCTCAACGAGCCGGACGGCGATGATGGCATATTTGCCGTCGGCGCTCTTGTGGATGAGCTGCACGTCCATGTCCGTGAGGCGGCCTTTTACGGCTTCCTCGCTTGGACTGTGAAAGTCAAATCCGAGCAGGTTATAGCGGACGCCATCGACGAGGATGTAGCTGCCCGGATCTACGTGGACCATGACAGTGCGCCCGGTGTTTTCGAGCGTAGCCGGCCCGGCCAGGTAGTGGAAGTCGATGGGCTTGAGGGCCTTGTTCAGGTGGGCATGGCGAATGTCGATGGGCGACTGCTGACGGCCTGCCGAGCATGCCCGGTAGGCGGGGTCCAGCTTGCCCCAATTCATCGGGCCTGTTCTTCCCTTGTAGGCCCAGGGCACGGGAGTTTGAGCGGCAGCCAGAGAGGTGAGAGCCAGGGCCAGTGCACACAGTACGGGTTTACGCATCCGATGCTCCTCGATTGCAGGTCGGGTAGTTGTCCCCGAAATTCTATTTCATCGACGCCTGAGCGCAAAAAAGGATGGGACCCCGTTTTCGGAGTCCCATGACTTGCAAGTGGGTGAGCCGGGGCCTACTTGGCTGCCGTGAGCAGGCCGGCCTGCTCCGCCAGGGGGGCCGCCTTGTCCGTGGCTTCCCAGGTAAACTCCGCCTCATCGCGGCCGAAGTGGCCGTAGGCGGCGGTCTTCTGGTAGATGGGCCGGCGCAGGTTCAGGCTCTCAATGATTCCCTTGGGCGTGAGCGAGAAGTTCTTGCGCACGAGTTGAGCGAGCTGCGTGGAACTGAGCTTGCCGGTGCCGAAGGTATCAATGAGGACACTGACCGGCTCTGCCACGCCGATGGCGTACGCCAGCTGGACCTCGACCTTGTCTGCCAGGCCCGCGGCGACGAGGTTCTTGGCGATGTAGCGGGCGACGTAGGCAGCCGAGCGGTCGACCTTTGTCGGGTCCTTGCCGCTGAAGGCGCCGCCGCCGTGACGGCCCGCGCCGCCGTAGGTGTCCACGATGATCTTGCGCCCGGTGAGGCCGGTATCGCCCATGGGACCGCCGATGACAAAGCGGCCGGTGGGATTGATGTGGTACTTGGTGTGCTCGTCGAGCCACTCGGCGGGCAGCACGGCCTGGATGACGTGCTTGAGGATGTCGGCGTGCAGATCCTCGTTGCTGACGGTCTCCGCATGCTGGGTGGAGATGACCACGGCATCAATGCGTGCGGGCTTGCCGTTTTCGTCGTACTCCACGGTGACCTGGCTCTTGCCGTCGGGACGCAGGTAGGGCAGTTTGCCGTTCTTGCGCACAGCGGTGAGCTGGCGGGTGAGCTTGTGGGCCAGGGAGATGGCCGCCGGCATCAGCTCCGGCGTCTCGTTGGTGGCATAACCGAACATCATGCCCTGGTCGCCGGCGCCGCCTGTGTCCACACCCTGGGCGATATCGCCCGACTGCTTGTTGATGGTGGAGATGACCGCGCAGGTGTTGGAGTCAAAGCCATACAGCGCGTTGTCGTAACCGATGGAGGCGATGACGCCACGGACCAGGCTCTGGAAATCGACGTAAGCCTTGGTGGTGATTTCGCCGGCGATGACGACCAATCCGGTAGCCGTGAGGGTTTCCGCGGCAACTCGGCTGTAGGGGTCCTGTTCCAGGCAGGCATCCAGGATCGCATCGGAAACCTGATCGGCAATCTTGTCCGGATGACCTTCCGTCACGGACTCAGAGGTAAACAAAAAACGGTCGCTCAACTTCACATTCCTCCCCACTTAAGGGATTTCGGCTGTTGGCCTGCGCCTGCGGGCCGAAACCCTGGGGCGTATCTTCCAATGGTAATTGGGCCGAGGGCATGGGGGCAAAGGCTCATGAGCGAATGGGGTCCTGAGCCGCCCGAGGGGAGCAATGAGCGGGGTGAACCGCTCATGGGCTGCTGGCGCAGGGCTGCCGGAAGCGCAGCAGAAGCCGGAAACGGGATGGGCGCCAGAGGCGTTTCAGAGGGGATACAAGGAGAGCCGGCGGCCTACTGAAACCAGGAGGCGATGTGCGAGAGCACGGATTGCGCTCTGGCGGTAACGCTGTGGACAGGCATCAAAGAACTCCACCAGCCTGCGCGCATGCCGAAGAAGCGCACAGTGAAGAATGCCGTAACGCCGACCAACAGGAGAAGCAGGATGGCACCGACCCAGCGGGCACGAAGGGACGCTTCTTCACGCTCGCGGATGCGGGTTTTGCCCACATTGGACGCGAAAGCTGTCCAGCCCTGCTCATCGTCTGTGAAGGCTCCTGAGTCACTGGAGGCACGTAGAAAGCGGTCTGTCCAGTCGTGCTCGTCCAGTCCGACGGCGCCAACATAACCGCGAACAATGCCTTTGCTGAGGATGCCGCCGGGTAACACACGGAACTTGTTCTCTTCCAGCGCAACCAAATGACGCTGGCAGATTTTTGTCACTTCGGTGATGTCTTCCAACGCGATGCCGCGAGATAGCCGCTCTGCGCGAAGGTCTTCTCCAAAGTTGCCCATGCGCTACCAAAGACCGGGTGTAAGCCCGAGGAAATTTTCCACTTTAAGATAAACCGATTAAAGGCTCCCGTCAAAGCGATTCTTCGGTTTTTCCCTTTATTTTCATTCACCTGGATTACCTTAGTCAGACGTGACCCTATTAACCAACTATACACTGCGTGAAAATAAGGCAATAGGAATGAGGAATGCGAGACGGCGGTTTGGCCGCGTGGCAGACGCCGATTCCGGACGCCGGGGCTGATACCCTTAACCTGGAGAGGCCGCGCACAATGCCGCGCCGCACAGGAGTATGTCTGGGGAATGAATAAGCTCGTAGTCGCCAATCTGCTGCACCGCCCATTGCGCTCGCTCATCAGCATTTCTGCCGTGGCCATTGAGGTGGTGATGATTCTGTCCATTGTTGCCATTTTCATGGGCATGCTGGATGACCAGAAGGCGCGGACGAACGGTATCGGCGCTGACCTGGTGGTGAGTCCGCCGAATGCGAGCTTTATGAACGGCGTGAGCGGCGCGCCGATGTCTGCCAAACTGGCGGACGTGCTGCTGCGCCTACCGCACGTGGCGGTGGCCTCGCCGGTGATTTCGGATTTCTCCATGGCGGGTTCGGTGGAGGTGATCTACGGCATCGATTACAAGAGCTATAACGCGCTGAAGCCGTTTGTGTTTCTCGAGGGCGGTCCGTTCAAGGAACCGAATGACGTGATTGTGGACGACGTGTTTGCGCACTCGGGCAAGGGGTATCACACCGGCGATACGATCAAGATTCTGAACCATCCTTTCCGCATCTGCGGCATTGTGGAGAGCGGAAAAGGCGGGCGCAAGCTGCTGCAGATTTCCACGTTGGGCAGCCTGATGGGTTCTGAAGGCAAGGCGACGGTGATCTACCTGAAGAGCGACGACCCAGCCAACGTGGGGCTGATTCGCCAGGAAATCCATGGCGCCAAGGGGTTGGGAGACTACCAGGTGCGGACCATGGCGGACCTGATTTCGCTGTACACGCCGTCGCGTTTTCCGGGGTTTGACATGGCGCTGAACGTGGTGATCTCGATTGCCGTGATTGTGGGCTTTCTGGTGATCTTCCAGTCGATGTACACGGCGGTCCTGGAGCGGACGCGGGAGATTGGCATATTGAAGTCTCTGGGGTCGTCGAGGGCGACGATTGTGAGTGTGGTACTGCGCGAGACAGCTGTGCTGGCGGTGATCGGTGTGGTGCTGGGCATTGGCGCCACATTCCTGGTGCGGGCGCTGCTGCACGTGAAGTTTGCCACCTTCAGCTTTGAGCTGACCCTGGCCTGGATTGGCTGGGGCGCGCTGATCGCTTTTGCCGGGTCCCTGTGCGGCGCGCTGTACCCGGCGTGGATGGCGGCGCGCAAAGACCCGATTGACGCGCTGGCTTACGAATAGGCGCGCACTCAGGCAGGGTGAGACGCGGACAAAGAAATATCTCCGGCCATTCTCGTTCTTTTTTTATCGAACCATTTGTCTAGAACCTTTGGCGTTTCCGAGGGCCTCCAACGCGCTGGGTATTTTCTTTGGCTGCTCCTGATTCTGGGATTTGCGGCCCGGCATGCCTTGCACCTGAGCGCCGATTTTTTGCGCGCCGACCGCGACGATTTCGGACCTGAGAGCCAAATTGGGTGTGTATCGGCCGGGCTGGTACGCCACGTGGAACGACGTGGATCCGGGCACGCTGGCGGACCTGAGCACGCACTTCTCTGCGGAGCAGGTGGCGAGCTTTCACGCCTTCGATGATCCGGACCGGGACGTGCTGGTGCTGTTCAAGCTGCACCCGCTGCCGAATGGCGAGGTCCGCGACGAGGATGCCGAGGAGCTGGAGATTCCTTTGTCCGGTGACAGAATTGCGATTTCCGTGCAATAGTTGCCCTGCGCGCCGAGGAGAAGCGAGGGCAGCCGGTTCTGAATCAGGGACGGGCGATCATGACCTCAGTGGCTTTGATGAGCGCCATGGCGGAGTCGCCGGGTTGGAGCGCGAGGTCACGCACGGCGTCTGCGGTGATGATGGCCGTGACCTGCTGGCCGCCCAGGGAAAGTACCACCTTGGCCAGAAGACCTTCCACGGTCACTTCCATCACGGTGCCCAGCAGCTGGTTGCGCCCGCTGATGCGCGGGACGCCCTTTTGCGCGGGCGCGGGCAGGAACTCCTCCAGCGACTCCAGTGGAATGCGGTGATGGCCACCGGGCGTCTTGACGGTGCGGATGCGGCCGTTCAGGATCCAGTGCTTGAGCGCCGGGTAACTGATGCCGAGTTTCCCGGCCGCCTGGCGGGGTGTGAGCAAGGTGGATGCATTCATGAATCGTGACTAACTCCCTGGCCAGTACTGTACATGGTGCCGTGCCAAATTACCCGGGATAAGGAAGCATTTGGGGCGGTTCCAGAGGGCGCTGAAGCGTGTGACTGCAATCACTCGACAGGGTCCAAACCGGATGATACGCTTCCGGTGACTTTTTCCCCGTTTTTTGGAGGTCTTGATTTTCAAGTACTGGCATTTTGAGGGTTAAAAACCTTTCGCTGGGAGGATATGTGACCGTACAAGGCTGGGTGATTTTCTTTTTGGGCGTGAGCGTGCTTTCGCCCCTTGTGGCATGGCTCTTCGCGCATCGGGTGCAGGGAGCGATCAACGGAACACCGTCAATGCCGCAGTTGGGGGCCCAAAGCCGACGGGCGGGCACAGGCGAGTGCATGAGGGGAAATCGGGTTTCGCGGCGCTGGGGGAGATTCGCCAGCGTGCTTGCCGCGCTGATGCTGCTGGGTGAAGTCGCGGCGTTTGCAGAGCCTGTTGGTCAGGTTGGAGGCGAAGCCAATCTGCAACTCCCGGATTTGAGTCAGGTTCAGTTCTTGGGGATGAACGGACACAGCCTGCTAATGTTCGGACCCCTGTTTTGCGTCTTGGGAATGGTCTTCGGTTTCTTCATGTACATCCACCTGAAGGGCCTGCCGGTGCATCGATCGATGAAGGAAGTCTCGCAGTTGATCTGGGAGACTTGCAAAACCTATCTCATCAATCAGGGCAAATTCCTGCTCCTCCTCTGGTGCTTCATTGCGGTCGTCATCCTCGCGTATTTCGCCTTGTTGCTCCACTTCAGCGCGCTGCGAGTGACCATCATCCTTGCGTTCAGCGTGCTGGGGATGGCCGGCAGCTATTTTGTGGCGTGGTTTGGCATCCGGTTGAATACGCTGGCTAATTCGCGCGCCGCTTGGGCTTCGCTGGGTGGTAATCCATATCGCGCATTCAGTATCCCGCTGAAGTCGGGCATGAGCATCGGTATGATGCTGATCTCGATCGAGCTGCTGATGATGTTCAGCATCATTCTCCTTGTTCCGGGCGACTATGCCGGACCGTGCTTCATCGGCTTTGCCATCGGCGAGTCGCTCGGCGCCGCTGTGCTCCGACTTGCGGGCGGAATCTTCACCAAGATCGCCGACATCGGCGCCGACCTTATGAAAATCGTCTTCCATGTGAAAGAGGACGATGCCCGAAACCCCGGCGTGATTGCCGACTGCACCGGAGACAATGCCGGCGATTCGGTCGGTCCCACGGCCGACGGTTTTGAGACGTACGGGGTGGTCCAGGTCGCCCTCATCGCCTTCATCATTCTGGGCGCCAAGAGTGCTGTTGTTGGAGTGCAATTGCTTGTCTGGCTGTTTGCAGTTCGCGTGGCCATGCTGGTGGCCGCGGTCGCGGGCTATTACATCAACGAGTTCATTGCCAGGGCGAAGTACGGCAAAGCGCAAGATTTTAACTTCGAAACGCCGCTCACCTCGCTTGTGTGGATCACTTCCGCCGTGACCATTGCAGTAACCTATCCGGTCACCTATGCCCTGCTTTCCAATCTGGGTGGAGACCCATCCCTCTGGTGGAAACTCGCGACCATTACTTCCTGCGGGACCGTGGCGGGCGCTCTCATTCCCGAGCTTGTCAAGGTGTTTACATCCACCAAGGCCAGCCACGTGAAAGAGGTGGTGGCGTCGGCAAGGGAGGGTGGAGCTGCTCTCGGTCTCCTGTCCGGGTTTGTCGATGGAAATTTTTCCGCTTACTACCTGGGGTTGGCGGTCACCGCTCTCATGGCCCTTGGCTACGGGTTCAGTACGCTGGGGTTTGACCCGGTGATTCTGGCGGCGCCGATGTTTGCCTTTGGTCTGGTGGCTTTTGGCTTCCTGGGCATGGGGCCGGTGACCATCGCAGTCGATTCCTTTGGTCCGGTGACGGACAACGCGCAATCCATCTACGAGCTCTCGCTCATTGAGAGCCAGCCCGGTGTGCGTGAAGAAGTCAAAAAGCAGTTCGGCGTGGAAGTGGACTTCGAGCGCGCCAAGAGGATGCTGGAGGCGGGCGACGGCGCCGGTAATACCTTCAAAGCCAGCGCCAAACCGGTGCTGATTGGCACCGCCGTGGTGGGCGCCACTACCCTGATCTTCGCCACCATTATGGCGCTTACCAACTCGCTTACCGCCAATATGGACAAACTCTCGATTCTCCACGCCCCCTTCCTGCTCGGACTGGTCACGGGTGGTGCAATCATCTATTGGTTCGTTGGCGCTTCCACCCAGGCGGTGACCACCGGCGCCTACCGCGCCGTGGAGTTCATCAAGAGGAACATGCACATTGAAGGAGCCGAGAAAGCATCGACGGAAGACAGCAAGAAGGTGGTGGCCATTTGTACCCGATACGCGCAAAGCGGGATGCTGACCATCTTCCTCTCGCTGTTCTTTGCCGCATTGTCTTTTGCCTTCCTGGACCCCTTCTTCTTCATCGGTTATCTGATCTCCATTGCCATCTTCGGGCTGTACGAAGCCATCTTTCTGGCGAACGCAGGAGGAGCCTGGGATAACGCCAAGAAGATCGTCGAGGTTGATTTGCATGAAAAAGGAACGCCTCTGCATGAAGCGACGGTAGTAGGCGACCTGGTGGGCGATCCATTCAAGGACACAGCTGCCGTGGCACTCAATCCGGTCATCAAGTTCACCACGCTCTTTGGCCTGCTCGCTGTCGAGTTGGCGGTTCGACTGTCTGCCAGCAACCCGATGTTGACGCACGTGCTTGCGGCGGTCTTCTTCGCGGTATCGTTCTTCTTCGTGCACCGCTCGTTTTACGGCATGCGCATCGGGGGCAACGAGTCCTAATGTGAAC
>Ga0307375_10001436_pt1 | contig 25952 bp, 25 predicted proteins | sample TR1MG_FD_202531 | JGI IMG/M metagenome (GOLD analysis project Ga0307375, IMG submission 202531) | Soil microbial communities from Risofladan, Vaasa, Finland - TR-1 | ecosystem: Environmental > Terrestrial > Soil > Coastal area > Acid sulfate soil | place: Finland: Risofladan, Vaasa | collected...
CGGAGCCGACGCCATCGTCACGAACAACTTGGGCGACTTCCCAGTGGCGGTCCTCGCGTCGTTTGGTCTTGAGGCCATCGGACTGGACGCCTTCCTCCTCGACCTCATTGATCACTCCCCTGGTGAGGTGGTGACGGTAATTCAAGAAATGGCGCGGGACACCGAGAATCCTGCCATCTCGGCCAGTGAGGTCCTTGACGCGCTGGCGATGGCTGGTGCGCCGCAGGCGGCCAAGTTGCTCGCATCATCGCTGGACGCACTGAACTGACTGAGCGAGCACGCTCCGCGCTAGCGTCGTGTTTCCGATTTGGAAAAGCGCCAGTGCTACCTGGTCATCCGGACAGCTGCTCGTGGTCGAGGGCGAGTTCGGTGCGCGAGGACCTCTTCCGACTGGCGGCCATCGGCGCCCATCGCCTCCACCACGCTCCGGTGGACCGTTGACCGAAACAGAACCGGCGCACCCACTCCAGTGAGTCGGTGCGCCGGTTCGGCTCTCTCTGAAAAATCGGCCCAGTGGGCCGCGGTCTTAGATAAGACCCAGCGCGCGAACCTCGTCACGCTCGGCGAGCAACTCGTCGGTCGTCACCTGGATGCGTTCCTTGGCGAAGTCGTCGATGGCGAAGCCTTCCTTCACCGACCACCCGCCCTGGCCGTCAGCGTTGATCGGCAGACCGAAGGTGAGGCCCTCGGGCACGCCGTACTCGCCGTGGCTCGTCACGCCGACCGAGACGCAGTCGTCGCTCGCCGTGGGCTGGGTGAGGCTGACGACGGTGTCGATCGCCGCGTTGGCGGCTGACGCGGCCGAACTGGCCCCGCGCGCCTCGATGATCGCCGCGCCGCGCTTCTGCACGGTCGTGATGAAGTCACCGCGCAGCCAGTCGTGATCGGCGATGGCCTCGAGGGTCGGGGTACCGGCGAGGGTGGCGTTGGCGAAGTCCGGGAACTGGGTGGCCGAGTGGTTGCCCCAGATCGTCAGGTTCTTCACGTCCTTCACCGCGATGCCGGCCTTCTTCGCCAACTGGGTCTCGGCGCGGTTCTGGTCGAGTCGGGTCATGGCGAACCAGCGGTCCGCGGGCACCTCGGGCGCGTTGGAGCGTGCGATCAGGCAGTTGGTGTTACAGGGGTTGCCCACCACCAGCACGCGCACGTCACTCGCGGCGTTCTCGGCGATGGCCCGGCCCTGGGGCTTGAAGATGCCGCCGTTGACGTTCAACAGGTCACCGCGCTCCATGCCGGCCTTGCGCGGGATGGAGCCGACCAGCAGGGCCCAGTTGGTGCCGGTGAAGGCGTGGCCCAGGTCGCTCGTCGCCTCGATGCCCGCCAGCAGCGGGAAGGCGCAGTCGTCGAGTTCCATGACGACGCCCTCGAGGGCCTTCATCGCGGGCTCGATCTCGAGCAGGCGCAACACTACGGGGGTATCGGGCCCGAGCAGTTGGCCCGAGGCGATGCGGAACAGCAGTTGATAGCCGATCTGGCCGGCAGCGCCGGTCACGGTGACGTGGACGGGGGTGGTCATGATGCTCCTTGGTTAGTTCTGTTGGAAAGTTACAGGCGGTCGGTGATGGCCGAGCCGAACTCGGAACACTTCACTTCGGTGGCGCCCTCCATCTGGCGGGCGAAGTCGTAGGTGACGATCTTGTCAGCGATCGTCGCCTCGAGGGCGCGGACGATGTCCGCGGCGGCGTCGTGCCAGCCGAGGTGCTCGAACATGAGCACGCCCGAGAGCAGGACCGAACCGGGGTTCACCTTGTCCTGGCCGGCGTACTTGGGCGCGGTGCCGTGGGTGGCCTCGAAGATACCGTGGCCGGTCACGTAGTTGATGTTGGCGCCCGGGGCGATGCCGATGCCACCCACCTGGGCGGCCAGCGCGTCGGACATGTAGTCGCCGTTCAGGTTCGTCGTCGCGATGACGTCGATCTCCGCGGGACGGGTGAGGACCTGCTGGAGGGCGATGTCAGCGATGACGTCCTTCACGAGGATCTTGCCCTCGGGCTTGCCACCGCAGTCGTCCCAACCGACGGCGACGTCGGAGAACTCGTTGCGCACGAGCTCGTAGCCCCACTTCATGAAGGCGCCCTCGGTGTACTTCTGGATGTTGCCCTTGTGCACGAGCAGGACCGACTCGCGCTCGTTCTTCACGGCGTACTGCAGCGAGGCGCGAATGAGGCGCTCCGAGCCGAACTTCGAGATCGGCTTGATGCCGATGCCGCTCATCTCACGGATGTCCCAACCGAAGTTGTCCATCAGGTACGCGCGCAACTGCTCGGCCTGGGCGGTGCCCGCTTCGAGCTCCATGCCGGCGTAGACGTCCTCGGTGTTCTCGCGGAAGATCACCATGTCGACCAGTTCGGGGTGCTTCACCGGCGAGGGGACGCCCGCGAACCAGCGCACCGGGCGCAGGCACACGTAGAGGTCGAGGATCTGGCGCAGCGCCACGTTGAGCGAGCGGAAGCCGCCGCCGATGGGCGTGGTCAGTGGGCCCTTGATGCCGATGAGGTACTCACGGAAGTCGGCGATCGTCTCGTCGGGGAGCCAGTTGCCGGTCTCGTTGAAGGCCTTCTCGCCCGCGAGGACTTCCTTCCACGCGATCGTCTTGCCGTGCTTCTTCGCTGCGGCGTCCAGCACCATCTTCGCCGCGGGCCAGATGTCGATACCGGTGCCGTCGCCTTCGATGAACGGGATGATGGGGTTGTCAGGGACATTGAGAACGCCATCGGCGTTCATAGTGATTTTCTCAGCCATGTCGCCATCCTATGACTTCCCCCGGAGGCGTTCGATGGGTCAAAGGACCCTACGACACTCGTGCACTGAACAAATTTCAGTCGAAGAGCGCGTGGTAGATCTCGCGCGTGGCCGTCGATCGATTGAGGGTGTAGAAGTGCAGACCGGGAGCGCCCGCGTCGAGGAGCTCGGCGCAGAGCTCGGTCGCGGCGGCGATGCCTTCGGCGCGCACCAGGGGCGGTCCACCTCGCTGGTGGGCCGCCTCGAGGCGGAGCGCGAGACCGGCGGGCACGCTCGCCCCCATCTGGGCCATGCGCTCGATGCCGCGCAGCGTGGTGACCGGCATGATGCCGGGCAGGACGGGCTTGTCGACACCCAGGTCGGCCAACTCCCCGACGAGGCGGACCCATTCACCGGACTGGAAGAAGAACTGGGTCACCGCGAAGTCGGCCAGCGCCAGCTTCTGGGCGAGGAAACGACGGTCGTACGCGAGGTCGGGCGAACGCGGGTGTCCCTGGGGGTGGGCGGCGACGCCAATGGAGAAGTCGCCGACCTCGCGGGCCAGTTCCACTAGGTCGATGGCGTGCGCGAACTCCGACGCGGTGAGCGCGGGGTCGTCGGGGATGTCGCCGCCGAGGGCCATCACGTTGAGGACACCCTCGTCGGCGTACTTGGTCAGGACCTCGCGCATCTCGGCGCGGGTGTGACCGACGCAGATCAGGTGCGCCATGGCGGTGATGCGGCCCTGGTGCTGGATCCGGGTCACCAGGTCGAAGGTGCGTTGACGCGACCGCGCGCCGCCGCGGTACGTGACCGAGACGAACGAGGGGTGCAGCGGTTCGAGTTCGACGAGCGTCTGGTCGAGGACCGCGCTCTCTTCGTCGGACTTGGGGGGGAAGAACTCGAAGGACCGGGTCAGTCCGGCGGCCAGCAATTCATCGATGCGCACCGGACTAGTTAACCCGCCCGAAGTCGTCCTCGAGACGCACGATGTCGTCCTCACCGAAGTAGGTGCCGTGCTGGACCTCGATGAAGACCACCTGGGTGGTCCCGCGGTTCTCGCAGCGGTGGGCCTGACCCACGGCGATGTCGATGCTGTCACCCGCGTGGAGTTCGTGCTCGACACCGTCGAGCACGACGGTCGCCACGCCGTTCACGACGAACCAGTGCTCGGCCCGCTTGGCGTGCTGCTGGTAACTGAGCCGCTTGCCCGGGGCCACGACGATGCGCTTGACCTTGTGGTCGAACATCTCGTCGTCGAGCACCGTGAAGTTGCCCCACGGTCGCTCGTCGAACTCGCGCCCCTTGTCGTCTGTCGTGTTCATCGCACCTTCTCCGCAGCTAGCACCGCATTTCGTAACAGCATGGCACGGGTCATCGGACCGACGCCACCGATGCGCGGCGTGATCCACCCGGCGACCTCGGCGACCTCGTCGGCCACGTCGCTCATCAGGCGCTTACCCGACCAGCTGGTGCCCGCGCCCACGACCGCCGCACCGGGTCGGACCATGTCGGGCGTGACCAGTCCCGCCACGCCGGCGGCGGCCACGATCACGTCGGCCTGGCGCGTCAGCACGCCCATGTCGAGCACGCCGGTGTGCACCACGGTCACCGCGGCGTTGCAGCCCGGGCGACGCATGGCGAGCAGGAGCGCCAGCGGACGGCCGATGGTGAGTCCCCGCCCGATGATGACGACGTGACGTCCTTCGACGGGCACGTGGTTGTCGGCCAGCAGTTCGACGATGCCCGCCGGAGTGCAGGGCAGCGGACCGGGCCGGCTCATGACCAGTCGTCCGAGGTTCGTCGGGTGGAGTCCGTCGACGTCCTTCGCGGGATCGATGCGCAGCAGGACCCGCTCCTCGTCGATGCCGTCGGGCAGGGGCAGCTGCACGAGGATCGAGTGCACGTGGGGGTCGGCGTTCATGCGGTCGATGACCGCCTCGATCTCCGCCTGGGTGGCGTTCGAGGGCAGGTGCTCGTGGAAGGAGCGGATGCCCACCGCGGCGCAGTCGTCGTGCTTCATGGCCACGTACTTGGCACTCGGTCCGTCATCGCCGACGAGCACGGTCCCGAGGCCGACGGTCCGCCCGAGGGCCGTCAGACGCGCCGCGCGGTCGGCCAGTTCCATCTTGATGCGTCCGGCGAGTCGCTCGCCGTCGAGTAGTTGTGCGCTCATGGGGCTCCTAGTGACGAAAGTGACGCTCACCGGTGAGCATCATGACGATGTGGGCGGCGTTGGCGGCGTCGATGACTTCTTGGTCGCGCACCGAACCACCGGGCTGCACGACGGCGGTGACCCCGGCGCTGGTCAACGACTCGAGTCCGTCGGCGAAGGGGAAGAAGGCATCCGACGCGGCGGCGGCGCCCGTGGCGAACTCCCCCGCCTTGGTGGTGGCGATGCCCGCGGCCACGACCCGTGACTGCTGGCCCGCGCCGATGCCGACCGCGACGCCGTCGCGGGCGATCACGATGGCGTTGGAGGTCGTGCGCGCGCAGACGCGCCACGCGACACTGAGGTCCTGGAGCTGCTGGGCGGTGGGCTGCGCCTCGGTGACGCAGCGCCAATCGGCGACGTCGACCAGCAACTCGTCCGCGTTCTGCACGAGCGCGGTGTCGCCGAACGTGCGCACGGAGAGTCCGAGCGGCTCGGGCGAGGGCGCGCTCAACAGGCGGGTGGCCTTGCGACGCTTCACGAGCGTCGCGATGGCCGCTTCGTCGAAGGACGAGGCGATGATCACGTCGGCCTGGGGGCCGGCGGCGATCAGTTCGGCGAGCCCGGCGTCGAGGACGCCACCGATGGCCACGATGCCACCGAAGGCGCTCTGGGGGTCGGCGGCGAGGGCCTTCTCGAAGGCGTCGCTGAGCGAGGCCCCGAGCGCGGCGCCCGACGCGTTGGCGTGCTTGATGATGGCGACCGCCCGCAGACCGGGCGCGTCGGCCGCCAACTCGTGCACCAGTCGCCACGCGGCGTCGGCGTCGAAGAGGTTGAGGTACGACAGGGCGGTGCCGGCGTGCTGCACGACGCCGTCCCACCACGGGGTCGCCCCGACCGTGCGGTAGCGCGCGCCGATCTGGTGGGGGTTCTCGCCGTAGCGCAGGACGTCGGCGCGTTCGAGGCTGAGGTGCAGCGTGGGCGCCAACACCTTCTCCACCTCACTGGGCTCCTCGCCGATGGCGCCCCCGGCGTCGAGCCATCGCACGATCTGGGCGTCGTAGCTGGCGGTGTGGGCGAAGGCCGCGCGCGCGAGCGTGTGGCGCGTCAGGTCGCTCAACGAACCGTCCGCGGTGAGCTCCTCGAGCACCCCCGCGTACTGGTTCGGGTTGGTGAGCACGCCGACGTGCTCGTGGTTCTTCGCCGCGGCGCGCACCATCGCCGGACCACCGATGTCGATCAGCTCGATGGAGGGCTCCGACGAGAAGGGGTAGAGGTTGCAGACCACCAGGTCGATGGCGGCGATGCCGTGTTCGCTCAGCGCGGCGAGGTGATCGGGCTTCGCCCGGTCGGCCAGGATGCCGCCGTGGATCTTCGGGTGCAGGGTCTTCACGCGGCCCCCGAGCATCTCGGGAAAGCCCGTGACCTCGGCCACGTCGAGGTGTTCGACACCCGCGTCGCGCAGCGCGGAGGCGGTGCCGCCCGACGCGACCAGCTCGATGCCGAGTGCGCGCAGACCCTCCGCGAACTCCACGAGACCGGTCTTGTCCCACACGCTAAGTAGTGCGCGCATTTACTCCTCCTCCAAGGTTTCCGCCACCGATGCGGGCTCGAGGCCCTGCTCCAGTGACGCCATCACCCTACTGACCACCAGCGGGTACAACTCTCGCTCGACGCCCTTGATCCGCTCGTGCAGGGAATGCTCATCATCGCCGGCGAGCACCGCCACGCGGCGCTGGGCGAGGATCGGACCGTCGTCGAGTGCCTCGGTGGCGACGTGGACGGTGCAACCGGATTCGCTGACGCCGGCCCCGAGGGCTTGGGCGACGGCGTGCCATCCCTTGAAGTCGGGCAGCAGGCTCGGGTGCGTGTTGAGCACCCGTCCCGGGAAGGCGGCGTGCAGCGGCGCGGTGAGCACCGTGCCGAAACCGGCCATGGCGATCAAGCTGATGCGGTGACCGGCGAGCAACTGGGCGAGCGCCGCGCTGTAGGCGTCGCGGTCGAAGGCCTTGGTGAAGCCGCCGTAGAGCGCGCGGTCGAGGAGCAAGGCGTCGACCCCGGCCGCCTCGGCGACGTCCAATCCTCGGCACGGACGATCGGCCGCCACGAGGTCGACGCGCACGCCGGCGTGCAGCATCGCCTCGAGGATGGTCCCCGAACCGGAGACCAGGACGCACAGTCGAACTTCGTTCAAGGTGTTACAACGCCCTGACGATCTCGCCCATCTTCAGGCCGGCTTCGGTGGGGTTCAGGCAGACGAAGACGCCGGCCTCGGCGAGCGCGTCCATCTTCGCCTGCGCGGTGCCCTTCGAGCCCGAGATGATGGCGCCGGCGTGGCCCATCTTGCGTCCGGGGGGGGCGGTCACGCCCGCGACGTAGGAGACGACGGGCTTGGTCATGTTGAGCTTGATCCACTCGGCCGCGCGCTCCTCCTCGGAACCGCCGATCTCGCCGATCATCATGACGGCCTTGGTCTCGGGGTCGGCCTCGAAGGCCGCGAGACAGTCGATGAAGTTGGTCCCGGGAACGGGGTCGCCGCCGATGCCCACGCAGGTCGTCTGGCCGATGCCCTGCTGACTCAATTCGTAGAGGGCCTGGTAGGTCAGCGTGCCCGATCGCGACACGATGCCGACCGGACCGCCCGCGAGCGCGATGTCGCCCGAGGTGATGCCGATGTTGCACTTGCCGGGGCTGATGATGCCCGGGCAGTTGGGACCGAGCAGGCGCACGCCCGGGTACTCCTCGACCAGGCGGTTGTACGTCACGGCCTCGTCGTGGGCCGGGATGCCCTCGGTGATGCACACGATGAAGGTGATGCCGCCCTCGGCGGCCTCCATGATCGCCGCGGCGGCGAACTTCGGCGGCACCACGACGAACGACGCCGTGGCCCCCGTCGCGTCAACGGCCTCGCGCACGGTGTTGAACACCGGGATGCCCTCGACGTCGGTACCGCCCTTGCCGGGGGTGACCCCGCCGACGACCTTGGTGCCGTAGTCGCGGTTGCGCAGGCCGTGGAAGCGACCCTGGCCGCCAGTGAGGCCCTGCACGATGACTTTGGTGTTCTCGTCTACGAAGATGCTCATGTCTATTCCTTAGGCGTTCGCGAAGGCCACGGCCCGGCGGGCCGCGTCCAACATGGTGGGTTCGGTGATCAGGTGGTCGTTCAGGTGCGGGGCGAGGATCGCCCGGCCCTCGACCGCGTTGGTGCCGTCGAGGCGCAGCACGATGGGCGACGCGATCGAGACGCGCTGGAGCGCCTCGAGCACGCCCTTGGCGACCTCGTCGACGCGGGTGATGCCTCCGAAGATGTTGACGAAGATGACCTTCACCTTGGGGTCGGAGTTGATCACCTCGAGCGCGGCCGCCATCACGTCGGCGTTGGCGCCGCCACCGATGTCGAGGAAGTTCGCCGCCGTGCCGCCGACCTGGTTGACCACGTCGAGGGTCGACATGGCCAGTCCGGCGCCGTTGGCGATGATCCCCACCGAACCGTCGAGGCCGATGTAGTTGAGGCCCTTCTCCTTGGCCATCTTCTCGCGGGGGTCTTCGGTCTCGGTCGCGCGGAACTCTTCCCATTCGGGGTGGCGGAACGAGGCGTTCTCGTCGAGGGTGACCTTGGCGTCGAGGGCGTGGACCTTGTTGTCCGGGGTCAGGATCAACGGATTGATCTCGGCCAGGTCACAGTCACCCTTGGTGTAGCACTCGTAGAGGCGCACCAGGAGTTCCGCGGCCTGTTCACGCGCCACCTCGTCGAGTTCGGCCTCGTTGACCCAACGTCGCGCGGTCGCGAGGTCGAGACCGTGGACCGGGTCGATCGACAGGAAGGCGATGGCCTCGGGGTTCTCCTCGGCCACGACCTCGATCTCGACGCCACCCTGGGCACTCAGCATGCCCAGGTGCATCTTGTTGGGACGGTCGAGGGTGAACGAGGCGTAGTACTCCTTGGCGATGTCGCTCGAGCGCTCGATCCAGAGCCGGCGCACGATGTGGCCCTTGATGTCGAGTCCGAGGATGTTGCTCGCGTGCTCGCGGACCTCGGCGGCGTTGTCGGCCAGCTTCACGCCGCCGGCCTTGCCCCGGCCACCGACCTTCACCTGGGCCTTCACCACGACCGGGTACCCGACCCGTTCGGCGACCGCCAGCGCCTCGTCGACCGTGTCGGCGACCCCACCGGGCGACACGGCGATGCCGTAGCGCTCGAAGTACTGCTTACCCTGATACTCAAAGAGATCCATCGACTGCTTCTTTCAACTCAGTGGCTGCCGTGCGACAACCGGGTGGGACTAGTGCTGGTACTCGCGTGCGTCGAGCGCGGACTCGAGCCACGAGCCGATCTCGGCGAGCGAGGCACCGGGGGTGAACACGCGCGCGACCCCGAGGGCCACGAGGGGAGCGATGTCGGCGTCGGGGATGATCCCCCCGACGACCAGCAAGACGTCCTCACGACCCTGGGCCGCGAGCAGGTCGAGCACGCGGGGCACCAGGACCAGATGGGCGCCCGAGAGCAGCGAGAGACCCAGCGCGTCGGCGTCCTCCTGGATCACCGCCTGGACAATCTGCTCGGGAGTCTGGTGCAGTCCGGTGTAGACGACCTCGAAACCGGCGTCGCGCAGGGTGCGCGCAATGACCTTGGCGCCCCGATCGTGCCCGTCGAGACCGGGCTTGGCGACGACGACTCGATAGGTGCGCTTCATCAGCACTTCAGCATAGAGCCCATGGGAACGGCCAAAATTCGCCGCGCCGGGGTCCAAGGACCCTCGTCACCTACCCGCGAGTAGCGTTATCGGCGTGGCGACGATACCCCCTCGCGGTGCCGCGACCTCCGGGTCGAAGGACTCTTCCGGTAGCCGCAGTCCCCTCCACGCCCTGCTGTCGGCCATGCGGCCAGTCCAGTGGCTGAAGAACGGTCTCATCGTCGTCGCCCCCGCCGCGGCCGGCACGCTGACCCACGCCGACGTGATCCGCCACACCACGGCCGCGTTCGTGGCCTTTTGCGCCGTGTCATCAGGGATGTACCTGTTCAACGACGTGCGCGACGTCGAGGCCGACCGCCAGCACCCGACCAAGCGCCACCGGGCAATCGCGGCCGGTCAACTACCGGTCGGCGCCGCCATCGCGGCCTCGATCGCGCTACTCGCCGTCGCCTTCGCCATCCCGGCCTTCCTGTGGCAGCCCGAGGGGCTCTACCTCGTGCTCGGGCTCTACGTCGCGATCACCCTGTCCTACAACATGGGGCTGAAGAACGTGGCCGTCATCGAGCTCGGCACGGTCGCGAGCGGCTTCTTCCTGCGCGCCTACGCGGGGGCCGCCGCGTCGCACCTCTACGTCTCCACCTGGTTCCTCGTCGTCATCTCCTTCGGCGCCCTCTTCCTCGTCGTGGGCAAGCGCTCGTCGGAGCTGAAACGCGTGGGAGCCGGCGCGACCCGGCGCGTGCTCGCCGAGTACACGCCCGAGTTCCTCCACTCCGCGCTGACGATGAGCGCCACGGTCGTCGTCACCGGCTACTGCCTGTGGGCCTTTGACACCTCCCCCACGGGCCTCTCGTCCATCCACCACAACATCCTGCCGATCCGCCTCAGCGTGGTGCCAGTGGTCTTCGCGATCCTGTTCATCATGCGCTCCTCCGAGGCGGGCGACGGCGCGGCCCCCGAGGACCTGCTGGCGCACAACCGGGTGGTTCAGGTCCTCGTCATCCTCTGGGCCGGCGCGTTGGCGCTGGGGATCTACGCGTGACGCGCACCACCCTGCACGGCTGGGGCCGCACGAGTCCGAGCGTGGCGACCGTGCTCACCCCGACCAGCGAGGACCAGGTCGGGGCCGAGATCATGCGGGCGCCGGGGTCCATCGCCCGGGGCCTCGGCCGCAGTTACGGTGACGCCGCGCAGTTGGGCGGCGGCGTCGTGCTCGACAACCGCGGTCTCTCGGGCATCGGACCGATCGACCACGAGGGCGTCGTCACCGTCGGGGCCGGCGTGTCGATCGACGAGCTGCTGCGCGTCTCGATCCCCCAGGGCTGGTTCGTCCCGGTGACCCCGGGTACCCGCCAGGTGACCCTCGGCGGGGCTCTCGCCGCGGACGTGCACGGCAAGAACCACCACGTCGACGGCTCCATCGCCAACCACGTGCTCGCGCTGCGGCTGGTCACGCCGACCGGCCTCCTCGAGCTGTCCCCGAACGCGCGTCCCGAACTGTTCTGGGCCACGATGGGCGCGATGGGTCTCACCGGTGTGGTGACCTCGGTGACCCTGCGGATGGCCGCCATCGAGACCGATCGGGTCCTGGTCGACACCGAACGCTTCGCCGACCTCGACGGGGTGATGAGCGCCATGGAACACGGCGACGACGCCTACCGCTACTCCGTCGCCTGGGTGGACTGCATGACCCGTGGTGCGCACCAGGGTCGGGCGATCCTCACCCGCGGCGACCACGCGCGCGCGCGCGACCTCGACGCGGCGACCCTCGAAGGTCCGACGTCGCCGAAGCTCGCGGTCCCCTTCGACGCCCCGAGCGGGCTGCTCAACCCGCTCACGATCAAGGTCTTCAACGAGCTGTGGTTCCGCGCCGCGCCGCGCCACCGCGACAACGAGGTCCAGTCGCTCTCCTCCTTCTTCCACCCCCTCGACGGCCTGCGCGACTGGAACCGCCTCTACGGACGGCGTGGTTTCGTGCAGTACCAGTTCGTCGTGCCCGACCAGGCCGGTGACACCGTGCGCGCGGCGATCGGTCGTCTCGCGCAGTCGCGGGTGCCGAGCTTCCTCGCGGTCCTGAAGCGATTCGGTCCGGCCAATCCCGCCCCGCTGTCGTTCCCGATGCCCGGCTGGACCCTCGCGCTCGACCTGCCGGTCGGGCCGAGTGCGCTGCCCGGGGTGCTCGACGAACTCGACGAGATGGTCATCGAGGCGGGCGGGCGGGTCTACCTCGCCAAGGACGCCCGCCTGAGCCCCGACAAGCTGCGCGCGATGTACCCGCGCCTCGACGAGTTCCTCGCACTCAAGAACCTCGTCGACCCCGATCACCGACTGACGAGCGACCTCGCGCGGCGTCTGCACCTGACAGGAGAATGAAGCCCATGGAAAACGCCTTCGGACAACCCCAGAGCGTCGTCGTCTTCGGCGGCACTTCGGACATCGCGCGGTCCCTCACCCGCAAGCTCTGCGCCGCGCGCGCCCACACCGTGGTCCTGGCCGGGCGTAACCCCGAACTGCTCGACGCCGCCGCCGCGGAGGCCCGTGACTACGGGGCCACCCAGGTCGACACGGTGCTCTTCGACGCCGAAGACCCCGCCGACGCCCAGCGATGCGTGCGCGAGGCCTTCGACAAGGTCGCGGGACCGATCGACCTCGTGGTCGTGGCGGTCGGACTCCTGGGCGATCAGAGCACGTTCGAGGACGACCCGGTCGTGGCGGCCCGCATGGCCACGGTGAACTTCACCTGGCCGGTCACCGCCCTCACCGAGATCCGCCGGCGTCTCGTCGCCCAGGGCAGTGGACGGATCCTCGTAATGTCGTCGGTGGCCGCCGTGCGGGTGCGGCGCAGCATGTACTTCTACGCCGGCGCCAAGGCCGGTCTCGACCGGCTGTGTCTCGCGATGGCCGACTCGCTCGAGGGCACCGGCGTCACGCTGCAGATCCTGCGCCCGGGCCAGGTACGCACCAAGATGACGGCCGGCGTCGCCGAGCCACCCTTCACGACCGGACCCGACGAGGTCGCCGAGACCGTGATGAAGGGGCTGGCGAGCGGCGAGCGCGTCATCTGGAGTCCGCCACTGCTGCGCTACGTGTTCTTCGTGCTGCGCCACCTGCCCGCGCCGCTCTGGCGCAAGGTCATCGACCGTTAGCCCGCCGGCGTCAGGTTGGACGTCGTCGACGATGACGACGTGCTCGCGGTGCCCGTCTGGTTGGTGCGCAGGCTCATCGTGAAGAAGTCGCGGTTCCACCACGACGCGAAGTACCGCGTCGGGTAGCCGTTCATGCCGCTCGGCCCGCCGAGCAGGTTCTGTCCGTTCGCGCCCGAGATCACCGTATTGAGCGGACCGCTGAAGATCGAGTACTGGACCCAGTCGGTGTTGATGTCGAGCTGCATGCCGCGCACCGCACCGGCGCGCACCAGCACGTTGGCGAGGTCGCTGATCGACAGGCTCGGTCCACCGACGTAGACGATGGCCCCGTCCTTGGTGACGCCGAGTCCCGAACGCCAGACGTTGAAGGTCCCCCCGAGGGTCTTGCCCCACTTGATGGCGTTGGCCGCCGTGAGACCGGGAACCGGCTTGGCGTTGTCGACGATGAGATCGAGGTTCTGGCGCACCGACTCGACCTGGTTCGACATCGTGACGTCGCGACCCCACTTGGCGACGGTCATCGTGCCGTCCTTGTAGATCACGACCGAGGCCGCTCCCTTGCGCAACGGGAGGATCGTGCGGCCCTGGGTGTAGTAACCGCCGTTGGCGTCCTGCATGCGAAAGCCCGCGTTGAACGCGGTGACGAGGGTCTTGGAGGCGCTCGGACTGATCGGGGCCGTGAACTTGAACGGACCGTTGCCCGGGATGACCGAGCCCGAGTAGAGCTGGGCGCGCAGCAGCTTCGGGTCCATCCACGCGACGCCCACCACGTAACTGGTGTGGATCGCGTCGGGCCGCACGAAGGCTTCGTAGACCGCGGGGAGGCCGCTCGCGGTCCGCCGTCCGACCGGGTGCCACACGCCCTCGCCCGGCAACGGCGTGCCGGCCGGGGTCGCGATGGTGGCGGGCGCGGGGGTGCTGTTGGTGTTCGGGACCGTCACGACGGTCGAACCCGTGCCGAACGATCCAGCCGGCGGCTTGCCGCCGGTCTTGGGCGGGTTCAACTTGTAGTACTCGGTCTCGACCCAGGTGATGACGGTGCCCATGCCGTGCTGGCGGCCCCACTCGGCGGCGCGCGCCATGTAGCCCACGCCGTAGCTCGGGTTGTTGAGCGCGAAGGCCAGCGTGAGTCCCAGGTAGGCCACCACGAGGAAGGTCACCGCCGACAGCAGCACGATCGCGCGGCGTCGCCAGTAGACGACCGGAGGGAGGCGGTCACTGCGCGGCGCGGAGGGAGGACGGTAGACGGGCCGGGAGGAAACCATGGACTTCCATTCTGGCACCAGCCCACCCCCGAGCCAGAAGTGCATATCAGGTTCTTAGTGAGGTTTTATGCGCGTCGCAGTGGCGTCATCGCGAGAACCAAGTGTTTCAGCCCGTATTCGTCGAATCGGACCGCGGCGCGCAGGTGGGTTCCGCTGCCGTCGATCGCCGTCACGACCCCGCGACCGAAGCGGTCGTGCATCACCGCGTCGCCCACGTCGAGGCCGAGTTTCTCGGCCCCGGTCGAGCGGACCGGCGGTGCGGTGCCGGCCCCGAAGGCCCGGCCTTGGGTGAAATCCGTGCTCCGTCCGACGAAGCCGTCGTCGTCGTGGACGAAACTCGAACGACGCATCGGCACCGTGGTCGACAGGTCGTGCACCAGTTCCGGCGGGATCTCCTGGAGGAAGCGGCTCGCCAAGGCGTCGGTGCGCTGACCCCACATGGTGCGGCTCCACGCGTGGGTGAGCACGAGGTGACGCATCGCGCGGGTGATGCCCACGTAACAGAGCCGACGCTCCTCTTCGAGTTCGGCCTCGTCGAGCAGCGCGCGCTTGTGCGGGAAGATCGTCTCCTCGAGTCCGGTCACGACGACCGCGGGGAATTCGAGTCCCTTGGCGACGTGCAGGGTCATCATCGAGATCGCCCCCGCGCCGCCGTCGAGTTGGTCCGAATCGGCGACCAACGCCATGCGTTCGACGAAGTCGAGCAGCGTGTCGTACTGCGCCGCGGCCGAGGCGAGTTCGCCGAGGTTCTCGAGGCGGGAGTACGCCTCGTCCGAGTTCTCCGCGCGCAGGGCGTCGCCCATCCCCGACTCGCGCACGATGGCGTCGATCATCTCGCGCGGCGAGAGGTCGTTGGCGAGCGCGCGCAGTTCGTCGAGCATGAACGAGAACTTCTGCGCGCCGGCGAGGGCCCGACTCGTCAGCCCGGCCTCGGCGGCGTAGTGGGTCGCCTCGGCGAAGGAGAGTCCGTGTTCGGCGGCGTAGGCCCCGAGCTTCGCCTGGGCCGATTCGCCGATGCCTCGCTTGGGTTCGTTGATGACCCGCCGGGCCGAGGCCTCGTCACGGGGATTGACCACGAGCCGCGAGTACGCCAGCGCGTTCTTGATCTCCTTGCGGTCGTAGAACCGCATGCCCGAGATGACCCGGTAGGGCACGCCGGCGCGCAGCATCTCCTCTTCCAGCACGCGGCTCTGGGCGTTGGTGCGGTAGAAGACGGCCATCTGATTCCACTCGAGCCCGTGCTCGGTGCGCAGCCGCCGCAGCTCACTGGCGATCCAGCGCCCCTCGTCGTACTCGTCGCCCGCGCGGTAGAGGCGGATCTTCTCGCCCTGTTCGCCGTCGGTGAAGAGGTTCTTCGCGTGGCGGCTGGCGTTGCGCTCGATGACGGCGTTCGCCGCGTCGAGGATGGTCTGGGTGGAGCGGAAGTTCTGCTCGAGCAGGATGACGTCCGCGTCGGGGAAGCGTTGCTCGAACTGCAGGATGTTGCGCACGTCGGCAGCGCGAAAGCGGTAGATCGACTGGTCCGAGTCGCCCACCACGCACAGGTTGCGGTGCTGGGCGGCGAGCATCATGACCCATTCGTTCTGCACGCCGTTGGTGTCCTGGAACTCGTCGACCAGCAGGTACTTGAATCGCTGCTGGTACGAGTGCAGGACGTCGGGGTCCTGCTTCATCATCGCCACCGCGTTCAACAAGAGGTCGTCGAAGTCCATGGCGTTGGCCAGTCGCAGTCGCTGCGCGTAGAGCTCGTAGATCTGGGCGACGCGCCGGTGGTGGGGGTCGTCGCCGCGCGCGTTCTGCGCGTAGGCGGCCGGACTCAGCATCTCGTTCTTCGCCGCCGAGATCGCTGAAGCGACGCTGCGCGGCGAGAGCCGCTTGGTGTCGAGGTCGAGTTCCTTCATGATGCGCTCGACGGCGCTCTCGGCGTCACCGGCGTCGTAGATCGTGAAGCCGCGCTCGTAGCCGAGCACGTCGGCGTGGGCGCGCAGCATGCGCAGGCACGCGGAGTGGAAGGTGGAGACCCACATCTTGGACGCGTCCTCGCCCACGAGGTCGATGACGCGTCGGCGCATCTCGTCGGCGGCCTTGTTGGTGAAGGTGATGGCCATGATCTCCCACGGCTGGGCGTCACCGGTGGCGAGGATGTGGGCGATGCGTCGGGTGAGGACGCGAGTCTTACCCGAACCGGCCCCCGCGACCACGAGCAGTGGTCCCCCGCGCTGCACCACGGCCGCGCGCTGGGGCTCGGTCAGACCTTCGAGCAGCGACGACGGGTCGAGGGCCGGAGCGCTGTCGTGCGCCCCACCCCAGAGTTCATCGTCGGAGAAGGAGTTCCTCACTCCCACTCAATGGTGCCCGGCGGCTTGCTCGTCACGTCGAGCGCCACCCGGTTGACCCCGTCGACCTCGCGGATCAATCGATTGGCGATCGACTCGATGACGTCGTAGGGAAGTCGGGCCCAGTCCGCGGTCATGGCGTCGTCGCTCGTCACCGCGCGGATGATGATCGGGTAGGCGTAGGTGCGTCCATCTCCCATGACCCCCACCGTACGCACCGCCGGCAAGACGGCGAAACTCTGCCAGAGTTCCCGGTAGAGACCGGCCTTCTTGATCTCGTCGATCACGACGTAGTCGGCGTTGCGCAGGATCTCGGCGCGCTCGCGCGTCACCTCGCCCACGATGCGCACGCCGAGTCCCGGTCCCGGGAAGGGCTGGCGCCAGACGATCTCGGCGGGCAGGCCGAGCTCCTCGCCGACGTGGCGCACCTCGTCCTTGAACAGACTGCGCAGCGGCTCGATGAGATCGAACGACAGGTCCTCGGGCAGGCCGCCCACGTTGTGGTGGCTCTTGATGTTGGCGGCGTGTCCGGAACCGGACTCGATGACGTCGGGGTAGAGCGTGCCCTGGACGAGGAAACGCGGACCGTCGCCGTCGGCGCCGAGGTCGCGGGCGACCGCCTCGAACTCGCGGATGAAGAGCTCACCGATGATCTTGCGCTTGCGCTCGGGGTCGGTGACCCCGGCGAGCGCGTCGAAGAATCGGTCCTGGGCCTTCACGTGAATGAGCTCGACGCCGAACTGACGGGTGAACGTCGCCTCGATCTGCTCGCCCTCGTTCTTGCGCATGAGTCCCGTGTCGACGAAGACGCAGATCAACTGCGTGCCCACGGCCTTGGTCACGAGGGCCGCGGCGACGGCGGAGTCGACGCCGCCCGAGAGGGCGCAGAGCACCTTCTCCGTACCCACCTGGGCGCGGATCAGCGCGACCTGATCTTCGATGATCGACGTGTTGGTCCACGTCGGGGCGATACCCGCGACGTGGTGCAGGAAGTTCTCGAGCAGCTCTTGACCCCGCTCGGAGTGGGCCACCTCGGGGTGGAACTGGACGGCGTGCAGGCGACGCGCCACGTCCTCCATCACCGCGACCGGCGCCTCGGGCGTCGAGGCGGTCACGACGAAGCCGGCGGGCGCGGTCGCGATCGCGTCACCGTGGCTCATCCAACAGGTGTTGAACTCGGGCCACTCGGTCATGAGGGCCGAGGGACCCTGACGCGTCAGTTCGGTGCGACCGTACTCGCCCGCACCGGTGCGGGCGACCTCACCGCCGAGTTGCAGGGCCATGAGTTGGGCGCCGTAACAGATGCCGAGGATCGGCACGCCGAGCTCGTAGATGGCCGGGTCGAGCGACGGAGCGGGGACTTCGTAGACCGACTTGGGGCCGCCCGACAGGATGATCGCCGCGGGCGCCTTGGCGCGCACCTCTTCGGCGGTGATGGTGCTCTGGACGATCTCGGAGTAGACGTGCGCTTCGCGCACGCGACGGGCTATGAGTTGGGCGTACTGGGCGCCGAAGTCGACGACGAGGACCAGGTCGCTCAATGGCCCATGCCCACACCCTGGGAGCGCTGCAGCTGCTTGCCCTCGGTCTGCAACGACGGGGCCAGCATGATCTCCGCCTTCTGGAACTCCTTCAGCGTCTCGTAGCCGCAGGTCGCCATGGACGTGCGCAGTGCCCCGAAGAGGTTGAGGCGGCCGTCGTTCTCGTGGGCCGGTCCGAGCAGGACCTCTTCGAGCGTGCCGCGCACCTGGGTGCGCACACGCGTACCGCGCGGCAGCGTCGGGTGGAAGGTCGCCATGCCCCAGTGGAAGCCGCGCGCAGGCGCCTCGACGGCACTGGTGAGGGGCGAGCCGATCATGACGGCGTCGGCACCGCAGGCGATGGCCTTGGCGATGTCGCCGCCCTTGCTCATGCCCCCGTCGGCGATGACGTGGACGTAGACGCCGGTCTCGTCGAGGTGGCGCATGCGCGCACCGGCGACGTCGGCGATGGCCGTGGCCTGGGGAACACCGATACCGAGCACGGCGCGCGAGGTGCACGCGTTGCCCGGTCCGACGCCGACGAGCACGCCGGCGGCACCGGTGCGCATCAGGTGCAGGGCCGCTTGGTAGCTGGCACAGCCACCCACGATGACCGGCAGTTCGAACTCCCGGATGAACTTCTTCAGGTTGAGCGGCTCCACCGTCTTGGAGACGTGCTCGGCCGAGACGACCGTGCCCTGGATCACGAGGATGTCGAGGCCGGCGTCGAGGATGGTCTTGGCCATCCAGTCGGTGCGCGCGGGGGTGACCGACGCGGAGGTCGTGATGCCGCCGGCCTTCATCTCGCGAATGCGCTGGGCGACCAGTTCGAGCTTGATCGGCTCGAGGTACATCTGCTGCATCCGCGCCGTGGCCTTGTCGTCGTCGAGCTCACGGATCTCGTCGAACAGGGGCATCGGGTCTTCGTAACGGGTCCAGAGGCCCTCGAGGTTGAGCACCCCGAGACCGCCCAAACGGCCCATCTGGATCGCGGTCGTCGGGGAGATCGCACCGTCCATCGCCGATCCCAGCACCGGCAGTTCGAACTTGTAGGCGTCGATCTGCCAGGAGATGTCGACGTCCTCGGGGTCACGCGTGCGGCGAGAGGGCACGATGGCGATGTCATCGAAGCCGTACGCCTGTCGCGCCGACTTGTAAATACCGATCTCTACTTCCGCCATGAGGACCTCCGCCTAAGGAAATGATGACCCCAAAAGGGCCATCCATTACCAACAATCTACTGGACGGACCTAGGCCCAGATTCGCTCCGCGTCGGGCCAGTCGACCCCGGTGACGACGCAGAGCAACTCGGTGAGCACCCGGGCGGTGGCCCCCCAGATGAGGTCGCCGGGCACGCGGTAGAAGTAGATGGGGAAGAAGCCGTCGACGTCCGAGCCCGGACGCGACGCGAGCCGGCGCCACCTCTCCTCGAGGAACGATCCCTCCGCGAGCAGTTCGGCCAGCGACACGGTGAACACCCGGTCGACTTCTCCGGGGTCGATCACCATCTCGGGACGTCCGCCGAGCAGGCCGACCACCGGCCAGATGGCCGAGCCCGAGGCGAAGGTGACGATGGGGCTCAACCACGCGGTCGGCCGGACCAGGGACTCCGCGATGCCGACCTCCTCGCGTGCTTCGCGTAGCGCCGTGTCGAGCGGTGTCTCATCGGGGTCACTCGCTCCCCCGGGCAGGGCGATCTCGCCGCGGTGGTGGCGCAGATGGAAGGCCCGGCGGGTGAGCACCACGTGACTCTCACCGTCTTCTTCGAAGAGGGCGATCAGGACCGCCGAGCGTCGGGTGATGGGTCGACGCGTGGCGTCGGCGACCGCGGCCATCTCCGCGGGATCGCCCGGGATGGGTGCCGTCGACAAGTGGCGATGGGCTTTTGCGAGACGCTCCTCGACCACGCGCAGGCTGAGCCCACGACGTGATTCGAGGGCCAGATGAGCCCAGGGCGCGGGCGCGCCACTTCGTATCTCGTCGGGTTCGGGAATGTTCTGGGGGTACTCGTGTCCGCCGAATCGAACCGGTCCGCCAAGCGTCGATGCCACAACTTCTCCCCTAGGGTGTAATGCATTTACCGCACGAAAGTAACTTAACCGTCCCCCCGGTCCGCCACTCAGGAGTTAATTCATGAAGTCCCTGGCTCGTTTTGCCGTTCGTCGGCGATGGTACGTCCTCGTCGGCTGGATCGTTCTCATCATCGGCATCAACGTGGCCGCCCAGAGCATGGGTTCGGCGTTCTCGAACTCGTTCAGTCTGCCCGGCACCAACTCCACCCACGCCGAGTCGCTGTTGGCCTCGGCCTTCCCCGGTCAGTCGGGCGACGCCGACCAGATCGTCTTTCACACCGCGAGCGGCACCGTGGCCGACCATGAGGCGGTCATCCAGACGATGCTCGCCAAGGTCTCGCACCTGCCCGAGGTCGCCAGTGTGACCTCGCCGTTCTGTTCGGGGTTCAGCGCCAACCAGACACTGCCCACCGGGCAGTGCATCGGTGCCAGCCAGATCAGCCGCAGCGGCTCCATCGCCTACGCGGTCGTGCACTTCAGTCAGCCCGCCTTCAAGTTGAGCCTGAATCAGATCCGGGCCGTGGAGACCGTCGGAGCGACCGCGCGCTCGAACGCGCTGCAAGTGGAATTCGGTGGCAACGCCTTCGGTCAGCTGGACAGCCCGACCGGCAGTCCCGGTGAGGTCTTCGGTCTCATCGCCACGGCCATCGTGCTCTTCCTCGCCTTCGGTTCGTTCCTCGCGATGCTGCTGCCGCTCGGCGTCGCCCTCTTCGCGCTGGGTGTCGCCTCAGCGGCGACGACCCTGATGAGCCACTTCATCCCGATCGCCCAGTTCGCGCCGATCCTGGGCTCGCTGATCGGTCTGGGCGTCGGCATCGACTACGCACTGTTCATCGTGACGCGAAGCCGACAGGGCTTGAAACGGGGCTTCACCGTCGAGGAGTCGATCGTCACGGCCGTCAACACCTCGGGCCGCGCGGTGCTCTTCGCGGGCGCGACCGTGTGCATCGCGTTGCTCGGCATGCTGGTCCTGCGCCTCTCCTTCTTGAACGGCGTGGCCATCGCCGCGTCGGTGACGGTGTTGATCACCATGTTCGCCTCACTCACCCTGCTGCCCTCGCTGCTCGCCTTCCAGAAGCTGCGCGTCCTCAGCCGTCGCGAGCGCCGCTCGCTGGCGGCGAACGGTCCCGAGCCCCTCGTGGTCAAGGGCGGGTGGCAGCGCTGGGCCCTCTTCGTCTCGCGCCATCCACGCGTCCTGTCCGTGGCCGCCCTGTTCCTGATCGTCATGGCCGCCGTGCCCTACTTCTCACTGCACCTGGGCAGTTCCGACCAGGGCTCGAACCCGCCGAGCAGCACGACCCGCCACGCCTACGACCTGTTGGCCCAGGGCTTCGGCCCGGGCTTCAATGGTCCGCTCGTGGTCGTGGGATCGATTCACTCGCCCCAGGACAAGGCGACCCTGGTCGCCCTCGACCAGTCGCTTGTGGGCAAGCCCAACGTCGCCGCCGTGCGCCCGCTCATCACGAACCCGGCCGGCACCGTCGGACTGATCACCGTCGTGACCAAGTCGAGCCCCCAGGATCTGGCCACGTCGAACCTCATCAAGACCATCCGCAACCAGTACATCCCGAGCGCCACGGCGACGAGCCACACGGCGATCTACGTGGGCGGCATTACCGCGATCTTCGACGACTTCGCCACGGTGCTCGGCGCCAAGATCCCACTCTTCGTCGGCGTCATCGTGCTGCTGGGGTGCCTCTTGTTGATGGTCGCCTTTCGCAGCGTGCTCATCCCGATCACCGCGGCCCTCATGAACCTCCTGGCGGCGGCGGCGTCCTTCGGCCTGGTGGTCGCGGTCTTCCAATGGGGCTGGGGCAGTTCGCTGATCAACGCGGGCACCGGGCCGGTCGAGGCCTTCCTGCCGATCATCATGATCGCGATCCTCTTCGGACTCTCGATGGACTACCAGGTGTTCCTCGTCTCGCGAATGCACGAGGAGTGGCTCAACACCTCGGACAACGAAGAGGCGATCATCCGCGGCCAGGCCAACACCGGCCGCGTGATCACGGCGGCCGCGCTCATCATGATCAGCGTGTTCTTCTCCTTCGCCTTCGGCGGTCAGCGGATCATCGCGGAGTTCGGTATCGGCCTCGGTGGCGCGGTGTTGATGGACGCCTTCATCCTGCGGACGGTCCTGGTGCCCGCGCTGATGCACTTCTTCGGCAAGGCCAACTGGTGGATGCCCTCGTGGCTCGACCGCGTGGTTCCTCACGTCGCGGTCGAAGCGACCGAGGACACCTCCTTCTGATCGATCAGGGGGTTCGGTGGCGAGGAGCCGACCGCGTTCCACGCCCCCAGGGCAACATGGGCAGCGCCGCCACCACGGCGATGAGGACCAGTTGCAGCGCGATCGACCACGGTGAGCCCCAGACCTGGCCGAGCACCGAGTGGAAGGTGCGGTCGGCGGCGACGGCGGCGCTCAGGTAGAGCGAATAGGTGACGATCCGTCCCAACATGAACGCGCCGATGAGCGGCACGATGCGCAGCTCGAGCAGGCCCGCGCCGAGGAACATCTGCGCCGACGGCAGTGGTGAGATGACAAAGAGCCCGAGCAACACCAGGAGTCGACCGCGACGGGCCTCCAGGCGGGCCTCCACCGTCGCGAGATTCTCACGGTAACGCGGGGGGAAGTGACCGCGCAGGGCCCGCGCGCCGTGGGCCAGCAAATATCGACCACCGCCCGCACCGAGGACACCGAGCGCCACCAGCAGCACGGGATTGAGTTGCCACTGCCAGCGCGCCGCCACCAGCACGGTCCACGTCGGCGGACCGAAGGCCGGCATCAGGTTGATGGCGAATACGGCCAGAAGGATGATCGGGTACTTCACCCGGGTGCGTTCGGGTTCCCGTTCGATTGCCCCGGCGAGTTCGCCGCCACTGACGCGGTCGTGGTCGTCGTGGTCGTCGTCGCCGGCTTCAGGAACGGCAGTACGTTGCGGGCCCAACTGAACACGGTCGCCGGAGCCCGGCCCGCGGGACGTTCGACGAGGACGGCGTAGGAGCCGCTGCCACGCACGGACGCGAAACCCGTACCCAACTCGCAGATGGCGCAGCCGAGTCCGGTGACACGGCCGAGCAGTATCTCACGGTGACCCCAGCACCTCGGGGCGGTCGGACTCGTGCAGTCGTAGTTGGAGGTCGCCGCGGCGCTACCGCCCCACCCGTCGTCGTAGAGCCAGCTGAAGTCTGCTTCGAGCACCGAGCTCGCGCCGGCCCACGTCGAACCCATCGCGTCCATGGGGAAGCCGGGCGCGACGTCGGGGTCACGCGTGGCGTGCGCCCCGCTCTGGGCGGACCTCGACAGGGCGGAGTTGAGGCCCAGGTAGGGCGGAAGTCCCCGGTCTACCCGTTCGAGATCGATCACCACGAAGAGTTGCTGTGCGGTGGACAGTCGATACCAGTTGCTCGGCAGGGTCATGGAACGCACCCCCTCGAGGTGACGGGCCCGATTGATCGCTCGCAACACGAAGTTCGTGCAGGCGACGCCGCGGTCGTTCACGATGAAGAATGGCCGCCCCCCGTGGGCCACCCCCACGCAGGGGTTGGGGAACGTGACGACGCCGTTGCGGTCGACGCGGCTGTAGCCGGAATTATTGAAATCTGGAACCGCCGCCACGTTGGCGGCCAGGGTGAGCCGTACGTTCGAGGTCGACGCGCCCGTCATCGTCGCACCGCCGACACCCACGACGGTGGCGGCCAGGGTCGTCAGCGCCGCCGCCACGACGCGGATCCACCCGGCACCGGAGTCGATTCTCATGTGCTCCCTACCATTCGAGATACCTGTCGAGCGTAGTGTCAGAGCCCGTATGACTCCCGGTCATCACGCGCGTCGCGGACCGAGCGGCTATCCGGCCGACCCGTGATAACACGTGAAACGCTGCGGATTGAACGGCAGTAGCGTTGGAGTGTGAGCGTCCAAAGGAGTGTGCACGCATGATGGATTACGGTTGGCAAAACCAAGGCTGGGGCGCGGGAACGTGGTTGGGAATGATCATCATGATGGTCCTCTTCTGGGGACTGTTGATCGCCGGAGTGACCTACATCGTGCGTCATTTGAACCACCCCCACGACGTGGCGCCGCGCGCCGACAATGCGGCGATAGAGGCGTTGAAAATGCGTTTCGCACGGGGCGAGATCAACGAGGAGGAGTTCCAGAGCCGCCTCAAGTTGCTGAAGGGCGAAGGATAGTTCGATTCGTCGCGGTCCTCTTCGGGGCCACGATCGGTCCGCGGTTGGGCCGTAGAGTTGTGGCGTGGACGTCACCTGGGACAGCACCTATTCGAGCAAGGGTCCCGCCGAGCGGTCATGGACCGAGGCCATCCCCCAAATGTCGTTGCGCCTCATCGCCGAAGCCGGAGTGGACGTCGGGGGCGCAGTCATCGACGTCGGCGGCGGTTCGGCTCGACTCGTCGATGAGTTGCGTCGACGTCGATTCGCCGACGTGTCGGTGCTCGACGTATCGACCGTCGCGCTCGAAGAGGCGCGCACTCGCCTGAACGACCCCGACGTCACGTGGATCCTCGGTGACGTGACGGCGTGGTCGCCGACCCGCCAATACCGGCTGTGGCACGACCGCGCCGTGTTCCACTTTCTCACCGACCCCGACGACCAAGCGCGGTACGCCGCCACTGCGACGGCCTCGGTCGAACCCGATGGTCACGCCGTGATCGGCACGTTCTCCCCCAATGGACCCGACAGTTGTTCGGGCCTACCCGTGCAGCGGTGGCGCGGTCTGGAGATCGCTGAACTGTTCGCGCCCGGTTTCGATCTCGAGACCAGTTTCGAGCACGAGCACGTGACGCCCTGGGGCAGCGTCCAGTCCTTCACCTGGGTCCTGCTGCGTCGTCACGGCGTCTAGGGCGCCGCGGGCGCCAGCAGCCGAGCGGCAAGTTCCAGTCGTTCGGGCACGGTGCGCCACCAGGTCCAGCGGCCGCGCTTCTCACCCACGATCAGTCCGGCCTCGGTCAGAATCCTGGTGTGGTGCGACACCGTGGGCTGGCTCTTGCCCAGTGGCCCCTCGAGATTGCAGCTGCAGGCTTCCTCGTTGGCGGCGATGATCGAGAGCATGCGCAGCCGCACCGGATCGCCCAGAGCGGCGAAGACGATGGCCATATCGTGAGCCTCGTGCTCGGACAGCACCTCACTGCTGAGCGGCACACAGCCCTCGACGTTCACCCGGTCGACGGTGGCGGATTCTGGCTTGGCCATGGCACTCCTCATCTCATTGACAAGTATCGATGTATCTGACATACTTATCGACAGTTATCAATACGAAGGATATCAATGTCGCGCCTCCAACTCGCTCTGAACGTCGCCGACCTCGACGAGGCCATCGCCTTCTACTCCAAGTTCTTCGACACCGAGCCGGCCAAGGTGCGCCCCGGTTACGCGAACTTCGCGATCGCGCAGCCGCCGCTCAAGCTCGTCCTGTTCGAAGGCGCCGGTGAACCGGGCTCGATCAACCACCTCGGCGTCGAGGTCAACAGCACCGACGAGGTCGTGGCCGCCACCGCCCGGCTGGCCGGGCTGGGTTTCGCCACCGACGTCGAAGAGCAGACCACGTGCTGCCACGCCGTCCAGGACAAGGTGTGGGTCGACGGTCCGGACCACTCGCGCTGGGAGGTCTACACCGTACTCGCCGACGCGGTCGTCGAGCAGGCTCCAACCGGTGAGGACCTGTGCTGCGCGCCGACCACGACGAACCTGGCCGCCCCGGCCGTACGAGCCTAGGCTCCTCGCCCACGGCCACGACGAGCGTCCCCCGAGTCCCTCCATGCTCCGTACCGCCCTCCACCCCCACTCCCCCGTCGTCGACGTGCGAGCGTGGTCCCGATGAGCGGTGACCCGGTGACGTCGCGACCGGTCACTGCGGAACTGGCCCCCGTCGCAACTCAGTTGTCGCTGCTCAATCGCTTTCTCCCTGTGTGGATCGGGGTCGCGATGCTGGCGGGCATCGGGGTGGGACGCCTCATTCCCAGCCTCAACACGGCGCTCAACCACGTCCAGGTCGCGGGCACCAGCCTGCCCATCGCCGTGGGGTTGCTCGTCA
>Ga0307375_10001437_pt1 | contig 25949 bp, 26 predicted proteins | sample TR1MG_FD_202531 | JGI IMG/M metagenome (GOLD analysis project Ga0307375, IMG submission 202531) | Soil microbial communities from Risofladan, Vaasa, Finland - TR-1 | ecosystem: Environmental > Terrestrial > Soil > Coastal area > Acid sulfate soil | place: Finland: Risofladan, Vaasa | collected...
GAACAATAAGGATTATTTTTTATATCCCTAGAACCAACGCAGTTAATAAAAGCTAGATTTTCTGGTTCTTTTTGATCAAAAGGTCGCGTCAAATGCCCTCCAACGGGTCCTGATGCGCTTATCAACCGCTCAAACTCTAAAGAAGTTACAACATTTGGGAACCGTCCATATCCTAAATAACTAATTGGTGTAGGATCAAAAACATCATATCCCGTGGCAGCGATAATAGAAGCTACATTCAATTCAATTTCTTTATCTTGTTGATCGAAGTCTATGGCTTCTCTCTCACAAACTTTTTCACAGATTCGGCAAGCTGATTTTGTGAACCACAAACAATTCTCTTTGTCAATAGACATAATTGCTGGGACTCCCTGAACATAATCAATATAAATTGCCCTACGTTTTCTTAATTGCATATCAAAATCGTCTTCTACTCTCATTGGACATTTTTCAACGCAGATTCCGCAGTTAATACACGCATCTTCTTTAACATATCGGGCCTGTTTTAAAACTTTTACAGTAAAATTTCCAGCAGAACCCTTAACACTTTGAACTTCAGAGAGTGTATGCAGAGTTATATTTGGATGTCGAGAACACTCTGCAAGTTTTGGAGCTAAAATACAAATCGAGCAATCATTCGTAGGGAAAGTTTTGTCTAGTTGAGCCATTCTTCCGCCTATGCACGCATTCTTTTCAATTAACTCAACTTTTATGCCTCTTTCAGCCAAATCTAATGAAGCTTGAATCCCGGCGATACCTGCCCCTATTACCATAACATTTTTTATTGTATTGGTCAAATAATTACACCGAATGCGAATAAAGATAACTTATAAAAAGAATGACATTTCAAACAATATTTACATTAATAACGCTTTTTTCTTACCTTTTTAATTATTTTTTTTTTTGAAATAATTACTCTGTAACTTTTCTTTCAATTCTTTCGATAATATTATTAAAAACGATTATAATATATAAAATTATTATTAAATTAAATAAAAAAGTGTGGAATAATTATGATATTCAATAAAAAAATACGGAAAAATGTTTTCTATTAAAATAAATATACTAAATCCAGAAAAAATTTTACATTTTTTATTGAATATATTAATTTAGAACCGTAATATTATAACTAATTACCTTATTTTTATTTATAGTAATTAGAAGTTTAACTTACAGTTTTGAATGTTAAGAAATAAATAATAATAAATAAGTGTAAAAGATACTATAGGTGTTACGAGATTTGACAGAAGATCGATTCTATAAAGAAAATGAAGTAAAGCCTAAATCCTTTAAAGATCTTATTAAAGAAGTTCATGAAAAAGGAATTTGTGGAGAATGTGGAGGGTGTGTTAGTTTTTGTTCAGCTGCGGAAATAGGAGCCATTGATATCTCTACAAGTGGTTTACCTTATTATTCAAATGAAGATAATTGCCTTCATTGTGGTATTTGCTATTTAATTTGCCCCGAAATTCACGAATTAGACAAAGAATTAAACGAGAAATTTAATTTCAAACCCCCAATAGGTAACTGGTCTAAAATAGTTACAGCTCAAGCTAGTGATCCTCAGATACAAAAGTTTGCTACAGATGGAGGAGTGGTTACAGCAATATTGATTGCTTTATTAGAAAATAATTTAATTAATGCAGCGATTGTTTCAAAAAAAATAGGTCCCTTTCAAAGAACACCTTTCTTTGCTAAAAATAAGCAAGATATTATAGATGCGATAGGAACGAACTATAACATAGAAGGTCCTGTTTCAGAGTTAGGAAAATATAACACTTTCGTTCCAACTATTACAGAATTAAAAAAAGTAGTTGGTTCTGACAAAATGAAACTGGCGGTTGTTGGAGTCCCTTGTCAAATTCATTCTATAAGAAAAATGCAGGAGTTAAAAATAATTCCCGCGCATGTAGTTGAATACACATTGGGGCTATTTTGTTTCGAGAATTTTAAATTCAACGACGCTGTTAGGGCGAGAACCGAAGAAAGGTTTAATTTTTCTTTTAATGATATTGAAAAGATGAATATTAAGGAAAACTTGATTATAAATCTCAAAAATAGGGATAAACCGCTAACAATAGAATTTTCAGAGATGCAAGATGTTATGAGAAATGCATGTAGAGTATGTGATAACTTTACGAATTACTACGCAGATATTTCCTTTGGTGGCATAGCCTCTAAACAAGGATTAACAACAACCTTAATTCGCACTAAAGCTGGAGAGAACATATATAATCTTGCTTTAAATAAAGGCTATATTAAAGAACCTGCTGAATTAAATACATCTCTCGAAAAATCTAAAATGATTGCTCAAATTATTAGTTTTAGCAAGAAGAAATCAAGAAGAGCAGAAGAATATAGATAGAATTTGATATTAATCTCAGTGTTTTTTAGCTAATAGATTTAACTAATGTAAAACAGTGCTAGACTAATTTCTTGGTTACTTAAATTTCATTCTTTATAACATCTTTTTGATTTTTATTTTCTGAAGTATTTTTCCTAAAGCATAGAATTAATTATATTATCTATATATTAATGTTAAATAAAAAGCAATTAAAGTTAATAATCAAGTAATAAAAACTATTTCAAATATAGTTAGGCAAAAGCTTTATCTGGTATCGTTTGATTTAAAAATAGAGCTCACAATCATGAAAATTGCAGTATCAGGACCAACCCAAAGTGGTAAATCGAGTTTTATTAAATATTTTGATGATAAGGCTTTAAATGTAGAAGCAAAAGCTAGAGATAATAAATATTATACAGTTGGAATGGACTTAGGTATCGTAAAATTAAATGGATTTGATGTCTTTTTATTTGGCACTCCTGGATTATTAAGATTTAATGTTATGAGAGATGTAGTGGTCCGAGGTGCTGATGGTCTTGTTTTTATATTTGATGCAGCTCACCCAGAAAAAGATGAGGACGCTATAATTATTCTAAATTCTCTTCGAAAAGCGATAGGGTTTGATATTCCGATAGTTTATTTGGCAAATAAACAAGATATTGCTGGAGCCAGACATAACGAAGTAGTAAGATCACAAAATTATTTAAGGGACGACGCAATGATTTTTCCAACGAGTACACGAACGGGAGAAAATTTGGGCGAAGCTCTCAAATATATTGTGAATCAAATTTTTGATAATTACTCTTCTCTCCTTACGGTGCTTCGCTCATATGAAACCAATATTGATGGTTTAGCAGAAAAACTAACTAAAAATCCTGTTGAAATGAGAGATTTATTAAATAATCTAGAGATAAAAAGATTTATTGAAGTAGATAGATTAAATAGGACTTACAAGGTAAAACAAGGATTAAACCTCTTGATATAGAGTTTCTCAACTATTTTTTTTAGAATTTTATAAATCCTCTAATAATAGTCAGTCTTATTCAAAGGGAATAATTTCTTCTTTACCAGCTTTCTTTTGTAAACCAATCAATCCTGAGCGTTGCATAAAAAGAATATCCCAGAAAAATTTAGGAATTCCTTTTTCTGCTTTATACATATTCTCAATGCGGTTTAGTTTTTCGAGTAAAAAGTTAATTTTTATTGTAAATTGCTCAATATATTCTTCTTTGGAATAATCTTTATTTAATTCTATTCTAAATAATGTTTTAAGGTCTTTATATTTAGGTAAATAGCCAATTGGTGTTTTAATAGCATCAAAATCCCCTCTAGTACGCCCTTCCGCCCATATAATCCAAACCTTCTTATCTAATATATCATTTAAATATTTTCCGTCTTTACCCTTAAGAAAGTAGTTAGTAGAGAATACTTGTGGACAGCGTTTCAATTTTTTTCCAAAAGTATTGTGGTTGTTTAAGTATTTCCCGAGAGGAACTACTAAGAAATCAAGGTTTGCCATTGGGCTTGCTGTTCTAACGCCTGTTGCCCCAAGAGTTGCTGAAGTCGTTTCAGATTCGATAGAAGCGCCTAAAAAAATCCCGTGCTCCCAGTTTAAGCTTTCTACAATAGGAGGCATTGTATCAGAATCTCTTCCTCCATAAAATATGCCGTGTATGGGTACACCATTCGGATCATCTAACTTAGGATCACAATTTGATAGATCGGTAAGCTTAATTGTATAGCGAGCATTTGGGTGAGCAAATGGTACTGTATTTCCTTTTTCATCGGATATTCCATCGATCCATTGTCCATAATGGTTAAATCCATCTTTAGGAGCTTCAACACCCATACCAAGCCAGTAGGGCTTCCCCTCTTTTACGAGAACATTAGAAAAAATTAATTCTCTTGGGGTCATGAGAGCTTCATAAATTACAGGATCGTCTTTTGCATTTACATCTTTTATAATTCCAAAGATCCCATTCTCAATATTAGCAGCATGTGCAAATCCATCATCCCAAGCTCGTAAATATGCGATATCATCACCAACAATTTGTTGTCCAGGAAGCATTGCGGTAGATGTTTTTCCACATGCACTTGGAAAAGCCCCGGTAAAATATGTCACCCGGTTTTTACCTTTCGGGCGAACTCCTAAAATAAAATAGTGTTCCGTCAACCAATCTTCGTTATTTGCCTTATAAATAGCTAATCTTAAAGCTAACTTCTTTAATCCAAGGGAATTACCCGCATATTGATTATTGACAGAGAGAACTCGTGATTCTTGCAGATCTACGAATATTCGCCTTTTTTCAATGTTTTTCGTAACAGGAGGATTACCAACAAGTTCTCCAGCAGAGTGTATAAAATAAAAGAAATTATCAGATCCATTTAATTCCTTGAACTCCTCGTATCCTTTTCTATACAAAAGGTCTTCAGAATGAGCTACATAGAATGAATCTGTGAGTTGCAAAGCTCCGATAGTAAATTTAGAATTAATAGGTCCAAGGCAAAAAAATCTTACTAAACATTCTTTCCCTTTCATACATCCATCCATAATTTCTAGTATTTCTTCAAGTCCTTCATCTCTATCCATCGTGTTAATCCAAGGACTCCGATATTCCCCTTTTGGGATTAAAACTTTAGTGTTTTCTTTATCTCTTGCTTGATCATAGAAGCTATCGTAGTGAATGGTGTGCCCTTTTATATTGAGATTACTTTCTTCTCGAATAGAAAGTGTTTTTTGGACAACATATTTAATATCCTCTTCAGAGTCAGAAATTACGGTTACTTTGCTAGGTTTGCACAAATCTACGAATTGTTTTATAATTTTTAAAACATGATCATTCTTTAAAGCAAATAATTTTTCAATATCTTGCTGAGATATTAGATCTCTCCCAATAGATACTGCAAATTCTTCATTAAAATTCATTTCAAACCTAAAATAACATTATCAATTTCAGATTTTTTATATTATTGAAAATAACAAAAACCAATACATTAAAAAGTGAAAAAATTTTTAAAAGCCTTTCTAAATCCAAGAAAAATTGATTTTTTATAATAAATGTTCAAGGATATTAAAGTAAAGTAAAAAAATTAAAAAAATTAGAAAATTCAACTAGATTAACCTAATCCAGGAGGTCTACTACCTTTAGCACTTATAATTCTATCTACTCTTAAAATAAGATTTGCTAATTCGCTTCCTGCTTTCATAACATGCTTAATTAATGCTGCTGGTTCAATTATACCTTTCTCGAAATTATTTCCTATCTCGTTAGTTATAGTATCAATTCCTTGCCACTTATCACTTTCAGTCTTGTGAGCAGCACGCAGTTCTGTCATATTTTCGATTTCATCTAGCCCTGCATTTTTGATCAATGTTTTAGGAATTTCTTCTAAAGCAATTGCAAAAGCATTTACAGCTAGTTGTTCTTTACCGCTAATTTCATTGGCAAATTCTCTTAACCTTTTTGCTAATTCAATGTAAATTGCGCCACCACCAGCTACTACTTCTTTAGTATCCATAACTTTAGCAACAACTGAAAGTACATCATTTAACGAAATTTCTGCGGAGCTTAAGATTTTATCTAGTCCCCCTTTAAGTAGTATTGACACGGATTTAGGATTTTTGCATCCAGTAAAGAGGACGTACTCATCTTTTGCGAGTTTTTGGAACTTGACCTTTTCTGCAAAACCTAGATCTTCCTCAGATAAAGAATGAAGATCATCAACTGTATTAGCACCAATAGCTTTCGTTACAGCCTTCATATCAGATTCGCTGAGGTTTTTTACTGCCGCAATTCCTTCTTTAGCCAAATAAGCTCCAAATTTATCAGAAACATCTTTATTGTTGACAATCATAGTAACTCCTAAATCTTTAAAGATCTTCAAGTAGTCTTTCAGAATCTTATCTTCTTGATCGAGGAATTTCTGAATGTCCGCAGGATGTGATATTCGAATTTGGGCGTCGAATTCAGTTTTGACGACATCTAATTTTCTCCTAATAACTGCTATCTTCGCATTTTTAATTACTTCTGGCATTGCTGAATTGACTTTTTCTTTTTCGATGTAGACACCATTAATTAACTCTGAATCTCTTAAAGATTTTCCAGGTGTTTTGACAATTTTAACATTTCCTACTTTCGAGAACGTATTACCATCATCTCCACTTATGTGTTTGATGGCTTTTAATGCTAATTCAGCAAAATAGTCTTTTACACCTACTATATCTTTAGAATTCATAGCAGTTTTAGCGGCATCAATGAGAATTTTATCATCGTCGGGAGAGATTTTCTCCGCAATCTCACTTAATATCTTTAATGCCTTATCTGCTGCTAACTTGTAACCATGAGTAATTGGTTTTGGATGAATGCCTTGTTCAATCAACTCAAGAGCATTTCCCAATAAGGCTGCTGAGAAGATAACAACAGTTGTGGTGCCATCACCAATATCCTCATCAATAGATTTAGCAATATTGACCATCATGTTTGCAGCAACATTATCTATATCAAGCAGTTTAAGTATTTCAGCACCATCATTAGTAATTGTAACATCTCCTACAGAATCTACCAGCATTTTATTCATACCTTTTGGTCCAAGAGTAGATTTTACGGTTTCAGTAATTGCCGTGATTGCATTAATATTTTGCATCCTAGCTTCTTTCTCTCTCGTTTCCTCAGTACCTTCTCTTAAAATAATTATAGGAACAGACATCTTTGGTTTCTTCCTTCTTTTTTTTATTTATGTAAATTTGAAATCATTGCAATTTTTAATGAGACCAATAATAAGAATTTTATGATTTGGAGATCATTTAAAAATAAAAAACTTGGATTTCAAAACTTATAAATAAATTTCAAATATTTTTTGTAATGTTGAACAAATTTTAAAAAATATGTTACTTTTCTGGTTTATTACAAATGAAAAAAGAAACTTTGGACGAAATTGATGAAGAGATTATTAAAATTTTACAAGAAAACGCTAAGACATCTTATCGCGTAATTCAAGATAAACTTAATATTTCGATTGGAACCATTCATAATAGAATTTCGAAATTAGAGGAAAACAAGATAATCGAAGGATATACCCTTAAACTTAATAACGAGAAATTAGGCTACAAGTTAACGTTTCTAATAAGAATTAATATTGATGGTAAGCATACACCAGAAATCTTAGATCAAATATCACGTAAACCAGAAGTTTGTTCAGTATTTCATACAACTGGAGAGCAGTCCGCAGCGTTAATTTGTCGGTTTAAAGAGGCTCAGGATGTGCATAACTTTATCCGAGAATTAAACGAGAAAGAATTTGTAACCAAAACTAACTCTAATATGGTTTTAAAAGAATATAAAAATTCCTCGATTATAATATTGTAAAAAAAATAGTCGTTCCACTACTTTTCTTCCTTATTTTTAGACTTAAAATCTAATGATATCGAGTTAATACAGTATCGTAGACCCGTTGGTTTAGGACCGTCATTAAACACATGTCCTAAATGTCCTCCGCAGTTTTTGCATAAAACCTCCGTTCTTCTCATGTTGAAACTTTGATCGGATTCTTCTTTAATTTTAGAACCTTTTATGGGAGTAAAAAAGCTAGGCCACCCGGATCCTGATTTAAATTTCGAACCTGAGTCAAATAATGGAGTTCCACAACCAGCGCAATAGTAAATACCGTTTTTTTTATTGTTCAAATATTTGCCAGTAAAAGGACGTTCAGTCTCCTTTAGTCTTAAAACGCGATATTGTTCTTCGGTTAGTTTTTCCTTCCATTCCTCTTCCTGTAGCGTATCATTTTCAGTCATGTTAATAGGAAGAAGATCAAAAGAATTATTATATGTTGTCCTTATATTCTTTCAAGTAAAATCAAGTATCGTTAACAAATAAAAGCTAAAAAATACCATAAGTGTTTATATTATTATTCAACCACTTATATAGCCTTAATCTGAACCCAAATTTTTAATTGGGATCTTACTTTATATTGATCAATAAAATTCTACCTACGATATAAAAGAGTTACTTATATAAAATGCTTGATCCTTGGGGTTCCTCTAATCCTTTAGAAGATGAAGATTACGAGAGAATAAAGAAAGAATTTGGAATCGACGAAATAAACGAAGATTTAAGACAAAAAGTATTAGAAAATCGATTTTTCAGAAGAAAAATCATTTTTGGTCATAGAGATTTAGGATTAGTGTTTAAAGCAATTGAAGAAAATCAACCATGGGCTGTAATGAGCGGTATAAAACCTTCTGGGCCGTATCACTTAGGAACTTCAACGACTGCTTTAGAAATTGTTGAGTTTCAAAAAATGGGAGGGAAAGTTTATTATGGTATAGCAGACATAGAATCATGGGAAGATAATGGAATACCTTATGATAAAGCAGAACCATATGCAATAGATAATGTAGCTGATATTTTGGCGTTCGGTTTGGACCCTTCTCCTAGCAAAGCTTATATTTGGAGGCAATCTAAAGAGCCCATTGTGAAAGATATATGCTTCAAAGTAAGTAGATTAGTTACCCAAAACATGTTGAATGCAATCTATGGGGAGAAATCATTCGGGCTCTATCTAGCAGCACTGATACAAGTTGGTGATATAGTTCTTCCACAAGTTAGAGAAGGACCACAACCAACTATAGTTCCCGTTGGAATAGATCAAGATCCACATATAAGACTTACACGAGACCTCACACGAAGGTATTACAAAAAATTTTTCTTACCTGGTGCTACATATCATTATTTATTAGCAGGGATTGATGGATCAGATAAAATGGCTAAAAGAAATCCAAATAGTTCATTTACTTTTAACGAAACTTTAGATTCTATCGAGAAAAAAGTAAAAGGAGCTCTAACAGGTGGGCGTAAGAATAAGAAAGAACAACAAGAACTTGGTGGTGACCCTCAAAAGTGTATGATTTATAAAATGCTAATGTATCATTTTGAGGAGAATGATGAAATTTTAGCAGATGAATTCGAAAGATGTCTTAAGGGAGAATTACTTTGTGGAGAACATAAAGCTCGATGTGTAGACAAGGTATTAACATTCATGAAAAACCATCAGGATAAGAAGGAAAAACTAATTGATAAAGCTCGAGAACTACTTAGTATCGATTAAGAAAAATTATTTTCCTTTAATTAAGGGTTCTATTAACTCTATTAATTCAGGCCTAAATTCTGAAAACTTTTCAAGAAGTAGTTCTTTTAATTTTTCTTTAATTACCACAGATACGAATATGGATTCGTTATTGATTTCAATTCGATGCAAATAAGATAATAATTCATCTCCTATCGACGAAAACGCATAATCTGTTTCATAAGACTCTTCTTGCATTCTTTTCAGTAAAAATAAGTGCTCTTTTATTGATTCTATAAGTTCTACATAAATCTCTGGCTCAATGATATCCCTATAATACTCACTTACGATAATCCCATTTTTGTCAAATAAGATTAGAGACTCACTATCGAATTCCTTGAGAAATTTCTCTAACAATTCTGATAAATCAAAAAATTTTTCGTCAAACACTGATAATCCGTATGATATGAGCTGTACTATTGATATTATATCGTAAATTGAGGTTTGTTGAAATAAAATTTTAAAAGAGGGGTATAATTTAAGTATGTGCTTCCTCAAGACTTCTATCTGCTCAATCATTTGTTCATTTCCTGTGAATTCTGGGTCGAACTTATGAAAGCTAATTATAAGTGGGACATCCATTTTATGCTTTTTAAAATTTTTCAGGATCATATCTAAATGAGCCAGAGAAGTTTCATTTCTTTCAGGATCCTGAATATCAACGATATATAATAATAAATCTGTGTCAGCAAAATAAAGATCTTGCTTTTCTTGATATAATTTTCTATATTTTTCTTGACCACCCATATCCCAGAAAACTACGCGGTTTTTTAGAAATTCTGTTGCTTGATATTCAACTCGAATGGTTGGTGTAAGAGAAATTATTTCTTTTTGGAAATTGTACTTTTTGTTCAAAGCGGTTAAAATGGAGGTTTTCCCTGCGTTATCCAAACCTGAAATGATGACTTTAATAAATTGTTTCATAATATCGATACCATCTTAATTAATGATAATCCAAAATTTCAAAACATACTTTTATTGCTTTTAAACAGAATTTAATGAAATTTTTACAATGTAAGTGAAATTCATTATTTTTAATTTTATGTTCTTTTTCTACTATACATCCGAATATCTAAATCGCCCAATATTACTTGAAAAATACATACATGACACTACTCTTTTTTATAGATTGTTATTTTAATTTGGTAAATATACTAATCTAAAAAAGAGGATTTAATTGAAAGAAGAAGAAAACAATTTTTTGGAATTTCTAAACTATCAAATTAGCCAAAAAAACAAGTTTGATGATGTAGTTCGTAAAATTCCTATTTTTAAAAGTATGATACAAGATCGACACAAAACAATCTTAAAGATGATAGATAAATTCGAAAGTGTTCGCCGTAGAGAAGTATATAACATGTTAGTCCATGAATTCAATAAATTTTCCAAAAGAATCTAAATTTTTTATTCCTTTTCTTTTATAAATAAGATTAGAATAGTTATACTCTACCTCTACGATTTCAAATAATTTCGTTTGACTCGGACATTTAAAGGACAGATTGCATTATTCGCCCATCAATGTTACATAGATTTTACGATGCCTAGGTTTTTCGTCATTTTCTACATAGATAATCTGCTGCCAGCTCCCAAGGATTAACTTCTTATTGTGAAACGGAAATGTTTGTGAAGTTTTAATGAGAAAACTTCTTAGGTGCCCTGCACCGTTGTAATCGTGCCAGGTTTTGTGATGAGCATAATTTTCTTTATAAGGGATAATTTTTTCTAAAAAATTTTCAATATCGTGTTGGACTAAACCTGGTTCGTATTCAACAGTAGATATTGCACCTGTGGATCCCGCGACATGAACATTTACGATGCCATTTTTCAATCCACTTCTTTCAATCGCATTTTGAACTTGAAATGTAATATTTATTACATCACAATAAGCTTTAGTTTTTATTTCAAATGTTTCTAATATGACAGTCATGATTTCTTTAACACTTTCATTATTTTTGATAATAAATTTAATTAATTATCTTAATTTAAAACTATATATAACAGAGTATTTTTTAGCTTCTTGATATAAAATGAGTGAAAAGTTAAAGGAATTCTTAAAAAAGATTCACGATCCTAAAAATAACCTTCCAATTTATGCGACGATCATCGTACGACCCGGAAAGAAGATAGTGGATATAAAGATAAAAAAGGAAGAGGCTAATATTTTAAGAGTACTTGCTCATGAAGAGAAAAGTGCTGGATGGTTTATACATTCTTTTCACATACCAATAAAAAATATTGGGCTTACACCTGATGCTAAAAACAAGGAGATTCTAGCAAATCTCTCAAATCCGATTAATATTCCAATTAAATCGACAAAAACATTCGTTGAGGATATTCTAAGGAAGTATATTAACATTTTACCAGATAAAAAAAAGCATTATTTTGTGACAGAAAGGTATAAGAAAAAGAAGGAAATGCAAACCGGTGTTAAGTTAAAAGGATTCTAATTATTTTATAATACTTCCAGGTGGGACGCTTTTTCCGTTTCTCTCATCTATCTTTAGCAAGAACGGTTCGTTATTCAAATCAGCCGCTAATAGCATCCCTTGGCTTTCTAATCCCATAATTCTTTTTGGTTTAAGATTTACTATAATTACAACTTTCCTATTAACCAATTCCTCTGGCGAATAAAATTGTGAAATGCCAGTTATAATCTGTCTTTTTTCTTTCTCTCCGCAATTAATCATTAGTTTGAAAAGATTTTTAGATCTTAACACTTTTTCACATTCTATTATTAATCCAACCCTCATATCTAATTTTGCAAAATCAGTGTATTCTATCATTACAAATTCTCACCTCTAAAAGGCATTCCATTCAATTTCACATATTCTTTCTGTTTTGGTTTCCGCTCTCTATAAGGATTTTTTATATCTTGAATCTTTCTTGCAAAAGTCATATAACCCGTATGACCAATCATCCTTACTTCGGGATGAGTCGCATTACTTTTCACCTGATATTTCCTTTTTATTAATTCGTAAGTATTTATCTCGTAGAATTCGTTCTCCCTTAGGGCAAAAGTTGTCTTTTTTACTTGCTCTATCGTTGGCGAAAACGATACCAAAGTTCCACTAAGTTTGAGATATTGCTTAATTTTCTTAATCGCCATCCACGGTTGTGGCATATCTAACACAACTGAATCAACATTTTCATGTCCTAAGTCGTCAATTAATATGTCGCCATATTGAATCGATACGAAATCACTTAACCCCGCCTTAAGAACGTTGTTTTTGGCCTTTTTTAAACTTTGTTTTCTTATATCATATGAAAAGATGTGCCCATTCGGTCTAATATAGTTTCCTAAAATACATGTTAATGCGCCAGAACCACAGCCAGCTTCAATGACCATGCTCCCAGGGCTAATCCCAGTATACATCAAAATTAATCCTGCATCTTCTGGATATATTATTTGAGTTTTACGGCTCATATAAATTACGTAATCAGAAGGTAACGGCTTAAGCACATAGAACTTATATCCTTGAGATTCGTAGGGCTGAGAAAATATTACAGACCCGAATGGTTTACCTATAACATCATCAAATTTCACTGTTCCTTTATGAGTTTGGAATTCTCCTCCTTCTTCTACCTTTACTAACCATTTTCTTCTTTCATCAAGAATTAAATAAATCAAATCGTTTGGTTTTATTACATTATCTTCCATTTCCATCACTTCTAATAAATTGGTATTTTATATTTAGCAGTTATATTTAGTTAAATACATTTGCAGGGATAATTTTACAAAATTGTAATTTTTTTTCACGAGTTTGGTAAAGATAAGCGAGGTTTTACAAAAAATATAAAATAAATGATATATTGAAATATTTAATTATTGTTTATGTAACCTTTTTTATAAATACTCGTTAATGAATTGATCTATGAGTAGAGCTAACGCAAATACCCCTCAAACTTCAAAAAATTCCTTTAAAGAACTACAACTTCAAATTGAAGAATTTAGACAAAAACGGGATGATCTAAATAAGAAGACTAAGGATTTCATTAATAAATTACAAAATATTGATATTGAAATTGACAAAGACTTAAACATTGCCAAACAAGACTACAAGAAAAAAAGGGATTATTGGAATAATAAAGTAAAAAAACTAAAAGACAAAAAAAATGAGTATAAAGAGATTTTAGATAAATTTGTTGAAGAAAGAAAAAAAATTCTTGGAAAGAGTAAAAAAGGCAGAGATACTAAAAATTATGTGTCTGTCCAACAGATAGAGAAGAAGATCGATAATCTCGAAAGGAGGATTGAAATCGAAAATTTAGAAATAATAGAAGAAAATGCTATGGTCGATAAGATTAGAGACTTAGCGATAATTAAGCAAGATTTCTTAGCTGAACAACAAAATAGTGATTTATTTAAAATTGAACGCAAGATTCAAATTGTCAAAATTAACTTAAACAAGATTTATGAACAACTAAATAAATGGTCAAACAAATCTCAAGATTATCACGCTAAAATGCTTGAACTTTATCAAACTGTGAACAAGCTAAGAGAGGAAAAGAAAGCTCTTGAAGATAATTTGATTGAAAACAAAAAAGCAGCTGATGCCTACCATGAAAAATTCCTTCGCGTTATGAATAAGAGGAAAAAAGAATCTAAAGGAAATCAACCCACCTATTCTTCCAAAAAACCGAGACAATCTAAAAAACCTTACGCACATAGAAACAATGAGCTTGAAAAATTGAAACAAGTCAAACTCGCTGCTGCTCTTGAAAAACAAAAGGCAGGCAGAAAATTAGACTTGTATGAAGCTAGATTAATCCTTGAGAGCTCTAAGGATTACAACGCATAACCACTAATTTTGATTTTTAAGTTGTTTTTAAAATTTTGAGTGATAATAAGGCTTTATTACAATTATGATATCGCTTCAATGCGAATTGCAAAATGAAATTCACCATTTCCTCTAAAATATTCCCTTTAAATAGCGCTAAATTTTACCTACTCCGCTTCTGGCAACCTAGGAATTTGTCAAAAGGTTTAAAACCATTGGAATTTTATTTCTTTTTAAGAATTGAATTTAAAATAGAGAATGTGTTGATTTTTTTTGAATAATAAAGTAGAAGAAATTAGAAATATGCTCATCGAACATAATGAATTGTTTAGTAAATCAATCCCACTTATCGCATCAGAAAATATAACCAGTCCCGCTGTAGATGAAGCTTGTAATAGTGATTTTTCTCACAGATACGCAGAAGGATGGGTTGGACAACGGGTTTATGCTGGATGTAAGTATATTGATATAGTTGAAGATATATGTATGGAGCTTGCAAAAAAGTATTTTAAATGTGTTCACGCAGATGTACGACCCATTTCCGGAGTTGTAGCAAATTTAGCAATGTATAATGCGTTTACATCAGCAAATAATGGAAAAATGCTAATAATGCCTATACCAAAAGGAGGACACATTTCTCACGCACCTAAATTCACAAAAAGTGGTATGGCTATTTATGGTACTGCTGGAACCGTACGTGGTTTGAATATCGAATACATGGCCTTTGATAATGACGAGATGAACATCGATCCGGATGCTACAGCTAAAATTATAAGGGAGTTCAAACCTGAATTGGTGTTATTTGGAGGTTCCGTATTTCTCTTTCCTCACCCTGTCAGTGAACTTAGTGAAGTAGCAAAAGATGTAGGAGCGAATGTGGGTTATGATGCCGCACATGTAGCCGGGTTAATAGGTTCTGGTTATTTTCAAGATCCTTTAAGAGAAGGAGCAGATGTGATGACATTAAGCACGCATAAAACGCTTCCAGGACCCCAACATGGCACGCTTGTATCAGATAGGGAGGATTTAATTGAAATTTTACGCCCAAATGTGTTTCCAGCCTTACTTTCTAATCACCATTTAGCAGCAGTAGCGGGATTGGCAGTGGCTTTAGCTGAAATGTTAGAATTCGGGAAAGATTATCACAGAAAAGTGATTGATAATGCTAAAGCGTTAGGCCAAGCTCTTTACGAAAGGGGCATAAATGCTCTTATGGAACATAAAAATTTTACTGAATCTCATCAGATTGTTGTTGATGTTACAAATTTCGAAAAAACCATCGGTCTAGGCGGGGATATTGAAAGATTAGTAGAGGAAGCAAATATTATTATAAACAGAAACCTCTTACCATGGGATATTGCTCAAGGAAGACATTATATGAACCCCGGCGGGTTACGATTAGGAACCTCTGAAATCACCCGACTTGGCATGGGAAGAAGCGAAATGGTTGATATTGCAGAATTTTTTAAAGAATTACTAATCAACAAAAAAGATCCTCAAAGAGTTAAACAAGACGTCGCTGAATTTAAAAAGGATTTTCAAGAAATTAAATACTGTTTCCAAACAACTAATAAAGCGTATGAATATTTGAAGTTTTATTAAAACCTTTTTCTATTATTATAAGTTTTAAATAGTAAAATTTATCTTAAATTACACGTTTTAACAAGTATTTAATGCATTATGTCCTATTTGATGAGTTATAAAGTGAAATGATACCCTTAAAACTTGATATTCTTGAAAAGAGGGAACATAAATTAGTTTTAGTAGTTGAAGGAATTTCTGTTGAAATGTTAAATGCCTTAAGACGAATAATGCTTACAGAAGTACCCGTAATGGCTATTGACGAAGTAATCATTCTGAAAAATGATTCTCCTTTATATGATGAGATTATTAGTCATAGACTTGGCCTAATACCCCTGAAAACTGATTTAGATGTGTACAAACTTCCTAGGGAATGCGAGTGTTCAGGTTATGGATGTCCACTCTGTCAAGTTTCCCTAACATGCGAAGTTACCAATACCACCAATGCTCCATTAGTTATATACTCAGGTGATTTAAAATCTAATGACCCTAAAATAGTACCGGTTGATGACTTTATCCCTATTGTCAAAATTGATAAAAACGATAAAGTTATTATCGAAGCCTATGCAATCTTAGGCTTGGCAAAAGACCATGCAAAATGGCAAGCTGTATCGAATGTAGCGTATAGGCTTTATCCTGACTTAACATTCAATGCGAACGCACTTAAGGACGCAGAAGAGAATGATTTAATAATTAAAATGTGTCCTGAGAAGTTATTTGAACTATCTAGTAATGGATCACTCAAATTAAAGGACGATTACTGGAAATATTGCACTTTATGCAAGTCTTGTGAGAAAAACTCTGATGGTAAGATAAGTGTAAGTTCAAAGGAAGATGTGTATATCTTTTCTATTGAAAGTGATGGTGTGCTGGATTATGATGTGTTAATTAAAAAAGTTTTTGAAATCTATAACGAAAAGATCGATGAATTTGTAACAGAATTAGAGGAACTTGATATAGAATCCTAATCAACCGCAAATTTATTAAAATATTAAAAATTTTAGTGTTTATATTTTTTCAATTAAAAAGTGGAATGATTTAGTAGTATGAGCCATCGCATAACAGGACCAAGTAACTATTACAATAGAAAACTGATTCGAGAATTATGGAAAACTAAGCGGAGAATTTGGAAAAAGGTTTCAAAAAAGTTATCAAGTCCCCGAAGAGAGAGAATTGAAGCAAATCTCTATAGAATCAACAAAAAAACCAAAGAAAATGATGTTATTGTGGTTCCGGGCAAGATATTAGGGATTGGCGAAATTGACCATAAGTTAACTATAGCTTGTTTAAATTGTTCCAAAACTGCTAGAAAAAAAATCGAAACTTCAGGAAGTAAGGTATTATCAATTGAGGAATTATTTGAACAAAATCCTGAAGGTAAAGATGTTAAAGTATTTTATTAGTAAAAAATAGAGTTGAGAATAGATGCACGAATATCTTTTATTGGACGCTAAGGATAAAATTTTAGGAAGATTTTGTAGCCAAGTAGCTAAAAAGGCATTACTTGGTGAAAAAATCGTCATTATAAATGCTAAAGATGCAATCATAAGTGGTACTAAGAGTAATATTCACGAGAAATATCTAGAAAAGCTGAATATAAGCACAGCAACTAATCCAAGACGTGGTCCTTTCTGGCCTAGACGACCTGATACCTTTATGAGGAATATAATAAAAAAAATGCTCCCTACTAAAAAGATTAGAGGTAAAGAAGCTTTAAAAAGAGTTCATGTGTATATCGGAGAAATTCCTGATCGCTTCCAAAAAAGGTATCAGACTTTAATTCCAACAGATATACCGAATTCAGAAAAGAATAGGCTTTCTTATTACAACAAATTTATTACTCTAGAAAATCTTTGTACGAGAATTGGATGGAATAAATTGGAAATAGAGGCTTAAAAATTATGTCTGAAAAAATAAAAGTAATACAGTCTTCAGGAAAGAGAAAAACAGCGATCGCTCGAGCAGTTTTAAAGTATCCTGCTAAAGGACAGATAAAGATAAATAATGTACCTTTAGAAAATTATGAACCGGATATAGCAAGAATGCGTATTCAGGAAGTATTAGATGTAATCGACCACCCTAAAATAGAAAAATGTGACATTAATATTAGCGTAAAGGGTGGTGGAACAATGGGACAAACGGATGCAGTTCGAATAGCAATCGCTAAATCTTTAAATAAATTTATTGGAACGAAAACAATTGAAAAAACTTTCAGAGAATACGATGAATCTCTACTCTCAGGAGATTCAAGAAGGACTGAACCTAAACATTTTGGGGGAAAAAAAGCAAGAGCTAGACGTCAAAAATCGTTTAGATAACCTATTTTAATGCAAATTATTCTACTAATTCTACATTTGCTCCTAATTTTTTGATATGTTCTACGAAATTCGGGTACGAATCTTCCACAATCTCTATATCATCAATTTGGGATGGGCTTTGAGCAAATAAACTTGCTATAGTTAAAGCCATCGCAATTCTATGATCGTTTTCATGATTAAATGAAGCTCCTTTTAATTCCTTGCAGTGATAAACTATGATCTTATCTTTTTCCTCTATCACTTTGACACCCATTTTACTTAGTTCTTTAGTAATTATCGAAATTCGATCACTTTCTTTTTTTCTAAGATTTAACGCATTGTATATTTCTGTCTTGCCCTTAGCAAATGCTCCGATAATAGATAATATTGGAAATAAATCGGGAGTGTCTCTGATATCTATGTCTATACCTGTCAAGGGATTCTGATTAATATTGCCATTTACGATAAGGCTATTATTTTCTTTTATAATTTTTATATTCGCACCCATCTTTTGTAAAATCTGAATAATTCCTTGATCTCCTTGCGGTTTTTCAAAATTTAAATTTTTTATGATAACCTGTGATTCTTCAGGAGTTAATATTGTCGCAGCTAATATAAATGAAATCGAAGAAAAATCGCCAGGAATTTCGTACGTTTGCGCTCTATAGTTTTGTTTACATGTAATTAAATAAGAACCTACCTTTTCATCGTTTAAGCTCTCTTGAATTTTAATGCCAAATGACCTTAATACATCCAAAGTGATTTTAATATATGGATAGGAGGTTATGGGAGATGTAATTTTTACAATCATTGAATCTCTTTTCTTACAATCTAACAATGGACACATCATAAGTAGAGCTGAAACAAACTGGGAACTAACATCTCCGGGAATGTTTATAATATCACATTTTTTGCCTTTTCGCTTTACATCTAAATCTTTTTCGGTTAATCTATAATTACATCCGATACTTTCTAATGCCTTTAGTAAAGGAATAATCGGTCGCCCCCTTTTTATGAATTCCCCTGTAAAAGACAACCCACCATCGATTAGCATTGCAAGTGCAGTAAATATTCTGATGGATGTGCCAGAATTCTGGCAATCTAACAATTTTTTAACTGGTTTGCAATTTCCATAGTTACTTTTAACAATGAAGGAATGGTTTGATGCTTTTGAAACTTTATGACCTAAGGCTTCTAAAATTTTAATCGTCACGCCAACGTCACCAGAAATTAAAGGATTTTTAATGATTGAAACTCCTTTTGTTAAGCTAGAAGCAATAAAAGCACGATGAGAATAACTCTTAGAAGGTGGAGCATTTATGGTACCAATAAGTTTTTTTGTTGGAGCTATTCTAAGCTTCATTTTTTTCATATACTAATTGATTTAAATAGATGCTAAGTAAAATTAAATGAAGGCTTTGAATATAATTTTGTTTTTATTAGTGAATTAAGTTTAAATAAAGATGGATGACATAAATTATAAGATTCATAAAACATAATAGGTGCAGACTACTCATTATATATTAATTGATTTATATGGTGAGTATGGTTCAAACATATTACATATTTGATGGTTATAATGGGAGATAACACGTTAGGAACAAGATTTAAAATTTCTTCGTTTGGAGAGAGTCATGGTAAAGTAATTGGAGTTTTGATTGATGGTACACCCGCGGGATTAAATTTTGATTTAGATTTTATTCAACATGAATTAGATAAACGAAAACCTGGACAATCGCACCTGACGACAGCCCGGAAAGAATCAGATAAAGTAGAGGTTCTATCGGGAATTTTTAATGATAAAACAACTGGTGCCCCAATTTGTTTAATCATCAAAAACAAATCGTTTGATTCAATAAAATACGATAAATTTAAAGAACTATTAAGACCTTCTCATGTAGATTATGTTTTAATAAAGAAATATGGTGGATTTGCTGATTATCGTGGATCAGGAAGGTTCTCAGGGAGAATAACTGCTGGATTTGTTATGGCAGGTGCAATCGCGAAATTGATTTTAAACAAATTCAGTATCTCTATTTTTGCATATACAGAGAGTATTGGAAAAATTATAGACCCAACTGAGTATTCTACTGATAATATTGAGCAGCTTACCAAGATTAGGGAAGAATCTCCTGTAAGATCTCTAAATGGAGAATTTTCACTGAAAATGGAAAATGAAGTCGAGCAAATCAAAGATTCAAAGGACTCAGTAGGTGGAAGCATAAAGTGTATCGTTAAAAATCTTCCCCCAGGTATTGGTGGGCCAATCTTCAATAGCCTTGAATCTAAGATTAGCAGAGCCATTTTTGCGATTCCGGCAATAAAAGGCATAGAATTTGGCGCTGGCTTTAAAGCCGCGAATATGAGAGGATCAGAACACAACGATCCTTGGATAATAAAAAATGGGAAGGTAGCAACCTTAAAAAATGATTCTGGGGGGATTATAGGAGGTATTTCTACAGGAATGCCTTTAAATTTGCGAGTTGCTATAAAACCAACAGCGTCTATAGGAATACCACAAAAAACTGTCAACATTAGAACTATGAAAGAAACTAAAATTGCGTTAGAAGGAGACCATGACCCTTGCATAGTCCCAAGAGCAGTTGTAATAGTAGAATCAATATTAGCAATCGTACTATTAGATCAATTATTAATTGAAGGTTTTATTCCAACCGTATTGAATAGCTAATAGAGAATATATGGTAAAATATCGCTCGCATTTTCTATGGAAATAAAATCATTAGACATTTTAACTTTGAGTAATTATAAAAATCTTATTAATTTTTTATAGATATCTTGTTATTTTAAAACTATAATAAGATAATCCTAGCAAAATAGAGTTTTATCAAAAGAGAAATCGAAAATGAAAGAAAAAGAAGAAAAAACTAAGACTGCGATTTTAATTGGAGCCGGAACTAGAGGAATGACTGTTTATGGTAATTATGCTTTAAGATATCCGAAAAAATTAAATTTTATCGCTGTTGCAGAGCCAATTACCTATAGGAGAGAAAAGTTTGCAAAACTTCATAATATTCCTTTAGAGCGTTGCTATGATAGTTGGGAACCCATTTTAAAAGAGGACAAATTTGCTGATCTTATTTTCGTCTGTACTCAAGACCAAATGCATGTGGAACCTACTTTAAAAGCTCTCGATAAAGGTTATGATATTTTATTGGAAAAACCTATGGCACATACTCTAGAAGGCTGTTATAAAATCTTAGATCGGGTCAAAAAAACAGGAAGAATTTTAGGAGTTTGTCACGTCCTAAGATACACTGCTTTTTTTTCAACAATTAAGAATGCAATTCGTGAAGGCTCATTAGGAAATCTTATTAACATTTCACATAGAGAAAATGTCAGTTGGTATCACATGGCACATAGTTTTGTTAGGGGTAACTGGCGGAATGCTAATGAAGCGTCCCCTATGATACTTGCAAAATGCTGCCATGATTTAGATTTGCTTTTTTGGATGGTAGAAGCTTTACCAAAAAAAATAAGTTCGTTTGGAAGTCTTCTACATTTTCGATCAATAAATGCTCCTAAAAATTCTCCAGATTATTGTATGGAAGGATGTCCTATAGAAGATATTTGTTTATATTACGCTCCAAGAATATATATTGACATCGTACCTATAACTCAAATCTTAGAAAAAAGTGAAATAACCTTTTTTAAATTTCTCGCTAATTTAAGAAAAAAACATAAAAGAGTATTAGCTATACTAAGTAGGCTAATCAAACTTTTACAAAGTTTGAGATATTGGAGAGATTGGCCAGTAGAACCACTATATTCTGGACTACCTGAAGAAGCGAGTGAAGATTATTCTGATGAAACTAAAATGAGAATATTAAAAACGAGCCCTTACGGAAGGTGTGTATATAAGTGCGACAATAATGTAATTGACCATCAAGTAGTAAATATCGAGTTTGAAAATAATGTTACTGCGAATCTTATAGTTCATGGATTTAGTGAGAGAGAGGGGAGGACTTTGCGAATTGATGGAACAAAAGCTACTTTAATTGGAGAATTCTTTGATTCCGGGCAGAAAATTACAGTTTATGATCATTTTTCTGGCACTGAGAAAGTAATTTTTACTCAAAAATTATCAATTGATTATTCTGGTCATGGAGGAGGTGATTTTTCTTTGATTGATTCTTTTTTAGAAACGCTTACCAGCCAAGAAAAAACTCAACCTTTAACAAACGCCGACGATACTATTGAAAGTCATCTCATGGCTTTTGCTGCTAATGAATCTAGGTTAAAAGCAAAAGTAATTGAAATGGATGAGTTCCGAACTAGATTAGTTAAATCGAAAAATACAAATTTTTAATTTATCTCGCTTTATTAGATAAATATACCTAGAAAAAAAACAGTGTGTTTAATATGAGTTGGAAAATCGATACTGCTGGACAGTTCATAGAGTTTTATGTTAAGAAAGGGCATTATTTAGTTGAACTTTCAGAAAACCACTTTAAAAATAAAGAATACAAAAAATGTCTTGAGCTACTTTCGCAAGCACACGGAATGTTTGAAAAAGGAGGCGCCAAAGATGAAGCGGAGAAGGTAAAAGTTAAGTTTAATGACATAAAAAACAACTTCTTCACAAGCACTAAGACTTAGTTTTCGGTCATATTTTGTATTCTTCTATTAATATCCGCTATATGTGGTCCATTCCAAAATACTTTTCTACATGTTGGATTAACACATTGAAAAAATTCATTGTAGTTTAAAAAAGTTTCATGTTTCACTAAGTTTTTTATCAAAATCTTATTAGTAACTTCTTGAAGAGGTGAATTACAAGTCGAACATCTTGCATTCTGAATGTTAAAATTTAATTGCATTTTTAATTTTTGTTTAAGTTGATTTAAATACGAATATACTCCCTCCCCTTCAAGAAGAATTGCGTTGTCCATAATATCCTTATAGAACGGGAGATCCTTAGTTATGACTATTCTGTTAGTTGATTGTGCGTATTCTTTTAAGTTATTATCAGGGACAGGATTAATGTTATAGTATTCTATTAAATCGTTGGCATATACTGTATCATATCCAAAAATTCTTAAGAATCTCGCAAGTTTACCTAACATAGCATCTACAAGAAATTTCATCCTTACCATAAATATATTTAAGTTATTAAAAAATTATATAATTGTTATTTTTATATATTTTAAATTTATGAGCAGATTTCAAGTGAATATTAATGATTTAATGAAGAAGGCTGCAGTTTTTCATGGTCATTTATGCCCAGGTATTGCTATTGGGGTGTTAGCAGCTAAATACGCCTTAGAACAAGGTTATGAACACTCTCTCGATGAAGAAATTGTAGCAGTTGTAGAGACAGATAATTGCAGTGTAGACGCTCTCCAAGTATTGCTAGGAACCACGTACGGTAAGGGAAATCTTGTACATTTGGATTATGGTAAAAGTAATTATAGTTTTTATAATAGAAAAACTCAGAAAGGAATAAGGTTGGCTTTAAAACAAGATATTTCAAATTATAAAAATTTATCGAGAGATGAAAAGATTCAAAAACTTCTTGAACTTAAGCCAGAAGACGTTTTTGATATACGGGAAATCGAATTTAATCCTCCTGGTCTTGCCATGATAGAGGAATCGGTTCCTTGTAAAATGTGTGGTGAACTTACTATGGAAAGTCGATTTATGAACTATGAAGGAAAGGACATCTGTATACCGTGTTATAAAGAATTAAAAAAATAGAGGTACATGTCCACTTTTAAATATACCTAAGTGAATCCTGAATTAATATGAAGAATCAATCTGCAATCAACCTAATCTCAGAGGATAAGTGTTTTTTCTTTAAAATAGATTGGGTTTTAAATTTCATAATATAATATAATAATGGAGAAATTAAAGTTACACTAAGTATTATTAAAGTAACAATTTTGAAACGAAAAGAAATTTAACAATTTTTAATTTATAATATTTGACATTGTAAGAATATCAAATTTAAGGAAAGAAAAAGTATATTTCCGTTAGTTAATATGAATTAAATGTAAGGAGAGAAATAATTATCATTTAATATGGGATGATTTGAGGAAAACCATGATTCAAGAAGTGCAAAAAGATCAAACTCTTTTAGTAAAAGGACCTTCAAGAGTTACTTTATTAGAAGGAAAGGTTGAAGTGTTTGGAAAGGAATTTACACCTAAGAAAATCGAGGAAGAAAACACCATTATTGTACCCAGTGCTAATAGTTATCCATTATTCGCCCTGGAATCATCGAAATTAGAGATTTTTACAAATAGTAGAGAAAATATAGAAATAGTAGAAGAAAACACCATAAACAAAGAATGGGTTAAAATTAAGGATTCTGTTATACAGGCAATTAGGAAAAATGGGGGAAAAAAACCACTAAAACTGATGGTTTTAGGCTTGAGCAATGGTAAAACTACTCTCATTAAATATCTAGCAAACAACATACTTAAAGAAGGATTTAAAGCAGGTTTTTTGGATTCGGATTTAGGACAACAACTATTATACCTTCCTACAACTCTTAACATTGGGGAAATTAATAAGAACATCGTTTCAAGCGCTGAAATTGATGCTGAAGAAACAGTATTTATTGGAAGTACATTCCCAAAGGCAAATTTCAAATTTATTATAGCTCATTCTTGTATTGAATTAATAACTAGATTTTTATCAAAGCATGAAAATGTAGATATCGTTCTTATTGACAGCGACGGATGGATAAAAACTGAGGCAGGAATAATATATAAGAACTTTTTCATAAACACCATTGATCCTGATGTTTTAATTGTATTTCATGATGATAGTATTGAAGAATTAGGAGAAATTGAAAAGAACGCATCTAAATCGAAGAAAAGAACAATATTCTATTTAAAGGAAGGAAATAAATATTTCTACGAAAAAGATAAGGAAGAAAGAAGATTTTTACGACAGAGTCAGTTTGCAAAAGTGTTAGAAAATTTTAGAAAAATATCGATACCCTTAGATGGAATTAAATTCATTAAAGCGGGCTATAACCCTGAGGAAGATAAAATTACAGAAGAAGAAATCGATCTCAATGACTTAAGTAATCTCCCTTATCATTATGTAATTTCTGCACTATTAACAGAGGATTCGAAGCTTATTCGAATAGGTCTACTTTTCGTAATTAATTTGCAGAAAAATTATGTTCTTCTTTTTTCAGATTTAAATTTTAAAGAACAGAGTAGAGTAAGAAAAATCTTACTAGGTAGTCTAAGATTAAGTATAAAAGGTAATCACCAAGGTTATCTTTATTTATAATTAAAAGCTTTAAAAATTTGTAAGTTAAATTGGAATATGGGCTAACGGGTATTAAATCACGAGTGAGTGATATAATTGGTTGAAAATTTATTAACCAAATTCCTTAAATTAATGTCAAAAGACATAACCGACTCTGATTTAGAATTGGTTCCATTGGGAAGGTCATTAGGTCTTGACTTAATTTCTTTTGCTAAACTTCGAGCATCACAAGAGGATGATTTTGTAGATAGAATTAGAAAAAATGCGTTGAGAAAATTAACTAAGCATAATGATATTTATATACCTAATAATGATTCATTTTATGCTGGTAGCATAGATTTTATGGTGGGCGATAGTCCTTATAACAAAAGTTTTTTTCTTCTTGAAACCAATGGTGGTTCCAACCGAGGTCTATCAATACTTACGAAAAAACAACAAACATTGATGTATGAGGGATATTTTGAATCTATTTCTCAAGCGATAGAAAAATCGATTGATAAAGATTTAAAAATTTTGGTGTTAATTGGAGTCCCTGTAAATGATGCTCTAATTCACGAAAAAGTAATAATGGTTGAATAT